>Ga0209312_1000979_pt1 | contig 22370 bp, 9 predicted proteins | sample BioC13SIPDNA_4_FD_185744 | JGI IMG/M metagenome (GOLD analysis project Ga0209312, IMG submission 185744) | Anaerobic biogas reactor microbial communites from Washington, USA - Biogas_R1_B C13 SIP DNA (SPAdes) (version 2) | ecosystem: Engineered > Bioreactor > Anaerobic > Unclassified | place... | reverse complement strand
CGCTTCCACCACGGCAGCCGCCTCGTCGGCTCGGCCCATGGCGATCAGAAGCTGGGAGTGACACAAGCGCGGCGCGGCACTGGTGGGAGAGACCCGCGTCCACTCCTGGACCCATTTGAGCGCGTCTTCGTGGCGTCCGCATTTCTCATACGCCTTGACCAACTCGCGCATGAGGTTGGGCTCCCGCAAGCCGGACCGGGCCAGCACGGACTCCAGGCCCTCGGCTGCGCGTGTCCAGTCCTGTCGCAGGCGATAGAGGTGGATTTGTTGTCGCATGGCAATCTCGGGATCGGTCTGGATTGCCTGGGCCAGCACCGCATCGGCCCTGGCCGGCCGACCTTGCGCCTCATGCAATTCACTCAGCAGACACGCCTTTTGAATGGTCAACTGACCTATGGACTCCATCTCCCGGACCATTCGGCCGGCCTTTTCGTCAGAATCCACCGCCGCGATCACCTGAGACAGCGCCGCCCGGATCATGGGAAAATCCTCGGCCATCTGCAATTGGTGCATCGCCCAGACGAGCGCCTTGTCGAATTCCTTCAGGCGAATCGCCAGCTTGCAGAGATGGTTCAGATAGATCACGTCTTTGCTGAACTCGTCATATCGTGCTTCAGCCCACTGCAGGGCAAGATCGGCGCGATCGCGTGCGCCGGCGGCGTTGCAGGCACGCATCATCATCTGCAGGTCGCCCTCACGGGCCACCGTTTGGAGGATGCGCAACGCCTCGTCCTGTCGGTTTGTACGATACAGAAACTCCGCATAGACCTGTCGGGCACTGAGGCTACCCGGCAAAGCAGCAATCATCTGCCGGTAGACATTCTCAGCCCGCTCACGCAGGCCGTACTGCTCCAGGAGACCCGCCACACGCAAATAGGCGTACTCACTCTTGTCCGACACATCGAGAAAGCGCATCAGTCTCGCCGCCGCGTGCTCGTCCTGTTGGTTCCGGTGATACAGATCGGCCAGTTGGATCAGGATCTCGCTGTCCTGCCGGTCGCGTTCGGACAACTGCTCGAACAGTTCAATGGCCTTGTCCAGTTGGCCGGCGTCCGTCAAAACCTTGGCGTAGGCCTTCTGATTGGCGGTATCGCCTGGGGTGACTCTGAGAATCTCCCGAAACATCTCCAGGGCCTCATCGGCCGCACCGATTCGGAGAAGCAGTTCGGCCAATTGCCTTCTCAGGCCGGTACGCTCGGGATGCCTCTCGACCAAACCCGCCAGATAGTCTTTCAATCCGTCGATGTTGTCGTTGCGATCGAAAACCCGTTCAATCTGCGTACAGATCTGGTTCTCAAGCCACGATCCCTCGCCGACCATCTCCAGCGTCTCGGCATAGACCTCCAAAGCCTTGTCGGTATCGCCCTTGTACTGATGGATATCGCCCTGGCGAAGCCGGCGCATCACACCCTTGTAGGGGTCTCGCGTCATCCCAATCAGGTCTTCGTTCGTCTTGAGGGCATCGTCAAAGAGCCCCTCTCTGATCTGCAGCTCGATCAGCTCTTCACAGAGTTCCTGGTGCTCGCCTCCGGCCTCCAGCAACTGCCTCCACAGAGCAGCGGCCTTGTCTTTCTGATTCGTGCGGATGTAGAGTTCGCCCAGCAGTCTGCTCGCCTTCTCGACCGTCTGGCCGGGGCAGGACAATCCGCGGGCCTCGACGAGATCGGAAATAGCCGACTCGAAGTTCAGATTGCGGGCCTCGATCCTCGCCCGGTGGAACAGGTACTCGCAGGTCACAGGACTGCCCGCGGGCACATCTCTGGCAAGTTCCAACGCCTTGGCATCCTGACCTTGTCGCTCATAGAAGAGAGTCAGCAACAGCCGACTACCGATATCCTTCTGCCTGTCGAGGTTCGCCTTGAGAAAGATCTCGAGCTGCTCAACCGTCTTTGTATCAAGCCATGCCTGATAGAACCTCTCGTAGAGATAGCTGTTGCCCGGCTGCTCCTGGAGCAGCGCAAAATACCTGTCGGATGGATCCTCCCCCGCCTGGACCAGACTCCATCGACCGGATAAAAGAACAAGTCCGACCAGTATGAGCGGTCCGGCAGATCGGCTCGTCCACAGAATCCCGTCCGAACCCCTCGTGGACACGGGCGATGTCCGCGAGCCAACCGACCCGCCGCGACGATATCGAAGGCCAATCCGGAATATATTGCGATGTAACCTCATTACAGTAAACCAGTTAACAAAACACACATAGACAGACAACCCAGACCGCGTCGAGCATTCCGCGCAGTCCCATCTCTAAGTCGCAGCCACCCGTTCTGAGACTCAAAAAATAAGGGTTCTTCACAGAATTCCGACAAGCCGATAGCGACATCGGCCAATCGGCTGTAACCGGACACATGAAGGGGTAGACGCCGTGCTGGGCATGCGAAGAGCGTGTGAAGTTGGGACGATTCGCCCGGACCCACCTGGGATCGTGGGCAAGGCCGATCACACCACGTGTCTATGCAGGAAGAACATCACCTCTTATAGCGGTAGGCCCAGCCTGCCGCCATGTAATCGATGTCCGATGTCTGTCCCTCAGGGGGATATTCAATGCCGTACTGCGTCACGCCTTCCGTAAGCAGCTTGTCCACGCGCTCGATGGTGTAGCGATCCCGCCACTTGCGTGCCTCGGAATGGCCGTCGCAGAAGCCCAGCACGCTGCTGTCGCCGTGATTGACAGCCATCGGCCCCCACCAGCCCCACCGGGACAGTTGCGTGTACTCGGGCGCCCCCAGAACGAAGTGGTGACTGGAGTTCCAGTTGCGCGTCTCGGCGCTCTCGACAAACACGTATCGCGTCGAAGGCGAGGAGATCTCGTCGAATCTTCTGATCTGGTGCATATAATCCGGGCTGCCTGGATTCGTAACCCAGTACAGGCACCGAGGGATCGAATAGGTGACAAAGACACGAGTCCCGTCATACATGCTCTTGCGCAGATTGTCACCGGGACAATGGTAGACTTTCGGGTTCTTGACGTACGGAAACAGGACCCCTTCGGCGATCCCGCGAATCTCGTCCTCGTCCGTTACCGGGGGTTCTGTCTGTGTCTCGCTCATCCGATTGCCGCCCTCGTCGCGCGGGATGCCGCACCAACCGATGAACTTGCCGCTTGGCTCCGTCGCGTTGTCCTCGCAGCTCATGATGCGGCCGTCGTTGTCCTGCATGTACATGTACCAGCCGAGCGAGAGGTTCTTGGTGTTGCTCAGACACGCGGTCGTGGCGGCTTTCTTCTTGGCCAGGCTCAACGCGGGCATGATGATTGCCATCAGCAGGGCAATGATCGCGATGACTACCAGCAATTCGATCAGTGTAAACGCTCGTGTCTTCATCCTTCTGCCCTTCCGTACACACAACGACCATTCCATGCACAAGCGACAGACCCCAAGCGTATCGCGCCGGAACTCCCCAGACACGATTGCTTGCCCGGTAACGAACCATAGAGATCGGGCCACCTTACGGCGTATCAAATGGCGCCGTACGTCCCGCGAGCCATGCGATCTCGCCATCAGACAAGGCCCGGCCATACAGATACACTTCATCGATCGCACCGGGGAAATGGCGAATCAGGTTATCATGCTTGAGAACGCCGATCGTTATGTTCTGCAGGACCTGGCCAAATTCGCTGCTGTCGTCGGCCCGGCCCGCCACTGCGCCGTTGATGTACAGCATACGGGTGTGTGCCGTCTTGACGATTCCCACATGATGCCAGGCGCCGTCGTCGGCGGTCGCCGTGCTGTAGATGTCCATTCCACCTGATGTGCCGACAGGAGCGCGATGCAAGAATCGCAGCGTGCCGTCACCACGAAGCTCCAGGAGAATGCCGTGCGCTCCGGCCGAGTCGTAGACCGAAAGCAGATCCCGTTCCCCCGTGCCACCGTCGACGCGGAACCACAAGGCCGCCGAGTATGTCGGCAGATCATAAGACCCTTCAACACGAACGTAATCGGCCACTCCATCAAGCTGAATTGCCTGACCGATCCGCCCGGAGGCAAACACTGGCGATCCCACAACAACGCCGTTGTGCGTCCCGCTGCTGTCGTTGACGTTGCCCTCCAAGGCGAAATGGCCGACCAGATTCCCCGCATCAGGTTCGGTGGGAACAATGGAATTTCGATCGAGGGGAGACAGCGCAATATCATCAATGAACAGACGCCCGTTGCCCCCCTCCAGTCCAATCGTCACCTGTGTGACATTGCGGAGATCGGCGCCGGCGAAGCCTGTCAGATCGACATACCAGAACTGCCATGACGCGACCCGCAGGTTCTCGGCGTCCCCGCCGTAGAGGACCCTGCTGCCGTTGACCTCGACATACATCTGACCAGGCATATTGGCCAGATCGCCATAGAACCACAGCGTCAGCGCCTTGACACCGTGCCGCGTCCAGTCCTGAGGCTGGTCAAATGTGCGTACGGCTTCCGAGACAGCGGCCGAAGCGCTGTCATAGAACAGCGGCATTGATTGTCCTCCGCCATGAACGATCGTCTGCTCGGCAAACGGAGACTGGAGGTATCCAACCGTCGAGCCGGTGTTGTTCACCCAACCATCGATCCATGTGTCAAAAATCGTATTCTCTTCATCGTTGTACTGCTCGAAATCTTCCACCACAATCGACGGCTGCGTCGAGAAGCTCCAGATCTCGCCTTCCCACACATCGGATGATCCGGCCGCACTGAGTTCGTCGACTCGCCAGTAATAGGTCCGGCCCAATTCGAGCAGGCCATCGGTATCGAATTGCGGTTCGGTCGTGACCGCGACCGGAGCCGTTCCATCAGCGTTCTCAATGAGTTGCGATTCCTCTGTACTGAGATGCACCTCATGTGCGACGACATCCCGGCCGGCGCGCCAGCTCAGCAGGACGTCCGGCCCGACATCCGTCGCTCCCGAAGCCGGCTCCGGCTCCCGCGCCTGAACCGGGATGTAGAGGAAACGCACTTCACTGAGCCCGAACTCGCCGATGGTTCCGAAGCTGCTGTTGACGATCAGCCGGACGTACCGGGCCGCAACGCCGCCGAGATCCACCGTCGTGTTATATGTATAGGTGTTTCGGGCAGTGGCCTGAGCCAGCGAAACATCGCCCAACGTCATCCAATCGGTTCCATCGACGCTGTATTCCACAGTGACGTCCTTGAGACCGAAGCCCAGCATCGGTTCGAACATCACGTTGTAGTTCCAAATCAGAAGTTCGTGAAGCTTGTAGAGACGATCGAACTCGAATGCGATGTGCAACGGCTCGTCGCCGACCGGCGTAGCCAGCCACATATCACCGCCGTCGATAGAGTGCTGGTCGAGTGCGTCGAGTCCGGAGCCGTCGACCACGTTCTCCGGTCCCAGGTCGGCATCCGAGTCGCCATTGCTCGTAGCGACAACGCCCCGGATGGGGTATGCCTTCGGTTCGACTGCAAAACTCCAAACATCGCCTTTGTAGATGGCGTTGTCCGGCGGCCCGTTGACCTCATCGACGCGCCAGTAATAGGTCGTCCCGAAATCGAGCCAATCGGGTGGATCGTAACTGGTTGCCGTCTGCCCCTGGCTGACCAGAACTCCCATCGGATTGGCTCTGTCGGCCGCGCTGACATCATCATAGGTGGTCCCGATGTAGACATCGTGCGTTTGCGCAAACCGCCCCGACGTCCAACTCAGGACGGTGGTATCGTACGGCACGTCTATCGCCTGATTCGAGGGATGTGGGTTCAAGGCCCTGGACGGATCCGTCACCAGCGACAGGACCAGAGCGTTAAGAAAACCAAAGGGATCGTTGGCACCGGATGCCTCCCGAGTTCCTTCTCCAGCGACCACTTCCAGGACAATCGCACCATTGGCATTGGCCGAGACGAGCCCTGAGAATGCGTAGTCATCAGCCTGCGTCGGAGTCTCCGTATTCAAGAACCGCGCCTGGAGGACGCGCTCCGGGCCGCTCATCCAGTCACCGACACGAAGCCCCTCACTGGACGCATCGAAGGCGTAGACTGTGACTTCATAGAGTGCGTTCGGCATCAACCCGGACAGTGTTACCGTCATCCCGCCGGGCCGACTGAACAGAAAATCGCGATAGACCTGTTCGAACGGCACTCCGGCCGGCGCATCTCTTCGCCGGGAATCGAGCGTACCCTCAAATTCGATCTTCACCCCGTTGACCACCGTGCCGCTGTCGGCCAGGGTAAACGGCGTGAAGCCCTCTTCGGTTTGCGCAGCCGTGTTGTTGTCCGGGTGATTGATATCCAATTGAAGTATCGGTATCGAAGCCTTCGTAGCTCCCGCGCCCAACCCCAGACACAACCACATCGCTATCAGCCGCTTGTTCATCATGCTCTCCTTTCCGTCAGACAGGGACCGTCACACAGTGTGGCCGTAATCATTGTCCGATCCGGCTGCCTGAGAACCGGTCGAACCTGGGCCGCTGGAATGGGACTGTGTCAGTATCAAGAATGCTGCCATGCGCATTGCTGTTCTCTCTTACTCTGAGCCCATCTGCACACCACTGTCGCCCCCCCGACCATACGCCTTCGCGTCCACGCGAGCCAACGGCCCGGACATGTGCATCCGATGGCGTAAACACCCACCCCCTTATCGTAACAGATACATGCCTTGGAGAGAGACAAAAAGCGGCATCTGGCAGGAACTCCGCATCGTTTCAGGTGGCCTTCTGGACTTCGGGCCCACGATCGGCCCGCTTCGTCGTCATCTCTCGTTTTGCCCAACGCCGCCATCGGCACAGGCTGCCAGGCCAATGCAGCTTTCTGTAAGTGACTATAGACAAAAGCTTTATACGATTCCACAAGAACGCATGATGCGAACCAGGCCGCAGCCGAAGTTGGTCCGAAGGTCGTTGCCGCCCATCTTTATGGAGTACCCCTGCCGGCGCTGATTCATTCGGTATTCGTCGCTCCATAGCGATCGTCTCAACGAACGAATTCTCCCCCGCTCACACAGCATCCCCCTCGATTGCACGTCCAGGGAACCGAGGTGGCCTGCGACAACCCCGATTGTCTCCAGACGGCATTTGTGACAGATTCAGCCCCTGCAGAGCGGCCCCATCCGCGCTTGACATGCACACGGACTCCCACAATAATCACGACAACCTCTGGATCAAACCAGCCGTATGGGACCAATAGAGAATGCATCATGGCCACAAATGTGTATGAGGGACTCATCGCCGCCGTGTTCTCTCCGATGAGCGCCGATGGGAGCGTCAATTTGCAGATCGTTCCGAGGATTGTCGAGCACTTGATTCGCACAGGCGTTCGAGGGCTTTATGTGTGTGGCACCACAGGAGAAGGCGCCCTGCTGACCAGCCGGGAACGATGCGATGTCGCCCAGGCATACGTAGCCGAAGTGGGTGGACGAATCCCGGTGATCGTGCAGGTCGGACACGATAGCCTCGCGGAGGCCCGCCAATTGGCGCAGCACGCTCAGGCGATCGGGGCCAATGCCATCGCCGCTGTTCCACCAGTGTATTTTCGCCCACCGTCCCTTGACATACTTGTCGATTGCCTCAGTGAAATCAGTTCGGCCGTGCCCGATATGCCGTTCTTCTTCTACCACATACCGCGCTTGACAGGGGTCAGCGTAGACATCTTCGATTTGCTTTCGATCGCCCGCAAGCGGTTACCGGCTCTGGCGGGTATCAAGTACAGCGCCCCGACAATCGATGGACTTCAAGCCTGCCTGCATTTCGAGCAAGGACGGTACACGATTCTGTTCGGCTGTGACGAGATGTTGCTGAGTGCTCTGTGTGTGGGCGCCAAAGGAGCTGTTGGAAGCACGTACAATCTCGCGCCTCGTCTGTATCTTGGGATTATGGAGGCGTTTCAGTGCCGTGATATGAATCGAGCCGAGCGGCTCCAGGAACTGTCCGTGCAGATGGTTCGAATCCTGTACCGATACGGCGGGCTGTCGGCCATCAAGGCGACGATGGGACTGCTGGGACTCGATTGCGGCCCCTGCCGACGGCCCCTTCAGACCCTGCCTGGCGACCAGATTGAGGCTCTCGGGCAGGACCTCGAACGAATCGGTTTCTTCACGTGGCAGGAAGGGGAGAACCCGCCGGCGTAGGGATGCGCCGTGTCCAACGGACACTCCCGCTTTGGGTATCCGCCTCGTGACGGATCCGAATGGCAATGAGATTCTGCGGGAAGGCTGATATGCATCGCGCCTCGATATGGGTAGTTTGCAGTTGGATTGTCACTTGTCCGCTCCTCGCACGAGTTCCAGAGAACGAGATGATTGCCTGGGAATGGCTGCCCGAGCTGCCCACGACCCTGGGCGTCGCCGGCGCCTATGCGGGTATAAGCCATGGCGCACTGATCGTTGCCGGCGGAGCCAATTTCCCTGAACCGCTCTTCCGCCAGGACGGTCAGATCAACCCCCAGGCTCAGAAGACCTGGTGGGACACGATTCATGTCCTGCCGCGGGCAGATGCTGCATGGCAAAGTCCGGGACGACTGGCACGGCCCCTCGGCTACGGTGCGGCGGTGACATGGGAGGAAGGTGTGATTCTGATCGGTGGTTGCGATGCCCAGGCGCACTACGCAGACGTCACCGTTCTGAAGTGGCTCGATGGGCAGATCCAAACGACTCCCCTGCCGTCGTTGCCCACACCGTGCGCTTACGGCGCCGCGGCGGTGCTGGGTCAGACCGTCTACGTGGCCGGGGGGCAGGATTCTCCCCAGGCCACCGGCGCCATGAGCAACTTCTGGGCGCTCGATCTTTCGAGGCCGGATCAGCCGTGGCAGATTCTCACTCCCTGGCCCGGACCAGAACGCATTCTTCCTGTCGTTGCCGCCCAGGATGGGGCATTCTTCGTGGTCAGCGGGTGCCAATTGATCGTTAACGATCGGCAGGAAGTATCCCGGCGTTATCTTGCGGACGGCTACCGGTTCACGCCCGATCCGAAAGATCCGCTGCGCGGTACCTGGAAGCGCATCGCCGATCTTCCCGAGCCGGTTGCCGCAGCCCCAAGCCCTGCGCCCGCCGTCGGGCAGACCCATTTCCTCGTCCTGGGAGGCGATCATGGTCGTTACGCTGGCAGCTCGTTCGCACCGCCGGGAGCCCATCCAGGTTTTGGTCGGACGGTTCTTGCCTATCATACGACGACAGACACCTGGGCACAATTCGGTACGCTTCCCGCCGGCCATGTCACAACAACCGCTGTGGTCTGGGACCAGCGGTTGGTTATTCCATCGGGTGAGATTCGTCCCGGCGTGCGCTCCGCGGGAATCATGGCCGGAGCCTTTACGGAGCTTCGCTCCGGATTCCATCGGGTGGATTACGCCGTCTGGGCCGCGTATCTGGCGGCCATTCTGGGAATGGGCGTCTACTTCTCGCGACGCGAGAGAGCGACCGACGACTTCTTTCTGGGAGGGAGGCGCGTCCCATGGTGGGCCGCCGGCATCAGTGTCTTCGGCACACAACTCAGCGCCATCACCTTCATGGCGATCCCCGCCAAGGTGTATGCGACGGACTGGACCTACATGATTGCCCAGGCTACGATCATCATGGTCGCGCCGCTCATTGTCTTCTACTATCTGCCCGTCTTTCGAAGTCTCCAGATCACGACCGCATACGAATATCTCGAGAGGCGTTTTGGCTTGGTGGTGCGGTTGCTCGCAAGTACGGTCTTCTGCCTGATGCAGCTTGGCCGAATGGGGATCGTCCTGTATCTGCCGGCGCTTGCACTGTCTGCCGTGACCAACCTCAATGTGTATACGTGCGTGCTGGTCATGGGGGTGATCTGTACGATCTACACCGTCCTGGGCGGCATCGAGGCGGTGATTTGGACCGATGTCATCCAAGTCATCGTGCTGATGGGCGGGGCCTTCTTGTGTGTGATTGTTGCAGCCGCCCGCGTCGAGGGGGGGCTCGCCGGGATCATCCGGATCGGGAGCGATGCCGGCAAGTTCCACACCTTCCATTGGACGTGGGACTACACCCTCCCGGCGGTATGGGTCGTACTGATCGGCAATGTCTTTGCCAATCTGATCCCCTACTCTTCCGACCAGACCGTTGTCCAGCGCTACCTCACCACCCCGAGCCGGAAACAGGCGGCACGGGCTGTCTGGACCAATGCGGCGTTGACTGTCCCCGGGGCAGTGCTCTTCTTCTTCCTGGGAACGGCGTTGTATGCGTACTACAGAACCGCCCCGGAAAACCTCAATCCAAGCCTGAGCACCGATGCCATCCTGCCGTGGTTCCTGGCCCGTGAGTTGCCCGTGGGATTGACCGGTCTGGTCCTGGCCGCCGTCTTTGCCGCCGCCATGTCGAGCCTCGACAGCAGCATGAACAGCATGGCGACCGTGCTGGTGACCGATTTCTACTACCGCTTCAGGCCCGCATCCAGCGACGGTCGAAGGCTTCTGCTTGCGCGCATTCTGACCGTGGCCTTGGGCGCGTTCGGTACGACCTGCGCTTTGCTGATGGCATCGTTCCCTATCGCTTCACTGTGGGATCTGTTCATGACAGGCCTGGGCCTGCTGGGCAGCGGCCTGGCGGGCGTGTTTCTGCTCGGGGTCTTTACGCAGCGGACGAACAGCCGCGGCGCGCTGGCGGGGTTTGCCGCCAGCACGATCGTGCTTGTGCTCGTTCAGAGGCATACCACGATCCACTTCTTTCTGTATGCGCCGCTGGGTATCTTCAGTTGCACCCTCATCGGCTACGCCATCAGCAGGCTATTGCCGGTATGGCCACCGGATGCTTCAGCTCTGCGCGCGATGAGAGAATCATGAAGAACAGCACCGACCCAAAGGAGGTGGAACCCGTCATGAGTCAGGCGAGTTTCATGACACTGGCGAACCAATACAGGGACGAATTGATCGAGCAGGTGATTCCATTCTGGGAACGAACCTCCATCGACCACGAGCAGGGCGGATATTTCACATGTCTGGACCGGCGAGGAAAAGTCTTCGATACGGACAAGTTCGTCTGGCTTCAGGCTCGACAGGTCTGGACGTTTTCCATGCTGTACAATCGGTATGAGAAGCAGGCTCGATGGCTCGAGATCGCCGCCAACGGAGCCGAGTTTCTTGCACGGCATGGAATGGACGCGGATGGACACTGGTATTTCGCGCTGACGCGACGGGGAGAGCCCCTGGTCCAGCCGTACAATATCTTCAGCGATTGCTTTGCTGCGATGGCCTTCAGTCAGTACGCGCTGGCCTGTGGGGATGCGAGGGCCAGACAGATCGCGCAGAGAACCTATGAGAACATTCTGAACCGCAAAGACAACCCCAAGGGCAAATACGCAAAGAATGTTCCAGGCACTCGTCCCCTCAGGTCGCTGGGCTTGCCCATGATCCTGGCGAACCTCGCTCTCGAAATGGAGTGGATGCTCGACGACGGTGTGCTGGAGAAGGCGTTGCAGATGTGTGTGCGGGAGGTAATGACTGGGTTCCTCGATGCCGACCGGCATCTGCTGTTCGAGAACATCGCGCCGGATGCCTCGCGCCACGATTGCTTTGACGGGCGATTGATCAACCCGGGCCATGGAATCGAGGCGATGTGGTTCATTATGGATATCGCGCGACGGCGACGCGACGCGAATCTGATTGCCACGACCGTCGATGTGGTCTTGCACACACTCGAATATGCGTGGGACAAGGAATACGGGGGCATCTTTTACTTCATGGATGTTCAGGGCAAACCTCTTCAACAATTGGAGTGGGATCAGAAGCTGTGGTGGGTGCATCTGGAGGCGCTGGTGGCTCTGGCGATGGGGTACGCTGCAACCAAATCGCAAGCCTGCGAACAGTGGTTCCACCGAGTTCACGATTATGCGTGGAGTCACTTCCGAGATCCACAGTCTGGCGGCGAATGGTTCGGATACCTCAACCGCCGTGGCGAACCGCTGCTGGACCTCAAAGGCGGCAAGTGGAAGGGGTGCTTCCATCTGCCCCGGGCTCTCTATCTGTGCTATCGGCAGTTCGAGCGCCTCTCCGGCGCGTGTGGAACATCCAACTGCAGTTCGGCATAGTTGTCGGTCCCAATGCGCGCAACGCCATTGATTGCGTACCCTGGGTCCTCCGAGCAGGGAGATCGGAGCCAAAGCGTCCGCACGCGGGGCACAGGAAGCAATTGAATCAGCGATATCGAGCCGGGAACCGCCATTATCGAACAATCGCAACAGCGCGCACATCGCAAGGGATACGTCAGTCGTCGAACCCCGGCGATCCACCCGGCTGGGCGCTGGGACGCCAAGCGTCCTTGACGTCGAGCGAGTCCGATCCGGCGGGGTCCGTGACCGTCAGCGAGAGGCCCTGGCCGTCGGTGACGCGATACCAGCCGTCGCGGTAGGTGAAGCTCTGGATGACCGCGCCCGTCGCGTCCCGCAGCTCAATCCGTTCACCGGCATTGCTGAGCTTGCCCGAATACGGTCCGACGACGGGCAGGCCCGCACCGTAGACCGCCTCGAAGGCCGTCACGTCTTCGGCCACCAGCACATAGGCCCCGGGGGCCAGTTCGACGCCGGGGAAGGTGAACTGAATCCCGTCGGTGAAGGCGACCAGATTCAGGTTGATCGTCTGGCCGCCGATATTGGTCAATTCAACGTATTCGGCGTTCGGATCAGCCGGATGATACATCAGCTCGCTGACGCGAAGGCTCTCGGCCACCGGGCCGACGCCGAACGTCACTTCGTTCAACGCGCTCCACGTCTGTCCGTCGAACGCCCTCGCCGCGATCCGGACACTCTCGGTCAGCATCAGCGGCCGCAGGTACTGTACGGCATTCGGTGAGACGCCGCTGGGAACGGCGCCTCCGCTGCCCATGATCGAGGTCAGCTCCACGGAAATCAGGAAATCAGTACTGGATGCGCCGGCATTCAGGCCGTGGATTGCCAGGATGTTGCGGCCCAGACGCATCTGATGGATCGAGGGAGAAATGTCAAACGTTTCGAAATAGACGGCTTCGGCATCCGAATGACTACCCGCAGCACCCGAGTTCCACGACGGCACACCATTGAACATGGCCCGCTGCACTTCCACCCCGTTGAGATACGCCACGAAGCCGTCGTCGTATCGAACCTTCAGTCTCAACCCAGCAGCCTCGGTCAGGCCCTCCGGCGTCACGTCAAATGGAATGCGGATGTAACAGCTCGTGTTTCGCTCGTACATGGCGTCGTGCACGTCGATCTCGAGAAGATGTTCGTAGCCCGTGCTGCGCTCGTAGCCAACGCCGCCGGTGCCGCTGATCCAGGCGGAGTCGTCGAACTCCAGGCCCCGCCAGCCGTCGCCGATGGACGCCGTCGGGACCAGGACCTTCTTCGGCGCATCCTCCGCAATCCACGCAAATTCCTCCCCCGCCCGGCCGCTTGAGCCGGGCCGGCGCGGATCGCTGCCGTCCAGGGTATACCAGACCGTGCCGGAGTCGCCCGTCATCGAGACGATAGCTCCGGACGGGACCTGTCCGCCGTGCTGGGCAAGACCCTGCGCGCGAAACTCGGGCGCGTCGATCCTGGGGTACAACCCGGCCACCTTGAGCCAGCCGAGCACCTGACTGGTGCGGTTCGGGAACATGCCGGTCAGCTTGATCGTCTGCGTGTTGAGCCAGTCCTGCTGAGTATACGGACGCGTCTGGCAGCTGTCGCCCCACCGAGCCGATTCGCCCACGATCGCCCGCTCGATCTGGCCCATTCGGAACAGGAACGCCTCGGCCGAAGCCGGGTAACTCAGCGGTCCACTGTGGAAGAAGTGGCGATACACCAGGTCGGCCATCCGCACGCGGTATTCCGCGTTCTGCGAGAGCTTGAGGTGAATGTCCGAAGGGCTCTTTCCCACCTCGTTCGTACCCTCCAGCGTGTGCTCGGCATCCCAGGAGTGGAAGCGCCACTTGCCGCCCGGCGCGTTGTGTCGCGTCGCATACCAGTTCTTGTCCAGCCAGTCGTGGTTGCCCGCGTACCAGTTGGCCAGCAGATAGGTAATGAAGTCGTCCACGTCAAGCCACTCGCACAGGGCGTCGTACTTGGCCGCGTTGTGGGGGTCGGCGGCCACAGCGTTTGCCGCTGCCAGCATGGCGTTGTAGTTGGACGAGGCGCTGCCGCCGATGCCGCTGTTGATGACGCTACCGCTGTTGTGCTTGATCGCGTCATACTCCTCCTCGTCGCCGCCGAACATCTGGGCCGCCCAGGCGTGGTCGGGGCGCTCGTGGATGTAGTACATCCCCCAGTACAGGCCGTTGATGTACAGGTGGGCGTATGCGCCGTGGGGCGAATGTCCGCCCATGGCGTTGTGAAGATCGGCGACGTACTGGTCCTGGATGTACACAGCGGTATTGCGCTGGTCGATGTTGTCCCGATGGAGCCACGAGTGGTTCAACACGGCGTCGAGGACCACCGTGTTGTGGCGTTCGACGGGCGAGTCGCCAAACAGCTTGAAGTCGAGCCTGCTCGGGCCTCCCGTGGGCGTCCCGTCATCGGTGTACGGCTTGAAGCGGGGCCGCATGGAAAGCTTGAACGTCTTCCATCGTTGCAGACTGGTCCCCCCACCGCTGATACCGCCCTGCATCGCGAGCGCGCAGTTGACTTGGAATCCCTCGGCCCCGTTCGGATCGATGTACTCCATCGACGCCACGCGCTCCGTGCCGTCCTGTGACTGGTTGATGTAGATTCCTTTGCTGCCGAACCAGTCGTCTCTGTTCATCACCAGCGAGATCGTCGGAACGGCCTTGAGATCGTCCCGGATGGTGTTCGCATACAGCCGGCCGAAGATGTCGGTCCCGCCTTGGCCCACGACGTCCGGGTCCATCTGATAGTCACCCCTCACGGAACCCCACGACGTGGGGTACCCTTCGGGCGTCACCTGCGCGCCGGTCTGAGGGTCGGTGGCCTGACGGATGACATGATCGAGAAACAGATACGTGTGGGTATGCACGTTCGTCGGTTCCCACCCTGCCTTGAGAGCTACCGCCCTCAGGCAGGTCGTCGTTTCGATCGGGATCGGCCCGGCGTAGATGGCTCCGTGGCCGGCCGTCGGCGTACTTCCATCGAGGCTGTAGCGGATCGTGGCGCCCGGGGTCTCGGTCCCCAGGACCACGCGGATCGGCTCATCGTAGAAGCCGCGCTCATGGCTGAACGCAATGTCGGACACCACCGGCAGGAACCATCCATCGTTCGAGGCCCTCGGTGTAGGCGCCAGGGTGCACCAGTGGTCCGAGCCGTCGGGATCGCGACCCCAGGAGATATCGCGCGGGATTCCGTGGCCCACCGCCTCATCGATCCGAACGCCCTCCGGAGCGGTCAACAGCACCTCCTCTGCCTCTGTCGAGATCCGGAAGTTGGTATGGAGCGGCGCCGTCGCCTTTCGGCGATCCTTCCCGGAGGCCCAGACCAGCAGGAAATCTCCCGGCTCGATGATGACTTCGGGAAAGACCCATTGGAAGGGGTCGTCGGACCGGTCGGACAATCCAAAACCTCTCAGATCGACAGCAAACGGGCCGGGATTGTACAGCTCGATCCAGTCCTCGAAATCGCCGTCCTCGTCCGCCAGCGTCGTCCCGTTCGAGGCCATGATCTCATTGATGTACACCCGGATCTGTGCCGAAACCGAAACAGCGGCGAGGAATATCAGGAGAGGAACAACAACCCAAGACCGCATAGAAACACGTTTCATTCATCCATCCTCGGTTCGGTTCCAGGCCCCTCTGACCGGTCCGAAACCCCACAACAAGCAGCAGACGCACCCGTAGCATTGTATCAGAAAGGCCTCGCTGAATCAATCCGGCGTGCCACTGGTCCGATCGTGCCCGGTCTTTGGCTCGGACCGCCCCTGCGGCACAGTCGCCGCGAAAGAAACAACAAAAAGCAAAAGACAAGAATCAAAACAGCGGAGTCCGCGAACCAGATCAAAAGGCAAGAAGCAAACATCAAAATAGCGGAATCCGCCTGCGGCGGGTGACTTCTACATCTTTGCATTCTGCGATTTGATCTTTGCTTTGATCCTGGCGGATGGCTTCCTCATTTTTGCACTCTGCGAGTTGATTTTCGCTTTCAAGGAGTGGCGACGATGAACGGTCCGCGCGGGGCACCGCGCTGTTTGTCTATGGCCTGGCCACCGAGGGCCGGATCCGGGAAGGAACCGGCCTCCAGCAGTTCGACGATCCTCAGGACGTACCGAGCGGAATTGTGTGCCGCAACCTCGTTGAACCGCACCGTATCCATATGGACGTCCGAATCGGCAGTATTGCTCAGGCTTCGGACCACCAGAAAGGGCAGTTGCTGCTGGAAACAGACCTGCCCGACAGCGGCACCCTCCATTTCCACGGCACGGGCTTCGAACCGGCGGCGCAGCTCGGCCCGCTTGGCCGTGGAGGCAACAAAGGCATCGCCGCTCACGATCGTCCCGGTGACAATCCGTGGAATTCTCTCGCCATGGTTGGTGACGATTTTCTCGAGGTGCAACCGGTCTGTCGCCCTCTCCGCCAGATTCAGGAGCCTCGTGTCCGTGGGAAGAAATACAGGATTATGCCGGCCGGTGAGTGGGTTTCTCACCTGGTATTCATCGAAGCCCTGCTCGGTGTAGATCACCAGGTCGTGGTGCGCCACCTTCTCGGCAACAACGATATCGCCCGGAGACAGACAGGGGTCGATGCCGCCGGCAATCCCCGTGAAGATCACCTCGCTGGGCCGGAACTCGTGGATCAGTAGCGCCGTCGTCATGGCGGCATTGACCTTGCCGATTCCGGTCTGCACCAAAACGACTCGTCGTTCCTTCAACATGCCCGTGACGAAGTCCATACCCAACAGCGTATGAGACTGCGTCTGCTCCAACTGCGCCTCGATGATCTCCACCTCCTCACCGAAGGCCCCCAGAATCGCCGTGACGGGCGTCTTTCCGTCAACAACACCTGGCACGCTGGCGAGAATGACCGACACCATGAGAAGGACGCACCGTCTCATCGACATTTCCTCCTTTCCGCGAGATTCTCGTCTGGATTCTCGCTGGTCTGTCATTAGCCCATTTGCCGAAGGTGTCGATTCTCCCGCATGTATCAGACGATGTGAGGTCCCTGGCAGAACCGGCAGAAAAGCCTCAGTCAGTCACCAATGATGGGGCCGTCTTGCTGGCGGCAGAGTCGCGGAAGAGCAGCGCGAACAGGCCCAGCAGCACGGCGCTCATGACCGTAATGATGACCCAGATGGGATTCCAGTCGACGACACCATCCGTCGTATATGTGTTGATGAGTCTCACGTTGAAATAGGTTCCCGCGAGCATTCCCACGCCATAGCAGACCAGGACGATGAAGCCCTGGGCCTGGGCGCGGATCTCGGGCGGCGCCTTCTTGTCCACGTAGACCTGTCCGCCGACGAAGAAGAAGCCGAAGATCACGCCATGAACGAGAATGGCGATGTAATAGGGCCAGGTCTGCCCCATCGCCCCGCCCGTCCAGAAGGCCGCGTAGCGCACCAGCAGCGCACCCAACCCGATCACCATGGCCCATCTGGCTCCGAACCGCACCAGCGCGATGGGCACCACCAGCATGACGAACATCTCCACCAACTGGCCCAGATTCATGGTCGCCGTGATGAATTCGAACCCCTGGCTCTCAAAGAACTGCGAGCCAAGGGAGAAGTACATGGTGAACGGGACCATCACGAGCATCGAGATAACGATGAACAGGGCGAAATTTCGGTCTTTCATGAGTGTCAGGGCGCGCAAGCCGAGCACGTCAACAATCGAGGACTCCCGGCCCTTGCCCGGAGGCGGCGTGTTGGGCAGGGTCAGGTTCAGCAGGGCCGCTGCCAGCGCGCTGCCCGCCCCGCAGTAGAGAGGAATCGCGGTATTGTCGATCTTCAGGCCATCGTACAGCCTGGCCGCCACGATGCTGAAGACCCCCGACGCCACCCAGCCGATGGAGCCGAAAAGGCGAATCTGAGGAAACTTCTCCGAAGGGGCGTTGGCCATGGCGATGGCATTGGTCAGACTCCACGTCGGCATGTAGCAGAACATGGCCAGCAGCAGGATCACGAACAGGCCTGTGGAGCTGGTGACGCGCGCCCCAAAGAAGAACAGGACGGCGCAGCCGAGGTTCAGGACCGTCAGCACCTTCTGGCTGGCAAAGTGACGGTCCGCCACCATGCAGAAGACCGGGGCGATCAGACAGCCGAGAGGCATAACACTGAGAATCCATGCCTTGGCGTTGCCTTCGATGCCCAGCTTCGTCAGATAGGCTGCCAGAGGCACCCACCAGACGGCGAACATCAGGTACTGGAGGAACATCATAACACTCAGACGTATCCTGACGTTCAGGGGCATCGCATCCATGGCACAACTCCCTTCCTGGAAAAAGATGCAAATCTGCAAGCCGCTCTGCCACGAGCCTGGGCTGTGCAGGTTCGACGGCCATCATACCGCGCCGGCCGGCGTTCGAATACCACATCTTCTGCACAAGCGTGCCAACCGGCCGTTCGCCCGGTCCGGCGTCCGGACTTCTCCGAATGGTCGCATGCAAACCGGGGGAAATCACCATCGCCGATAGTGACGCCAGACACGCCGCCGGCCTCCACAGTCGATGCCGGCCAGGACTGCCTGCCGACCATCCCGGCAGATCGTCACGAACGGGTCATCGCCCACCACGGCAATGAGATACCAGTAAAGCCCAGACATCGCAGGGCCAACTCAGGTTCACGGCTCCGCCGATAACACGATGAGTTCAGACGCCTGGGAGTACAGTCGGATATCGTCGATGTACACGACTCCTTTGGCACCAGCCCCTTCTACGCCGATGGTCAATTCAGTGACACGGCGAAGGTCCGCACCGACGGTCGATAGCTCGACATTCCATATCTGCCATTGCGTTTCGTCGATGTCGGCGGCATCACCGCTATACGCCACCTTGGTCCCGTTGATCTTGAGATACAGGCGCCCGTCGTTGCCCTCGGCGCCACGGAGATACAGCGAGAGACTTTTAACACCATTTGTTGTCCAATCCTGCGGCGTGTCGAACGTGCGAACGGCTTCGGAGATCGCAACGTCCGCATTGTCATAGAACAGCGGCATGGCCTGACCACCGCCGTTGACAATGAACTTCTCGGCAAATGGGGCTTCGAGATGCCCGACCGTCGAGCCTGTCTGGTTCTCCCAGCCGTCGATCCACATCTCGTAGATGCGGCTGCCCTCATCGTCCGTATACGCTTCAAAATCGTCTACGACCAGGAACTCTTGCGTCGTAAAGCTCCAGACCTCGCCGGGCCACGCGCCGACAGGCTCGGCTTCGTTAACTTCGGTGACCTTCCAGAAGTAGGTGGTCCCCAGATGGAGGTCGGTCGGCGTATAGCTCGCGTTTCCGACGGTCCCGGCCAGAGCCGTGCCATCGGCCACCGCCGCTTCGTCGGCGCTGAGGTAGACCTCGTGCGCAGCTGCCTCACGCCCGGCCCGCCAATGGAGTGTCGCGTCTACGGCCACACCCGAAGCTCCATTCATCGGCTCGGGCCCCCGGGCCCGCGTCGGGATGAACAGGAAACGGACCTCACTGAGACCGAACTGCTCCATCTGACCATACCCACTGTTGACGGTGATCTTGATGAACCTGGCGACCATACCTCCGAGATCGACGGTCGTATTGGCCGCATAGTCGGGCCGGGCCGTGGCTTGGGCAAACGACACGTCGCCCAGAACCGTCCAGTCCGTGCCGTTCTCGGAATGCTCGATCGTAACGTCTCGGAGTCCGAACCCAAGAATCGGCTCGAATTGCACGTTGTAGTTCCACACGATCATCTCATGCAGCTTGTAGACGCCGTCGAACTCATACTGGATGTACACCGACTCGGTCGTGGGGCCGACCAACCACATATCCGTGCTCTCGATCGAGTGCTCATCGTCGGCATTCAACCCGGATCCGTTGACCGTGTTCTCGGGCCCCTGTCCCTCGCTCGAGACCACATTGCTCGTGGTCACGATGTTCTGGATCGGATAGACAAATGGTTCGGTGGTGAAACTCCAGACGTTCCCTTTGAATATCGTGTAGTCCGGAGCGCCGTTGACTTCGTCGACCCGCCAGAAATAGGTCGTCCCGTACGTCAGAGCATCCTGGGGCGTATACGTCGTCTCCACCTGGCTCTTGCTCACCAGCACCCCCCCTGGGGCCGCTGCGGTTGCCGCATTGACATCGTCCCGATTCGTGCCGAAGTACACGTCGTGTGTCACCGCCGTATCCGGCGCAGTCCAGCTCAGGCTCGTGTCACGCGCTATATCGACGGCGCCATCGGCCGGAATCGGTGACTTGGCTTTCGATGAAGTGAGCCCCCTCATGACACCGCCGATCTCCTCGGCCGTCAGAGCGACGTCAAACAACGCGACCTCGTCGAGCACGCCATAGAAGAACCCGCTGGGCGCACCGTCGGTCAACTGCGCGCCGATGAGAACCGGCGTAGCGGTATCCGTATTCTGAGGCCCACGCTCCTGTTCGGCGTCGGGAACCCCATTCACATAGATCCTCATGACCGCGCCGTCGTAGGTCACCGCGACGTGCCCGAACTCATTGGCGGGCAGAGTCAGACTGCCGGAAAAGAACCAGGGTGCGACTTCCCGGTGAAATGTGACGGTGCCGCCGCCACCGATAGAGAGGATATAGGCGCCGACCACGCCCGCGTTGAACTTGCTCATAATGGTGCCGCCGCCCTGGTTCCTGACCCAGGCCGTGATACTGAACGGCGCCGCACCGCCGAAGGACAGGTTCTCGCTCGACTGGCGGATCTCCAGATAGCTGGCGCCGTTGAACTCCAGAGCCGAGCCATACCGCCCCCCTACCCATGCAGGATTCGCCTTCAGATCGGCGTCGTAACCGTGCCCGGAGTTGTCCTTGGCGATGCTGCCCGAACCTTCGTTGAAGAGCCAGACTCCGACAATGGTGTCGGGATCGACCTGGGCACTGCTGTGGGACAGGCACAATAAACCCACGACAGCGAACACGGCATACACGGTCAGTGATCTTCTCGCGGTGGTCATGGCCAAATCCTCCTGCACTGCAAACCGGGATCCCCCATGTGTTTTCACCCACAAACCCTCGACACACCATGCCTTGTATCATACCAGAACACACCGCCGAATCGCAACATATCCTGCGCATCGCGACAAACCGTTCCGGCCGAAAAGGGAACAGGACACCGGGATAGAGACCAGGCGCTGTCAGGACCACCGGAAAGACCATGGAATACACACGATTGCTGGCTCCATGCCTCTCTGGTACACTCACCCTTGGCTTTGACGCACGCGAACGGGCAGTGAAGGCGATCCGGAGACGATCTATGGCATGGATATCGAATAGGCACCTGGCGGCGGTGATCCTCGGTCTCGTTTCGGCGGGAGCAGGTGCCCAACCCCTGTTCTTCGATACCAACGACACGGGCCCGGCCCCGGCAGATGTCCTCGCCATTCGGCCCTGGAAGACCATCTGCCTCGATCCCGACTACGGCGGCCAATGGGTTGTCGCGGCCGATCTCGATGGAGACGGCCAGGTCGATTTCGTCTCCTGCGAAAACCACAACGTCGGCGATGTTCACTACACCTCGACCGCCGTGGCCCACAGGCTGGACGGCAGTGTGCTGTGGCGATGGGGCGATCCCGACATCGGCCGCAAGGAGTGGCACCACGACGTCGCCTGCCAGATCCACGACTGGGACGGCGACGGCCGCCCCGAAGTCGTTCTCGCCACCAAGAGGGCGATCGTGGAATTGGACGGCCGCACCGGCACGGAGCAACGCCGCATCCCGATCGCCGAGGACGCCACAGACTGCATCGTCTTCGCCGATTTGGCTGGGCGGGGCCGCCCCACCGATGTCCTCGTCAAGGATCGCTATCACGACATCTACGCATACGATCGCCTCGGCGAGTTGCTTTGGCAGGTCCGCGATCCGGGCGATGCTCGAACCGCCCATCAGCCACGCCCCATCGACTTGGACGGCGACGGCACCGACGAGATCGCCGCCGGCTATGCCATGCTCAACGCCGATGGTTCACTGCGATGGCGGTTCCGTTCGGCCAAGGTCGACGAGAACCGCGGCCACCTCGACTGCATTCGCCTGTTTCGGCGGGCCGACAGGCTCCAGGACGTTCGCCTGGTCCTTACCCTGTGCGGCGCCAACGGCATCGCTATGATCGACGGCAATGGAAAGGTGATCTGGGAGCAGGTGGGTAGCCATTTCGAGTCCGTCGATATCGGCCGCGTCATTGCGGAGCACCCGGGTCGCCAGATTCTCGTGGATATCGATCACCAGCCATTTGGCAAGGCGCCCCTGCGGCTGATGGATGAGAACGGTGTCCTGCTCGGTCGCATCAATGCCGACTACGCCCGCCATCATCATCTGCTCGACTGGACCGGCGATGGGCTCGATGAGATCGTCAACGCCCAGAGCGGCGCGGTCTACAACCACGCGGGCCGACGCATCGCGACGC
>Ga0209312_1000966_pt1 | contig 22496 bp, 20 predicted proteins | sample BioC13SIPDNA_4_FD_185744 | JGI IMG/M metagenome (GOLD analysis project Ga0209312, IMG submission 185744) | Anaerobic biogas reactor microbial communites from Washington, USA - Biogas_R1_B C13 SIP DNA (SPAdes) (version 2) | ecosystem: Engineered > Bioreactor > Anaerobic > Unclassified | place... | reverse complement strand
ACCTGTGCCTTGCTGGGTGTCTCGATCTCGTGGTTCTACAAGTGGTGGCAGCGGGCCCTCTCGCCGTCGCACCTGTACACCACGCGGGACCTGCGCCGGGACACCGCCAGCTCCACCGCATGACGCAGACGTTTGAAGTCGAAGATCGCCCGGGGATACCGGCCCGTGAACAGGATGGCGAACAGGGCGACGAGCGAGAGCACCGCGAAGGCCGCCCAGAGGAAGAACAGCACGATCGCGTGCGGAATGATCAGGAGCCACTTGATCAGCCAGAGGCCGCGTGAGGGCTGGTCCGGTTGTGGACCTGCGGTGACGTGGACCGGATAGCTGGGTGGGGTCTGTGGGGAGATGAGACGAGTCATCACGATCACCTTCTGTGCTACGACCCACGGTAGTAATGCAGAGTCCGGCTGTCAGGGCCTTGCCTGAGATGTGATGGAGTTCACCTGAGCTGGTGGCGCCGTGGATGGCGATGCGGTGTCGGGTGTGTCGTCCACAGCAGGGGTGCCGGTCCTGACGGGCGCCGCTGGGCTTCCTACGGTCGGCAGTGTGCCCACGACGCCGCCCTCCTCGGTGCCCGGTCCCGGCCTGGACCAGGCGGCGCGGCGGGCGTCGGCCCGGGTGCTCGCGTCTCTGGGGGCGGCGACCCGTCCCGAGGACGGCGAGCCGCTCGACCCGCTCGACTTCGTGCGACAGGCTCAGCAGCCGGCCGGCCGGCACCGTGCCTCGCGGCACCGGCCGAGGGTCGTGACGGTGCCCAGCCGGGTGCGGCTCGGTCGCTTCCGGGTGTCCAGGCCCGCGGTGATCGGCGTCGTTGTCGTCGTTCTTCTCGTCGCGGGGCTCGGCGGAGTCCGGGTCGCCTGGGCGGTGCGGGACAGTCGTCCCGAGGTCGTCACGGCCGACCCGACGAGTGCCCTGGAGCAGGGGGAGCTGTCGCGGCAGGCCGAGACGGCGTCCGCGGATGACGCCGGCGCAGTGGGGTCTCCGACGGTGGAGCCGCAGCTGGAGCTCATCGTCCACGTCGCCGGGCAGGTGAAGAGTCCGGGGATCGTGCGACTCGCCCCCGGCGGCAGGGTCATCGACGCCATCGAAGGTGCCGGTGGCGCCACCGCCGAGGCGGACCTGGCGTTGGTCAACCTCGCGCGTCCGGTCGTCGACGGGGAGCAGGTGTATGTGCCGGCCCCGGGCGAGCTGCCACCCGCGTCGGCGTCGGGAGGAGGGGCCGGCGCCGGCGCCGGCGGGGGTGGGAACGGTCCGGGTGATGGCGTGATCGACCTCAACACGGCTGACGCCGCTGCGTTGGACGCCTTGCCCGGGGTCGGACCTGTGCTGGCCGAGCGCATCATCGACTGGCGCACCGAGCACGGCCGGTTCACCTCGGTGGAGGAGCTGGCCGAGGTCAGTGGGATCGGGGAAAAGCTCCTGAGCCGCCTCCGCGACAAGGTGCGGGTGGGGTAGGCCGTGGCCAGTGCGGGAGGTGGGAGAAGCGGACGTCGTGCCAGCAGCGGTGGGGAGGTCTTGGCCAGTGAGGGGCCGCGGGGCGGCCCCAGCAAGCAGGTGGTCAGTGCGGTCGGATCGATCTCCGACAAGCAGGCCGACCTTCGAGTGCTCATCCCTGCCCTGGTGGGGTGGTCGATCGGGGTGTGGGCGCATACGTGGACTCCGCTGTCCCGTCTGGTGATCGGTGCCCTACTCGTCGCACTGGCGGTCCTGCTGGCCCGCTGGAGCGGGCTGGCCGGACTCACCCTTGCAGTGACCGCCCTCATCCTGCTCACCAGTGCGCAGCAGGCCTGGCGGCAGAGTGCCGGGCCGGTCGCCGAGCTCGCGGCAGCCGGAGCCGTCGCCCAGGTGCGAGGGCAGGTGCTCGCCGAGCCGATCCCGATCTCGGGTGAGGCGGACGAGGTGCGCGTGCTCGTCCGCTTCCGGGTCACTGAGGTCGTGGCGAGGGGGTACCGAACGGCGGTCTCGACGCCGGTCCTGGTCCGTGGCGACGAGCGGTGGCGGCGGCTGCAGTGGCGTGAGGAGGTTCGCTTCCCGGCGCGGCTGCGTCTAGCCCAGCCCGGGTCGGCGGAGCGTGCGGTCCTCGTACCGCTCGGCCCACCTGAGGTCGCCGTGCGGGAGTCGACCTTGCTGGCGGCGTCCGACCGGGCCAGGGACGGTCTGCGGGTCGCCGTCGACGGGCTGCCCCGGGATGCCCGAGCCCTCGTCCCGGCGCTGGTCGTCGGCGACACCAGCCTCACCCCGCCGGACCTCACGGAGGCGATGCGGATCAGCGGCATGACCCACCTGTCCGCCGTGTCGGGCTCGAACCTGGCCATCCTGCTCACCGCCGTGATGGCGGTCGTCGTGTACACCCCGATCCGACGGAGGTGGCGGGTCCTCATCGGGCTGCTCGTCATCGTCGTCTTCATCGTCGTCGCGCGCCCCGAGCCGAGCGTCATGCGGGCAGCGGCAATGGGTGCGGTCGGAGTCATCGCGTTCTCCCGGGCACGCGCGGCGGCCGGCCTCCCGGCGCTCTCGGCGACGATCGTCGCGCTCGTTGCCTTCGACCCGTGGCTGGCGCGTTCCTACGGCTTCGCGTTGTCGACGCTCGCCACCCTCGGTCTCATCCTGTTCGCCCGACCCTGGGGGCGGGCGTTCCTGCGCGCGCTGCCGGCCCGGGCTCGGCTCCCTCCGTGGGTGGGAGACGCGCTCGCCATCCCGGTCGCGGCCCATGTGATGACCGCTCCTGTCGTCGTCCTCCTCCAGGGTCACGTCTCGCTCGTCGCAGTGGTTGCCAACCTGCTTGCAGCACCCCTCGTGGCGCCGGCGACCCTGGCCGGGGCGCTGACCACGCTCATCGCGCCCTTCTTCCCGACGGTGGGCGCGCTGGTGGCGTGGCTGAGCGTCCCTCCGGCCTGGTTGACCGCGCAGATCGGTCGTATCGGTGCCACCGTCCCCGGGGCTGTCATCCCGTGGCCGGAGGGCCCACAGGGGGCCTTGCTCCTCGCTGGACTCCTCGTGACCGCGATCCTCACCGGGCCGTGGCTTGCGTGGGTCGTGCGCCGTCGACCGCTCCCAGCCGGCGCCCTGGTCCTCATCGTGGTCGTCACGATCGGGCCGGTACCGCGGCTCACGTGGCCACCCCCGGACTGGCGGGTGGTCGTCTGCGACGTCGGTCAAGGTGACGGGGTCGTCCTCGCGACGGGGGAGCGCTCGGCCGTCGTCATCGACGTCGGACCGGAGACGGGTTCAGTGGCCCACTGCCTGCGCAGGCTGCGTGTCGAGTCCCTGGACGCCGTCGTCCTCAGCCACTTCGACGCCGACCACGTCGGCGGTCTCCAGCCGGTCCTCGACGGGTGGCCGGTGCGGGAGCTGTTCGTCTCGCCGGTGCGGAAGCCGGAGTCGGGTGCGGTCTGGGTCGAGCAGCAGGCAGCGGAACGGAACATCCCCGTCCACGAGGTGTGGGCGGGTGACCGACTCGCCTGGGACGCCGTGAGCGCCGACGTGTGGTGGCCGGCGCGTGTCCTCCACGGTGGCTCGGTCTCCAACAACGCCAGCGTCGTCCTTGCGGTGACGATCGGTGAGCCGCCGGGTATGGGTGAGCAGGATGCCGGGCCGCCGACGTCAGCCCCCCACGACGCCACGAGCGGCGACGCGATGAACGGGGTGCCACCACCAGGCGCGGCGGCTACCGGTGAGCCCGACCAGCGCATACGCGCTCTGCTGCTCGGCGACATCGAGTCCGAGGCGGGACGGGCGCTCCTGACGACACTTCGGCGGGAGCCGGGGTGGCAGGACTTCGCTCACGACATCGACCTCGTCAAGACCCCGCACCACGGGAGCGCCAACCTCCACGCGGGGCTGATGGAGGCCGTGCCCGCGGTGATCGCCGTGATCAGCGTGGGCGACAACGACTTCGGGCACCCGACGAGGTCCCACCTCGACCTCTTCGGCTCGCTCAGCAGCGTCCTGCTCCGCACCGATGAGCACGGCGACATCGCCGTTCTCTCCCCGCGGGAGGACGGCGCGCTGAGGTGGCGGGTGAGCCGGCCGCCGTGAGTCCGACCCGAGGGACTGGCCTAGAGGTCAGCCGCCTGCGCCACGAGGTCTGCCACGAGCTCATAGGCCGCCGGGTCGGTGTCGTTCGCCATCCCCAGGATGACGGTGTCGGTTCCGATCTCGGCGAGGGCGCCGAGCTTGTCGACCGCCTGCGCGACGCTGAGCGAGGTCTCTCCCGTGGGCATCTTCTCGCCGCCGCTGGGAGTCAGCGAGATTCGCGAGAGCACCGTCCGTCGGATCTCGGCCGGGTCCCGTCCGACGTCGGCGCAGTGCTGGTCGATGACGTCGTACTTCGCGCGCACCCGCTCCGGGCCCATGTCGAAGATGTTGCACGCGTCGGCGTAGTTCGCGACGAGCCGCAGCGTCTTCCGCTCGCCTCCACCGCCGACGAGGATGGGCGGTCGCCGCACCGGCGGCGGGCTGTTCACCGGGCGCTCGAGGTAGTAGTGCCTGCCCTCGAACGTCGAGTCGTCACCATCGAACATCTGGTGGGCGAGCTGGAGGGTCTCCTCGAGCCGCTCGAAGCGCTCGGCGAGCGGCGGGTGCGGCACCCCGAGACACCGGTGCTCCTCCTCGAACCACGCGGCACCGATACCGAGCCAGGCCCGACCGCCGGAGAGCACGTCGAGCGTCGTCACCGTCTTGAGGAGGATGCCCGGGTGCCGATAGGTCACCCCCGTGACGAGCGCGCCGAGCTCGATGGCCGACGTGCCGCCTGCCGCGAACCCGAGGGTCGTATAGGCCTCGAGCATCTCTAGGTCCGGCGGTCCGATCCCGCCGATCTGGAAGTAGTGGTCCATCACCCACAGACTGCTCAGACCGGCGTCCTCGGCCCGGCGGGCGATGCCGGTGAACGTCGGTCCGATCGAGTGCGGCGCGTCCGGCCAGGACCAGTAGGAGACCTGCATCCCGAGCTTCATCCACCCAGTTTGGTGGAAAGTGCCGCCCCGGCGCACCGGTGAATTCCTCGCCACTAGGGTGACGGACATGGACTTCGAGCTCACCGACCGCTGCAAGGACTACCAGGCCCGGCTGCTGGCCTTCATGGACGAGCACATCTATCCGAACGAGTCGACCTACCACCAGCAGATGGCCGCCGCGGACACGCCGCACCACCAGCCGCAGATCCTCGAGGACCTCAAGGTCAAGGCCAAGGAGGCCGGCCTCTGGAACCTGTTCCACCCCGACCCGAAGTGGGGCCCGGGACTGAAGAACGCCGAGTACGCGCCGCTCGCCGAGATCATGGGGCGCGTCGGTTGGGCGTCGGAGGTCTTCAACTGCAACGCCCCCGACACCGGGAACATGGAGGTGCTCAGCCACTTCGGCACCGACGAGCACAAGGAGAAGTGGCTGCGACCCCTCCTCGACGGGGAGATCGCCTCGGGCTTCGCGATGACCGAGCCGGCCGTGGCGAGCTCGGACGCGACGAACATCGAGATGACGATGCGCCGCGACGGCGACGAGTACGTCCTCAACGGCCGCAAGTGGTGGACGAGCAACGCCATGCACCCCAACTGCAAGGTGCTCATCGCGATGGGCAAGACCGACCCGGACGCCGAGACCCACCGGCAGCAGTCGATGATGGTCGTCCCCGTCGACACCCCCGGGGTCACGATCATGCGGAACCTGTCGGTCTTCGGCTACCAGGACCGCGAGGGTCACGCCGAGGTCGACTTCGACAACGTCCGGGTCCCCGTCACGGCGCTGCTCGCCGGTGAGGGCGACGGTTTCATGATCAGCCAGGCCCGGCTCGGGCCCGGCCGGATCCACCACTGCATGCGCTCGATCGGCGCCGCCGAGCGCGCCCTCGACCTCATGATCGACCGGGCGAACCGTCGGGTCACCTTCGGGCAGCCGGTGTCGCAACGCTCGAACATCCAGGACTGGATCGCCGAGGCCCGCATCGAGATCGACATGGCCCGTCTGCTTACCATGAAGGCCGCCTGGCTCATGGACACCGTCGGCAACAAGGGCGCCCGCACCGAGATCGCCGCGATCAAGGTCGTGGCCCCCAACGTCGCGCTCAAGGTGATCGACCGCGCGATCCAGGTGCACGGCGGCGGCGGTGTCTCGCAGGACTTCCCGCTCGCCGAGATGTATGCGATGCAGCGCACGCTGCGCCTCGCCGACGGCCCCGACGAGGTGCACAAGATGGTCATCGCGCGCCGTGAGATCCGGCGCCGGCTGGCGGCCAACCCGCTCTGACCGGGCCGGTCCGCACGGCGCGGCCGAAGCATACGAAGACGTATGCGAGGCTCACCATCTGGATAACGAGCCGTTATAGAATGGCCGAATGATTGACGCTGCCGGCCTGCGGGTGATGAAGGCGATCCGCGACGAGGGGAGCTTCACCGCCGCTGCGGCCTCCCTCGGCTACACCCAGCCTGCGGTCTCCCAGATGGTGCGCCGCCTCGAGCAGCGCACCGGCACCGTGCTCGTCGAGCGCCTCGGTCGCAAGGTCCGCCTGACCGAGGCCGGTGAGGTTCTCGCCCGCTACGCGGGCACCGTCCTCACTGCGCTCGACGCGGCCGAGGAGGAGGTCGCCGCCATCGCCGGCCTGCGGTCCGGGCGGGTGCGGCTCTGGGCCTTCCCGAGCTCGTCGGCGACCGTCGTCCCGCACGCCCTGGCCCTCGTCAAGCGCCGCTACCCCGACGTGGTCGTGACGTTCAACGAGGCCGAGCCTCCCGAGTCACTCGCGGCCCTGCGGGCAGGGGAGTGCGACATCGCTGTGGCCTTCACCTACGAGGGCCTCGATCTCGGCGAGATCCAGGAGGACCTCGAGTCGCTCGCTGTCACGAAGCTCCTCGACGACGAGGTCCGCCTCGCACTGCCGAAGAACCACCCGCTCGCCAAGCGCAAGGGGGTCAGCCTCGACGACCTGTCCGACGACCCGTGGATCGCCGGGTGTCCGAAGTGCCGGGGACACCTGCTCCACCTCGCCCGCGAGGCCGGGTTCGCGCCGGACGTCGCCTTCGAGACCGAGGACTATGTCGCGGTGCAGGGACTCGTCGCCGAGGGTCTCGGGGTGGCCCTCATCCCGGACCTCATCCTGCGCACGACCCACCACCCCGATGTCGTGGCGCTGCCGGTGGAGCCCGCCTCGCGGCGGGAGATCTTCGCGGTCACCACACCGGACCTGTCCCGCGTGCCCGCTGTCGCGGCGACGATCGACGCGCTCGTCGAGGCTGCCAAGGTGCACGGCTGAGCCTGCGGCCGGTCCGGCACGACTCGAGCGCTCCGACCGCAGCATGTATGCGTCGCGCACCTGTCGCAGGCTGCCGCAGCTCGGACCCCTCCACCCGAGCCCCCTCTCAGCGGTCGCTGTGCACGTCCCGGGACCACCGCATACTGGTGGAGTGACCGCGCCCGCCCCGCTCTCCACGGCCATGCTCTCCAGTGACGTGTCGGGCGCGCGCGACGAGGACTCGGTGCTCGAGTGGGTCGCCGAGCTCCTCGTAGAGCGCGCGCCGTTGGTGCTCACGGGGGCCGGGATGAGCACCGACTCCGGGATTCCGGACTACCGGGGCCCGGATGGCGAGCGTCGGGTGACGCCGATGCAGTTCGCCGAGTTCGTCGCCTCGAGCGCTGCGCGCCAACGGTATTGGGCACGCTCGTTCGTGGGGTGGCAGCGGTTCACCGCCGCCCGACCCAATGCGGGCCACCATGCGCTGGCCCGGATCCAGGCGGCCGGCGCCGTGGGTCCGGTCATCACCCAGAACGTCGACGGCCTCCATCAAGCCGCCGGCAGCCGTGATGTCGTCGAGCTCCACGGAGCCCTCGCGGACGTCGTGTGCCTGACGTGCGGGGACCGGACGACGCGAGGGGACCTGGACGAGCGGATGCGCGAGGCCAACCCTGACTACGTCGTCGACAGCGAGGAGATCCGCCCGGACGGCGACATCTCCCTCGAGGAGATCGACGTCGCACGGTTCGTCCCGCCGCGCTGTCTCGTCTGCGGCTGCGACACCCTCAAGCCCGACGTCGTCTTCTTCGGTGAGTCCGTCCCGAAGGACCGGGTCGAGAGATGCTTCGCCCTCACCGAGGAGGCCCACGCACTGCTCGTCCTCGGGAGCTCGCTGGCGGTGATGAGCGGTCTGCGGTTCGTCCGTCGGGCAGCCGCGCGAGGCATACCCGTCGTCATCATCACCCACCACCTGCAGCGGGGAGGGGAGCGCGCGACCCTGCACCTGCGGGCAGATCTCAGCGCCTCGCTCACAGCCCTCGCGGACCGGGTCGCCTCATAACAGGGCGTTACTGAATGACTAACGTTCCGACATGTGGAACGGCTCTCTGCACCGGGCCGACCCTTTGGCACAGTGACCGGCATGGCACTTCACCTTGGCGACACCGCACCCGACTTCACTGCCGACACCACGGCCGGCCCGATCTCCTTCCACGAGTGGGCCGGCGACAGCTGGGTCGTTCTCTTCAGCCACCCGGCTGACTTCACCCCCGTCTGCACGACCGAGCTCTCCCGTGTCGCCCAGCTCCAGAGCGAGTGGGACGCCCGCGGCGTCAAGCCGATCGCGGTCTCGGTCGACTCGGCCGAGGACCACGCGAGCTGGCGCCCGCAGATCGAGGCGTTCGGCCAGACGACCGTGGGCTTCCCGATCATCGCCGACCAGGACAAGGCGGTCGCCGAGCTCTACGACATGATCCACCCGGGCGAGGGTGACACCTCCTCGGTCCGCTCGGTCTTCGTCATCGACCCGGCGAAGAAGGTGCGGCTCTCGATCACCTACCCCAAGAGCGTGGGCCGCAACTTCGAGGAGATCCTGCGCGCCGTCGACGCCCTGCAGACCACCGACCGGGCCTCGGTCTCCACGCCCGTCGACTGGCGAGTGGGGGAGAAGATCATCGTGCCCCCGACCCTCTCCACCGAGGACGCCCGCGAGCGCTTCGACGACGTCGAGGAGCACTTCCCCTACCTGCGCACCGCGAACATCAGGGCCGGGGTCTAGCAGCCACCAGTACGACATCGATGGCGGGCGCACCACTGCTTGTGGTGCGCCCGACCTCTTCACAGCGGATGATGTCGAGGCCGGACGCCTTCTGCCGCAGCTGATCCGGCGAGTGCAGAAGCGCCGGGTCCTGCGGTCCTCCGGAACCTTCGGTGAGGTTCCGGAGGGCATGGCCGACCACCACGAGATGGCCACCGGGAGCGACCCACGCGGTCGCTGCCGTGAAGACGTCCTCCGGCAGGTGGAGGTATGCGATGAGCACCAGGTCGAAGGCCTCACCCTCGGGTGGGGACCACCTGGTGACGTCGGCGACCACCCAGTCGATCCGGTCGCCCAGGCCGCGCTCCTCGGCCTCTCGCCGTCCACGCGCCAGCCCGACCTCGGCGAAGTCGACAGCGGTCACCCGCCAGCCGCGCTCGGCGAGCCACAGCGCGTGCCGTCCCTCGCCCGCGCCGAGGTCGACGGCGGTCCCCGGCTCGAACTGGGCGACGATCTGTTCGACGTGCTCGTTGGGTCCGCTGCTCCAGACCCGCTCAGCCGACGCGTACCGCTCGTTCCACAGGTCCCGACGCCCACCGGGTCTTGAGGTGCTCATGGAAGCATTCTCCCCGGACCGGTGGGTCGACGCGTCCGAGTGAGGGACGTGCGGGCCTCCACGGCATAGCCGTTCGGACAATCCTCGGCGGGAATCGCCAGGGGCTTCGTGGGGAAACCGTGTACGGAAGGAGGTTCCGGGCCTATATTTGAGCGCTGTACCCGCCCGGTGAAGAGCCGCGGCGAGTCCCCCTGCCACGATGCAATTGCTCGTTCCCTGAGAGGTACCTCCCTACATGCGATCCACCTTGTCCCGATCCGTCGCGGCCCTTGCCGCCGGTGCCGCCCTGTCCCTCGCTTCTGCCGGTGTCGCCTTCGCTGACGCCACCCCCGTGCCGGACGACGTAATCCCGCACGACAACACGCACAACCAGGCTTCGTTCTGGGAGGCGTACCTCCTGGAGGAGTTCGGCATCGAGGCCACCTGCACCAAGGACGACAAGCCAGGAGACCCGTGGATCGTTCCCGCGGCTCCGAGCGGCCAGGCCTGGGTCCTCGCAGTCGTCAAGGGCGGCGCCGGTGACTCGGCCAACGAGCTCTACTACGAGCCCGAGGCTGGCTGGGCGCTGTCGCACCAGTCCAAGGGCAACTCGCACGTGATCATCTGCTCCGCGGTGCCGGAGGAGGTCCCGACCACGCCGCCCACCACCGAGACCACGCCGCCCACCACCGAGACCACGCCGCCCACCACGCCGCCGACCACGTCGACCACCCCGGTGTCGACCTCGACCCCGCCGGCCACCGGCCCGGTCATCGAGACCGACCGTCCCGGCGGTTCGGGCGGGGCTGCCTCGCTCGGCCTCGTCGCCGCGGCGGGCGTCCTCGCTGCCGCTGCTGGCGCCCTTGTGCTGAACCGTCGCCGCCAGTCGGCCGAACACTGATGCAGCGTCGCCCACTCATCGTGGGCGCGCTGATCGCACTCGTCGGCGCCGCGCTGATCCTTCTCTGGGTCCAGCGCGGCGCCGACGCCGTGAGGGATGCCTCGGGTCCGGAGCCCACGTCCACCCTCACCGACTCCGGCGCGCCGCAGAGCGCCCAGCCGGGGTCAACCCCGAGCCCGACGGACGGGACGCTGCCACCCGGAGCGATCGGCGCCACCGCTGAGCCTCCGCCGGCGACCAGCGCGCCGGCGGCGTCCGGGCCGACCCTGCGGATCCCCGGGATCGGGCTGCAGCACCGGCTCCACCCCGAGGGTCTGCGCAACGGCAAGATCAACCCACCCGCGGGCTCTGTCATGTGGTTCACCGGCTATGACCGGGTGCAGCCGGGCGAGGTGGGGACGTCCGTCATCGCCGGGCACGTCGTCGCCCAAGGGCGTCCAGACGCTTTCGCCAAGCTCTCGAGCGTGCGGGTAGGCTACCGCGTTGAGCTCGTCGACGAGAAGGGGGAGGCGCGCGTCTTCAAGGTCGTGCGCGCCGGCGTTGTCGACAAGGACGACCTCACGACGGACCAGACCGTCTGGGGAGTGAACACCTCGGTCCGGCGACTGGCCATCGTCACGTGCGACGACGCATACGGGTTCCGTGGCGACGGCCACCGCGTGGCCAACTACGTCGTGATCGCGGAGCCGGCTTAGCGCGCGCCGCTCGCGAGCCAGGCCTGCCCTCTCCGTTCTGTGGTTCGGTGCGCTCACTTCGGAGCGCTACAACGCTCCGAGCTGGCGAGGAACGAACCAAACGCGACCCGAACCTCGACAGTCGGGCCGATAGGTGCTGTACTGCTAACTGTGTTAGTTGCGCCTAACAGAGATAGGCAGGCCGAACGTCGTGCGGCAACCCGTCGCGAGATCATTGACGCCGCCTGGGTGATCGCCGGGGAGGAGGGACTGGCCGGCCTCACCCTGCGCCAGGTCGCCGCGCGGGTCGGCATGCGGGCGCCGTCGCTCTACACCCACTTCGACTCCAAGAACGCCATCTATGACGCGATGTTCGCGCAGGCGTGGAGCGAGTGCCTCGTGCAGTACGAGGAGCTGTGGGACCGGCTACCCTCCGACGGTCGCGAGTCCTTGAAGGCCGTGGCGCGTTCCTTCGTCGACTTCTCCGTGCGCGACCTGCCGCGGCACCAGCTGATGAACCTGCGGACCATCCCGGGCTTCGAGCCGAGCCCGGAGGCGTACGCCCCTGCCGTCGCCGTCCTCGAGAAGACGCACCAGCTCTTCCTTCGCCACGGGCTCACCGACGAGGACCTCGACCTCTACGTCGCCGTGATCAGCGGCCTCATCGACGCCCAGCACGCCAACGACCCGGGCGGACAGCGGTGGAGCCGGCTCGTGCACCGCGCCATCGACATGCTCGCCGACAACTTCGGCCTTCCGTGACCCTTCCCCCAAGGAGCAACGATGAGCACCACGCCCACGACCACCCCACAGCAGTCCGGAGCCCGGCGTTCCTCCCTCGACAGGGACGTCGCGGCCTCCCTCGCGGTGACGGAGTATGCGCGGGTCGCCGAGCTCCTGGAGAGCCTCACCGAGGAGCAGTGGCGGGCGCCGACCGAGTGCCCCGGCTGGGACGTGCGTGCCATGGCCGGTCACATGCTCGGCATGATCCAGATGCTCGCCTCGCTGCGTGAGGTCACGGCTCAGCCGCTGCGTGCCGCGTGGACCGCCAAGCGGCACGGTGGCCCCCTCATCGATGCACTCACCGGGCTGCAGGTCGACAAGAACGCCGGGCTCACGACTGACGCGCTCATCGACGAGGTGCGCAGGCTGGCGCCGCAGGCGACCCGAAACCGCCGGAGGGCTCCGGGGCTGATCCGGAACCGCGCACTGCAGGACGACTACGACGGCCGCTGGACCTTCGCATACCTCTTCGACGTCATCCTCACGCGGGACCCGTTCATGCACCGGATCGACATCTCCCGCGCGTGCGGAGCCGAGCTTGTGCTTGCTCCCGACCACGAGGGCGTCATCGTCGCGGACGTGGCGCGGGAGTGGGCCGGGCGTCATGGCCAGCCGCATCTCCTCGAACTGACCGGCCCGGCCGGCGGGCAGTTCGGCGAGGCGCAGGGCGGGGAAGGAGAGGGCGGCGAGCAGATCACGATCGACGCCGTCGAGTTCTGCCGGGTGCTCAGTGGCAGGGCGCCGGGAGTGGGTCTGCTCGCCACGCGGATTCCCTTCTGAGAGAGGCGCCCCAATAGGCTCGTGCACATGCCGTACGAAGTGTTGTCCCACACCGCCGACAGCGGGATCGAGGCGACGGCCGACACCTTGCCCGAGCTGATCGGCGTGCTGGCCACGGGGATGTTCGAGCTCATGGCCCCGGTGCAGCCGGGGAAGGACGGCGTGGCGCAGGACGGTGCCGTGGACGTCGAGGTGGAGGTCGAGGTCGACGCGACGACTGTGGAGGACCTCGTTGTCGACATCCTGTCCGACCTGCTCTACGAGTCGGAGGCCGAGGACGCCATCCTCACCGACTTCGACGTCACCATGGTCGGACCGATGAGCGCCCGCGTCACTGCCCGCGGGGTCCCCATGCCGCGCGCGGACATGGTCGGTCCACCGATCAAGGCGGTCACGTACCACGACCTGGCGGTCGAGGAGCGGGGCGACGGCTGGTTCGGGCGGGTCATCTTCGACGTCTGACGTGGCGTCGTTGCCGCGCCGAAGACAGGAACGTGCACTCCCGCCCGACGGCCAACGGGCGCCACGGTGCCCAACCGGGACTGGACCTCGCCGCGGCGCCTGACAGACTGGGGCCATGGAGCTCACGAGGGTCTCCGACGTCGTCTGGGAGGTGCCGCGGACGGGCGGCATGTGGGTCCCGGGGCGCATCTTCGCCTCGCACGAGCTGATGGAGGTCGTCCGCGAGGACCGGTCCGTCGAGCAGGTCGCGAACGTCGCGCATCTGCCGGGCATCGTGCGGGCCTCGTTCGCGATGCCGGACATCCACTGGGGCTACGGCTTCCCGATCGGCGGCGTGGCGGCGATGCGCGTCTCAGACGGCGTGGTGTCTCCCGGTGGGGTGGGGTTCGACATCTGCTGCGGCGTGCGTCTCATCGCCTCGCGCTTCACCGAGGCCGAGTTCGAGTCGCGCCGGGACACCGTCATGGGAGAGCTGGACCGACGCATACCCCGTGGGCCCGGCAAGGGCGCCATCGCGCCGGGCAGCATCCTCGCTGACGTGCTCGCCGACGGCGCCGCGGCCGCGGTGCGTCACGGATACGGATGGCCCGAAGACCTCGAGCGCTGTGAGGAGCGGGGGACGTCCCAGGCGGCCAAGCCGGACGGGATCAGCGACAAGGCCCTGACGCGGGGCAAGGACCAGCTCGGGTCGCTCGGGTCCGGGAACCACTTCCTCGAGGTCCAGGTGGTCGACAAGGTCATCGACGCGGCGGTGGCCGAGACGTTCGGCCTCGCCGAGGGCATGGTCGTCGTCATGATCCACTGCGGCTCCCGGGGCCTCGGGCACCAGACCTGCACCGATCACGTCCGCCTCATGGGCGAGGCGATGCGCCGCCACGGGATCACGGTTCCGGACCGTCAGCTGGCGTGTGTGCCCATCCGGTCCGACGAGGGCGCCTCCTACCTGGGAGCCATGGCCGCGGCATCGAACTTCGCCTGGGCCAACCGCCACATCCTCGCCCACGAGGCACGTCAGGCGTTCGCGACAGCATTCGGTGTGAGCGACCGGGACACCGGGATGCACGTGGTCTTCGACGTCGCGCACAACCTGGCCAAGATCGAGACCCACGAGGTCGACGGCGTCCCGACCGAGGTCTGCGTCCACCGGAAGGGCGCGACCCGTGCCTTCGGCCCTGGCCACTCCGACCTGCCCGATGACCTGAAGCAGTGCGGCCAGCCGGTCCTCGTCCCGGGCTCGATGGGGACCGCGTCGTGGGTGCTGCGGGGCATCGCGGACAACCCGGCGTTCGCCTCGGCCGCCCACGGCGCCGGCCGGCTCATGAGTCGCAAGCGGGCCAGCCGGCAGGCCGGGGGCCGCGAGGTCCGGGCGGAGCTCGAGCGGGCCGGTATCTCGGTGCGCCCACTCTCGGTGGGTCTGCTCTCGGAGGAGGCGCCGTACGCATACAAGGATGTCGACGTCGTCGCCGAGGTCTGCGAGAAGGCGGGTCTCGCAGCCCGGGTGGCCCGGCTTCGCCCTCTGGGAGTGGTGAAGGGCTGAGGGAGCGGACCGGCCGGCGCCGGTGTCGGCTGACCAGGTCCAGGTATGCGCGGGCCGGCTCCCGATTGCCCGTCACCTGCTGCCCCGGCGGGCCGGGTTGTGCGGGCATGCCCCGGTTGTGCTGGGGAGCCCGGCTTGCGCAGCGCCGCCCGTGAAATTGCGCGGTCATCGCCCCGCAACCCGGTCACGGCTGCGCAAGCGGGTCACCGCGCCGATCCATGACCCGATTGTGCGGGCATGCCCCGGTTGTGCTGGGGAGCCCGGCTTGCGCAGCGCCGCCCGTGAAATTGCGCGGTCATCGCTGCGCAACCCGGTCATCGCCGCGCAACCCGGTCACGGCTGCTCAAGCGGGTCAGCGGGCGGAGCGGGAGTACCGCAGTCTGCACCGACGGCGCAGACTCGCCGCACTGTGACGAGGCCGACGTTCACGCGTAGTGTCCAGCGCGCAGGGCGGACGATGGGCGTGTGAGCCAGAGCGGTCGCTCAGCTCGAGTCGCACCACCTGGCTCCGTCACACGCAGAGTCGGGGGGCGGCGATCCATGCTGCGGCGAATCCTCTACCTCACGGGCGTGTTCATTGCCGCCTCGGTTCTCAGCGGCATCGGTGCCGGCATCGGCCTGCCACACCTGGCAAAGTCGGGATTGAGCGCGACCACGGTGCTCGGTATGACGGCCCTCCTTCTCGGCTTCGTCGCGCTGATCGCCAGCGGGAGGGCACTGGTCCGACTTGCGTCCGGCTGGCGCCGACTCGCGCTGCTGGCACTGCTCCTGGTGACGACGCTCCTGGGCGTCTACCTCCTGGCCGTGCCCCTGGCGGCGACCTTCCCGGCTCGCGCATCGGCGCCGTCCGCGTTGCCCGCGGCGGTCACGGCGAGCGAGGTCGTCGTCCCGACCACTGACGGGGAGGAGCTGGCCGGCTGGTACGTGCCGTCCACCAACGGAGCTGCAGTGGTCCTCCTGCCAGGCTCGGGGAGCTCCCGGGCGGCGCTCACCCGCCATGTCGAGGCGCTCGTCGAGGGTGGCTACGGGGTACTGGCGATCGATCCTCGAGGACACGGTGAGAGTCCTGGGCGAGCGATGGACTTCGGCTGGTTCGGTGAGGTCGATATCGCCGCGGCGGTGACGTTTCTCGAGAACCAGGAGGATGTCGACCCGGACGCGATCGGAGCCGTCGGCCTCTCCATGGGCGGCGAGGAGGCGATCGGGGCTGCGGGAGCCGACCCGCGCATACAGGCTGTTGTTGCTGAAGGCGTGACCGGCCGCAGCGCCGCCGACCTGCACTGGCTCTCCGATGTGTACGGATGGCGGGGTTCGCTGACCGAGGGAGTGCACTGGGTCCAGACGCGCATCGCCGACCTGCTCACCCCTGCGGACCAGCCCCCACCGCTGCGGGAGTCAGCGGCCGACGCGTCCCCACGGCCGATCCTGCTCGTCGTCGCCGGTGAGCGTCCCGATGAGCAGCACACCGCCGATGACATCCAGCGAGCAGCGCCGGAGAACGTGGAGACCTGGACGGTGCCTGGCGCGGGCCACACGGGTGGGCTGAGCACCGACCCCCAAGGCTGGCGCGAGGAGGTCCTCGGATTCCTCGACGAGTCGCTCAGACCCGACGCAGGACAGCGGTGACCCGGCCGAGGATCGTCGCGTGGTCGCCGTCGATCGGCTCGTACTGCGGGTTGTGCGGCATGAGCCAGACCTTGCCGTCGCGGCGCTTGAAGGTCTTGACCGTGGCCTCGTTGTCGAGCATGGCCGCGACGATGTCGCCGTTCTCGGCGGTCGACTGCTGACGCACCACGACCCAGTCACCCTCGCAGATCGCGGCGTCGATCATCGAGTCGCCCTGGACCTGGAGGAGGAAGAGCGAGCCCTCGCCGACGATCTGGCGGGGGAGTGGGAAGACGTCCTCGACCAGCTCCTCGGCGGTGATCGGCGCACCGGCCGCAATCCTCCCGAGGACGGGGACGTAGGTCGCCTCGGGACGCTCGTCGCCCATCCCCGTCTCGTCGTGGGCGAGGTCGGGGTCGGCGTTGGAGACGCTCTGGCGGTGCGGGTCGCTCCCGCGGTATCCACCGGACTCGGGGTCCGTGGGGTCGATGACCTCGAGGGCCCGCGGGCGCATCGGGTCGCGACGGATGTATCCCTTGCGCTCGAGCTGGGAGAGCTGGTGGGCGACGGAGCTGGGGGAGTTCAGGCCGACTGCCTCGCCGATCTCCCGGACCGCCGGCGGGTACCCGCGCCGGTCGATGGAGTTGCGGATGACCTCGAGTATGCGTCGCTGCCGGGCGGTCAGGCCGCCCTCACCTTCGACGTCGGGGAACTCATGGACGGAGGCGCGCTCTTCGCCGCGGGCCGGCGTGTCGGCCGTCGGGCCATCCGCCGCAGCCCGGGAGGCCCGGCGCAGCTGCGTGCGCACCACGTCCTCGGTCGGTCGACCCGCGCCTCGACTGCCTCGGCGTGAGGTGCTCATTCTCCCGTCCTTTCGAACCTCGCTGGTGACCCTGCCTGCGTCCCATCAAGGCCAGGTGGGTGGCCTTGGAGGCTGGCGGTCAAGGTCTGGGGTGAAGGTCTGTCAGTGGGCCCTGTTTGGCTCTGTGATGTGACAACAAGGTACCCGCAGACGAACACCTGTGCCAAACATATGTTCGAGCGTGTCTTGCCATTGTTCGAACACACGTGCTACACATGGAACATGCGTTCGATCGAACGTATGTCCGATCACTCTATCCGGACCGCCCATCGAGGAGCCTCGCGATGACCACTGCAGCAGCTTGGGACACTCTTCCGCTCCAGGCGCCCGCGCGCCGACCGCAGCTCGTCGTCATCGAGGGTGGCGCCCAGGCCGGCGCAGGGGAGGATGCGCCTCGAAGCCTCGGCGCAATGGTGCTCAGCCTTCCGCGCTGGGTCCGCCTTGCACTGACCCTTTCGGTGGCCGCGATTGCGCTGAGCTTGGTGCTGGGAGTCGGTGGCGCGGGGGCGGCATCCGCTCCTCTGGGCGAGGTCCAGGTCCGACCCGGTCAGACCCTGAGTGAGATCGCTCGCGCGGAGATGCCGGGTCTGCCCACGGCCGAGGCAGTCGCCCGCATCCAGCTCGCCAATAACCTGCCTTCGAGCCAGGTCACCGCCGGTCAGGTCCTCGTCATCCCGGGCTACTGATCCCGCTCCCGAACTCCTGAGTGCCTCGGCCCCACTCAGGCTGCCTTGCACCACACCTCTTGCAGGGCTCGGCGCCGCCGTCTCCTCCCGTGACGGCGGCGCCGTTTTCTTTGATGCTCGCGGGTCCGCCGGATCGCCCAGCGATGTGTCATCCGCGGGGGAATTGCCGCGGGTGGCACACGGGTCCGCCGGATCGCCCCAGGGATGTGTCATCCGCGCGGGATTTGCCGCGGGTGGCACACGGGTCCGCGGGAGCGCCCAGCGATGTGTCATCCGCGTGGTCCTCGACGCGCGCGGCACACGGGTCCGCCGGATCACCCCAGCCATGTGCCGTTCGCGGCACAATTCCCGCGCTCGACACACCTCGACGCACCAATCCAGCCGATCGGACACGCCCTTCCGCGTGTCTCTTGACCGCCGCGCTCGCACGGGACTAGATTCCTACATCTAGTGGTTACACCAATGTAGTTCGCCCACATGTTGTGCACTAGTTGCCCACACTGTGACTCGGACTACCCACAGGTCATCACGACGTTATCCACACTTCCCGCACCATCACCCCGCTACGCACCCGTCCGAGACCAGCGACGTTTGAGGAGGTTCGCCAGTCATGCACTGTCCGTACTGCCGCAACACCGACTCACGCGTGATCGACTCCCGCACGGCCGACGACGGCACGAGCATCCGCCGCCGCCGTCAGTGCCCGGGGTGCAACCGCCGGTTCACGACCACCGAGACGACCAGCCTGTCGGTGCTCAAGCGTTCCGGCGCTTCCGAGCCCTTCAGCCGCGCCAAGGTCCTCGTCGGGGTCCGCAAGGCCTGCCAGGGTCGACCGGTCACCGAGGACCAGCTCGCACTCCTCGCTCAGCAGGTCGAGGAGACGATCCGGTCGATGGGAGCCGCAGAGGTCGACGCGCACGAGGTCGGCATGGCGGTCCTGGAGCCGCTGCGCCAGCTCGACGAGGTCGCCTACCTGCGCTTCGCCAGCGTCTACCAGGGCTTCGACAGCCTCGAGGACTTCGAGTCCGCGATCACGCTCCTCCGGGCCGAGCGGGAGGCGACCGGCGTTGAGCCGGCGGCTCTGCAGCAGCCGGACGAGCCGCATACCTCTGTCGGTCCTGCGTGACAGCCTGGAAACGACAGGCCTCACTGCACTGACTCAACAGACCAGGCACTGATCCATCAAGAAACAGCGCAGCCAACAACAACGACGACGAACACCCAGCAGGACACGCAGTACCCCGGGGACAGACCTCATCCCGCACAGCACGACCCACACCACACGAGTGCAGAAGGAGCAAGACATGACAGAGACCGCCAGGTCCCGCGCAGGTGCCAAGAAGGGCAAGGGGGTGCGCGTCGAGCGCATCTACACGACCCCTGGAGTGCACCCCTACGACGAGGTGACCTGGGAGCTGCGTGACGTCGTCCAGCAGAACTGGAAGACGGGGGAGACCATCTTCGAGCAGCGCGGTGTCGAGTTCCCGGAGTTCTGGAGCGTCAACGCGAGCACCATCGTCACGACGAAGTACTTCCGTGGGGCCGTGGGGACCGAGCAGCGTGAGCGCAGCCTCAAGCAGCTCATCGACCGGGTCGTGCTGACCTACACCGCAGCCGGCAAGGAGTACGGCTACTTCGGCAGCCCTGAGGACGCCGAGATCTTCGAGCACGAGCTGACGTATGCGCTGCTCCACCAGATCTTCAGCTTCAACTCCCCGGTGTGGTTCAACGTGGGCACCAAGAGCCCGCAGCAGGTGTCGGCGTGCTTCATCCTCTCCGTCGATGACTCGATGGACTCGATCCTGAACTGGTACAAGGAGGAGGGGTTCATCTTCAAGGGCGGCTCCGGTGCCGGCCTCAACCTCTCCCGGATCCGGTCGTCGAAGGAGCTGCTCTCCTCCGGTGGGACGGCGAGCGGGCCGGTCAGCTTCATGCGTGGTGCCGACGCCTCCGCGGGGACCATCAAGTCCGGTGGCGCCACCCGTCGTGCGGCGAAGATGGTCGTCCTCGACGTCGACCACCCCGACATCGAGGAGTTCGTCGAGACTAAGGCGCGCGAGGAGGACAAGATCCGTGCGCTGCGTGACGCGGGCTTCGACATGGACCTCGGCGGCAAGGACATCGTCAGCGTCCAGTACCAGAACGCGAACAACAGCGTCCGGGTCTCGGACGAGTTCATGCGTGCGGTCGAGGAGGGCACCGAGTTCGGCCTGCGGGCGCGGATGACCGGCGAGGTCATCGAGACCGTCGACGCCCGCTCGCTCATGCGCAAGATCGCCCAGGCTGCGTGGGAGTGCGCCGACCCCGGCGTTCAGTACGACAGCACGATCAACGACTGGCACACCAACCCCGAGACCGGCCGGATCACTGCGTCCAACCCCTGCTCGGAGTACATGTCGCTCGACAACTCCTCGTGCAACCTGGCCTCACTGAACCTGCTGAAGTTCCTCAGGGACGACGACACCTTCGACTCCGAGACCTTCGAGAAGGTCGTCGAGCTCGTCATCACCGCGATGGACATCTCGATCTGCTTCGCCGACTTCCCGACCGAGGCGATCACCCAGACCACGCGTGACTACCGTCAGCTCGGCATCGGCTACGCCAACCTCGGTGCCCTGCTCATGGCCACCGGCCACGGCTACGACAGCGAGGGTGGCCGCGCCCTGGCCGCTGCGATCACCTCGCTCCTCACCGGCGCCGCCTACAAGCGCTCGGCCGAGCTGGCCGGGGTCGTCGGTCCGTACGCCGGGTATGCGCGCAACGCCGACGCGCACAAGCGCGTCATGCGCAAGCACCAGGCTGCCAACGACACCCTTCGCACGCTGCACACGATGGACAAGGACATCCACCGCCACGCGACGAAGGCGTGGGACGACGTTGTGAAGATCGGTGAGAAGAACGGCTTCCGCAACGCGCAGGCCAGCCTCCTCGCACCGACCGGCACCATCGGCTTCATGATGGACTGCGACACCACCGGAATCGAGCCGGACTTCTCCCTCGTGAAGTTCAAGAAGCTCGTCGGCGGCGGGTCGATGCAGATCGTCAACCTCACCATCCCGCGCGCACTGCGCAAGCTCGGGTATGCGGAGGAGACCATCGAGGCGATCGTCGAGTACATCGCCGACAAGGGTCACGTCATCGACGCCCCGGGTCTGAAGCCGGAGCACTACGAGGTCTTCGACACCGCCATGGGTGCCCGGGCGATCTCGGCGATGGGTCACGTGCGGATGATGGCCGCGGTCCAGCCGTTCCTCTCCGGCGCCATCTCCAAGACGGTCAACCTGCCAGAGACAGCCACGGTCGAGGAGATCGAGGAGGTCTACATCCAGGGCTGGAAGATGGGCCTGAAGGCGCTCGCGGTGTACCGCGACAACTGCAAGGTCGGCCAGCCGCTCTCCGATGGCGGCTCGACCGCCAAGGACGCCAAGGCTGCGGCTGCCGAGCCGGAGGTCGTCGAGAAGGTCGTCTACCGGCCGACCCGTGAGCGCCTCCCGAAGCGGCGCAGCAGCCAGACCACGTCCTTCGCGGTCGGTGGCGCCGAGGGTTACCTCACTGCCGGCACCTACGACGACGGTCGCCTCGGCGAGATCTTCCTGAAGTTCGGCAAGCAGGGCTCGACCCTGGCCGGCGTGATGGACGCCTTCTCGATCGCGATCTCCGTCGCGCTGCAGTACGGCGTGCCGCTGGAGACCTACGTCGAGAAGTTCACCAACATGCGCTTCGAGCCGGCCGGTATGACGGACGACCCGGATGTGCGGATGGCCCAGTCCCTGATGGACTACGTCTTCCGTCGCCTGGCGCTGGACCACCTCGACTTCGAGACGCGCTCGTTCATGGGCATCTACACCGCGCAGGAGCGGGCCCGTCAGCTCGAGACCGGCTCCTACGCGCCCTCGATCGACGAGGACGAGGAGGCCATCGAGGACGAGATCGAGGCCTACAGCCAGGGTGTCGGCGCCTCCCTCAAGCACCGCGACGACGAGGACGACTCGGGTGAGGGACACAGGCTCGACGCCTCCCAGGTGCACTCCGGCGCCGGTGCCGCATCGGCCCGCGAGGTCTCCTCGGACATCCACTCCTCGGCCGACCTGCTCGCCAAGTTCGGCGACAACAAGGCCGCGGATGCCCCGATCTGCTTGACCTGCGGGACGAAGATGCGGCCCGCCGGGTCGTGCTACGTCTGCGAAGGATGTGGAAGCACCTCCGGCTGCAGCTGATCCCTCCGGCGGCGGACCCGGTCCGCCGGCCCCTGACACAACGGCGCCCCGATCGACCTGCCTCTCGGGGCGCCGTTGTCATGCTCAGGAAAGGACTAGTGCCAACGCCCCGGAGGCCCAATCGGGTCAGTAGGGATCAGGTTGAGAGCGGCGCCGGTCCTCATCGAGGACGGCGCTCACCCGTGCCGAGGCGCCGGCGTCACTGGAGCGATGACCGGTAACGGAGGCGACGAAGAGCTCGTGTCCCACACAGACCAGCTCGACGTCGCTCGCGGTCACGACAGTGGCAGTCCGCGGCACAGTGCGCAGTAGCGCGATCTCGCCGAAGGAGTCGCCGGGCCCGAGCCGTCGCACCTCGTGTCCACCTTGGTAGACGACGAGCTCGCCGGATCGCACGACGAAGAACTCCTCGC
>Ga0209312_1000941_pt1 | contig 22774 bp, 20 predicted proteins | sample BioC13SIPDNA_4_FD_185744 | JGI IMG/M metagenome (GOLD analysis project Ga0209312, IMG submission 185744) | Anaerobic biogas reactor microbial communites from Washington, USA - Biogas_R1_B C13 SIP DNA (SPAdes) (version 2) | ecosystem: Engineered > Bioreactor > Anaerobic > Unclassified | place... | reverse complement strand
AATCACCGCCGCTTGCATGGCGAGATCAACCACGTCCCGCCTGTCGAGTACGAGGCCGCCTACTGGGCAAATCACTCGGCGGCCGACTACCGTGAGACACCGGTCCTCGCTGAGGCTGGAACCAGATAGCTGAGCCTCCGCCGAACTCGGGGCGATTCAGAGGACGCGTTGCGGCTGGCCTTGGACGAACGCACCTGCCCCGCCGAGAGGACCGTCGCTCTGGCCAGGGTCGCGCATCTCATCGCTGGCCTGACTGTCATGCCCACCAAGGCCCGCACCACCATCGTTGCCGAACTGGAGACCAAGACACGGCTGGCCATTTCCGGCGGGTGACTGTCTGAGCAGGCCACTGCGCCCAGATGGCCAGACAGCGGCGAGAGGATCCACATGCAACGCGCCATTGGATACGCGCTACTGGTGGCCGCCTTGGCGATCCTCGGCGCAGCCCGTCTACTGTTACGCCGCGGCGGATACCAGCCACAGGTCGGGCGGGCGCTGGGCCACACGTCGCTGTCACAGTCGACGGTTACCGTGTGCGCCCGTGGACGAGATTGTGGACCAGATCCGTGTCGCGTCGCAGCGGATCGACCAGGCCCGGTTCCTGGAGCTGCTGCGGTGGCACAGGGTCGTGGCCGGCCTGCCTGAGCTGGATTGGTCGCAGCCAGGCGTCTACACGCAGGCGGTAACGGAGCTGACTCCCGAGCGAGCTGCTGAACTCCTGCGTGACGCGCAGCGTGCGGGCCGGGATCTGCGCGGCCACCGGCGCGGCGCCGACGGCAAACCGCAGTTCCGGCAGGGTCGTACCTTGCGCGACCGCTTCAGTTGAGCGCCGCGGCGCACCGCATCGCGTCGGACTGTCCAGCTAGGAGACTGCTGAACAATGCATAATCACATCAAGTGGACCGAAGGCCCTCGGTCGTCGCACCCAGAGTGCTGACCTAAAACGCCGCTCGCCATCCCACCGGTGACGCCCGGTCCCGCCGCTCACACGACCGCCAACCCCAATAGCGCCTTGTTCAGCAGTCTCCAAGCGGGGCCGGCCGACCGTGGGTGACGGACCCGGGACGGTGGTGCCGGTGCGGATGGACGCGGCCCTGCTCGAGGCGTCGAACGCGCGCGCCGAGCAGGAGCATGTGTCCAGGTCCGAGGCAATTCGTGAAGCGGTGCGTGCCTGGACCCGGGTCGCGTGAAGGCGCACAGATCCGCGCTCGAACACGGGACGAGTTGCTCATTCACGCCATGAAGGCCCGACCGCAGTACTTCGACCTGTTGCCGTGACCGTCTGACCGGCCCGGCACGGCGGCCTCGTCGCGAGGGCTTCCGGTGTCCGGTGAACCGAGGAGCCCGACGACCGTCTCGCAACCAAGGACTCGCTCGATCTCAACGGAGCCGACGACCTCGGCGTGCGGCAGCCCGTTGCGGAGGCGGACCCGGTCCTCGGGTTTCTCCGGCACCGAAGGGGCACGGAACACCCGTTCTCGGAGCACTGTTCCGGGGCACCGACCGACGAAAAGCGGGCGCCGCACACTCCCGGTGTGCGGCGCCCGCTTCGACGAACTCGGAGAACCGTCAGTGCTTCTCCGGTCCGAGGTGGTATTCGAAGACCAGCCCCGCGGTGGCGGCGATGATCAGAGCGACCGCCAGGACGATCATCCAGACGTGGAAGAACGCGAGCGCGATCGCGGCGAACGCGGCCGCACCGGCCAGCAGGATCGGCCAGTAGCTGCCGGCACTGAAGAAGCCGAGATCACCGGCACCGTCACTGACCTCGGCGTCCTCGAAGTCCTCGGGCCGCGTGTCGAGACGACGCGCGACGAACCGGAAGTAGGTTCCCACGATCAGCGTCAATCCTGCGGACAGGACGACCGCGGTGAGTCCGGCCCACTCGATACCCTTGTCCGACAGCCCCGTGAAGGTGCCGTACACGATGGCCACGAGCACGAAGAACACCGTCACGACTTCGAAGATTTTGGCTTCGATATTCATTTCAGCACTTGTCCTTGTCGGTGAGAGGTGTCCGGGCCGTCACTCGCCGCTCGCGGCGCGGGTCGTACGGTCGGTGTCGAACGGAAACGTGGTGATCGCGAGGGGATCCTGGCCGATCGCTTCGAGCGCCTGCGCGTTGGTCAGGCCCTCACCGCCCTCCGAGACCGGCTTCCGGAGCTCGATGTACTTGGCGAAGTCCTCCGGCTTCACGGCACGGACCTCGAAGTTCATCATCGCGTGGTAGGTGCCGCACATCTCGGCGCAACGACCGACGAAGGCGCCCTCACGCTCGATCTCGCTGATCTGGAACACCGGATCGGAGTTGTTGTTGATGGGGTTCGGGTTCACGTCACGCTTGAAGAGGAACTCCGGAACCCAGAACGCATGGATGACGTCCGACGACGCGAGGTGGAACTCGATGCGCTTGCCGGTCGGCAGCACCAGAACCGGGATCTCCTCGCTCGTGCCGAGGGTCTCGATCTTGTTGTAGTGCAGGTAGGACAGATCCTCGGTGGGCTGACCGTGGATCGGGCCGGGCTGCGCGTGGTCACCGGCGTGCTCCGGATCGAACGGCTCCTGCGCGACGGCTTCCTGCGCGAGCACATCGGTGCCGTCGTAGCGCTGCGTGCCGTCACCGAGATCGACGGTCCGGTAGCCGAACTTCCAGTTCCACTGGAACCCGGTGACGTCGACGACGACATTCGGGTTGTCTTCCTTCTCGAGCACGTAGCTCTGCACCACGACCGTGAAGTAGAAGAGAACACAGACCGCCACGAACGGCGCGGCCGTGTACAGCAGTTCGAGCGGCACATTGTAGGCCGTCTGCCGCGGGAACTCCGGGGAGTTCTTCTTCTTGCGGTGGAACAGCACCACCCAGAAGGTCAGACCCCACACCAGAATGCCCATGACGAGGGCGGCGACTACCGACCACGTCCACAGTTCACGCATACGCTCGGCCTGCGGAGTCACACCCTCCGGCCAGCCGAAACGAAGGATTTCTTCGCTCGAGCACCCGGACAGCACCAAGGCTGCAATGCCGAGTGATGCTGCGAGCCCGAACCGCCGAAGGATCCGACCTTGCGCCACGTTCACGCCTTCCTGATCGCCGCAATTCCACTAGGGCACACCCGGAGGGCCGGCCCAATTACTACGCAGCGTAGACCAAAGCCGGCCGCTATCCACGCTCGGGGGCGAAGAACATGCCGAGAACGCGAAATCGGCCGCACACCGACACTGTGACGGCGCATTTCGCGTGGGACCGCTCACCGCGTGTCGACCGCGGTGCCTCGGGACGCCGCGGTCGTGCACCTGCGGCATACTTCATGGTGACCAACGTCGGATCCCACCGCGTAGTTCCCGGGTGTCCCCACGCGGCGCGCGACCGGGACCGGCGCACCTGACGAATGGGAATCGAGGTAGCGAACTCCGTGTGCGGACTGCTCGGGTTTCTGACCAATGACGGCACGAGCGACGACGCGGTCGCCCGGGTGGCCGACGCCATGCACTGCCTGCGCCACCGCGGCCCGGACGAACACGGCACATGGCACGACGACGACCTGGTGTTCGGGTTCAACCGACTGTCGATCATCGACATCGCGCATTCGCATCAGCCGCTGCGCTGGGGCCCGCCCGAGCAACCGGGCCGGTACGCGCTCACCTTCAACGGCGAGATCTACAACTATCTCGAGTTGCGTGCCGAACTGGCCGAGCAGCACGGCGCAGAGTTCACGACCGAGGGCGACAGCGAGACGATCGTCGCCGCATTCCACCACTGGGGTGCCGATGCGGTACGGCGCCTCCGCGGCATGTTCGCGTTCGCGATCTGGGACACGGTCGAGCGGGAACTGTTCGTCGCGCGCGACCCGTTCGGGATCAAGCCGCTGTTCATGGCCACCGGTTCCGCGGGAACCGCGTTCGGCAGCGAGAAGAAGAGCCTGCTCGAACTCGCCGACGTCATCGGCATCGACACCGATCTCGATCCGCGCGCCGTCGAGCACTACACGGTGCTGCAGTACGTGCCCGAGCCGGAGACGTTGCACCGGCAGATCCGGCGGCTCGAATCTGGCTGCCACGCACGGTTGCGGCCGGGCAAGGAACCGGAGATCACCCGCTACTTCCGACCCACGTTCCCGGTTCGTCCGTTCGCGGCAGGCCGGGAACAGGACCGCTACCGCGAGATCGCGGAGGCACTCGAGGACTCGGTCGCCAAGCACATGCGCGCCGACGTGACCGTCGGTTCGTTCCTCTCCGGCGGCATCGATTCGACGGCGATCGCCGCGCTCGCCAAGCAACACAACCCGGACCTGATCACGTTCACCGCCGGGTTCGAACGCGAGGGCTACTCCGAGGTCGACGTCGCCGCGGAGTCCGCCGCGGCGATCGGAGCCAGGCACATCGTGCGGGTCGTCTCCCCCACCGAGTTCGCCGCCGCCATCCCGGAGATCGTGTGGTACCTCGACGACCCGGTCGCCGACCCCGCTCTCGTTCCGCTGTGGTTCATCGCGCGCGAAGCCCGCAAGCACGTCAAGGTCGTGCTCTCCGGCGAGGGTGCCGACGAGTTGTTCGGTGGCTACACGATCTACCGGGAGCCGCTGTCGTTGAAGCCGTTCGAGTACCTACCGGCGCCGCTGCGCCGCGCCGCGGGGAAGATCTCCGACCGTATCCCCGAGGGAACACGCGGGAAAAGCCTGCTCCACCGTGGCTCGATGACCCTCGAGGAGCGCTACTACGGCAACGCGCGCAGTTTCAACGACGCGCAGCTGCGCGCGGTGCTGCGCGACTTCCGGCCCGAGTGGACGCATCAGGACGTGACGGCCCCGATCTACGCGCAGTCCGCGGGCTGGGACCCGGTGGCACGGATGCAGCACCTGGACCTGTTCACCTGGCTGCGCGGCGACATCCTCGTCAAGGCCGACAAGATGACGATGGCCAACTCCCTGGAGTTGCGCGTCCCCTTCCTGGACACCGAGGTGTTCCGGGTGGCGTCGCAGGTGCCGCTGGACCAGAAGATCACGTCGGGACGCAAGGGCGTGCCGGCAACCACCAAGTACGCGCTGCGTCAGGCGCTCGAGGGCATCGTGCCGCCGCACGTGCTGCACCGCGCGAAGCTGGGTTTCCCCGTCCCGCTCCGGCACTGGCTTGCCGGCACCGAACTGTACGACTGGGCACACGAGGTGATCACCGAGTCGGGCACCGATCACCTGCTCGACAAGGCCGCCGTCACCCGGATGCTCGTCGAGCACCGCGCCGGCCCCATCGACCACAGTCGCCGCCTGTGGACTGTTCTGTGCTTCATGATCTGGCACGGCATCTTCGTCGAGCAGCGCATCACCCCGCAGATCCAGGAACCGACGTACCCCGTGGAACTCTGACGGACGATCCCGCATGCACCGATCCCCGGGGACGACGTCCCCGGGGATCGGTGTGGTCGTCGGGTGGTGTCAGAGGACGGCGGCGATCTCCTCCGCCGCGACCGCACCGTACGCGTCGGTGAGACGCTTGAGCGCGTCGTCACGGTCGAAGTCCCATTCCTGGGTTCCGGTGGTCTCGAGGACGTGCACGGCGACGAGCGACCCGAGCTGTCCTGCTCGTTCGACGCTCAGACCGGCGCGGTGCCCCAGCAGGAAGCCCGCGCGGAAGGCGTCGCCCACCCCGGTCGGGTCGACCTTCGCGCGTTCGGGCACGACACCGACCTGGGTCCAGTTGCCGTCGGCGTCGACGATCCGGGCGCCGTTCGCGCCGAGGGTGGTGATGCGCAGGCCCACCTTCGCGGCGATCTCGTCGTCGGTCAGACCGGTCTTCTGCTGCAGCAGACCCCACTCGTACTCGTTGGTGAACAGGTAGGCGGCCCCGTCGATGAGCGCTTCGGCCTGACGCCCGTCGAGGCGGGCGAGTTGCTGCGACGGGTCGGCGACGAACGGAATGCCCAGGCGACGGCACTCGTCGGTGTGCCGGATCATCGCGTCCGGATCGTTCGCTCCGACGAGAACGAGGTCCACGCCGTGCGCCGTGACGATGTCGGCGAGCGTGATGTCGCGTGCCTCCGACATCGCTCCCGGATAGAACGACGCGATCTGCGCCATGTCGACGTCGGTGGTGCAGACGAAGCGGGCGGTGTGCGCGGTGCTCGACACGTGCACCGCCTCGCAGTTCACGCCGTGCTCCTCGAGCCACGCGCGGTAGTCCGCGAAGTCCGCGCCGACGGCGCCGACGAGGACGGGTGAGCCACCGAGAACGCCCATCGCGAAGGCGATGTTGCCGCCGACTCCGCCGCGACGGACGACGAGGTCGTCGACGAGGAAACTCAGCGAGATGTGGGCGAGCTGGTCGGCGAGCAGCTGCTCGGCGAAGCGGCCGGGGAACCGCATGAGGTGGTCGGTGGCGATGGAGCCGGTCACGGCGATGGTCACGTGGCTGGGCCTTTCCGCGGTGGGTGCGTGGTCGGGTGGACGTGCTCGGTCGACGTTCCGGGTGGACGACCGCAGCGCACCACGGTACCCCGGCCCCCGCGACCACGCGGGAGGCGCCGACCGTCACACTCCGTGGTCTGCCGCGCCGGCGTCCGCCGCACAGGCCACCCGGACGCGCGAGGGCCCCGGCACGGTGTCGTGCCGGGGCCCTCGATACCGGACTCGATACGGGACCGGGCTCAGTTGAAGGAATCGCCGCAGGCGCAGGAGCCCGTGGCGTTCGGGTTGTCGATCGTGAAGCCCTGCTTCTCGATGGTGTCGACGAAGTCGATCGACGCACCCTGCACGTACGGGGCGCTCATCCGGTCGACAGCGAGCTTGACACCACCGAAGTCGACGGTCAGATCACCGTCGAGGCTGCGGTCGTCGAAGAACAGCTGGTACCGCAGGCCGGCGCAGCCGCCGGGCTGGACGGCGATCCGCAGCGCGAGGTCGTCGCGTCCCTCCTGGTCGAGCAGAGCCTTCGCCTTCGCGGAGGCGGCCTCGGTCATGATGACGCCGTGGGTGGCGGTCTCTTCCTGGACGGTCATGGGGCGCTCCCTGTCGTTGGGTACTTGTCGGTCGTTCGTGTCGAACCCGGACGTGTCAACGGTACCGCGCCCGGATTCATTCCTCATGCACGAGTCGCTCACATCCGTGGTATGGGCGTGTGACGCACGTCGATTTTCCCGTTTCCTCGGATATCCCATAGCCTGGAGAGGTGAAGTTGCTACGCCGCGGTGGTTCCGACGAGTCCGGTGATCAGGGCGTGTCCGCGTCCGATGTCACTTCCCCCGAGTCCGATCGGGCCGCCGAGCCCGCAGGCACGGGCAAGACCACCGAGGGGAAGGGCCGCCCCACACCGAAACGGCGCGATGCCGAAGGCCGCCGCCGCGGACCGGTCGCCCCGGCCCCGCTCACCGCGAAGGAGGCGCGTGCACGCCGCAAGGCCGCGCGCAAATCCAAGTCGAAGGAAGAGCGGAAGGCCGAATCCGCCGAGCGTCGCGCCGCCGCATCCGAGCGCCGCAACCGGATGCTCGCCGGCGAGGAGAAGTACCTGCTCCCCCGCGACCGCGGTCCGGTCCGGGCCTACGTCCGTGATCTCGTGGACAGCCGCCGCAATCTGGTCGGGTTGTTCATGCCGCTGGCACTGGTTCTCATCATGTCCATGTTCCTCGGGACGGTGGTGCAGCAGTACGTCACGCTGGCGATGTTCGTGATGATGCTGCTGATGGTCATCGAGGGTGTCTACCTCGGCATGATGGTCAACAAGAAGGCCCGTGCCCGCTACCCCGATTCCACCGACGGCGGCTTCGGGCTCGGCTGGTACGCGTTCGTGCGCGCGTCGCAGATCCGCAAGCTGCGCGCACCGCTGCCCCGCGTGAAGCCGGGCGACGCGGTCTGATCGGTTTCCCGTCCCGATCGCCGAGGTTCGGGCCGGACGGCGTCGACGCGCAGCGGTGCCCGGCGGAGCCACGCGGGCGCGGTGGTGTCGCGGCGGGTGTTGATAGCGTGCCAGCGGTGATTCCCCATGTGAGAGGTGACCTGTGAGCAGCGACGCCGCACCCCGCGCCGACATCGACTTCCCTTCGATCGACGCACCCGATCGACAACTGTACGAACGGGCCCGGGAACGGCACCGTGATCTCACCAAGCCCGCCGGCTCCCTCGGTCGCCTCGAGGATCTCGGGTGTTGGATCGCCTCCTGTCAGGGAATCGTCCCCCCGCGACAGTTCACCCGTCCCCGCATCGTCGTGTTCGCCGGCGACCACGGAATCGCACGGGACGGCGTCTCCGCGTATCCACCCGAGGTGACCGCGCAGATGGTCACCAACCTCGTCTCCGGCGGCGCCGCCGTCAACGTGCTCGCCGCGACCGTCGGCGCCGGGGTCCGGGTCGTCGACATGGCCGTCGACGCCGACACCGCCCCGGACGTCGCCGCCCACAAGATCCGTCGATCGAGTGGTCGCATCGACCGGGAGGACGCCCTCACCCACGACGAGGCGGTGCGCGCGGTCGCCGTCGGCAGGGAACTCGCCGACCGGGAGGTCGACGAGGGTGCCGATCTGCTCGTCGCCGGGGACATGGGTATCGGTAACACCACCCCGGCGACCGTGTTGATCGCGACTCTCACCTCCACCGAACCGGTCGCGGCGATCGGCCGCGGAACGGGCATCGACGACGAGGGCTGGATGCGCAAGGTCACGGCCATCCGCGACGCGATGCGACGTGCACGGCCGCACGCCCGGGATCCGCTCGCGCTGCTGCGTACCGCCGGCGGGGCCGACTTCGCAGCCATGGCCGGTTTCCTCGCGCAGGCCGCGGTGCGCCGCACCCCGGTGCTGCTCGACGGCGTCGTGGTCACCGCGGCGGCGATGGTCGCCGAGGAGTTCGCGCCCGGCGCCCGCCGCTGGTGGGTCGCCGGGCACCGCTCGGTGGAACCGGCGCACACGATCGCGCTGCGGCACCTGCGACTCGAGCCTCTCGTCGATCTCGACATGCGCCTCGGTGAAGGGTCGGGCGCGGTCGCCGCACTGCCGTTGTTGCGCGGCGCCGTCGCGGTGCTCGCCGACATGGCGACGTTCCGGGAAGCCGGAGTCAGCACACGCGAAGACCCGTCCGACGCCACGGCCGACTGATGCTGCGTGCCGCCGCGACCGGTGTCACGCTGGCCGCATCGTGGTTGACGGTGCTGCCGGTCCGCGGCCCCGACACCGTCGACCGTGACGCGGGCCGGCGCGCAATCGCTGCCGCACCCGTCGCAGGTGTCCTGCTCGGCGTCGGCGCCACCGCCGTGGCGTGGGCGTCGTCCGCCGTCGGTGTTCCCGGCCTCGTCACCGGACTCCTGTGCGTGGGCTTCCTGGCGGTCGCGACCCGGGGCATGCACGTCGACGGACTCAGCGACACGGCCGACGGGCTGGGGTGCTACGGCGACCCCGACCGGGCACGCACAGTGATGCACTCGGGCGGTGCCGGGCCGTTCGGTGTGGTCGCGCTCCTGGTCGTCCTCGGGCTGCAGGCCGCATCGTTCGGGGTGCTCGCCGACGCACGGTGGTGGCCCGCGATCGGGGTCGTCGTGGCGGTGGGCAGGGTCGCAGTGGTGCTCGCGTGTCGCCGCGGGATCTCCCCCGCCGAGGGCAGCGGGTTCGGAACGCTCGTCGCCGGGACGCAGGGGCCGCTCCTCATCGCCGGCTGGGCGCTGGTGGCGGCCGCTGCCGCCTGGTGGTGGCTTCCCGGACCGTGGTGGCTCGGGCCGGCTGCGGTCGTCGGTGTTCTCGCGGCGGGCGCGTTGTTCGTGCGGCACTGTGTCCACCGTTTCGGTGGCCTCGGCGGCGACGTGCTCGGTGCCGTGCTGGAGGGAACGGTGGCGGCGCTGGCCGTCGTCGCGGCGACCGCCCTCTGAGCCCTCCTCCCCCGTCATCCACCTCGCCTCCCGGGCCCGGTACGGGTGAGGCCGCGACCGTCGGTCACGGTCGCGGCCTCACTCGGGGTCCAGGCCCCGGTGTCCTACGCGCGCAGCGTGCTCATCCATCCGTGGGTGTCGGCGAAGGTGCCGCGCTGGATACCGGTGAGGGTGTCGCGCAACGCCATGGTGATCGGGCCCGGTTCACCGTCGGCGATGGTGAACTCGCCGTCGCGGTCCTTGACCCTGCCGACCGGTGTGATCACGGCGGCGGTGCCGCACGCGAACACTTCGGTGATCTCGCCGGACGCGGCCTTCTCACGCCACTCGTCGGTGCTGATCCGCTGTTCCTCGACGACGAGACCCGAATCCTTCGCCAGGGTGATCAGGGAGTCGCGGGTGATGCCCGGGAGCAACGAACCGGACAGTTCCGGGGTGACCAGCCGCGCATCGGCGCCGGACCCGTACACGAAGTACAGGTTCATGCCACCCATCTCCTCGACGTACTTGCGTTCGATGGCGTCGAGCCACACGACCTGGTCGCACCCCTGCTCCGCGGCGTGGGCCTGCGCCACGAGCGAGGCCGCGTAGTTGCCCGCGAACTTGGCGGCGCCGGTGCCTCCCGGGGCGGCGCGCACGTACTCGCGCGACAGCCACACGCTGACCGGCTTGACGCCCCGCGGGAAGTACGCGCCGGCCGGTGACGCGATCAGGAGGTACTTGTACTCCGCGGCGGGGCGTACCCCGAGGGCCGGTTCGGTCGCGAACATGAACGGCCGCAGGTACAGCGACGACTCACCGCCCGCCTCGGGCACCCATTCGTGATCGACGTCGAGGAGTTCGGTGATCGACTTCTCGAACAGTTCCTCGGGCAGCGCCGGCATCGCGAGGCGTTCCGCGGAGCGGTTGAATCGCGCGGCGTTCGCTCCGAGCCGGAACGACGCGACGCTGCCGTCCGCCTGCCGGTACGCCTTGAGGCCCTCGAAGATCGCCTGCCCGTAATGCAGGACCATCGCCGCCGGGTCCAGCGCGATGGGGCCGTACGGTTCGACCTTCGCGTCGTGCCAACCGGTGCCCTCGGTGTAGGTGATGGTCACCATGTGGTCGGTGAAGTACTGACCGAAACCGGGATTCGCCAGAATCTCGTTTCGCCGCTCCGCGGTGCTGGGTGTCGGGTGCGAGATGCGAGCGAATGCGAGATCACCTGTCATGAATGCCAATGATAACCAGGTGCACCTCCGAGTCCGCGCGCCCGGTCGACTGCTACTTCGTGTGGTCCTCGACGAACGGCGGCGCGACCACCTCGACGCGCACAGCACGACCACGCACGTCGACATCGACCACGTCACCGGCGGCGAGTCCGGCACCGGTGTCCAGGAGCGCGAGCGCGATACCGACCTTGAGGGTCGGTGAGAAGGTCCCGGACGTGGTCTCACCGACGACCGCGCCGTCGCGCTGCACCGTCAGTCCGGCGCGGAGCACACCCCGGTCCAGTGCGCGCAGACCCCACAGTCGCCGCTTCGGCCCGGTCTCCTTCTCTTCGAGGAGCGCATCGCGACCCCAGAACTGCGGCTTCTTCCAGCCCACGGCCCACCCGCAGCGGGCCTGCAACGGCGAGATCGCGAGCGACAGTTCGTGCCCGTGCAGCGGATAACCCATCTCGGTGCGCAGGGTGTCGCGGGCACCGAGCCCCGCCACCTGTCCCCCTGCGCCGCGGACGGCGTCGACGAGCGCCCGGAACAGCGGTTCTGCGTCGGCCCAGCGGGGCAGCAGTTCGAACCCCTTCTCACCGGTGTATCCACTGCGACACACCCGGACCGGGGCATCGTTCCACTGTGCGTCGGTGAATCCCATGTAATCGATGTCGGTGGGGAATCCGAGTTCGTCGAGGACGTCCGCGGCCTTCGGTCCCTGGACCGCGAACACGGCGTGCTCGCGGTGGCGGTCCGTCACGCGCACCCCGTCCGGTGCCGCGTCCGCGAGCAGCGCGACGACGGCGGCGGTGTTCGCGGCATTCGGGACGAGGAACTGTTCGTCGTCGGACACGTGGTAGACGATCAGGTCGTCGACGACGCCTCCCGACTCGGTGCAGCACAGCGTGTACTGGGCCTTGCCCGGGGTGATCTTCGCGAGGTCGTTCGTGAACGCCGAGTTCACGAATGCGGCCGCGCCCGGGCCCTGCACGAGCGCCTTCCCGAGATGACTGACATCGAACAGTCCGACCGACTCGCGCACCGCGGTGTGCTCGGCCACCGTGCCCGCGTAGGAGACGGGCATCTCCCATCCCCCGAACGGGGCGAACGTCGCTCCGAGTTCGACGTGCACCGAGTGGATCGGGCCCTGCTGCAGTTCCTGGTCGCTCATGGGCACTGACGCTAGTCCACTCGGGTCGTGTTCCCACCCTGCCGGGGCCGCCCGGCCCGCACCCGTGCGGTCGAACCCACCCGGACGGGCCGCGGTCGCCGACATCGGCGCTCCCGATCACTACCATCGTCGAGGAGCGAAACCCGCCTCTACTTCTTAGGAGCTTCCCCGTGAGTGCACCGACCCCGGATCTGCCCGAACTCGTTCTCGCCGGTTCCGTCTCCAAGCGCGCCGACGTACTCATCGTCGGCCTGACGTCCACGGACGGCGCACCGGAGGTGGTGCTCGGTGACGGGCTGGTCGACGAGGACGCTCTGGGTGAGGTGCTCGACGCGGTGCAGGCGGTCGGGGCCACCGGCCGCGCCGAAGAGGTCACGCGGGTTCCGGCACCCGCGGAGCTTCCGGTCACGAGCGTGATCGCCGTCGGCCTCGGCGCCGCCGACGGCATCGATCCGGAACGGATCCGGCGGGCGGCGGGCGCCGCCGCGCGAGCCCTCACCGGCGTCGCGACCGCAACGACGACGCTGTCCGCCCTCGATCTCGGCGCCGCCGCCGAGGGCTTCGCGCTCGGCGCCTACACGTACACCGAGTTCCGCTCCGAGAAGTCGGCACCGAAACCGGAGGGACAGCCGGTGGCCCGCGTCGAACTGTTGGTTCCCTCGACCCGTGACCGGGCTGCGAAGGCCGCGCTCGCGCGTGCGACGGCGATCGCGGAAGCGGTCGCGACGGCCAGGGAGTTCGTGAACGTCCCACCGAGTCATCTCTTCCCCGCCGAGTTCGCCGCCCGCGCGAAGGCGCTCGGTGAGGACGCCGGGCTCAAGGTCGAGATCCTCGACGAGAAGGCGCTCGCGAAGCAGGGGTTCGGCGGGATCCTCGGGGTCGGCAAGGGGTCGTCGCGCCCGCCGCGGCTCGTGCGGCTGACCTACCGTTCGAAGAAGCGGTCGGCGGCCAAGGTCGCACTCGTCGGCAAGGGCGTCACCTTCGACACCGGCGGCATCTCGATCAAGCCCGCCGCCGGTATGGAGGCGATGACGTCCGACATGGCCGGTGCAGCGGCTGTCGTCGCGACCGTGGTGCTGGCCGCCCGGCTCGGCGTCGCGGCCGACGTGACCGCGACCGTGCCGATGGCGGAGAACATGCCGTCGTCGACGGCGCAGCGCCCCGGTGACGTGCTGACCCAGTACGGCGGCACCACCGTCGAGGTGATCAACACCGACGCCGAGGGTCGCCTGATCCTGGCGGACGCGATCGTCCGGGCATGCGAGGACGGACCGGATTACCTGATCGACACCGCGACGCTGACGGGTGCCCAGATGGTGGCGCTCGGCACCCGCACCCCCGGTGTCATGGGTACCGACGATTTCCGGGACCGTGTCGCTACCCTGTCGCGGGAGGTCGGTGAGGAGGGCTGGCCGATGCCGTTCCCGGAGGAACTCCGCGCCGGTCTGGATTCACGGGTCGCCGATCTCGCGAACGTGAGTGCTCAGCGGTGGGGCGGAATGCTCACGGCCGGGATCTTCCTGAAGGAGTTCGTGGGTGACGGGGTGCAGTGGGCGCACATCGACGTGGCCGGCCCCGCGTTCAACACCGGAAGCCCGTTCGGATACATCGGGAAGGGCGGCACCGGCGTGCCCGTCCGCACCATGCTCGCCGTCATCGAGGACATCGCGGCCCACGGCTGACCGACCTCATCACACCCGGACGACGATGTGACCCGACCCGCCCCTCGTCGAACGCGAGCGGACGTCGGGTGCAAGGATGGACCGGGTCGCATCTCGTCCGGGTGGCGATCCGACCGAACACCTGAACCAGCCTCATGAGTGCCCGGCCTCGAGCACAATGGGCTACGACCACACAATGGTCTCGGCCGCGGGTCGGTACAACTCAACACACACGAACACAACCGTCGAGGAGTCAACAGACATGGCCTTCTCCGTCCAGATGCCAGCGCTTGGTGAAAGCGTCACCGAGGGAACTGTCACGCGATGGCTCAAGCAGGAAGGAGACACGGTCGAAGTCGATGAGCCGCTGCTCGAAGTCTCCACGGACAAGGTCGACACCGAGATCCCGTCGCCTGCGGCCGGCGTCCTGGTCAGGATCGTCGCCCAGGAGGACGACACCGTCGAGATCGGTGGCGAGCTCGCCGTGATCGGTGAAGCCGGCGAGTCCGCCGCGCCGGCGCCCGCGGCCCCGGCCGCGCCCGCCGCGCAGGAAGCCCCCTCGGCGCCGGCTGCAGCTCCGGCACCGGCCGCCGCCGCACCCTCGGCAGCACCGGCAGGCGACGGCACCCCCGTGACCATGCCCGCACTCGGCGAATCCGTCACCGAAGGCACCGTCACCCGCTGGCTCAAGTCCGTCGGCGACACCATCGCCGTCGACGAACCCCTCCTCGAGGTTTCCACCGACAAGGTCGACACGGAGATCCCGTCGCCGGTCGCCGGTGTCCTCGTCGAGATCAACGCCCAGGAAGACGACACCGTCGAGGTCGGCGGACAGCTCGCCGTCATCGGCTCCGAAGCCCCCGCAGCACAGGCAGCACCGACCCCGGCACCGGCGGCGGCACCCGCTCCGGCACCGGCGACACCGGCACCGGCACCCACTCCGGCTCCGGCTCCGGCACCGGCAGCACCGGCACCCACTCCGACCCCGGCACCGGCTCCCGCCGCGGCTCCGGCGGCGCCCGCCGGTGGCGCGACCCCGTACGTGACCCCGCTGGTGCGCAAGCTCGCCGCCCAGCACAACGTCGACCTGTCGACCGTGACGGGCACCGGCGTCGGTGGCCGCATCCGCAAGCAGGACGTACTGGCCGCCGCCGAGCAGCCGAAGGCGGCTCCCGCGGCCGCGGCTGCCACCCCGGCCGCCCCGGCGGTCACCCCCGGTGTGCGTCCGGAACTCGCGAACCTGCGCGGCACCACGCAGAAGGCCAACCGCATCCGCCAGATCACGGCGACGAAGACGCGTGAGTCGCTGCAGACCACCGCGCAGCTCACGCAGACGTTCGAGGTCGACGTCACCAAGATCGGGCAGCTGCGCGCGGAGGCGAAGAAGGCGTTCGCCGAGCGCGAGGGCGTCAATCTGACCTACCTGCCGTTCTTCGCGAAGGCCGTCGTGGAGGCACTGCGGGCCCATCCGAACATCAACGCGTCGTACGACGAGGCGAACAAGCAGATCACCTACCACGCCGCCGAGCACCTCGGGATCGCGGTCGACACGGCGCAGGGCCTGCTCTCGCCGGTCATCCACAACGCCGGTGAGTTGACCCTCGGTGGGCTGGCCCGTGCGATCGCCGATATCGCCGACCGCGCACGCAACGGCGGTCTGAAGCCGGACGAGTTGTCGGGTGGAACGTTCACCATCACCAACATCGGTAGCCAGGGCGCCCTGTTCGACACCCCGATCCTCGTGCCGCCGCAGGCCGCGATGCTCGGGACCGGCGCGATCGTCAAGCGCCCGGTGGTGGTGCAGGACGAGGCGGGCAACGAGTCGATCGGTGTGCGCGCGATGTGCTACCTGCCGCTGACCTACGATCATCGGCTGGTCGACGGTGCCGATGCCGGTCGTTTCCTGACCACGATCAAGCACCGCCTCGAGGAAGGCGCGTTCGAGACCGAACTGGGCCTGTGATCGGGGCCCGGGCGTGACCGGGTGAAGCACCGCGCGGAGGGCGGGAGGGCTGCGGCACTCCCGCCCTCCGCGCGTCTCCCGCGGTGCTTCGGACGGTCCCACCCGCACGGGTCCCGGGCAGCCGCGCGGGCGTAGGATCGGCACCGTGACTGTCGCCCCAGAAGGACGCAAACTGCTGAGGATCGAGATCCGGAACTCGCAGACGCCCATCGAACGCAAACCCGAATGGATCCGCACCCGAGCCAAGATGGGTCCGGAGTACACCGACCTCAAGGGTCTGGTGCGCCGTGAGGGCCTCCACACGGTGTGTGAGGAGGCCGGTTGTCCCAACATCTACGAATGCTGGGAGGACCGCGAGGCCACCTTCCTCATCGGTGGTGAGCAGTGCACCCGCCGCTGCGACTTCTGCCAGATCGACACCGGCAAACCCACCGACCTCGACCGCGACGAACCCCGTCGTGTCGCCGAGTCCGTCCAGGCGATGGGTCTGCGGTACTCCACCATCACCGGGGTGGCGCGTGACGACCTACCCGACGGCGGTGCCTGGCTGTACGCCGAGACGGTCCGCAAGATCCACGAACTCAACCCGGGCACCGGCGTCGAGAACCTGATCCCCGATTTCAACGGCCGACCCGAGCTTCTGCAGGAGGTGTTCGAATCCCGGCCCGAGGTCCTCGCCCACAACGTCGAGACCGTGCCGCGGATCTTCAAGCGCATCCGTCCCGCGTTCCGGTACGACCGCTCCCTCGGTGTGCTCACCGCCGCCCGTGAGTTCGGCCTCGTCACCAAATCGAATCTGATCCTGGGCATGGGCGAGACCCCCGAGGAGGTCACCCAGGCCCTGCACGATCTGCACGACGCCGGCTGCGACATCGTCACCATCACCCAGTACCTGCGTCCGTCGCCGCGGCATCATCCCGTGGAGCGGTGGGTCAAGCCCGAAGAGTTCGTTGCGCATTCCGACACCGCGAAGGAGATCGGGTTCGCCGGCGTCATGGCCGGGCCGTTGGTCCGCTCGTCGTACCGTGCCGGCCGCCTCTACGCGCAGGCGATGGCCCATCACGGACGCGAACTGCCCGCGAACCAGGCGCATCTGGCCCAGGAGGGATCCGCGAGCCAGGAGGCCGGAGCCGTCCTGGCCCGCTTCGGTAGCTGATCCGACGTCCGGGCACCCCGCGGTGGCAGGCACCCCACCGCGGGGAAAGTATCCTGGACACCATGGCGAAGGGCAGTAAGGCAGACAAGGAAGCGAAGGCCGCCGCGAAGGCAGCCCGCAAGCAGGCATCGAAGGAGCGCCGCACTCAACTCTGGCAGGCGTTCCAGATTCAGCGCAAGGAAGACAAGCTCCTGCTGCCCTGGATGATCGGGGCGCTCGTCGCGTCGATCGTCGTCTTCTTCGTCATCGGCCTGATCTTCGACATCGAGTGGTTCCTCCTGCCTCTCGGCATCATCGTCGGTGGCCTCGCAGCATTCATCATCTTCGGTCGCCGTGTGCAGAAGACCGTCTACGCGAAGGCGGACGGGCAGGCCGGTGCCGCGGCCTGGGCGCTCGACAATCTGCAGGGCGCGTGGCGGGTCACGCAGGCCGTCGCCGGAACCACCCAGCTCGACGCGGTGCACCGTGTTCTCGGGCGCCCGGGAATCATCCTCGTCGGCGAAGGCAATCCGGGTCGTGTGAAGGGCCTGGTCTCGCAGGAGAAGAAGCGGGTGGCACGCCTGGTCGGCGACACCCCGATCTACGAGATCGTCGTGGGCAACGACGAGGGCCAGGTGCCGCTGGCACAGCTGCAGAAGTATCTGAACAAGCTCCCCCGGAACATCGACACCAAGCGGATGGATTCGATCGAGAACCGGCTGTCGGCGCTCAACTCGAAGAAGACCGGTGCGGCCCTCCCCAAGGGGCCGCTGCCGCAGGGCGCGAAGATGCGCAGCGTGCAGCGGACGATCCGCCGCCGCTGACCGCACCCCGTACGACGGAGGCCGCCGACCGTGGAACGGTCGGCGGCCTCCGTCGTCGAATGGTCAGCGGGAGCGGACGAGAGCGGTACCGGTCGCGCGGTCCTGGAGTCCGCGTCCGTCGACGTCGGTGACCAACGCCGGCGCGATGAACACCAGCAGTGCCTGACGTCCCAGTGCCCGGATCAATCCGACGCGGGCGGGCGCATCGACACGCACGACCTGGATTCCCGCGACGTACTGCCCGGGAGTGAACGAGAACAGGGTCACCGACACCACGCCGACGGCGCACCACAGGATCAGCGTGTACGCCGACAGCAGCGGGCTCTCCAGCGGGTCGTCGCCGACCAGCACCATGGCGATCGCCATGCATGCGAGCCAGTCGATCAGCAGTGCGAGAGCGCGTTTCGCCGTGGAGACGAGCGCACCGGGCCCCTCCTCGGGAAGGCCGAGTGCTTCACCGGGAAATCTCTGGGCGTCCCGTTGCCCTTTCGGGAGTGCAGCCGAGGGACCGGAAAGCCAGCTGCCCGTCATCCGTGCCATGGGTCCAGGATAGTCTGGCCCTGCGGGCACCGGAGCAAGCGTGTGCGCCGCGGTGATCTCTACCACGTTTCTGTCCTCACCGCAGGACAACCGGACGCGTAACACCGGCGAAACATAGACTTGATTACCGGGCAACACCACGTCCATACCGTGTGATCCGACGCAGGCGCCCCAGCACCGAACATGGCGCGCACCGACTGAAGGAGCACAAGCGTGGCGTTCACCACGGCCGAAGAAGTCATCAAGTACATCGCGGACGAGGGCGTCGAATACGTCGACGTCCGGTTCACGGATCTGCCGGGCATCGAGCAGCACTTCTCGATCCCCGCGAAGGCCTTCAATCAGGATGTCTTCGACGACGGTCTTGCGTTCGACGGTTCGTCCGTCCGTGGATTCCAGTCGATCCACGAGTCCGACATGCTGCTCCTTCCCGATGTGACGACGGCCCGGATCGATCCGTTCCGCGCGGCGAAGACCCTCAACGTCAACTTCTTCGTGCACGATCCGTTCACCCGCGAGTCCTACAGCCGCGACCCGCGCAACGTTGCTCGCAAGGCCGAGGAATACCTGATCAGCACCGGCATCGCCGACACCGCCTTCTTCGGTGCCGAGGCCGAGTTCTACATCTTCGACTCGGTGTCCTACGACTCGAAGATGAACGGCGCCTTCTACGAGGTCGACGCGATCTCCGGCGCGTGGAACACCGGCAACGAGTACAACGCCGACGGCACCCCGAACCGCGGTTACAAGGTGCGCCCGAAGGGCGGCTACTTCCCGGTCGCTCCGTACGACCACTACGTCGACCTGCGCGACGAGATCTCGACGAACCTGCAGAACGCCGGTTTCGAGCTCGAGCGCGGCCACCACGAGGTCGGCACCGGCGGCCAGGCGGAGATCAACTACAAGTTCAACACGCTGCTCTCCGCGGCCGACGATCTGCAGCTGTTCAAGTACATCGTCAAGAACACCGCGTGGAAGGCCGGCAAGACCGCCACCTTCATGCCCAAGCCGCTGTTCGGCGACAACGGTTCGGGCATGCACGTGCACCAGTCGCTGTGGAAGGACGGCAAGCCGCTGTTCCACGACGAGGCCGGCTACGCGGGCCTGTCGGATGTGGCCCGCTGGTACATCGGCGGCATCCTGCACCATGCACCGTCGCTGCTCGCGTTCACGAACCCGACCATCAACTCGTACCACCGCCTGGTGCCGGGCTACGAGGCTCCCATCAACCTCGTGTACAGCCAGCGGAACCGGTCCGCCGCGGTCCGCATCCCGATCACGGGCAACAACCCGAAGGCCAAGCGCCTCGAGTTCCGCGCCCCCGACTCGTCGGGTAACCCGTACCTGAACTTCGCCGCGCAGATGATGGCCGGCCTGGACGGCATCAAGAACAAGATCGAGCCGATGGCTCCGGTCGACAAGGACCTCTACGAGCTTCCGCCGGAGGAAGCCAAGAACATCCCGCAGGCTCCGACCTCGCTCAACGCGGTCATCGACCGCCTCGAGGCCGACCACGAGTACCTCACCGAGGGCGGCGTGTTCACCACCGACCTGATCGAGACCTGGATCTCGCTCAAGCGCGAGCAGGAGATCGCTCCGGTCAACCTGCGTCCGCACCCCTACGAGTTCCAGCTGTACTTCGACTGCTGAGTCCCGTGAGGCACTGATCTCCGATCCGGCCCGCACACCCGACCGGGTGTGCGGGCCGGACTCGTCGAGGCGTTCCGACCGTGCTGCGCATGTCGGTGCTCGTCGCGGTACGGCGAACGTCGCTCCCCCGGCAGTGATCACACCACCCGACGCGGACGTCACGAGCGCGACCACCCGCGCCGCACCTACACGAGTTCGGGTTCCGCCTCCGGCGCCCGCTCGACCGTCTTCTCCTGCGCCCGCAACCGCCGGCCCAGCACCGAGTAGCGCCGGCCGTAGGCGAAGTACACGACCACCCCGAGCGCCATCCAGATCGCGAAACGGATCCACGTCTCGACCGAGAGGTTGAGCATGAGCCATCCACACGCGAGGACGGCGACGATCGGAATCAGCGGTACGAGGGGAACCCGGAAGCCGCGGGGCAGGTCCGGTCGGGTGCGTCGGAGCACCAGCACTCCCAGGCACACGAGGACGAAGGCGAACAGTGTGCCGATGTTGACCATCTCTTCGAGGACACCCATCGGGAACACCGCGGCGAGCACCGCGACGACACCACCCACGACGAGCGTGATCCGGACCGGGACACCCTTGCGGTTGGTGGTCGCGAGACGCCGGCTCACGAGACCGTCCCGGGACATGGCGAAGAGCACACGGGTCTGACCGAGCATCATCACCATCACGACCGTGGTGAGCCCCGCGAGGCCCCCGACGTTGATGGCCATCTGCGCCCACGTGATGCCGTGCGCCTCGAATGCGGTTGCCAATGTGGCGCTTCCGTCGCCGACCAGGGCACTGCCCGTTCTCAGGTCCGTGTACTTGACCATGCCCGTGAGCACGAGCGTGACCCCGACGTACAGTGCGGTGACGATCGCGAGGGAGCCGAAGATTCCGCGGGGCAACGCTTTCTGAGGGTTCTTGGTCTCCTCCGCGGTGGTGGCGACGACGTCGAACCCGATGAACGCGAAGAACACGAGGCTCGCCGCGGCGAGCAGCCCGTACCAGCCGTAGCTGCTGCCGTCGGCCCCGGAGAGCATCGAGAACAGCGACTGGTGCAGACCGGTCGCCGTGTCCTGCGCGGTCTCGGCTTCCGGGATGTACGGCGAATAGTTGCTCTTGTCGATGTAGAAGATGCCGACGACGATCACGAGGAGCACGACCGCGACCTTGATGGCGGTGACCACGGCGGACACCCGCGAGGAGATCTTGGTGCCGATCGCGAGGACCGCGGTGATCGCCGCGACGATGACGACCGCACCCCAGTCGAGGGCGACCGAGCCCACGTGGACCGTGGTGTCGGACGCACCGAGCATGCCGCCCAGATACATCGACCACCCCTTCGAGACGACAGCGGAGGCCAACGCGAACTCGAGGACGAGGTCCCACCCGATGATCCAGGCGACGAACTCCCCGAAGGTGGCGTACGAGAACGTGTAGGCGCTGCCGGCGACCGGCACCGTCGACGCGAACTCGGCGTAGCACAGGGCCGCCAGACCGCACGCGACGGCCGCGAGCACGAACGCCAACGAGATCGACGGCCCCGCAACGTTGCCGGCGGTGCGCGCGGTGAGCGTGAAGATGCCGGCGCCGATGACGACGGCGACACCGAACACCGTGAGGTCCTTCGCGGTCAGTTCCCGCCGGAGCCGAGAGGACGGCTCGTCGGTGTCGGCGATCGACTGTTCCACTGATTTCGTGCGCCAGATTCCTGCTCCGGGCATGTGCACTCCCTGCGTTGTGGCGATGTCTGGTGTGATTCGCACATCACCGCCCCTCGTGGGGCCGGTGGATCGAGACGCTCACCGGGCTGCGACGAACGCCGATGCGAGCGGGTCGAATGAGCAATTCAGTGCGACAATCATGGCACCGCATGATTTCGTGTCAATATCTCTACGATCAGCTGAGCATCATGCTCAAATGTGATCCGCATCACTTACGAAGGGAGGGCATCGTGCTCAGTTTCGACCGCCTCGACGCGGCGCTGCTCGCGGAGCTCACACACAACCCGCGCGCGGGTATCGTCGATCTCTCCGCGAAGCTCGGCGTCGCCCGCAACACCGTTCAGGCCCGCATCCGCAAGATGGAGGAATCCGGCGCGGTCACCGGATACCAACCGGTCGTCGATCTACCGAAACTCGGTGTCCCCCTGCAGGCATTCATCGGCGCCGAACTCGTCCAGGCGCGCATGGGTCAGGTCATCGCGCACCTCGAACGCTTCCCCGAGGTGCTCGAGGTCCACGCCACCACGGGGCGGGAGGATCTGCTCGTCCGCATCGCCGCCCAGTCCCAGGAGGACCTGCTGCTCGTCCTCGAGCGCATCCACGCACTCGAGGGCGTCGCGCACACCACCACCACCCTGGCATTGACGACACCCGTCGCCTACCGCACACAACCGTTGCTGGACAAGCTCACCCGCGAATCCGGGCACGGTCGATCCACCCCCGCACCCGACCTGGGGTGACCCCGCGTACCCACCCCGCACACGACGGGAGGGGAGGCGCCCGCGGCGCCTCCCCTCCCGTCGTCCCGAATCACACGGCGTCGATGCGCGCCTCCGCGATCCGATCGGCCGCAGCCCCCGGAGTGACACCGAGATCTGCTGCAACATCGATGATCTCACGTACACGATCGCCGATCGCGACAACTCGGGCGGTGGCCACGTCGAGTCCCGTACCGTCCACCTCGCCGGCGACCTGGATGAGCCCACCGGCATTCGCGACGTAGTCGGGAATCCACGTCACGCCCCGGTCCCGCAACGCTTCCTCGACGTCCGGCGTCGCCAGCTGGTTGTTCGCTGCGCCGC
>Ga0209312_1000924_pt1 | contig 23085 bp, 6 predicted proteins | sample BioC13SIPDNA_4_FD_185744 | JGI IMG/M metagenome (GOLD analysis project Ga0209312, IMG submission 185744) | Anaerobic biogas reactor microbial communites from Washington, USA - Biogas_R1_B C13 SIP DNA (SPAdes) (version 2) | ecosystem: Engineered > Bioreactor > Anaerobic > Unclassified | place... | reverse complement strand
CGTATGGATCAGGCGAACACGCTCTTGCCTTCTGCTTCGGGCCAGACGGACGCTTCGCTTGGCGGCAAACCAAGGGGACCCCAGTAGCTTCCGCCCCGACGTTGCGGGTAATGATCCAATTCAGGACACGTTGTCAGAAAGCACTCGTCCACCTCGCTGTAGAGCTGCCGCGATCGGGGCGACCGGTGCATGATCGCAAACCACCAAGTCAGGCTGGACGGAGGAAAATAAGGTCCGCCATGCCTCGGCCAACGCGGCGGACTCCTCGAAATCGGCCAGTCCGCAATTGAAGAGGATGTGTGCGAACGACCGCAGCGGATCGACTCGCTCCCCCGCCTTGTTCGTCTTGATCGGGGCTTGAAGCAGTTCTATGCCACAACCGCCCAGGAGCGGTCTGGCCCGGGAAACGTCGCGGGCAGCCAGAACGACACGATATCCCCTTTCCCGCAAGCCGGCAAACAGGGGCACGACCGGAGCGAGATGCCCGAGCCCTCCCCCCAATTCCCAGGCGAACAAAACCGTACGCGGCATCTTGAGCCTCCGACGCTCTCTGGCAGTTGCTAAGCATCGTTCGAGGATTGAGTGTCGCACTGTAGGACAGGTTTGCAGTTCCTGCAACCTGTCCAAGGCATGTTGTCAGTCTATCCTGCGACAGTTGTCTCTCGAGCGATGCTAACCTCAAAGGTTGAGACGTTCACAAACGGGAGCAGACCACCTTCAAGTGGACCGCTCCTGCCGAGTGCAACATTAAACCACCACACCGTGATCCACGCAAATGGCAACACCCGGATGTTGTCACCCACCGGCAACTTACGTCGGCTGCCGGTCGTCCCGCCGTGTGCGGCAGCCGCAGTGTAACCGATTTCGGGAACCTGGAGAAAGATGGGTACCCATCCTTGTTGCCACGTTTCGGGGGTCGGCCGAGCCGGCAAGCACGGTCGTCGCCCTGCGATAACGCGAAGTCCTTTCACAACTTCGGGCCTCTCGGCCGGGCACTGCCGACACGACGATCCCGCCGCTCGGCACCGAAACGCAATTATTTCCAGAAATTCCTGTTAGTAATAACGATTCACGGGCCGAATCATGGCAGCCACGTGGTTGTCCACATGCTGTTGGCACCCGATGCGATCTTCACCCCCATGACTGTATTGCCGAGTTCCAACTCTGTGCTTTGCCCCCTCACCAGCACGGTTTTCGGATCAACATCAGCAAAGATACTTGACAAACTTCTTCGAGATGTCTTGGATTCCGTGCGCGGTTTGGGGCACCGTGAGTACTTCTTCTCTCTTCGGTCTTGGTTTTAGTGTCGTCGTTCAGGACTTGTGCGAATTGTGCGCACATGCTCTTGCGAAGGTTGGGTGGCAGGTTTGCCCCGCCGTGGGTCTGGTTGGGACAAGAAACCTTCTCGAACTTCGGGGGACGGCCGGTTCGGTCACTTCCTGCCAAGGAACATCTCATGGACAAGCCCATCAGTTTCTGGACGAACACGTTTGCCAAGTTGGGCCTGCGGCTTCGCAGAAAGACCGGGAGCCTGAAGCCGCTGAAGCATCGTGCCATGCGATTGGAGCAACTCCAGGATCGGCGAATGCTGGCCACCGACCTGGCGGTCTCGTCTTTCGAGGCTGACGGCCAGGATTGGGTGGTTACCTACGATGTGACCGACCAGGCGGCAACCGCCTTCGACATCAGTGTCTATCGGTCCAGCGACGGCCAAACGGCCGAAACCCTGATCCAGACCCAGCGGATCACCAATTCGGGCGACCTGGCCGTGGGCGACCACACGATCACGATCGATCCCAATTTCACCGACGTCGAACAGGACTACTACCTGGTCGTCAAGCTCGATAGCACCGACGAGAACAGTGAATCAAGCGAGACCAACAACCAGACCGTGTTTGCCGGGGGAGTGTTCCTCAACGGCAGCGAGCTTCACGTCCACGGAACCGACGGGGCCGACTGGCTCGATCTGGATAATGACGGCACGCTCGACGTCACCATGGGGGCGTTCTCGTATTCCTACAGTTCTTACACCGTCACGGCCATCCGCGCCCGGATGCACGACGGCGACGACACCATCACCACCTCGTCAACCGTCGGCGCCCCGATGTGGGCCTTCGGCGGCGACGGCGACGACACGATCCACGGCACGAGCCAGGGCGACAAGATCTACGGCGGCGAGGGCGACGACGACCTCTACGGCGAAGGCGGCGCCGACGAAATCCACGGCGGCGACGGCGACGACGTTATCTACGGCAATGCGGGCAACGACACGATCTATGGCGATGCCGGCAACGACACGATCTACGGCGACGGAACCACTCCCGGCGGCACTGACGGGGCCGACGTCATCCACGGCGGCCTGGGCAACGACATCCTCTTCGGCGGAGGCGGAAACGACACACTCTTTGGCGACGGCGGAAACGATGTCCTCGACGGCCAGACCGGCACCGATCTCGTTCACGGCGGCGACGGTTTCGACTCGCCGGAGATCCTCGACGACGCCGAGACGGGCTACGTGGAAACCGGCGCCTGGGCCGACGACGCGGCCGGCGGCGGGTTCATGGGAAACCAGCGTCTCCACGCGTCCGGCAGCGGTACCGATAAGGCCGCTTGGACCTTCAGCAACCTGCCCAGTGGCGAATACGACGTCCACGTCACCTGGGACGATCCCGACGACTACGGCGGGGCCTCCAACGCTCCCTACGCCGTGTTCGACGGCACGACCCTGGAGGAGAACGGTACCTTCAGCGTCAACCAACGCGTCTCTCCTTCCGGCTCGACCGTTGCCGACGCCTCGTGGCTCAAACTGGGAACCTCCTTCTCGATCACCTCCGGCACCCTCAAGGTCGAACTCTCCGACCTTGCCAACGGCACCATCCGGGCCGATGCCGTACGGATTGTCCAGGTGGGGGCCTCCACGAATCTGACGCCTCTGGCCGAAGCCGGCGGGCCCTACACGACCAATGAAGCCTCGGCCGTCACCCTCAACGGCACCGGTTCCAGCGATCCCGAAAGCTCCACGCTCACCTACGCCTGGGACTTCGACGGCGACGACGTCTTCGGCGAGACCTCCACGGCCTTCGGTAATGAAACCGGCGCCACGCCCAGCTTCACCGCACCCGACGGCTACACCACCCACCGAGTCCGTCTGCGGGTCACCGACAGCGGCAGCCTCGTTCATACCGACGCTGCAACGATCTTTGTGAATAACGTCGCCCCCGATCTGACAATCAGCGGGGACGGTTCGGTCGCGTTGGGCGAGACTTATTCGCTTTCCCTGTCGTCCAGCGATCCGGGTGACGACGAGATCGAGTTCTGGTTCATCGATTGGGGCGATGGGCAAAGTTATAACAACCTCCCGGGCAGCACTTCTTTCACCACCCACGAGTACACGGTGGCCGGCAATTACACGATTCATGTTACGGCGACGGATCCCGATGGATCGTATGAAGCTGAGCCTTTGGTCGTTGCCGTGATCATCGCTGGAGCCCCTGCAGTCAATGCGGGAGATGACGCCTCGATCAACGAGGGTGGGACCTTCACCTCCAGCGGCTCCTTCACCGACTCCAGCGGAGATCCCTGGACTGCAACCGTCGATTATGGTGACGGCTCGGGGCCTCAAACGCTCACTCTCAATCCGGACAAGACCTTCAATCTCAGCCATACTTACGCCGACGACGGCACCTACACGGTCACCGTAACCGTCGAGGATTCCGACGAGAAGCAGGGAACGGACACGCTCGTCGTTACCGCCGCCGAGGTCGATCGGACCGCTTGTATCAGTGGCGACACGCTGACAGTGACCGGCGATCTCTACACCCTCAACCTGGCGACGGTTGATCCCGGCGCCGATCCGGTCAGTTCCTGGCAGATCACCTGGGGCGACGGCCAGGTCGACACGATATCGGGCAACCCGTCCACCGCTCAGCATACCTACACCACCGCAGGCGTGGTGCGACAGATCAGTGCCACGGTCACCGACGTCGAGGGTACCTACACCAGCAATACCCTCTCCGTGTCGGTCGTTCTGGCCTTCGCTCTGGATCTCGATGCCGACGACAGCTCGGGCGCCACCGGTGCCGACTACGCCGGCACGTTTGTCGAGAATGCCGGCCCCGTCCGGATCACCGGTACCGACGCGATCATTCTGGATGAAGGCGATACCACCCTCGCCTCCCTCACGGTGACCATGGCAAGCACGCCGGACGGCACCAACGAAGTGCTCGCGGCCAATGTTGCCGGCACGAACATCGTTGCCACCTATTCGGCCGGGGTCCTCAGTCTCGTGGGGGAAGCTACGGTCGGCGCCTACCAGTACGTCCTCCGCACGCTCACCTACGACAACCTGGCCGAACGGCCCACGGAGGGAGACCGCGTTCTGACCTTCGTCGCCAGCGACGGCGTCAACTCGAGCAGTCCCGCCACGAGCACCATCGCCATCGAACTGGTCAACGATCCTCCCATTGCCAATTCTCAAACCCTCACCACCGTCGAAGACACGCCCCTCTCGATCACGCTCACCGGCCAGGACGGTGACTCCGATTTCACCCAGGTGTTGACCTACATGATCGTCCAGTGGCCCACCCACGGGACCATCAGTAACTTCGATGCCGAGGCCGGAACCGCCACCTACACGCCCGATGCCGACTTCGTCGGTGAAGACTTCTTCCGCTTCGTGACCATCGACGACTATACGGCCGGCGGCGATCCCGAAACGGGCGCTCCGGGTCTGGTGACCCTGACCGTCACGCCCGTCAACGATACCCCCGTCGCCGACAGCCAAACGCTCGCCACCGGGGTCGACGTGCCGCTGGCCGTCGACCTGGGCGACGATGCCGATCCGGAGGTCGCACAACAACTGGTGCTTACCGTCACCAGCGGTCCCACCTACGGCACATTGAGCGGATTCGATCCCGTCACGGGCGTGGTCCTCTACACTCCGAATACCGGCTACCTGGGTACCGACACGTTCACCTACACGCTGACCGATGACGGCACCGCCGGCAACCCGGCCACGCTGACCAGCCCCGCGGCGACCATCGCCCTCACCGTGGCCTACCAGCCGGTGGCCTATGCCCAAAGCGTCTCGACAAACGAAGATACGGCGTTGAGTGTCACCCTCACCGGCGACGACGGCGATCCGGGCGACACCCACGCTCTGGTGTTTGCCGTCACGGCAGGTCCGACCCATGGCACGATCACCGGCCTCGATCCGTCGACCGGCCAACTCACCTACACGCCCGACGCCGCCTACCACGGCGCCGACTCCTTCAGCTTCACCGTGGCCTACGCAACGCCCAGCGGGGCCCTGGTGACCAGTTCCCCGGCCGTCGTCACGCTCGGAGTCACCGCCGTCAACGACGCGCCCCTGACCGCCGATCAAACCGTCTGGACGGGCCAGGCAGTGCCTCTCACCATCGATCTGGGCGACGACGGCGATGACGAAGTCCAACAGCAACTCTCGTTGACAGTGATTACCGCCCCCACCAGCGGCTCGCTCGGCGGAATCAATCCGGTCACCGGCCAGGTCGTCTACACACCCAATGCCGGCTTCACCGGCACCGATACCTTCACCTACACCCTCACCGACGATGCCGCCGCAGGCAGCCCCGCCTCGCTGACCAGCGCCCAGGCGACCGTGACCGTCGGAGTCGCCTTGCCCCCCACCGCGACACCGCAGACGCAGACCACCAATGAAGACACGCCCCTGGCAATCACGCTCACGGGCGATGACGGGCTGGCTGGTGTCGACCAGGTCCTGACTTTCACAATCGTCGCTGATCCTGCCCACGGCACCCTCAGCGATTTCGACCCGGCCACCGGCGAAGTCACCTACACGCCCGACGAAGACTACAACGGCACCGACAGCTTCACCTTCTCCGTATCGTGGACCACCACCGGAGGCCTGGTGCTCACCAGCACTGCGGCCACGGTCGATCTGACGATGACACCGGTGAACGACGTGCCGGAAGCCGGCGTGGCCCTCATCACGCTGCCCCTCGACAATTCGATCACCTTGAACCTGGGCCACGACGGCGATCCCGAAGTCAATCAGCAACTCGTCCTCACTGTGATCACCGCCCCCGCGAACGGCACGCTCAGCGGCTTCGACCCCCTCACCGGCAACGTGCTCTACACGCCGGGTGCCAGCTTCACCGGCACCGACAGCTTCACCTTCACCCTTACCGACGACGCCACGGCCGGCCTGCCCGACACACTCACGAGCGAACAGGGCGCCATGTTCATCAACCTGGTGTCTCTGCCGGTCGCCAATGCCCAGACGGTCACCACCAACGAAGATACCGACCTCGCCCTGACCTTGACCGGCCAGGCCGGAAGAACCGGAACCACCCTGGAGTATACCCTCGTCAGCATGCCTGAAAGCGGCACGCTCATCGATTTCGACCCGGAAACCGGCCAGGTCACCTACGTGCCCGACGCCGACTTCCACGGCACAGACTCGTTCCGCTTCGCCGTCCTGGAGTTCGACGACGCCAGCCTCGGCATGGGCTTCACCGGCGAGTCGGTCGAAGTGTCGATCACCGTCGACCCGGTCAACGACGCGCCCGTCGGCGTCCAGCAGACCGTGGCCACCGCGGCCGGCTTGGCCGTCGCCGTAACGCTCACTGGCAGCGACGGCGACACCGTGGACGAAGAAGCTGTCGGCCAGGTCCTGACCTACGCGATTGCCGCTTCACCCGCCCACGGCACGATTACCGACTTCGACTCCGCCCTGGGCACCTTCACTTATACGCCCACCACCGGCTACCACGGCCCCGACAGCTTCACGTTCACGGTGACTGACGATGCCACCGCCGGCGGCGCGGCCCTGACCAGCGATCCGGTCACCGTCGATGTATTCATCGGCGCCCTGCCCACCGGAAACGCCCAGTCGGGCTCGACCGCGGAAGACACGGCCCTTGCGCTCACCCTGACGGGTCAGGACGGCGATCCGGCCGACGCGGCCAGCCTGAGCTTCGTGATCGTCACCTCGCCCGAGCATGGCCAGATTACCCAGTTCAACCCCCAGACAGGCGAACTGACCTATCTGCCCGCTCCGAACTACGTCGGCGCCGATAGCTTCACCTTCACCCTGGCCGACGACCTGGCCGCCCCGGGCATCCAGGTTGTGGGGGAGGCGGTTACGGTCAGCCTCACCGTCACGGCCGTCAACGACGCCCCCGTTGCCTTCACGCAGAACGCATCGATCGGCGAGAACCTCTGGGCGAACCTGGTGCTCGGCCATGACGGCGATCCGGAGGACGAGCAGCAATTGACCCTGAACGTCACCACCGCGCCCGCCCATGGGACGCTGTCCGATTTCGATCCCCTGACCGGCCAGGTGAAATACACTCCTGCGGCCGACTTCGTGGGCTCCGACTCTTTCAACTTCACCCTCACCGATGCCGGCGCACTGACCAGCCAGTCGGCTACCGTCACGATCGACGTCACCGCTCGAAACACGGCCCCCATCGCCAATTCCCAGGTCGCCCAGCTTTCCGAAGACCAGTCGATCCTCGTGACCCTGACCGGCGACGACGGCGACGCGCCCATCACACAAACACTCACGTACGAGATCACGACGCCCCCGGCCCATGGCGCAATCAGCAATTTCGACCCGTCGGCCGGCACCTTCACCTACACCCCCGACGCCGACTACAACGGCCCCGACGAAATCTGCTTCGTCGTCATCGACGACGATACGTTCAGCGATGACAGCGCCGCGCTGGTCAGCACGGCCGCCGCACTGACCTTAACCATCGTGCCCGTCAACGACCAGCCGACCGGCCTGGCCCAGTCCTTCGCGCTCGCCGAAGACACGCCTGTCTCGCTCACCCTCGTCGGCGACGACGATGACGAAGAGGTCGAGCAGACCCTGACCTTCTCGATCTGGACCCAGCCCGCTCACGGCACCATCTCCGACTTCAACTCGGCCACCGGCGAACTGGTCTACACGCCCGATCCGAATTACCACGGCACCGACAGCTTCGTCTACGTGGTCACCGACGATGCCTCTGCTGGAACCGCCGCCTTGCCGTCTCCCCAGATCACGATCAGCCTCGACATCTCGGCCGTCGACAACACGGCCCTCGGTCTGCCCGCCTGGACCGAGACGACCGCCGGCCAGGCCGTCTCTCTGACCGTCGACACGGCCGGCAATCCCGATCCGGTCAAGGACCTCACCTTCGCCATCGTCGACGGGCCCGACGACGGCACGATCACCAGCTTCAACACCTCCACCGGCGAGATCACCTACACGCCCGACAGCGGCTTCACCGGCACCGACGTGTTCACCGTCTCGGTCACCGACAACAGCACCGGGGCCGATCCGACCATTGTGCCGGTTCTGGTCCAGGTCAAGGCCGTCACGACCACCGCCGCCGCCACGGGCGACGCCTTCACGGTCCGGGAATCGGACGGCGACGCCTACTTCGACGTCCTGGCCAACGACACCTACAACGGCACGGGCGACCTGGAGATCATCTCGGTCGGCACGAGCAGCAACGGCACCTTCACGATCATCCCCGGCGATCCCAGCGGCAGCGGCAACGAAACCCGCGACCGCATCAAGTTCGTCCCCAACCCCGGCTACACCGGCACCGAAACCATCAACTACACGATCGAAGACGCCAACAACAACCAGTCGACCGGCACGATGCAGATCCAGGTCGGCGCCGCCGGCGACACGCCCGACGACGGCGAGGTCTCGATTGGCGGGATCGGCTTCGATCCGCAGCAGGCTTCCACGTTCACGCCGCCCATCGGCGGAAACATGACGACGACTGACAGCTACACGGACGTTGCCTACAGCACCGACTGGACCGATCCCAACGGCGGCTCGTTCAGCGGCGACGGGACCCAGGACCTCACCACCACCGTCACCACGACTTCCTCCTCAGGCGCTTGGAGCTACTCCGAGACGGCTACCTGGTCCTACGACATCAACGACAGCGGTATCCATCTCTGGGGTCAACACGTCTACTTCTTCAGCGCCTGCTCGGTCGGCGGCATACTCCTGTTCAACTACTCGCTCACCACCGACGACTGGTACACCTTCACCACCACCCAGGGAAGTACCGGAACCGACGCCGGAAACACCATGACCACGACGGCCAACGGGCACAAACACGACGCGGTCACCATCCACAAGAGCGAGTCCGCCGCCGGGCAGTCCGCCATGGCGCACTTCAACTCTCTGACTAACACCAGCTATGTCGGCACGGGTTCCTATTGGTACTCCACGCCGGGCGGAAGCGTCAGCGGCTCGTCTCATGGCAACGGGATGACGGTCGACTTCGTGGACATGACCGTCGCCTGGACCTACGTGGCGCTGACCGACACCTGGACCGCCACCGGCAGTACTATTGCCCACGGCTTCGGCAGTGACGGCGGCGGCCACCACGGCAGCGGCTCCTATCAGATCGGCACCGTCAGTGGCGACATCAACGAAAACGGATCCTGGGGACAGGGATATAACTATTTGATCACCGGTCCCTTGCTACCCGACTACACCTGGGATCTCACCGGCACCAGCCATCAGTCCGGAAGCGGCTCCTCCGAGTGGTCCTACAAGGGCAGCGGCACCTACAGCAACAGTGGCTCCAGCCCCAACGGGGCCTGGCACACCAGCGGATCCGTCAGTGAGAGCGGTGGCACGCGTGACACGTGGAAGGATTCGATGCATGCCTCCCTCACCGATAGCGGCTGGGTCGCCACCAGCGGCAGCGGAGCGGCCACCAATGAAGGCAGTGGCTTCTACTTCTACAACGGCGGTGGCACCTACACCAGCAGCTCCGCTAGCGGCGGCAACTCCTACTCCATGTCCGGCTCGATCACTGAGTTTGGCGGCAGGCAATGGACAGACAAGAAGGAAGTCGATTCGGTCTATAACGGAACCAGTTGGAACGACACTGGCAGCGGCTCGGGTAGCGCCCAGGCCTCCTCGTTCCGCTCCTACTTCGGTTCAGGCTCCTTCACCAACACCGTTCCCGGCGGCGCGGTCAGCGGAATCCGCATGGAAGGGGGACTGGATAATCAATCCCAGCGCGCTACCACGACGTCCACCCTGGCAACCAACGGCAACTGGCTCACCAGCGGCTCGGGCAGCGGATCGGGCCTCTCCACCAGCTTCTCCATGTTCTCCGGTTCCGGTGGTTACGCTCAGAACAACGTCTCAGGAAGCGCGACCCAGTTCGGCATGGAGAATTCCGTAAAGACGGCGGAAACGGAGTGGAACCTGCCTGTCGGTGGAAGGTGGACTCTCACTGACGGCTCGGCGTCACAGACTGACACCGGCTTCAACAACAACTCCTACTCGGGTGCTGGCACCTACAACCAGGTCATCAGCATCGGAGCTCGCCAGACCAACATGGCCATCACGCGCCACGAAGACGGCGGGCAAATGAACTCGTCCAGGTATGAGAAGTTCTCTGAGATCGTCGATGGCCGATGGGTGACAACCAGCGGAGCAGGAACCGCCAGTGGAAGCGGGTGGTCCCACAATTCCTTCAGTGGCGCAGGATCTTACACCCATACGCTTCTCGGCACCACGATCACCGGCACGGCCAGCGCCAGTGGAGAAGGAAGCGCATCGAACACCTACCTGCTAACAGCCAGTTGGGACCCAACCGCTGCCGGCAGCGACGGCGATGGCGGCTGGATCTCCAGCGAGATCAGTTCGGGAAGTGCGACCAATCAACGGTCGCAGTCCTATTCGGGCAGCGGCTCCTACCTCAAGGTGGTCAGTGACGGTACCCTTTCGAGCACCACTTCTGGCACGATTACCGAAGACGGGTCCCAGGCATCGGCCTGGTCCAAAGAATGGACAGAAGACTTGCCAGTGGGCGCAACCGAATGGCTCCTGACCAGCGGCTCGGCTACAGCGTCCGGCAGCGCTCATGCTAGTTTCAAACTCGATGTCAGTGGTTCCTACATTCGCTCGCTGACGTCGCCCGAACTCACCTATTCAGTCAGCGGAAGTACTTCTTCTCTACAGGAGCGGCGTGATCAGAACAATTACTCGGGACACGAAGAGGTTGTCGGAGGTGAATGGACCCTGACGGATGGTTCCGGTTCGGCCATCGGTTTCGTGCACGGAAATCAATCACGTTCCGGTTCGGGTACCATGTCCCGCACTGTTGGCGATGTCACGGTTAGTGCCTACATCAAGGAGTCCGATAACGACGATTTCCGTTTCGACTACGAGCAAGAGTACACCGTTGACACGTCCCACGAATGGCACACTTCCGGCTCTGCTACAGGACACGCTAGTGGGAACACCTTCTTTGAAGTCGGAACGCTCACTGGCAGCTATACGCGCAACGTCAGCGGCGGCACCGTCTCCGGCAGCTTCTACGATCTCACCGTCCAGTCAGGCAACTACGACTTCACTTGCGACTTTGACTACGATGAAGCCAACGCGGATTGGGATCTGGTGAGTGGTAGCGGCTCGACCTATGTCGGTGACGGCGTCGGTCAGAGTTTCTCTGGATCTGGCAACTACAACCTTAGCGGCTCCTATACAACGGATTTGAATGAAGAGATCAACTGGTCACTATCCGGCAGCATCAACGAATCAGGGGGATGGAACGAAACCTTCGGCGAGAACACCGACTATGGAATACTGGACGGCGAATGGACGGCCGGATCGGTAAGCGGCGCGACCACGTTCCATGAGGACTCGTTCTTTGGCAACAGCGCCAGCGGCAGCTACTCTCGCGGAAGTGTCAGCGGCTCTTTCGGACGGGGCGAGACGCACACAAAGGTCGCCGATTTCGTCAGTAGTGCTTCCGGAATCGGGGGGACAGTAACCTCTGCCAGCGGCTCGGGAACGACTACGGACAGTTATGACTTCAACTACCACTATGGCGGATCAGGTTGTTTCACCTATGACGGAATCAGCGGAACGCTAGGGGAGAACGGTGGTGGTGGCAACGGATACTCTGTGGAACTCCATTATGATTTGGACCAAGACCTTAGATGGCAGCTGTCTTCCGGGGCCAATCACGAGTACATCAACTCGAACGCCAGTGCGACCTTCAACGGGTCGGATTCGTTCTCGGATTCAGGCACGGACGAAAACGGCTCCTGGTCTTTGACGGGCACGACATCTCTGACCGTCGAAGAGGGGGGAAGCCACAACCAGACAGACGACTTCGATTGGGACCCCAGCGCTGCCAGCGGCGAGGGAGACTGGATACGGACCGACGGATCCAGGCAAGCCACCTCGCACGATCGGGCCAGCGAGTCCTACAGTGCCAGCGGCAACTACCATGACGTGGTGTTTGGAACCATCGTGAGTGGCACCTGGAATGAGGCCGCCGGCAACACGAACTCATTCGACGCGACCGTCACGGCCAACTGGAGCACTAGCGGCGGCCAGAGCGGTTTCTCCACCACGGGAAGCGCCACCGGCATCAGTAACAGCTTCTACAACATGTCCTTCGGCGGCAGCGGCGGCTATGTTTACGGGAACATCTCGGGGACCTTCAGCGAGGGGGGCTACGACGGCAACTACTCCAATCAGACCAAGGAATACGAAGCTAGTGGAATGATCCAGGAAGCCGACGGATCGCTTGCGCTCGACTGGAAGGTCCGAGGCGAACGCCATGCGGGCCACGGCAACGGCTACTCCTACAGCTTCGGCGGCAGCGGAGCCTATTCGGGCATCACCGCCCAGGGCCCGATCACCGGCACCCAGAGCGAGGGCGGCGGCGGCGGCTTTGCCTACGGCTCGGCCTACGTCGAAAAACTGGCCGAACGGGAGGTTTGGGACCTCTATTCCGGCAGCGGCTGGGACGACGTTTGGGGCAGCTACAACTACTCGGCCGGCGGATCCGGCACCTACAGCGCGTCTTTCGACGGCGGCGCCGGCACGCTGAACGGCACGGTGAGCAAGAGCTTCGGCAACGGCTGGAGCTACAACGACAATACTTACAACACGGTCCAGAACAAGTCCTGGGCCAGCTCCGGTTCCGGCTCCCTGAGCGAATACGGCAACAGCGCCTTCGGCTATTCCGGTAGCGGCAGCTACTCCAACTCCGCCTCCAGTGCGGGCGGGTGGAGCGACACCCATAGCAGCCTCATCGAAGGCGGTGCGAACGGAAACGGAAACAACAAGACGGCCACCTGGTCCTGGGGCTCCGGCAGCGCCGAATACCACTCCACCGCCACCAACACCGCCTACGCCAATGGAAACTACAGCGACTTCACAAGCGGCAGCTCCGAATCCACAAGCGACTCGGGCGACTACGCCGGAGGCAACGGAACGCGCACCCATGATACCGCCGAGTGGGAGAACTCGGTTTCCGAATCGTACGGCTGGAGCACCGAACACACCGCTTGGGAAGATACTCTGAATGGAGTCACAACCACTCACAGTGCCGGCTCCGGTTCCGGTGGCGGTGGCGGCTCGGCACGCGACTACTATGACGGACTCTGGGAAGAGTTTACCAAGGAGACCTCGGCCAGTCATACTCTCTATGAGTGGAGCATGAGTGCCGGCGGCTCCGACATGCAGGACAGCTACAGCTACTCGGGTTCCTTCAACGAATCAACTGCCACCGACGGAACCTACACTTGGAACGCCAGTCTGACCAATGCAATGAACGGCTCCAGCGACACCTGGGGGGAGACCGGTGATTATGGGACCGAAACATGGACCTACACCGACGAGTCGGGCACCGGCGGCACCTACACTTCATCCACGAGTTGGGGCAGTACGACCCCACAGACCTGGTCGTCGCCTACCATTTCGTACAACGAGACGACCGACCAATACATTGGATTCCACACTTCCGCCGTCACCGGCCACACCGGCCACTTCGGGTCGCCTCCTTTCTCCTGCGCGGGGAGTTATACCATCCCCGGCAGTTCAACGCCTCCCGACTCCGGTACCGGCGGCGGAACCACGCCGCCGCCTACTCCCCCCAGCCCCACCGTCTATGGCTGGGTTCCCGTGGTTTCCATGGGCGGCGGCGATGATTCCAGCAGTCTTCGCATCGACCACACACCCTTTCTCGACGCCGGCGCCGGAGGCGAAACAACCTTCCAGAACATCGTCGACATCAAGAAAGACATCCCCGGTGCAACCGGGCTGGTCTCCCCGGATGCCATGTTCGAGTGGACCCTCGACGAAACCCTCGACGAACTTGTTTCCGGCGAACCCCTTCCCGCTCCCGGCGACTCCCAAGCCTTCTGGGGTGAGGATGCCTTTGACGCATCCGAAATTGTCGGAGGGCGCCTCGGCGGACCGGCGGGCTGCCTCCAGGGCATCGGCATGGGTGGGGCGGGCGACGCTCTGGCTGCCGGCTATGGGTTCGCTCACGCTCTGGATAGCGGTCCCGGCGTCGGCGCCGTCGACGCCTTCGGGGCCGACAGTCCCTTCCTCTCAGGGGCATCGATCGACGCCCTCATGGGCGGCGCTTTCGGCAGCGACGCCGGCAACGTCCCCTTGTCGACCAATTCCACCCAGGCCGAGAGTTTCACCGTCAGCGAAACCGACGCCCTCGGCAATACGACCGAACTGCAGTACAACTCCGGCGACGGCACCCTCCAGTCCGTGACCGAACCCGATCCCGACGGCGCCGGCCCCCTGGAAGAACTCGTTACCACGTTCGAGTACGACAGCCAAGGCAACGTCGTCAGCGTCACCTACGCCGACGACTCGACCGAATCCTGGACCTACGACGAGTTCTTCAACGAACCGACCAGCTACACCGATCCCCTGGGCCACGTGACCAAGGCTACGCTCGATCCCGGCACCGGCCTGGTCACATCCGTCACGTTTGTCGTCGGCCAGGACGACGCGGCGAGCAGCGAAACCGACGATATCACCTACGTCGCCACCTATACCGACGGTTCGGGCAGCTTGCCCCAAGGGCTCTTGCTCACTGAAACCGATCCCTTGGGTCGCGTAACCGCCTACGTATACGACGACGACACGGCCGGCGACGCCTTCGGCGAGCTGATTTCCATCACCTACGCCCAGGGCACGGCCGACGAGGCCACCGTGCAGTTTGAATACGACGGCTTCGGCAACGTCACCGCCGAGATCGACGAACTGGGCCGCCGTACCGAATACACCTACGATTTCGCCGGGCGTTTCCTCTCGGTTACCCAGCCCGACCCCGACGGGGAAGGACCGCTGGCCTCTCCCGTCACGCTCTACGCCTACGACGATACGGCCGGCACGGTCACGATCACCGATCCCCTCGGAAACGTCACCGTCGAAACCTACGACTCCGCCCGCCGCCTGGTCGCCCGGCTCCTTCCGGACCCCGACGGCGAAGGGCCGCTCGCCAGTCCCAGCTTCTCCTTCTCCTACGACGCCTCGGGCAATCTCACCTCGAGCGTCGATCCCCTCGGCCGCACGACGACCTGCCAGTACGACGCCCTCGGGCAACTCCTCCAGACCACCCGGCCCGACCCCGACGGCGCAGGTCCTCTTGCTGCACCTGTCACCGGTTCCACCTACGATGCGGCCGGCAACGTCTCCAGCACCACCGATGCCAACGGCCAGGTCACCTATTACCAGTACGACGCCCGCCATCGCCTCATTCGCACCACCGAGCCCGATCCCGACGGCGCCGGACCCCTGACCAGCCCCGTCACCGAGTACGAGTACGACGCGGCCGGCCGGTTGACCGCCGTCATCGACCCGCTGGGCGAGACCACCAGCTTCACCTACGACGATCTGGGCCGCCGGGTCTCCATGACCCTGCCCGACCCCGACGGCGCCGGCCCCCTGACGGCTCCCCAGTACACTTACACCTACGACGACGCCGACAACCGTCTCTCCGAAACCGACGCCGAGGGCAACGTCACTCAGTACGAGTACGACGCCCGCAACCGCCTCGTTCGGACGATCGACGCCAACGGCGACGACACGGTCTATACCTACGACGACGCGGGCAATATGCTGACCCTCACCGATCCGGTCGGCAACACGACCACCTGGGTCTATGACAACTTGAACCGCGTCGTCCAGGAAACCAACGAGCTGGACTACTCCCGCTACTACGCCTACGACGCCGCCGGCCGCCTTGTCGAGTACACCGACCGCCTGGGCCGCGTTACCCAGTACGAATACGACGGCTTGGGCCGCCTCACCGAAGAACGCTGGCTCGACGGCGAGACGGTCGTCCGCACCGTCGCCTTCACCTACGATGCGGCCGGTCAACTGCTCTCCGTCGACGATTCCGAGGCCGACTACGACTACGTCTACCTCTGTCCGTGTCAACTGGCAATCGCGGATTTGTCGGCGGATTCTTCCTGTCCTGGAACGGAGAAGAGGGTAGGGGGTGCAGGGGGAGGGGACTCGTCCCCCTGCTCGCCCGCAGGAGGCGGGCGAAACCGGGCGAGGCAGCAGGCCGACGGCGCGCACCCCTGGCAGGATGCCCGTGCCGCCGGGTTGGAGGCACGTGCGTGGCGTTTCCGGACCGTTAATGTTATTACCTTAGCGGGATAATCAGGCCTTTCTTCTGGAGGAGGCTTTTCGCGGATAGTCGGCCGGCGGTTTACTCGACTTGTCGCTACGTCTGGGCGCCAAGTGCGGCTCGGCGATCCGGGCGACGTGGGCCTCGCAGGCGGCCTGACGCACGGTGCGCCGCTCGCCCGGCGACAGCCCCCGCGGGGCGGGCAGCCCCTCGCTGCGGCAGACTTCGGGCAGGGAACGGATCGTGCGGCTGCCGCCCGGCAGCTTGGCCGTGCACTTCGTGCCCTTGGGGCTTCCACTCTTGCGGCGCTCGCCCGTGGCCTTCACCCGCAGACGGCGCAGTTTGTCCTCGGTGGAACGCGGGATTGCATAACGGTAGGGCTCGCCGGCAATCAGCATCTGCCAGGCGATCACCGCCAGCTTCCTCGCGCAGGCCGTGACGGCCACGTTGCGGCTCTTCTTCCTGGCCAGCCGGCGGAAGAAGTGTCCCAGGGGACCGGGGTGCTTGTCCAGGTGCTGGGCCGCCTCGATCAGCATCCAGCGGGCCTGCGAGTTGCCCCGCTTGGTGATCGGTCCGTGGTAGCAGCGGTCGGCCGATTGCTTGGTCGAGGGCACCAGGCCCAGGTAGGCGGCCGCGTGGTCGGCGTCGGGGAACCGGGTCGGATCGCCCCAAGCGGCAAGTATCGCCAGGGCCGTCGCCGCGTCCACGCCGGGCAGGGTCATCAGGAGCTTGACCGCGTCGCTGGCGTAGGCCCGGCGGGCAAGTTCCTCGTCCAGCAAATCGATCTCCTTCTGGACGTGGTCCATCTGCCGCAGTTCCAGGTCGACCAGCAACCGCCCCTGCTCGTCCAGCTCGACGCCGGCCAGCCATTCCCGCGCGGCTGGGGTGAACAGCTTTATGGGCGTTTCAATCAGACGCACGGCCAGCACGGCGTGGATCCGGTTGCGCATCGCCGTGCGCATGCCGACCAGAGTGCTCCGCCGGCCGGTCATCTCACGCAAACGCCGGGTGGCCTCGTCGGGCTGCCAGACCTCCGGCAGGAAGTCGCAACGAAGCAATTGGGCCAGCACGTGGGCGTCGACCTTGTCGGTCTTGACTTTGGCCTGGGCGATCGCCTTGGTGGCCATCGGGTTGGAGACCAGCACCCGAGCCACGTGGGGCCGCAACATGTCCGCCACGGCCCAGCAGTTGGTCGTGGCCTCCAGGGCCACGTGGTCGGTCCGCCGCAGCATCTTGGCGGCGAACCGTTCCAGGGTCTGGCGGTTCAGGGTGAACCGTTCACGCCGCAGCACGTTGCCGGCGCCGTCGACGATGCACGCTTCGACCACCCGCTTGTGGACGTCGAGGCCCACGTAGCGTATGATTCTCTTTGGCATGGGATTGCCTCCCTTGTCGGGGCAAGACCGAGGGCGACCCGTTGGGCTCGGTACCCAAACGGAGGCAGACGGGTTTGGACTACGAGTCCGCGTTCCCCCTGCCGAAGTAGGGCCAAGCGGCAACTACCTCTGCGAGCTCGAAGCTCAACCGGGTGGGCCGGAGGGGCGCTCACTTACGACGTCGGGCTCGAAGCCCATAAACGTAGCCGAGCGGCCCCGAAGTGTCCCGGCCCTCCGGTCTTGCCTGTTTCTTCCGGGCTTTGTCAAAACGGCTTTGCCATTTCACACCGGCGACACTTCGCCCCGAACCCGGTACGACTATTCTTCGCGGCAAACCGTCTCAGGGCAAAACGCCGCTCTCTCTTTCTTCATACCCGGTACGACGGGCTCGGCCGCGTCACCACCGTCACCCTCGACCAACTCGGCCTGGGCCAACTCGTCGAGCTCGACTGCGCCTACGACGCCTCGGGCCTGCGAACCCAGCTCTCGGCCACGATTGACGGCACCCAGGACTTCGTCATCGACTACGCCCACGACCCCGCCGGTCGTCTTGTGCAGGTCCAGCAGTACGGCCAGACCGGCGGCAACGCCGTGGCCGAAAAACGGGTCGACTTCACCTACGACGCCGCCGGACGCGACAGTACGATCACCCGCTACGCCGACCTGGCCGGCACCGAACTGGTCGCCACCACCGAATACGCCTACGATCCGACGGGCCGGCTCACCGAACTGGCCCACCGCCAGGGCGCCACCACCCTGGCCGGCTACACCTGGACCTACGCCGCCGCCGGCCGCATTGCCCAGTTCACTTCGGTCCTCGACGGCACGGTCGATTACACCCACGACGACACCGGCCAGCTCACCGGGGCCGACTACGACTATCAGGCCGACGAAAGCTATACCTACGACGAAAACGGCAACCGCATCGGCGGCAGCTACGTCATCGGCGACAACAACCAGCTTCTCTCCGACGGCGTCTACACCTACCAGTACGATGCCGAGGGCAACCGCATCCTCCGCACCGAGATCGCCACCGGGCATGTCACGGAGTACGAATGGGACCACCGCAACCGGCTGATCCGTGTGACCGAGCGCGCGAGCACCGCCGGCCCGGCCACCCAGGTCGTCGAGCACAGCTACGACTATCTCAACCGCTGGATCGCCCGCGCCGTCGACACCGACGGCGCCGGCCCCCTCGGCTTCGACGACACCTACTTCGTCTACGACGGCACGCCCGAAGACGTCTCGCTCACCGACCGTGCGGCGGTCACCGAGGACAACATCGGCCAGATCGTCCTCCAGTTCGACGACGACGCCCAGGGCGATCCCCAACTCAGCCACCGCTATCTCTGGGGCGACGCCGTCGACCAGGTCCTGGCCGACGAGCAGGTCGACGACGTCTCCGTCGAAGGCGACGTCCTCTGGGCCCTCACCGACCACCTCGGCACCGTCTGCGACCTGGCCGAATACGACGACTCCACCGGCGTCACTACCGTGGCCAACCACCGCACCTACGACGCCTTCGGGCAGCGCACATCTGAGACAAACGCCGCCGTCGATCACCTGTTTGGTTTTACCGGGCACGCTGCGGATGAGACTACCGGCTTGCAGAACAACCTCAATCGGTGGTACGATGCTGAGGTCGGGGCCTGGATCACTATTGATCCGATCGGCTTCAGCGCCGCGGATGCCAATCTGTATCGGTACGTAGAGAACGCACCGGCAGATTCCATCGACCCGAGCGGATTGTGGAGTCTCTGGCGATGGATCTACACGGGCGACGGCAATATTGCCGACGAACACTACAACGCTGCACGGGAAGCAGCCGGCAAATCCTACAGCAACAATCACGCGCGCACCGCGATTCGAGCGGGGGCCGCCCTTGACCCGACGCCTGTTTTTGGCACCGTAGACTCCGTTCTTACCGGCGTTGAGGAGGGACAATCACCCCTTGAGGTAGCCGCAAATATCGGTCTTGAAGCAGTACCGGGCCCCAACCCGAAAAAGGGCAAGCAGGCCGGTAAGGTTGTCAACAAACTCGCCGACGGTGCAGATGAGGCGGGAGAGGCGGCAGGAAAGGCGGCAGGGAAGCTTGTCCCAAGCAAACCTCTGACTCCGGCACAGCAGGCGCGGGCGGAGAATATAGCCAAGGGCATTCCAGAATCACAACTTGGGCCGAGTGGGAAGCCAAAGATACACGTCGTCGAACACTCTTCTCTGAAAGAGGCAAAGGATGCGGCGCGAGCCGAGGTAGGACAAGGCGGCACAACTGTTAAACATCCATCCCCAGAAGTTGGAAACGGCCACTTCCACGGCGTGGATCGGAACGGCGACAAGTCCAGGATTCACCATGAGTACCCCGAATGAGCACTGCGATAAACAACTAGTGGCGTGGATTGGATTGGCGCGTGTAGAACCCCGAGCGGGGAATACGACCCTCGGTAGCGCTGCCGGTGCCGTTGTACCTATCGTTGCGCTTGCGTATAGCCAGGATGGTTTCGTAGCGAGGACGGTAGCGATTCTCAATGAATGTGACTTTGAGGTGGCCGAGATTGAAGACATTGAGCCAATCGCAGAGAGACTGAATAGGTGTGATGTAGCGAGTCATATTGTTGAACTCGCGGACTCATTGACCGAGGACAGTCCCGTCGCATTTGGCACATTCCAGGTGTACAGGCATGCGCGCTCAACGCCGGACATCGGACACGAATAGCCTCACTTCATCCATCCGGTCAAGAATGGCCCGCCTCAAATCGCGGAAACCACCCCGCTCTTTGCCATTCCTTCGTCATTTGAATCTCCTCATCCGTCATTCCGCCCACCGCACGCCCATTGGACTCCCTCGCCCCCATTGTGTATAACGGGCAGCATCTTCCTGGGGCGGTAGACCCCCTCCAACTCTTCTCCACGACGGGCGGACCATGAAGCGACAGATCATTCTCGGGATGGGCGCCGGACAGTGCGGCGGGAACCTCCTGGCCAGCGTCCTCGACGGACAACCCAACGCCAAATTCACCCACGAAGAACCACCCTTCCTCCCCTGGTATGTCAAAGCCGGCGCACCGGGCGTCCGCCAGCGGCTCGAGCGGATCCTCGAGCGCCGCACCGAACGCTTCATCGGCGACGTCGCCTCCTTCTACCTCCCCTACGTCGAACAGGCGATCCAGTTCGATCCCGACATCCGCATCATCTGCCTCCAACGCCCCTGCGAGGAAGTCGTGGCCGGCTTCAGCCGCTCCGTCGATAAGGCTTCCACGGTGCCGACCAATTACTGGTGCAAAGAACTGCCCCCCGGCTGGTTCGACGATCCCATCTGGACGCGCATCTTTCCCAAGTACGACACGCCGGACCGCAGCGAGGCCCTCCGGCTCTACTGGTCGGAGTATTACGAACGTGCCAAAGCCTTGATCCGCCGCTTCCCCGACAACATCCGACTTTGGGACACCACCATTCTTACCACCCAGGACGGCGTGCGGGAAGTTCTCACCTTCGCCGGCATCCCCCAAGGCGATCAGGTGCCTGTCACCGGCCAAGCCCCCAAGCCGGAGACTTTCGCCGGCCCGATCTCCCAGCCGGTGCCCCGCTATCCCCATCCCATGGACCCCCGCCGCTGCGTGATCCTCGTCCCCTTCAGCGGCTTCATCCACCAGGAGTGCGACTCGGCCCTCAAGGAACTCGAACGCCGCGGCTACCAGGTCCGCCGCGTGGGCGGCTACGCGGCCATCGACCAGGGCCGCAACCAGATGGCCACCGACGCCCTGATCGACGGCTTCGAAGAGACTTTCTGGATCGATTCCGATATCGGCTTCCATCCCGACTCGATCGACCAGCTCCGGGCCCACAATCTGCCCATCGTCTGCGGCATCTACCCCCAGAAGGGCAAGCGGGCGCTGGCCTGCCACATCAAGCCGGGCCTCCCCGGCATGGACTTCGGCACCCGCGGAAGTCTCGTCGAACTCCTCTATGCAGGCACGGGCTTCCTGCTCATCCGCCGCGAGGTCTACCTGACCATCCACCGCAAACTGGAACTACCCGTCTGCAACGAACGGTTCGGCCACGCCATGTATCCCTACTTTCTCCCCATGGTCCGGCCCATCGAGGAAGGCTACTGGTATCTGGCCGAAGACTATGCCTTCTGCGAACGGGCCCGCCAGAGCGGATTCCGCATCTTCGCCGACAGTTCCATCCGCCTCTGGCACATCGGCACCTACCGCTACGGCTGGGAAGACGCCGGGCTGGAACGCCAGCGATTCGGGGCCTTCACGCTCAACTTCGGCCCCGGCCCCGGCCTGGCCCGCGAAACCGAGACCGAACGCCCCCCCGCCCTGAAGAATTTCGCCGCCCAGTACTCCTGGCCGCCCGAGAAGCCCGACGTTCGCCCCTCCCCGCACCGGAACTGGCTCTTCCCCGGCACCCAGGAAGCCCTGGCCCGCTCCGTCTCGCAGGCCACCGAGCTGATCGTCGAGGTCGGCTCCTGGACGGGTCGCTCCACGCGATTTCTCGCCGGCCTGGCGCCGAAGGCCACCGTCATCGCCATCGACCATTGGAAGGGGAGTCCCGAACACGAGCAGGACCCCGAACTGGCCGAGCATCTCCCGCACCTCTACGAGACCTTCGTCTCGGAGTGCTGGAACTACCGCGACCAGATCATCCCGGTCAAGGCCGGTTCGACCGAAGGCCTCCAACGCGTCGCCGAAAACGGCCTCGAGCCCGACCTGGTGTATCTCGACGCCGACCACGCCTACGAGAGCGTCGTCAAGGATCTGAACACCGCGCTCGACCTCTTCCCGCGAGCAATCATCGTGGGCGACGATCTCAACTGGGAGGGGGTGAAGAAAGCGGTCGACGAGGTCACCACCCAGCGCGGCCTCACCTACGAAGCCTATGGTGCCGGCTGGCGGATCCTGCGGGGCAAACAAACGGGACAGGTCTAATATCGAGCCGGACGTTGACGCCGCCCGTCCCACCGGATCTTGATCCGGGGAGGGGACGTCATACACAACCCATAGCCACCGAAGTGACATTCGCGTATGGCGTCCCCAGAACCGCCAACTCTTCTCTTCATCTTCCTTTCCCCCATTTTCTTTTCTCCCTCCTTTACCTCCCAACGCGGCCTCGCATCGCATCGCGGGCGCGTGGCCCTGTGTCAGCAAACAGACCACTCCCCAACAGCCCACCAGCAGCCATTCCCCTGCCCAAACAATTCCCCTGCCTGTCTCCCCGTCTCCGATCTCTCCGTCAACTCATGTTCAAAACAACTTCCCCCCCAAATC
>Ga0209312_1000918_pt1 | contig 23125 bp, 22 predicted proteins | sample BioC13SIPDNA_4_FD_185744 | JGI IMG/M metagenome (GOLD analysis project Ga0209312, IMG submission 185744) | Anaerobic biogas reactor microbial communites from Washington, USA - Biogas_R1_B C13 SIP DNA (SPAdes) (version 2) | ecosystem: Engineered > Bioreactor > Anaerobic > Unclassified | place... | reverse complement strand
AACGGGTGATTGGGGCAGAGGCATCTTGTATGGTGCGCTTTTTGGCGGAAGCATTTGGTTGGTTTTCTATGGCATGAACTGGTTTCATTCGCTTTTCCGAAATAAAGATAAATAATCATTTTTTTCATTTTTTTGATTAATAACAGGAGAAGATCATGGTCAATATCTTGTTAGTTTCACACAGTCATCAATTAGCTCAGGGTACCGCTGACCTGATTCGGCAGATGGCATCCTCAGAAGAAGTCAAAATTCGGGTCGCTGCCGGTATTGGAGATGACAATGCAGAAATTGGCACAAATGCCGTCGAAATTATGGAGGCCCTCTCCGAACTGGCTCAAGAAGATGGCTGCCTGGTCTTAATGGACCTGGGCAGCGCTTTGCTGAGCACCGAAATGGCACTGCAAATGTTAGATGAAGATGTGACCAGCAAAGTCAAATTGTGCCCAGCCCCCTTCGTGGAAGGCGCGATCGCCGCTGGTGTCCAGGCGAACCTCGGCAGCTCCTTGCAGGAAGTCTACGACGAAGCTATGAATTCTCTGGCTGCCAAAAGGCAGCAAATTCTGGGCGAAGAAGCGGCGGAAGCACAGCCTGCTCCGGAAGCAGTTATGCCAGAGCCTGAAGCCGCTGATGCGGACGATGCGGCTGAACTGCAGATTACCGTAAGCAATCCTTCTGGCTTGCACGCTCGTCCTGCAGCAACCTTTATCCAAACAGTAAAAAAGTTCGATGCCAAACTCTCCGTTACAAACCTGACCAATCAAACTGAGCCGGTTTTGGTTAAAGGAATGATCTCTGTAATGCTTTTAGCTGCCAAGCAGGGTGATGAGCTGCTCCTGCATGCCACTGGGCCGGATAAAAAAGCCCTGATTGAGGAATTACACGGACTTTTCAAAAACAATTTTGGCGAGTAAACCAAAACAGACCTTAACCACACAAGCGGCAGCATTGCCGCTTTTTTGTTGAGTTGGCGGATTGCTTTCAAATATTTAACAGAACCTTGCAAAAGCACTTGACTTGCCTGCAATGTAGTCTTATAGTTAACCGCTCTTAACTATTAAACGGGATGGTGTATGTCAAAAGAATTACTGCGTTCCTTGTTAGATTTGTCAGATATGGTCTCTCGCAGCTCCATAACTGATCGTTTTCATTTTCTCCAGGAAAATGATCTCTCCCACAGCCAAATGATGAGTCTGGTTTTTTTAGACCGGAATAAACTGGTTTCCATCAACACACTTTCAAAACATCTGGGAATCACGAATGCGGCTGTCTCCCAATTCATCGACCGCATGGAAAAAAACGGACTGGTTGTTCGTACTCCCAATCCCCAGGATCGACGCATAAAGTTGCTGGAACTAACTGAGAAAGGTCGGGAAATTGTGCAACAAGCCCGGCAGTCCCATCACCGCTGGATCACGCAATTAGTGGCTTCACTGGAACCTGAAGAACTTCCACTGATTGAAAAATCGATTCAAATCATCCTTGCCAAACTGCCTGAGTTTGAAACTACTCAGCCTTCCCATTCATCAGGTGAAAACAATGCGTAGACTAAGCAAATACATTCTCCCATACTGGAAAAATATTCTTCTCGGCGTCCTCATGACCATGGTGGTGGCGGCTTCAGACCTTTCCCTGCCAAATTTACTCTCGCAGATCATCAATGTTGGTATTCAACAGCGCGGTATCGAAAGCGGCGCCCCAACCGCTTTGAGACCTGAAACCATGCAATCGCTTGAATTGTTGCAAAGCCCCCAGGAACATCAGGCCATCCTCGCATACTATGACTTAATTGAACCAGGTACAGATCAAGCTGCGGATCTGGTTGAGCAGATCCCTTATCTCCAGGATCAGCCAGTCTACGTTCTTACCGACTTGGATCAAACAGAAAAAGACACTTTGGAAAACATAATTGCAAAACCCTTGATATTTATTGAATCAATTAACATGATTCAGGAAAATCCTGATCAGGCAAAACAAGTTCTGGGTGAAAATCTGCCTGCGCAAATAGCCAATATTCCTGAAGGCGTCAAACTGGAACAATTGCTCGAAATGATGCCGGAAGCGCAAAAAAATGAACTGATGGCAGCCTTTAACCAGCACATGTCAGCTTTGGAAGGATCGATTCTACATCAATTGACGATCACTTCCATCACCTCGGAATATGACCATCTTGGCATAGATACTCAAAAAACCCAGACCAGCTACATCCTGAATACTGGCCTGAGAATGATTTTAGTAGCCGTGATTGGTTTGATTTCATCGCTGACCGTCAGTTTCTTAGCTTCCCGTACCGCCGCAGCAGTTGCCCGGGACGTGCGTTCTGCCACCTTCACGAAGATTGAAAACTTCACTCTGGCAGAATTTGACAAATTTTCAACTGCTTCTCTGATCACCCGTACCACAAATGATGTCACCCAGGTCCAGATGGTGGTGTTTATGCTCATGCGCATGGCCGTGCAAGCCCCCATGATCGGCACACTTGGGATCATCTACGCCTTAGGCAAAAGCCCGGGTATGTGGTGGACCATCGCGCTTATTGTTGGTTTGTTGATCATCGTTATTGCGACAATTTTTGCGATCGTGACACCAAAATTCAAAATTATCCAAAAATTGATTGACCGGCTCAACCTGGTAATGCGTGAAAATCTCTCCGGGATCATGGTGGTCAGAGCATTTAACAAGCAGCGCTTTGAAGAAAAACGTTTTGACCAGGCGAATGTTGATGTAACCAGCAATCAAATCTTCATTGGCAGGACCATGGCATTCACGTTCCCTCTGATGAACCTGATCATGATGGGCGGCCAGGTGCTGATCATTGCTGTGGGGGCGCGTTTTGTGGCCCAGAGTTCCCTGCAGGTTGGTGACCTGATCGCCTTCATGCAGTACTCCATGCAGATTTTCTTTGCTTTCCTGCATCTTTCAATGTTGTTCATCTTCATCCCGCGAGCCGCAGTTTCTGGTGACCGCATCGCCGATGTCCTGGAAACTCCGATCGTTATCACCGATCCGGTGGAACCAGCAGAACTGGAAGAACCTGTCCAAGGGTTAATTGAGTACCATGATGTTGATTTCAAATATCCTGAGGCGGAAGAAGATGTCCTCCATGACATCAGTTTCCGGGCTGAACCCGGGCAGGTGACAGCCATCATCGGCTCAACCGGCTCTGGTAAATCAACCCTGGTCAATCTCCTGCCCCGCTTTTACGATGTCAGCAAAGGCTCGATCACGCTGGATGGGATCGATATCCGCAATCTTACCCAACACGAATTGCGTGAACAAATCGGCTACGCCCCTCAAAAGGGATTACTTTTCAGCGGCACGGTTGCCAGCAACCTGACCGTGGCAAAACCTGAAGCTGACGAGCAGGATATGCGCGAAGCCATCCAAATCGCCCAGGCAGAGGATTTTGTCTTGAACAGTGAAAACGGACTGGAGATGGACATTTCCCAGGGTGGCACAAACGTTTCCGGTGGACAGAAGCAGAGGTTGTCGATCGCGAGGGCCTTGATCAAAAAACCACCTGTCTTTATTTTTGATGACACTTTTTCTGCTCTGGATTTCAAAACTGACGCTGCTTTGCGGCGGGAGTTAAACCAAAAATTGTCAGGAAGCACACTTCTTATTGTCACTCAACGTGTTTCTACCGCCAAAAATTCTGACCAAATCCTTGTTCTGGATAATGGACGCCTGGTGGGCAAAGGGAAACACCACGAACTGATGCAGAGTTGTAAAACCTATCAGGAAATTGCCAGTTCCCAACTGAGTGAGGCGGAGTTAGCATGAGCAACAATAATCAACCTAAAAAAGTCAATAACATGAATAACTCTACCCAAAAACCCCCTCAGGAGGTCAAAAGACCTCAAATTCGGCGCGGTGGTGGACCGGGAGCACTCATTCCAGGTGAAAAGGCGCGTGACTTCAAAGGCAGTATGTCTCAACTGATCCGCTACATGGGCAAGCACAAGTGGATGATCCTCTTTACCATGCTGCTGGCAGCTGGCTCTACAGTTTTCTCCATCTTTGGTCCCCGAACTTTGGGTCAGGCAACCACTGAGCTTTACAAGGGAGTGATGCGCATCGTCCAGAACGATCCTTTGGGCGTGGATTTTGCCCGTCTCAATCAGATCTTGATGAACGTCCTCTTCCTTTATGGCATTTCGACCGTCTTAGGGCTGATCCAAGGCTATGTGCTGACAAATATTTCCGCCCAAATCACCTATCAGCTGCGCAAAGAGATTTCTGAAAAGCTGAACCGCCTCCCCCTGAGCTTTTTTGACCGAATCACGCAAGGCGAGGTGCTCTCGCGGGTCACAAATGATGTTGACACCATCAACCAAACCCTGAATCAGAGCCTTTCACAAATCATCACTTCAGTCACTCGTGTTGTGGGTGTTTTGATCATGATGCTCAGTATTAACTGGTTGATGACCCTGATCGGCCTGGCCATGGTGCCGCTCTCGATGATCTTTATCCGGGCGGTTGTCAAAAAATCCCAGGGATATTACCGGCAGCAGCAGGAATATCTCGGTCATATCAATGGTCATGTCGAAGAAATGTATGGTGGTCATGTCGTGCTCAAGGCTTTCAACGGTGAAGAAGCAAGCATCGAGCGTTTTGAACAGCTCAACGACACCCTCTACGACAGTGCCTGGCGCTCACAGTTTATGACAGCCGTGATCATGCCAAGTATGCGCTTGCTCAGCAACATGGGATATATCGCGGTCGCGATGCTGGGCGGTCACCTGGTTATTCAGGGACAGTTGAATGTAGGCGAAATTCAAGCCTTTATTCAGTACTTACGCTCCTTCCAGGACCCCTTGCTCCAAATTGCAAACATTACCAATATTTTGCAGCAAACCGCCGCTGCCGCAGAACGGGTTTTTGAATTTTTGAATGAAAAAGAAGTCCCGGCAGATACAAAAGATCCGGTCCAGCTGAACAGCGTCAAAGGCGCGGTTGAGTTCAAAAATGTACACTTTGGGTATGATCCAAACGAACCCATCATCCACGATTTCTCAATCAAGGTTGAACCGGGCCAGCAAATTGCCATCGTCGGGCCAACTGGTGCCGGCAAGACCACGCTGGTCAAGCTGCTGATGCGTTTTTATGATGTGGACAGCGGTGAGATTTTGGTGGATGGCGTAAACATCAAGGATATGACCAGGCACGAACTGCGCAGCAAATTTGCCATGGTTCTGCAGGATACCTGGCTTTTCAACGGCACGATCTGCGAAAATATTCGCTATGGTCGTCAGGATGCCACAGATGAAGAAGTCGTTCATGCCGCCGACATGGCCTATGCCGACCACTTTACCCGCACGCTGCCCGGTGGTTATGAAATGGTCCTCAACGAAGAAGGCACCAACGTCTCGGCCGGACAGAAACAGCTGCTCACCATTGCCCGCGCTGTTTTGGCCGATCCTTACATTCTGATTTTGGATGAAGCCACCAGCTCAGTTGATACCCGAACGGAAATATTGATCCAAAAAGCCATGGATAAACTGATGAAAGGCCGAACCTCCTTTGTGATCGCCCATCGGTTATCCACCATCCGAAACGCGGACAGAATCCTGGTGCTAAAGGATGGAGACATCATTGAACAGGGTAACCACGAGAGCCTGCTTGAAGCCAACGGTTTCTACGCCGATCTTTACAACAGCCAATTCGTAAGCCAGGCTGCCTGACCGGTAAATTTCTGAATAGTCGTTATGAAAAAGAGGGCGTACGCCCTCTTTTTTCGTAGGTCGGATTTCGTAGGCCGGATTGCGTTTTCCAATCCGGCAAATATTTTTTTCGTAGGCCGGATTGTGTTTTCCAATCCGGCAATGGTCTGGTTCGTGGGTCGGATTGTTATCCTTTCCCGGTTTTTTACCCTTCTTGCTGCAATTCCTCTTCCACGATGCGAATACCGCTGCTGGCGCCGATACGGTTTGCGCCGGCTTCCACCATCTTGAGGGCATCCGCGTAAGTCCGGATCCCACCAGACGCCTTAACGCCCATTTCTTTTCCAACCACGCTGCGCATCAAAGCGATATCCTCAACCGTTGCTCCACCGCTTGAAAAACCAGTTGAAGTCTTCACAAAATCAGCTCCAGCCTCTTTAGCGATCAGGCAGGCCGTGATTTTTTCTTCGTCTGTCAAAAGGCAGGTTTCAAGAATGACCTTGACGATTGCCTGGCGTTTGTGCGCTTCCAGCACCACTTCGCGGATATCTCTCGCGACCGTGACCAGGTTGCCCGATTTTAGCTCACCTATGTTCAAAACCATATCAATCTCAACCGCCCCATCCTTGATCGCGCGCTTGGTCTCATAGACTTTAGCTTTGGTGGACATCGCTCCCAGGGGAAAGCCAACCACAGAAGCCACTTTGACCTGGCTGCCTGCCAGGTAGTTCTTGGCGTATCGTACCCAATGCCCATTGACACAAACAGCGCCAAATCCGTGTTCGAGTGCTTCCTGGCAGAGCTTGTCGACCATATCCACTGTCGCGTCTGCTTTGAGCAGCGTGTGATCGATCATTTCAGCCAATTTGCTCTCTTGCTCGTTTTTTTCTCCGATTTTCTCGGCCTCAACCTTCAAGACACGTCCGCGTTTATCAAAAACTGTTTTGACCTGTTGATCTTTGTAAGTTGTGATCCGTTCATAACTCTGGGGGGTTTTTCCTTGTTCTGTCATCTTTCTCCTTTTGCTGCCATCTGATAACAATACTTAATATTGCCATTCGCCGTTTATTTGTATTATGATTGACCTGCCGTCAAAAAGAGGCAAGAATCGATTGAACATTAATCATAACGAATCAACTATGAAAAGTCCAGATATCCTGCAAGCCAGCGCGATCGCCCACCCTAATATTGCCTTCATCAAGTACTGGGGCAATAAGGATCAGGCCTTGCGCCTGCCGTACAACAATTCCCTCTCCATGAATCTGTCTGCTTTGGAGACAAGAACAAGCGTTCATTTTGATCCTTACTTTAAAAAGGATACCCTTATTCTTGCAGGCGCGGAGGTTTTTGGGAGAGCTCTTGCAAGGGTCAGTGATTTTCTTGACCTGGTAAGGGACATGGCCGGCAAACAACTCTACGCGGAAGTGAAAAGCGAGAACAGTTTCCCGACTGGAGCCGGCATCGCCTCGTCGGCTTCGGCTTTTGCCGCGCTGGCCCTGGCAGCCAGCAGCGCCATCGGTCTCGAATTGAGTGAAGCTGAGCTCTCACGCCTGGCAAGACACGGCTCCGGCTCGGCCTGTAGGTCTGTTCCAGGGGGCTTTGTGGAGTGGCAGGCCGGCACTAAAGATGCAGATTCTTACGCCTTTTCAATTGCCCCGGTCGACCATTGGGATTTGGTGGACCTGGTTTGCGTGGTAGAAAGCGCTCACAAAACCACAGGCTCCACCAGCGGACATGCCCTGGCGGATACCTCCCCCCTACAAAAACTGCGGCTGCGACATGTGGAAGAACGAGTTGACCAGTGCCGTAAAGCGATTTTAGAGCGGGATTTTGAAAGTTTTGCGGCTGTGGTTGAAGAAGATTCAAACCTGATGCACGCTGTCATGCGCACCAGCCAGCCGCCTCTGCTTTACTGGCTCCCCCAAACTGAAGTTATTCTTTGTAATGTGGTCGAATGGCGCAGGCAGGGCGTCCCGGTCTGCAGCACGGTTGACGCCGGCCCCAATGTGCATGTGCTCACCTTAAGCTCTGATGTAGATTGGGTGGAAGAACACCTGGCTGACCTGCCGGGAGTTCAAAAAATCCTTAAAGCCAGCCCGGGACCAGGCGCGGCCTTACTCTAAACCTGCAGTTCGTTTACCAGATTTTATTTTCTTTTGACTTGATGGTTTCATCCAGCTTTTGAATTGCCTGGACGATCTCTCCATTTTTCTCAACCGTCTTTGGAAGGCGTTCGATTTGGTCCGATAGGTGTTCTACAGACCTGGAGATCTGTTCCACCGCATGGGTCAAATCGGTCATGCTGCTGGTATGAGTTTCCAGAATACCGTGGAACATCCTCAAATCCAGGATATATTCCAGCTGCCGGATTCTGTCATTGAGGCCTCCGGTGCAAGTCACCCGCACCTTATAAACTTTTGGTAAGAGGTCTGAGTTCAAGCGGGTTTCCAACCTGTCAATCGAAGTGCGGATCTCAAAACCAGGCGGGAGGGCTGGGATGGGTTGGTGGATCAGGGCTAATTGGTCGATATTGTAATTTTTCAGCGAGGTTTTTAAAGGAGGGTCAAAACTGATTTTTACATTCCTCGCGATGGTTTTGCCAGTGTTTTTTACAACCAAATCAAAAATCGGGGAATCAGTTTGAGCGTCAAAATAGACCACAATATAGGGTGCGAAATCCGTATCGCGGTCTTCAACCATTTCTTCAATACTTTTTTCCATGGCCGAAGCCGATTTTTTGGTTTGTTTAGCCATTTCAGCTGTTTTGACGACATAAATAAACAGGCCAATCAAGCTGGCTATCTGAACAATAAGTAAAATGCTTTCTCTAAGGCTCTCTGACATTTCAATTCCTTACTCTTTAAGCTGCTTTTTGCTTGGTTTCTTAGGTTTTGGAAAGGGAAGCTCTTCCCAGCTTGCTCTGAATAACTGACACACAAAATCCTGGTCTTCAAAGTCCTCAAATACGAAGGAGGATCTTGCCCCTGGATAGGCAAACCCTTCCGTGGCATCTGGTCCCAGCAGTTCGGAACCTGCCTCGGTTTTTTTTAGAAAGACCTGATCGTCACAGACCAAGCCAATCACCTTGCCATCCAGATACAGGCCATATTCACCGAACATTTTGCGTGCGCCAACATCTCCTGCCGGAGCAAGCTTTTCAAGAACATACTCAATAAATTCATCACTGCAAGGCAAATTGACCTCCCAAATCAGGTCCCTTAATTGTAACCACTTATTGCAGCTAAAAAACAAAATTGAAGGATTTAAAAAGATTCAATCTGCCAAAACGACTATAATAGGACGCATGAAACGCCTGGCCGCTTGTCTTATCTTCCTCGTTCTGTGCTTTTTGTCGACTATGTCCGTGTTTGCGCAGATCTCAACACCGGAATACCCGGGGGTGATTGTTTCAACCCCACAAGCAGACGGGGCGATCTACCATTATGTTGTTTATGGGGACAATCTTTGGTCAATTGCTGATGCCTACGGCATGACCCCAAGCGAGATCATGATCCTCAACGGTAACAGCCCGGATGCTGACGAAGTTTATGCTGGAACCACCCTATTGATTCGCAAGGCCAATACTCCCACCCCCACCATCGAAACCACGCCTACCCCCATAGAGCGTACTCTGCAGCCAACAATCTCGCAACCTACCCGAACCCCTATCCCCACTAAAACTGCCCTGCCAACCCCAACAGCCACACCGCCGGCAAGCACCAGTCAAAAAATCTTTGGGAATAGTCAAAAAGTGGGTCTGACCATGATGAGTGTGAGCCTGGTTGGCATTATTTTGGTGGTCATCTTTGGTTTTATCCGCAAGCCAAAATAAACTGACTTGTGACTTAATTCCTGCCTGTCTCTTTTATTCAAAGCTTGTGCTGTAAGGACAAATTTTAAGCAGAGAAGTTATAATTTTTTGGAGTATCAATGACAGAAAGACTAAAAACAATTACCGTTTACGCGGGTTCCGCTGAAGAGCTGGCAGAAAATTACAAGCAATCCGCCTACAGCCTGGGCAAAGCCATTGCTGAGCAAAAACGCACCCTGGTTTTCGGCTCCGGCAAAACTGGCTTGATGGGAGCGGTTGCCAAAGGCGCTCTGGACTACAGCGGTGAAGTGATTGGCGTGATCAATGATGACCTCAACCTTCCAAATCTTGTTTTTGATAAATTGACTCGCATCGAAACGGTTCCAACTATCCAGGTTCGCCAGGCTCGTATGAATCAACTCGGTGACGCCTTCGTTGCTTTACCGGGTGGGTTTGGCACTTTTTATGAAGTCTTGGAAGCCCTGACCTGGGCTCAAATCGGTCACCACAGCAAACCTATTGGCTTCCTCAACGTTGATGGCTATTATTCCCCGCTGATCGATCTGATCGACCACGCCATCGCCAACGGCTTTATTTACCCGGAACACCGTGGGCTCTTTGTGGCCTCTGATGATCCCGAACAGCTTTTGTCAGACCTTGACAGCTTTACACCTCCAGAAAACATGTTCCGCTGGCTGATCCGCGAATGAAAACAGTAGAGCTCCTCTTCATAGACCTTGATGATACGGTTTATCCCCAAAACATTGGGATATGGCCTTATTTAGGTAACCGGATTTACAGCTACATGCGAGATGTGCTTGATATCCCACAAGATCAAGTTGTAGCCATGAGAGAACGCTTGTTCATCCAATACGGCACAACCATGCGCGGGCTCCAGCATGAACTTGGGATCGATATCCATGATTACCTGGATTATGTGCATGGCGTTGATCTCTCCTCCTACTTGCAAGCAGACCAGGAATTACGCCAGGCGCTGGAAGCAATTCCCCAGGAAAAATGGATCTTCACCAATGCTGACTATAAGCACGCTGAACAGGTGTTGGGGCTTTTGGGGATCAGGGATCTTTTTTCAGGCATCATTGACGTCCTGGATACAAATCCCTGGTGCAAGCCGCAGCCACAAGCTTTTGAAATTGGTCTGCGCAAGGCAGGCAATCCCGATCCTACAACATGCCTGTTTATTGACGACCGGATCCCCAACCTGGACATGGCCAAAGCCTTGGGGATGAAGACACTTTTAGTGGATATTGAACCAGACCACCTTGGTCATCACCCGGTTATACAAAAATTGGCTCAACTGCCAACATTCCTGGAAAATAACACAAGCAAATCCAGAGATTATTAATAACTCTCAAACACAGATATGGTATTCTAAACAATCAGTAGATTTTCATCAGCCCTTCCCTGGTGGAAGGTTTGTGATTGGAGAAAAATGGAAAATAAAGCGCTTCGTTCTTGTTTAATTACAGTAGCCGTCCTGATCCTGCTCAGCACAGCTTTTTTGGGCGGATTCACCATCGCCAGCGTCTTACCGGTCAATCCCATCCGACAGGTATTGGCATTGGACCCGACCGAAGTAATACCGACCTTTCAAGCGTCTACGGTTCAACCGCAGGAACCGACAGAACCAATTCAGGTTAGCTCACCTGAAGAATTGGAAGAACTGTTCATGCCCTTCTGGGAAAGCTGGGATCTGCTACACAAAAACTTTGTGGACCAACCCCTGGACGATTTAGCCCTCATGCGCGGGGCCATATCCGGTATGCTCGCCGCTACAGGTGACAAGCACACCTCCTACATGGACCCAATGCAGTTCGAACAAGCCAACGCTGAAATGGAAGGGGAATACACCGGCATCGGAGCCTGGGTCAACACTACAGGCGAATATGTTGAAGTTGTTTCCCCGATGAAAGGCTCGCCTGCTGAGTCTGCCGGCCTTAAGGCAAAAGATATCGTCATCGCCATCAATGGGGAAGACATGACCGGCATTCCTGGCGATCTGGTTTTAAAAAGGATTCTTGGTCCAGCTGGTGAAGCAGTAACACTGACAGTTCGAAGAGGCGAAGAAACGCTCGATTTCACCATTGTGCGCGAGGTCATCCAGATCCCGGTGGTCGAATATGAAATGCTGGAAGGTGATATCGCTTATATCGCTCTCTACACCTTCAACGAACTGGCCACCCAGCAGCTGCGCCTGGCGTTGCAAGACCTGCTCGCCCAAAATCCCAAGGGCTTGATTTTTGACCTGCGCAACAACGGCGGTGGTTACCTGGTGACCGCGATTGAGGTAAGCTCTGAGTTCATCAACAATGGCGTCATCATGTATGAGGAATACGGAGATGGCAGCCGGGAAACCTACAGGGCTCAACCCGGTGGTTTGGGGACCGAAATCCCCTTGGTCGTGCTGATCAATGAAGGCTCAGCCTCCGCTTCCGAAATTACTGCCGGCGCCATCCAGGACCTGGGGCGTGGTACCCTGATCGGCGTTACCAGCTACGGCAAGGGCTCAGTCCAAAACTGGATTCCTTTACGGACTGAAAAGGGTGGCGTTCGCATCACCATCGCCCGTTGGTTGACCCCCAATGGAAACCAGATCAACGAAGTTGGTCTGACCCCTGATATTGAAGTCCAGTATACTGAGGAAGATATCGAAGCCGAACGTGATCCCCAACTGGATGCTGCCATTGATTTCTTTATGAATCAGTAAAAATAAAACTCAAATTGATAGAAAAGAAGCTGCAGGAGTACCTGCAGCTTCTTTGTTGATCCTTACTAGTTATATTTACTGAACTGTAAATGAAGCAGTTGCTGTTACATCTGTGTAACCTGCTTTACTTACAGTGGCTAAAAGTGAATAGGTACCAGTTCCTGTTTTACGGGTGTTGATCCGATAGTTGAACGTGTAAACACCGTTGCTTCCGGTTGTGCCGTTATAAGTTGTTTGGGTGCCGCTTGCGGCAGTAAGCTTCACGCTAACAGAAGCTGAGGCAACCGCGACCCCGTTTTGATCTTTCACAGTTGTGGTGACATACACCCGCTGGCCGTTTGAATAAGATGTTTTATCGGTGGTTATGGTGGCGACCAGGCTATCCTCAACACCGGCTTGGGTTACCGTCACAGTCACTTGATCGTTAGCTGTCAAACCACCACTATCGGTAACCGATGCCACGATGGTATGTGGACCAACTGTAAGGTCAGTTGTAGTAAAGCTGGCTCCTGTAAAGAAAGATCCACCATCAAGTGTCCAAACAATGTTAAGTACTTCGTCTTCTGCATCATTCGCAATGGCAGCAAAGGTAATCGTTTCGTCTTCAGTAAAGGAAGAGCCATCGTCAGGGCTTGTAATGGTCACCGTCGGAGCAGTGTTGTCTGGAGGTGTAGTCCCGCCATAGCCCAGATAGGTCAGGGCGTCCTTAGCCTGTACCAAACCGTAGCCAAAGTAGACATCTTTTCCAGTCGCTCCTAAATCCAGAGCGGATCCCGTTAAGGCCTCTCTGATTTGAACGTTAGTCCAGGTAGGATTCGCGCTCCAAACCAAAGCTGCAACAGCTGAAACATGCGGAGTAGCCATCGAGGTTCCATCCCAGGCTTCGTAACCACTTGCTGGTATTTCTATTTGGCTGAAAACAGTTGCATTTTGACCGAGTTTATTGGCCATCATGTATTGACCATCGACTTGGCTGAGAGAAATGCCAATGATAGGAGAACTGTTGCCTTCTCCCATAGTTCCCAAGAAGTCGCCAGCCACATTGTTGTAGATGATAGCTGCAACGCCCCCGCCTGCCTGAACGTTGTCAACCTTAACGGCGAAGTCATAATCTCCCCGCTGGCAAAGGACAACCTTGCCAGACCAGGAACCAACTGTACCGCAAAGTCCGCCATCAACAAGCGCGCCACTAACAGTTCCACGGGCAGAATATTCGATGTGCCCACCGGAATAAACTACACCATCCACAGTAGCCTGGTTCGTCTCCAGGTAAGGCAGTGTAGAAAGCACACCTACACCAGGTGCAGCAATTTCCACCTGGCTGTTATATTGCGAGAAGTCAGCCACAACTTTGTCACTATCAATGGCCGCTACAGACATGACCGAATCGTAGGAAGCGGGGTAAGAATAAGCAGAGGTTCCACTGTTACCTGCTGCGGCTATACTCAGCACGCCGGCAGCGTAAGCATTAGCAAAGGCTGTCTTTTCAGTCCGGACTGAGCGCGATCCGCCCAGACTCATGCTGACCACATTCGCACCAGCCGAGCGACAGCGGTTGAGTGCGTCAACCAGGTTGGAAGCATAGGTTGCGTTGCCATCATCGGCGAAGAACTTTACTATGTAAAGGTTCACCGTGCCGGGTGTTACCCCAACCACACCGAGACTGTTGTTCTCAGCAGCGATCGTGCCGCCCACGTGGGAGCCGTGTCCAAAACCATCGCGGGCCCAGTTATCATCGACCTGGGAATACCCGCCATCAGCGTTTGGGAGATCCTCATGATCCTGATAGTATCCGGAATCAATGATACATACCGTGCGGTTTGCGCCGGTTGGCGCGCCTGTATCTACTGCACCATCGCGGTTGACATCCCAAACATCGCGCGCCTGGACCATGTCAATGCCATAGGGCACAGTCTGACCATTCTCATCAATCACATCCAGAGCTTCTTTGGTTACTTGCGAAGCCATGTCGCTGATTGGATAGCGTTCAGCATCTTCTTCAACGTCGACGACCCAGGGGTTGTTCAGAATTCCGTTCAGGGCTGCTCTCGGAAGAGTGACAACATAGGCCTCCAATTCAGGAAAATCGTAATGGACCTTGGTGCTGTTTGAATTTAAGACCTTCAAAACTTCAGACTTTCCCCCTTCCCGGTAGTTAACCCAAACACGGACGGTGTCCGCCGGGTCTGCCTTGACCGGACTCGCGACGCTGAATAACAGCATCAGAACTGCGGATAGGACAAACAGTACTCTTTTTTTGCGCATCTTGTGCTCCTTGTGATGAAAGAGGAATATGGATTTAATAAATTTTACTACTTATTGGCTCCGTTGGTAATCATCAAAATCAAAATTTGCTAAGCAAGTCTTTAGCAAAACAACTGCAAAATTCTGGTCAAAAGGTTTTATTTTGCAAACTACCCAGTAGGCTTGGTTATAATAGACCCACTAAAACAAAGGAGATACACATGAGTGAAACCACCCCCCGTTGGGATCTGAGCAATATTTATAAGGGAATCGACGATCCTCAATTAAGCACCGACATGACAGACGTTTCAAAAGAGATCCAGGAGCTCACAGCCTATTTTGAGCATAAGCTGCTGCCCTTGGTTGAAACAAAGCTTCCAGCCGAAGAGCTCAGCAACCGCTTGAGCAAGCTGGTTGAAAAATTGAACCTGATTTTTACCAATGCCGGCACCATTGGCGCTTTTTTGAGCGGCATCATCACCACCGATTCTTACGACAAAAAAGCCGAACAATTGCAATCACAATACCGGATCAGTATGCTGCCCCTCCGAAATCTGGAAGTGCGCGTCTCAGCCTGGCTGGGGAAAATGTCTGACCAGCTTCCTGACGCTCTGGAAGTACCCGGCACTGCAAAAGACCATGCCTTCGCCCTCTTGGAAGACGCCCAGCAAAGCAAATTCCTCATGTCTGAAATTGAAGAGGAATTAGCCAATGAGCTCTCCCTGTCTGGTGGTTCCGCCTGGGGCAAGCTGCAGGGCACGCTGACCTCCCAAAAATCAGTGGAGTTCGAGCTTGATGGTGAAACCAAAATACTGCCCCTGCCTGCTCTGATCAACCTGCGCAGCCACCCCTCAGCTGAGGTACGCGAACGCGCTTACAACCTTGAACAGGCAACTTTCGAAGACATGAAAGAAGCTCTGGCAGCTTGTCTCAACGGTGTCAAAGGCGAAGTCAACACCCTGGACAAACGCCGCCAGCGCGAGGACAGCCTGCATTCTTCCCTGGATATGGCTCGCATTGACCGCGAAACCCTGGAAGCTATGCTAGCGGCAATCGAAGATTCCCTACCGATGTTCAGGCGCTACTTCCAGGCAAAAGCCAAATTGCTCGGCATGGAAAAACTGCCCTGGTGGAGTCTCTTTGCTCCAATCGGCAGTGTGGACAAGTCTTACACTTTCGATGAAGCCAAAGAGATCATCCTGACTAATTTTGCAAGTTTCTCCCAGGAACTGTCTGATTTTGCCCGTAACGCCTTTGACAAACACTGGATCGATGCTCTGCAGCGTCCCGGAAAACGGGGTGGAGCTTATTGCATGGGTATTGAAGGGCGCAAGGAAAGCCGCATCATGGCCAATTTTGATGGTTCTTTTGACCAGGTCATGACCCTGGCGCATGAACTTGGTCACGCTTTTCATAACTACTGCGCCTTCCAGGAAGACAAGACTCCCTTGCAGACACGCACACCCATGACCCTGGCAGAAACCGCCTCGATCATGTGCGAAACCATCGTTTTCAACGCTCTGTTGAAGGAAATCGAGGATCCCAAAGAAGAGCAAGCCATCCTGGAGACCTCCATCTCCAGCGACGCTCAGACCATTGTCGACATCTATTCCCGCTATCTCTTTGAAAGAGAAGTCTTCGAAAGGCGCAAAAAATCAACCCTCTCAGCTGATGAGATCAGTGATATCATGCTGCAAGCCCAGCGCGATTCTTATGGAGACGGTGTTGACCCTGAAGTGATGAATAAATTCGCCTGGACCTGGAAACCGCACTACTACAGCACCGGGCTGTCCTTCTATAACTATCCCTATGCCTTTGGAAATCTGTTTGCCAAGGGGCTCTACGCGATTTACAAGCAAAAAGGTGAAGCCTTCGTGGAAGACTACAAAGCGCTGCTTGCCAGCACGGGCGAGGCCTCCGCGGCTGACCTGGCTGCCCGTTTTGGCATCGATATCCGCAGCAAAGAATTTTGGCAGGCCTCTCTGGCTCAAATCGAACCGCAAATCGATCGCTACATCCAGCTTTAATTCAGAATTGAACCCGCTTAACCCCAACGACCTCCTTTTCAGGAGGTCGTATGTTATCTGTTTTGAGAACTAACTCAGTCCAAGAATCTTACCGGTTTCAAAATCGATATCAATCTCATAATAAGCCGGGCGGGTGGGCAAACCGGGCATGGTGCTCATCGTCCCCAGCAGTGGATAGACAAAACCTGCCCCAACCGAAGCGCTGACGTCCCGGATCGGGATGCGATAACCTTTGGGAACACCCTTCAGCTCTGGGTCGTGACTGATGGAAAGGTGGGTTTTGGCCATACAAATCGGCAGGTCGCCATAGCCCATGCGGGTGTATTCCGCGATGCGCTGTTCTGCCTCCGGGCTGTAGTCCACTCCATCCGCGCCGTAGACTTCACGGGCGATCGTTTCAATTTTTTCCTTGAGGGGCTTCTCCAGAGGATAGAGGAAGTGAAAATCTGTGGGCATTTCAGAAGCTTTAATGACTGCTTCAGCCAGCTTAACTGCGCCAGCTCCGCCCTGGCTGAAATGGTCAGCCACAACTGCGTCGATGATGCCGGGGTGTTCAAGCGCGATTTTGCGCACAAGTTCCAACTCGGCGTCAGTATCGGTGGGGAAGCGATTGATGGCAACCACCACCGGGATGCCAAATTTCTGGGCGATACTGGCGTGAGCCAGCATGTTGGCGGCGCCTTTCTCGACCAGATCGAGATTTTCAGCAACGTACTCGGCTCCCAACGGAGCGCCTGCAGTCACCTTGGGGCCACCACCATGCATTTTTAAAGCGCGCACCGTCGCCACCAGAACGACGACATTTGGCAGGTTGCCGGAATAGCGGCATTTGATGTCAAAAAACTTTTCCATACCCATATCAGAGCCGAAACCACTCTCCGTGACCACGAAGTCTGCCAGTTTCAGGGCAATTTTGTCAGCCATGATGGAACTGTTTCCGTGAGCGATGTTGGCAAAAGGTCCGGCATGCACGAAAACCGGTGTTCCTTCCAGCGTCTGCATCAGATTTGGTTTGATCGTATCGATCATCAAAACAGTCAGCGCGCCAGCCACACCCAGATCATCAGCGGTAACAGGCTCTCCGGAACGGTCTTGCCCGATCACGATTTTGGCGATGCGTTCGCGCATATCTTCCAGGCTGGTTGCCAGGGCAAGGATAGCCATCAGTTCGCTGGCAACGCTGATGTAGTAATTTGTTTTCAGTTCAAAGCCTTTTTCCTGAGGACCCTGTCCAACCGTGATCCCGCGCAGCATACGGTCATTGATATCCACACTGCGGCGCCAGGTGACGGTTTCGGGGTCGATGTCCAGGCGGGCAAATTTTGCCTTTTGCTCATCAGTCAGTTTGTCAGGATCACTTTCAGTGATGCCCAGTTTTTCCAGGCGTCCGCGCATCCCCCGGGCAAAGTGGCGTTGGCCGTGTTTGTCCTTGGGGCAAAGCCGGTTGAACAAAGCCATATCACTTTGGGTGGATTCGTGGAACATGCGCGTGTCTATCGCGGCTGCCAGCAGATTGTTGGCCGCGGTGATGGCATGAATATCCCCGGTCAGATGCAGGTTGAAATCTTCCATCGGGATGACCTGCGAGTAGCCGCCGCCTGCCGCCCCACCCTTGATCCCAAAGGTTGGTCCTTGCGAGGGTTGGCGAATGCAGGTGATGACTCTGCGCCCCAAATGCGCACCTAAAGCCTGGCTTAAACCTACGGTCGTTGTGGTTTTCCCTTCGCCCAGGGGTGTTGGGGTGATGGCTGTCACATCGATGTACTTGCCATCCGGCACATCAGCCAGACGATCGAGCACATCCAATTTGACCTTGGCTTTGTAGTCGCCGTAGAGTTCCAGTTCGTTCTCCAGAATGCCCATCTCTTCAGCCACCTGGCGGATGGGTTTCAGCGTTGCCGCCTGGGCGACGTTGATATCGGCTGGAACTGGATTTTTGACTTCAATTGGGGTGGGGATAAATTTACGAATACCTGGATATTGCTTCATTGAACTCCTATTCATTTGTGTTTATTGACCGAAAGTTACATTTGCCGGCAGGGTAGCAAAAGCCATCAGGCTCAGCATTTCCGGATCGCCCAGATAAGCAACCGGTACCTTGACGCTGATGGAACTGCCTGGCCGAATGGATCCTGTTAAGTGATAACCACCGCCCACCACCCGACCTTCACTGTCCTGCAGGACCACGTAAACACGGGCAGCGCTGACGCTGGCGTTTAGATTGTTGATAACACTGACATTGACGGTTTCGTCATCCGCGAAGAAAAGTTGGGAAGTAAGCAGCGGGTTGAACTCGACCGGAAATTCACCAAACTCGCCCGGGATGACCACAAAGTCAACCTGGCTGCCCTGGCAGTCTTTGGGTAAGGTTAGCGGGGCGGGAGCGTAGAGAACCTCTTCTTCCGGCCAGATGACATCGTAATACTCGTGGACAGACTGACAGACCCGGTTATTTTCATCCGAAACAGTCAGGATAAGATAGGTTTCTGTCAGGATCTGGTCTGTTTGGTTGGTCAAAATCGCTCCACCGGTCAGCTGGTTGTAGCGGTCGATGGCAAAATTCCATTCCCCTTTTTCGATCGAATCCCACCATTTGCCGCCCTCAAGCGAGGAGGAGTAACTGGTGAGCCAGGGATGCACATCCACATGATCCACAGTTTCGCCCTTGCGGCTGTTTGCCAGCAGACTGAAACCAATTTGGTCCTCTTCCGGCACAAAATCGATCAAGCTTGTCCCGCCCCCAACGATCTGTCCCTTTTCGTTGTAAGCCACAGCGTTGAGTGCCACCTGGGTATAGGTGTAGGCATCAGCATTCCCGAGCCAGCCTGTGACCAGGTAATTATTTCCCTGTTTAAAGGCGGAAGTGTTCTCGACCGTCAAAGGTTGTTCGTATTTCAGATCCTGGTCGATCAGGCCGTCGATTACGCGCACTTCCACAGAAGCAACCTCAAGGCCGGCGTTGAGCTCAAACTCCTGGACCAGACCGGTTGTCTCCCGCGGGAAAAGGTAGCGGAAAGAAGTGAGCCGCTGGGCCACCCGGTTGCCAACCGCATCTAAAGCCAGCACTTCCAGCTGGACATCCCGCAGGATGGCATCCGAAAGCGTGTTGAAAAGCTTGCCCATGATGAGCAGTTCCTGCTCTTCTTGCAGGAATTCCAGTTCTGTGATCTGGACCGGGTTCAGGCTGTTGAGATCCGGCGTGGGTGTGGGGTTGAGCGGCATGAGCGGGCTTTGCGTGGTCAGAGGGGTCTCCTCAAAGAGGGGTCTCAGCGTCGCGGTGGGGTCACCACCATCTGTAAGTGCCCCGCAGCCAGACAGAACCAGACTGAAGGTTAAAAGAAAGGCGATTATAAGAAATATGCCATGCTTAGTTTTCATAATTATCGATTTTATGTATTATAAACGCAACCGGGCAGGTTTCGTAGTTTGAACAAGAAAATCTCACCCAAGAGATACAAAAAACCATTGCAACAAGCCGTTTTGAACGAAATACTCCGCTTCCCCTGTTCTCGCCAATCTTGTCGATCCCATTCTCTCCGGCGTTGAATAAGACCCCTCTTTATAGAAGTTTATATCTTGGGCTTCCCCAGGCATGAGTTGGATCCTGCGGTAGAGATAAATATAGACTGGAGTGGTATACCTGGGCTTCCCCAGGGGGAAGCTGGCTCCCGCCGTGCAACGGATGGGAGACTGAAGAGGGTAATTTCACTCGTTCGTGCCGGCCTGCCCCTAATATCCGCTCGTGCCGGTCTCCAGACCGCGCACGTGATTTGACCGCCGGCCTGCCCATGTGGCTCCTTGGGCTTCCCCAGGAGGAAATTAGATCCCGTACCCGTCCACTTTGTGGCGGGCACAGACCGACTAGCAGACGGCGAGATCGCTTCGCAAATGAAGGTCGCGATGACGGGTGCAGAGCAGAGAGATCGCGTCGCAAAAGAGGCTCGCGATGACGGTAAGTAGTTGAACCTCGATTCGTCACTGCCGTGCTCAGGAGACACTCTCCCCCGTTTGATCCACAGTCCTCTTCGAGGCTGGGACCTTCGGCGGACCCTCCCTCGAGGGAGGGCTATAGTTCACACCCATTCCAGTCCCAATTCTTCCCCAATAAATCCAAAAATATCTCAACTCAATTAACGCTTGAAAAGGGCTAATTCAAGCGCTGCTTGATAGGAATTTGGGCTTGTTTGCCCTATACTGGAGGCATAGGAAAAAAGGAGCTTGAAATGTTAGTAACCAGAAAAATCAATTTATTCGCTTTCTTATTTGGAAAGCAACAGGCCGAAAATAAGGTCAGAGCCGCTAATTCTTCAAAGGCCCAAACCCACGAAGAGCGCAATCTGGAGAACCTGGACAGAAGCATAACCATCACAAAATGTGAAGATTTCTACAAGGCTCACAGCATTTCGATGACCAATGCTTTCAGCCAGCTGAACAGATAAATCAAACAAATCAACAGAGTCGCGGGAAGTATCAGAAGAATGATACTTCCCAGGCTCTATTGAACTATAATTTTAGGAGAAGAGGTAACTATGTTTGACACAAAAATTATTGGTAAAAAGATCGCCGCACTCCGCAAAGCCAAGGACATGACCCAAATGGAATTGGCGGATCAGATGTTTGTCAGCTATCAGGCCGTCAGCAACTGGGAGCGGGGCAACACCATGCCCGATATTTCCAAGCTGTTGGAACTATCACAAATCCTGGGTGTGGACGTAGAGGAGCTTTTGGGCTCCAAAAAAGAGACAACCATCGTCAACAAGATCATTGATCAGAGTGAAGATATCAATTTGGAAGAGGTCGCGGAAGTGGTCGAGCTGATGAAACCTTCGCAGGTTGAAGAAGCCGTCGAAAAAGCATCTGACCAGGAATATCAGTTAGAAACCTTGATTGCGCTGGCTCCTCATCTGAACTCCAAGCGTTTGGCGCAGATGATCGACAATACCAGGATCACAGATCTGGCACAGCTCATCCCGCTGGCACCGTTCCTGGAAAGCTCACAGTTGGCCAGTATGATCGACCGCCAGCAGCGCCTCACCGGCAGCTTCGATAAGCTGATCGCGCTTGCCCCCTTCCTGGATGAAAGTGACCTGGGCAATTTTGCCGAAAGGATCTTCAACTCAGAAAAAGACTCGCAATATCTAAACGCGTTAGCTCCCTTTATGAATGAAAAGAGCCTCGGAAAAATCGCCAGGTTGATGAACACCGAACAAAAGGAACGCTACCTGGTTGGTCTGGCACCCTTCATCGAAGAAAAAGTGCTGACCGAAATTGCCCGGGACCTGATGAAGCACGGAAAATTGAAGGTCTTGAAGCAGCTGATCCCCTTCATCGACGAGGATGAGCTCTAAGCCCTGATTTTGAGTAAACACCTCAATGGCACAGATTTACACTCACAGCCAAAAGAATATCTAATTGGTGATATAGATAGTTCGGGTTGTGAGTGTTTATTTTTTAAGGTAGATTAAGCTGTCTAATGTCGCCCAAACACACCGAACTGCAATTAAGTCAGACGCTTGCGCATGTAGAGGTTGCCGGGGCTTAGGACATAACCAAACTTGCGATCAATGGCGATCATGGGCTCGTTGAGTGCGTTGTGATTGGTCTTGACCTGTTTGTCTCCCATAACATCCCTGAAAAATAACAAAGCCTGCGCCTTGACTGCCAGAGCCAATTGTTCGACATCTGTAAGCTTCATCCACACCAATGAATAGATTGTGATTGTCATCTTCCTTAAAAATTAATTTTGCTTCACCCAGAATCTATCCATATCGCTTTTACTCTACTTCATGATGGTGAAAACCAATAGCACAGCTACCATCAATAAATTCACTATCGAAATGCCTAAAAATATATACATGATCTTCTTGATAGCGACAGATTGAAAAGGTTTAATTTTTCTTTCAACAGCTTCCAAGGTATTTTGCATCGCAACCAGACTGTTCGTGGTCTTCTCATTTAACAGTCTTAGGCTCTTTACCTTATTAATTTCGGAGACCAATTCATTAAGATTTTTCTTAGTCTCATCCAAATATTTGTGAATATCTTCCATTCAAGATCTCCTCTAATTGATGATTAATTATTGTTAGTTTGATTGCATCATTTTCCAATTGAGACACGGTAAGTTGAGTGATTAGGTCATAAATCGTCACACCGTACTTATTGCCCTTATTTGAGAGTTCTATTAAACTTTTTGAAATGAACTCAACACCAATGTTTGCTGTAAACACCTTATCCAGCTCCATAAACTGCGACAAAAATATTGCGATAAAATTCCGTTTTTCAATTTGAGTGAGACTATCATCTATTTCCAACTGGTCCATAAGATTCTCGAGTTCTTCAAGGTATCTTACAGAATAATTACCATGCTCTCTGAAAACAAAGGCATAAATATTTACAGCCAACCAGTCTGATCGCATTCTCTCATCCAAAAGCCGTCTAGTTTCGTAGTAAAGAGTTTCCCCATCTTGGAAACTTTCAACTTGGCGAATAATTTCTACAACTTTTTCGATATTTGGTCTTCCCTCAGCCAGTGCTAATAACTTACCGGAGAACTTTTCTGAATAATCCAGGTAAGCAATTAATCTCGATCTCAAAATTTCTGGGGTTGTATTCTCCTCGTTACAAAATTCAACCAAAGTCTTTATTGCTTCCCTTC
>Ga0209312_1000910_pt1 | contig 23346 bp, 19 predicted proteins | sample BioC13SIPDNA_4_FD_185744 | JGI IMG/M metagenome (GOLD analysis project Ga0209312, IMG submission 185744) | Anaerobic biogas reactor microbial communites from Washington, USA - Biogas_R1_B C13 SIP DNA (SPAdes) (version 2) | ecosystem: Engineered > Bioreactor > Anaerobic > Unclassified | place... | reverse complement strand
ACGCCGTGCGAGGGCATGGTATTGGAGATCGAGCACAAGCCACTACAGGCGAAATGCCGGGCGTGCGAGAACGCGTTTGCAGTGGATTTGTCGGATGCGCGGTGTCCGCGCTGCGCCGGCGACGACTTTGAATTGCTTCCCGATGCCCCTTTGGTGTTGGACGAGATTGAGTTTGAGAAGGAGTAAGCGATGGAGAAGGTGAACGTCGGCACGCGCATCCTCAGCGCCAACGACCAGTATGCGATGAAGAACATCGAGCTGCTGGCGCAACGCAAGCAGTTATGTTTGAACATGATCTCCTCTCCGGGCTCGGGCAAGACGACGATTCTCGTGCGGACGATCACCGATCTGAAGAACGAGGTTCGGATCGGGGTGATCGAAGGCGACATTCAAACGGACATCGACGCCGAACGCATCCGCGCGACGCAGGCGCCCGCCATTCAAATCAACACGGAAGGGGCATGCCACCTTTCGGCCCGGCAGGTGCACGAGGCCCTGGGGAAGCTGCCTCTCGACGCCCTCGATGCGGTCGTGATTGAGAACGTCGGCAACCTGGTGTGTCCATCGGCGTTCGAGCTGGGTGAAACTGGGAAGATTGTCGTGCTCTCCGTGGCCGAAGGCGACGACAAGCCCGTCAAGTATCCCGGCATCTTCGCCAAGTCGAAAGCGCTGCTGATCAACAAGATCGATCTGCTCAGCGGTTCGCTCGTGGACTTCGACCTCGACAAGGTCAAGGCCGATGCGCGGCGGCTGAATAAAGGTATCGAGATCTTCCCTGTCTCTGCGAAGACGGGCGACGGTATGCAGGCGTGGTACGATTGGCTGGCCGCACAGGTGCGTCAGTTGCGCCGGTAAAGGCCGTGCCGGCGGATGTAGTCCAGCACGTCCGGGCAGAGCATATCGCGAACGTCTTCGCCAGCCGCCAGGCAATGGCGAACGTGTGTGCTGCTCAGGTCGATGGAGGGGGTTTCGATCACGTTTCTTCGCAGCTTCTCCACCCGGTCACGCCCCAGGGCGTGCAGGTGTCTGTCGAACGACGGGGCCGCATACCCCCCGCGGACCATTACCGCCAGATAGCAGATGTCGATCAGCTCTTCGATGCGGTGCCATAAGATCAGATCGTCTACGCTGTCGGCGCCAATCAACCAATAGATCGATGCATCGTCGCCGCATTCCTTCTGAAAGTGCTTGACGGTGTCGAGCGTATAGCTCGGCGCCGGTCGGCGCAGCTCGCAGTCGCTGACGGAAAACCGTTCGTTGCTCCGCGTGGCCAGTTCGATCATACGCAGTCGGTCGTCGTCCGTCGCGTTGGGGAAAAACCCTTTCAGCGGCGAGCACTTCGCCGGGATGAAGACGACGTTCTCCGCTTCGATCTGCCTCGCGGCGGCTTCAGCGACGCGCGTATGCCCGAGGTGGATCGGATCAAACGTGCCGCCAAACAGTGCAATCTTCCGTTTTGCCATAAACAACTAACAATGAAGTTGTGCGATCTTTTTGCCGATACGGATCACGGCGTGCAAGAAAATCTCATTTCAACACCCACGTAGCAAACCCGGTCGTTGCAGGAAAGTCAAGGGACTTCTCCTGCCACAGTTCTCCATCGCAACGACGTGACTGACGAAGAGGCCGTGACCTCTGTCGAATCGTGAAGTGCGCTGTTGAATGCATGTTTCCAAGGGGTTTCAGTCAAAGCGATGCATGAAGCGAGAAGGTCATAGTGTGACATCGTGAGCCCCATGCACATGAGCTCGGAAGAGAGTCGAGGCGAAGTGTTCTTCGCATCGCTCGCATCGAATGCGATGTCTCTCGAGAAAATTTTTATGAAGTATTTCGGAATAAATGGACGATACAGAACATAACAGATGCTATTATCATTTTCGATAATGGCTTTGGCGTTGTCGATAACATGCGTAGTCCCTGTTATCGAGTAAAGTGAATACAGAAAGCATTGATTAGTGGTCAGCTTGAAGGAGAAAAGGTATGGCCAAGAAGAAAGCGGCAAAGAAGAAGGTCGCCAAGAAAGCCACGAAGAAGGCTGTGAAGAAGGCGACGAAGAAGAAAGCCACAAAGAAGGCAACGAAGAAGAAAGTGGCAAAGAAGAAGAAGTAAGACACGTACTTCGCCTGGGGCCTGCCGGCTCCATTCGGGCGGTGCCCGCGAGGGGATCGTCCGCATCGGGATGTGGCAGGCTTCTGGAAAATGGAAGACTCTCCTGGGTAAGGGGGGTCTTCCATTCTTTTTGGGGGGCGCCGCAGGGCTACGCCGGGGCATTTCTCGCGGGGGGGATGAGCTTTTCCGGGGTTTCTTGCAATCGGGCCTGTTTCTCCTATACTGTCCTCGCGGCCGGGCCGTTGGCGTGCCTTGTCGTGGGAAGATGGAAGACTGCTTGAGGAGAAACCCGGTCGATGGACTTCTTCAACTACAAAGCCGGCCGTCTGTTCGCCGAACAGGTGGAGGTCGATCGCATCGCGTCGGAGGTGGGAACGCCCGTCTACCTCTACAGTGCGGCCACATTGCGGGACCATCTGCAGAAGGTGCACAGGGCCTACGAGTCGCTGGACACCACCGTCTGCTTTTCGGTCAAGGCGTGTGGCAACGTGAGCATTCTGAAGCTCATGGCGGCAGAAGGCAGCGGATTCGATATTGTCAGCGGAGGCGAGTTGTATCGCGTGCTTCAGGCGGGGGCCGACCCATCGAAGGTGGTTTATGCCGGCGTGGGCAAGACGGACCGCGAGATCGTCGAGGCCCTCGATGCCGGGATCGGGTACTTCAATATCGAATCTGAAGAAGAACTGGCGAACCTGATTCAACTGGCCGGGCCGCACGTTGCGGCTGGCCGGAGCCGGCCCAAGGCGGCGCTGCGAGTGAATCCCGATGTGGACTACGAGACCCACGCCTTCCTCCGAACGGGAAAGAAAGAAACGAAGTTCGGGGTCGATATCGAGCGGGCAGTCGCCGTCTTCGACGCTTATGGCGACAATCCCTCGGTCGATCTCTGTGCGCTGCACGTCCACCTCGGCACGGGTGGTAAGACCATCGATCCATATGTCGAAGCGATGGAAAAGGTCCTCGTTCTCATTGATCGGCTGCGCCAGAAGGGGCACCGAATTGAGGCGTTGGATCTTGGCGGCGGGTACGGCGCCGACTACGAGACCGAGACGGTGCCCTCGGCGGCCGAATATGCCGCAGGAATCGTGCCGCTGATCCGGGGCAGAGACCTCAAGCTGATCCTGGAGCCCGGCAAGAGCATCTGCGCCAACGCGGGAATCCTCCTGACGCGCGTGCTCTACACCAAGCAGGGTGGAAGCAAGAGGTTCGTCATCGTCGATGCGGCGATGAATGACCTGATCCGTCCCTCGTTGTATGATGCGTTTCACTTCATCTGGCCGGCAAAGGTGGAACCGCGTTTCGAGCCGGCTGTCCGCAGCAAGGAACTGCATATCGAAGGCAGCGAGGTCGTGGACCTCGTCGGGCCCGTGTGCGAAGGGGCGGATTTTCTCGCCAAGGACCGTCCTATCCCACACGTCGAACGGGGCGACCTGATCGCGGTCTTCACGGCGGGCGCCTATGGGTTCACCATGAGCAGCAACTACAACAGCCGGTGCCGCGCCGCCGAAGTCCTCGTGGACGGCGACGCGTTCCACGTGATTCGCAGGCGAGAAAGCTACGAAGACCTGGTGGCCCTGGAGCGATAAGGCGTAGCGTGGAGCCGAGAACCGGCGGGCCGGTCAGAGACTGCGCTCGACGAATCCCGTGTCGATCTTGCCTTTGACGAACAGGTTGTGCGAGAGGATTTCGAGGCAGGCGGGAATTGTGGTCTTGATGGGCTCGATGACGAATTCGTGCAAGGCGCGACGCATCGTGGCGATGGCCTCGGCCCGGGTCTCCTGGTGGACGATGATCTTGGCGATGAGCGAATCGTAGTTCGGGCTGATCGTCCAGCCCTGATGTACGTGCGTGTCGATTCGGACGCCCAGACCGCCGGGAGCGATGTACCTGGAAATCGTTCCCGGACACGGGGAGAAGTTGTTGGCCGGATCTTCGGCGTTGATGCGGCATTCGATGGCCACGCCTTGGTGCCGGATGTCCTTCTGACGCAGCGTCATCGGCTCGCCGCCGGCGATGCGGAGTTGCCACTTGATGAGGTCCTGGCCCGTGACCATTTCCGTGACCGGGTGCTCGACCTGGATGCGGGTATTGACCTCGATGAAGTAGAAATTCCCTTCCTTGTCGAGAAGGAACTCGACGGTGGCGGCGTTGACGTAGTTGGCTTCCTTGATCAGGCGGCTTGCCGCTTCGGCCAGTCGCTCGCGGTCGCGCTCCTCCAGGATCGGGCAGGGCGACTCCTCGATCATCTTCTGGTGCCGCCGCTGGATGGAGCAGTCGCGTTCGAAGAAATGCACGACATTGCCTTCCTGGTCGGCCATGACCTGGACCTCGACGTGTCGTGGTTCGACGATGAATTTCTCCATGTAGACGCTGCCCTCGCCGAAGGCCACTTCGGCCTCGGATCGCGCCGATGCCAGGGCGGCATGAAGGCTGATGTCGTTGTGCACGACGCGCATCCCGCGCCCGCCGCCGCCCGCGACCGCCTTGATGATGATCGGATAGCCGATCTCGTTGGCCAGACGCAGCGCCTCCTTCTCGTTCTCGATCACGCCGTCGGAGCCGGGGACGACCGGGACCTTGGCGCGGCGCGCCAGCTTGCGGGCTTCGACCTTGTCGCCCAACTGACGCATCGCTTCGACCGGCGGACCGATGAACGTGATGCCGCAATCCTTGCAGATCTCGGCGAAGTTGGCGTTTTCGGCCAGGAACCCGTATCCGGGATGGATGGCATCGACGTTCGTCACTTCGGCGGCGCTGATGATGCGCGGAATGTTGAGGTAGCTCTGATTGCAGTCGGGCGGGCCGATACAGACCGATTCGTTCGCAAGCCGCACATACGAGGCATTTCGGTCGGCCTCCGAGTAGACGGCGACGGTCTCAATGCCCATCTCGTGGCACGCTCGAATGACGCGAAGCGCGATCTCACCTCGATTGGCGATCAGGATTCGTGATAGCATTGGCTGTTACCTTCTTCCTGAAAGGCGGCACCGGCCACGACCCGAACGGGTCCGCGAGACGACGCGCACGGCGTCATTCCGGCTTGACCTTGAAAAGCACCTGTCCATACTCCACGGCCTGGCCGTTGGCGACGCGTCTCTCGACGATTGTGCCGCTGATCTCGGCCTTGATCTCGTTCATGACTTTCATCGCCTCAATGATGCAGACGACGGACTGTGCATTGACGTGAGCGCCGATCTCGACATAGGGGTCGGAGTCCGGGCTTGGCGCCTCGTAGAAGGTCCCGACGATCGGCGACTTGATTTCGAGCAGGTCGTCACGGACCGGTTCGGATGTCGGTTGTGCGTTGCCGACGCCGAGCGGGGCCCCCGGCAAGGATGTGAGGATCGGCCCGGCCATCGCCGCCGCCTTGGGCGGTCCGGCCCGTCGCAGCGAGATCCGATCATCGCCGTGCTTGATATCGATCTTCACAAGATCGTTGTCTCTCATTATCTTGATCAGCTCTTGTATCTTCTGCACGTCGGCGTCTTTTTCGGCCATAAGCGTGTCCTTTCTGGAAATCGGTGGTGATTTCCTGGAAGGCCCCTACAAAAAGTCCCCTGACGGGGACCTGGATAGCACATTGAATTCTGCGCCAGTATAGCGGTTTGTCGGCCTCACGCAATACAATTTCGTGGTTCCCGCAAGGGCGGGGCAATGGCTCGGGGTCAGAGGAGGAACCTCTTCCGCACCAAAAGAAAAGCCGCGGGACTCAGGTCCCGCGGCGTCAAGTGTCTGAATGTAGCGTCCTGCCCTGTCTACTGCTGGTAGATGTGTGTGGCCTCCGTGTGTTCGATCGGCAGGGCGAGGTGGTCGGTGTGCATGCTGACCTTGAACCGCAGGTCGCCGGCCCGCACGCCCCGCACGACGACGCGCCACGTGGCCTTGGCCTTTGGCTCAAGGCTTCGCAACGGGGCGAAGCTGACCGTCTTGCCCATGATCGACCCGGCGGTCGCACCGGCCGAGGAGACGTACTGTACCTTGTCGTCCAGCGTGCAGATGATGCGAATGTTCGTATCGGCCGCCGAACCCTCGTTGACCACCGTGATCAGATATGTCGTGGTGCTGGAGACCTCGATCGGGTCCTCCAGATCGATGACCTGCAGACGCGAGGCGGGAATTCCGGCGACGGACGTCCGGGCCGAGTCGGTGACGGTCTCGGCGCAGTGCGCGGTCGCGGTGGCGGTCGCCATCACGTCGCCTTCGCGGGTGGGCGTGTAGGAGACACGAACCGTCTTGGCGGCATTGGGTTCGAGCGTGCCAAGTTCCCACACCAGCTTGGAGCCGGCCGACTGTGCGCCGGCGGTCGCCTCGACGGAGGTCACTCCCGGCGGAATCAGATCCTCGACGACAGTGTCCCGGGCCGGCCCGTCGCCCTTGTTCAGGACCGTGATCTCATAGGTCACGGCGCGTCCGAGGAACTGCCGCTGCGGCCCGGACTTGGTGATGCTCAGGATCGGCTGGCGGACGCTGGTCAGCGTCGATTCCGATTCGGCCATCAGGCCTGATGCGCTTGTCGCGACCGCCTTGCTGGCGTAGGCGCCCGTCTTGGTCGCGCGCAGCTTGACGGAGAACCGCCGGGATTCGCCTGCCAAAAGCGTTCCGGCGTCAAGGACCACTTTGCCCTTGCCGTCGGCGGTTTGCAGGCCGACAGGCAGCGTGTCGGTGATCTGTACGTTCTGGGCGGCGCCCGTCCCGCTATTGGTCACGACATAGTCGATCGGAATCGGTTCGCACAGGACGGCCTGGCTGGGGGCGATCCGCCCTACCTCCAGCGTCGGCTCGACCACCTTGACCATGGCGCAATCGCGAATCGTGTGGGTGATGGCGGTGCAGTGTTCCAGGGGATTCGATCCGGTGGCGACGCCCGAGATGCGAATGCTCTTGTTGGCCCTGGGGCCGAGCGAATCGATCTCCCAGATGAGCTTGTTGTCTTCGCTGCGGCCGGCGGGCTCGGATCCTTTGAACTCGAATTCCTTGGAGAGCGTCTCGGTGATGGCCACGTCGGTCAGCATCATGTTGGTGAGGTTTGTGACCTTGATGACGTAGGCAAAGGGCTTGTTCAGGCGCACTTCCTGCGGCATGGTCTTGTCGACCTGAATGATGCCGTAGTCCGGCCTTGGGTAGACCATGCTCAGGGCATGCGCGCCGCCCTCGTCAACCGCCACGAGGTCGTTGCCGACCATGATTTGCTCGCTGGGGGCCGTTGTGGTCGAAGTGCGTTGCGTCGCGACGGGCTTGAGCTCCTCCACCGTGGCCGTGACCAGTTCGGCTTGGGTCTCCTGCGGTGCTTCTGGTGCAGGGGCCGGTTCGATGTAGAGTCCGGACGGCACTTCTTCCTCAACCGCCACCTGGGTCTCGGTCGTTTCGATCATCTCGTCCATTCGAGCCGCCCGGCTGGCGGGAACGGCTACGGTGGGCCGAAGGTCTTTGTCCCAGAAGTAGCTGCGGCCGGATCGGGCCACGACGGGTTTGGCCTGGCCGTCTTGCCCGCTGTCCGAGCCCCCGCATCCGGCCAAGAGCATGGCACAGATCGCCAACGATACCGTCAATGCCTTCTTCATCACACCGCTCCTTTCAAATCCTCAAGCTTGCCGGTGAACACCGGAACCGCCCGGATTGGAACCTCTGCTGGAAAGTCCGTCCTCGGCGAAGGATGTGGGCCATCTGGCATGGCCGACGTCGACGCTCCGGCGGCAGATGGGGCAGCTACCCCTTCCCCCGTGCAGCAAACGACCCTGTGCGCCGACCTGCCGGACTTGACCGGTAGCGCTTGAAGGCGTCGTTCACTGCCGATACGGTACTTTTCCAACTATAGTATACGATAGGAAGCCCCTCTGAGCATAGGGCCCAGACCTCGAATTATTGCCGTATTATACCATTTTGCCTATCTTGTGGTCAATGGCTAAGTGTGTGTTAATATGGACGGTATGCAGCTCTGTGGCCACGTGGCGGTATCCCTCAGGTTCACCAAGGGTGGTCTCGGTACCAGCCCCGGCGCAGATTGAAGGCCCTGATGCCATCTGTCCGATAAAAGAATGCGTGCAAGTTGCTCTGGCGGGCAGGGTGTTTCAGATGTGCGGAGAAGGTCGCCTTCGGCACGGAAGCGGGTGAAAAGGCTTGCATCGGCATAATTCAGTCGTTATTTTGCCTGACATTGCCGAAAAGATGACCGCAGGCCGGCGGGCGAGGGGCTCACGCGGTCGTGGGCCATTTCTGGGGATGTGGGTCGTCGGCAGCCCGGCATAACGCAAGCTGAACGCAATGGGGTATGGATCAGGTGGATCGTGTTGCTTTTCTTGGCCGAGTATCAGAAGGGGTCCTGATCGGCGATGGGGCCATGGGGACCATGCTCTACCAGCGTGGGATCTTCCTTAACCGGTGTTTCGACGAGTTGAATCTGGTCGCCCCGGCGCTCGTCCGGGAGGTCCATGCAGGCTATGTCGAGGCGGGAGCGGACTTTGTAGAAACGAATACCTTCGGTGCCAACCGGGTCAAGCTCTCACCGTATGGCCTGGCCAACGAGGTCGAGAGAATCAATCGCGCCGCCGTGGAGGTGGCCAGAGCCGCTGCCGGCGATGCCGTGTTGGTGGCCGGTGCGATGGGCCCGCTCGGCTGCGAGTTGACTGAGTTTGGTCCCATAAGTTCTGGGCAGGCCGGGCAGATGTTTCGCCAGCAGGCCGCCGCACTCGCTGAGGCCGGGGTCGATTTCCTGATCCTCGAGACCTTTTCAAACACCGACGAGTTGCTCGTGGCCCTCGACGCCGTCGGGGCCCTGGGGCAGGTTCCCGTCGTCGCGCAGATGACCGTCAACGAGCGAAACGAGACGATCTACGGGGAGCGGGTCGATCAGGCCCTGGGCCGGATCGCCCGACATGATGCTGTCACGGCCGTCGGACTGAATTGTGCGGTGGGCCCGTCGAGCATGCTCAGCAGCCTGGAGCTGGTTCGGACCATCACCGACAAGCCCATTTCCGTCCAGCCCAACGCCGGCATGCCCCGGTCGGTCGAAGGCCGACAGCTCTACATGTGCACTCCCGAGTACATGGCCGAGTACGCCAAACGATTCTTCGAGAAGGGTGCGCGAATCATCGGAGGCTGTTGTGGCACGACCCCCGACCACATCCGGGAGATCGCACGGGCGGTCCGCTCGGTGGGCAGGGCCGTCGCTCGAACCACTGGATCGGTGACGGTCGGCCGTGATCGACCCAAAGAGACGCCGTCGTTGCCGGCCGTGCCGCTCGAGGCCAAGTCGCAGTTCGGCGCCAAGCTCGCCGCGGGACAGGAGGTCGTGGCCGTCGAGATGACCCCGCCTCGCGGTGTGGACATGACGACAATTTTGAACAAGGCCCGGCAGTGCGCCGCGGCGGGCATCGATGCGATCAACATCCCGGACGGTCCTCGCGCCAGCTCCCGGCTGTCGCCGATGGTCACCGCCGTTCGGATACAGCAGGAGGCGGGCATGGAGACGATCCTGCACTTCTGCTGCCGGGACCGAAACCTGATCGGGATGCAGTCGGACATCCTCGGGGCTTCCGCGATCGGGCTGAAGAACCTGTTGATCATCACGGGCGACCCGCCGAAGCTGGGTGACTATCCCAACGCCACGGCGGTCTTCGACATGGATTCGATCGCGCTGACCAACGTCGTGCACAACCTCAACCGGGGCTTGGATATCGGGGGCAATCGCATCGAGCCGCCAACTACGCTGACGATCGGCGTCGGCGCCAATCCTGTGGCCGCCGACTGGGATCGAGAGGTCGAGCGGTTCCGGCACAAGGTGGCGGCCGGCGCCGAATACGCGATCACGCAGCCGGTCTTCGATGCCGACTCGCTGTTTCGGTTCCTCGATGCGATCGAAGGATGTCGGATTCCCATTGTCGCGGGCATCTGGCCGTTCACGAGTTTCAAGAACGCCGAGTTCATGGCCAACGAGGTTCCCGGCGTGGTCGTCCCCAAAGCGCTCCTCGACCGCATGAGCGCGGCGACCAGCAAGGAAGAGGGGCTGGCTCTGGGCGTCCAGATCGCGCGTGAGCTCGTGGCCAAGGTGCGCGGGCGCGTGGCCGGCTTTGCCGTCAGCGCCCCGTTCGGAAACGTACAGACCGCTCTGGCGGTGCTGGGCAGGGAGTGACTATGAATCAACAGATTGGCCCGCCGGCGGCGGGTCGCCTGGAAGTGGAGCTTGTCGCCATCACGCCGGACCCGGAGCGCGTCATCGAGCAGGCGGGCCGGACATGTTATCTGAGCTTCGATCGCATCGAAGACGATTCCCACGAGGGTTTCATTCAACGGCTCATCAAGATGGGCCACGAATCACCATTGGAGCACGCCTACGCAACGTTTCGCATTCGCAACTGCTCGCGCGCAATGACGCACCAGCTCGTTCGGCATCGGCTCATGGCGGTCTCGCAGCAGTCGCAGCGCTACGTGGACGAAGACGAGTTCGCCTACGTTGTGCCCGAGAGCATGCCGGCCGAGTACGCCGATGACTTTCACCAGGACATGAAGACGATCCAGAAGATGTACCGCAAGTGGCGCGATCGCGGCCTCCGCAAGGAGGATGCGCGATTCGTGCTGCCCAACGCTTGCACCAGCGAGATCGTCGTCTCGGCGAACTTCCGCGAGTGGCGTCACATCTTCAAGCTGCGCACCAGTGCCAAGGCCCAGTGGGAAATTCGCGACGCCTGCCGTGTCATGCTGAGCATCCTGGCCGAACACGCCCCCGCCTGCTTTGCCGACGTTGCCCTCAACGCAACGTGACGATCGGCATCGGGGGCGGTGCTACAGCTCGACTGTCGTCATCTCCCAGAAGCTCGCTTGGAGGTAGTTGGCGTCGGTGACGTAGTAGTAGGGCGGGTAGCTGTCTTTGATGTAGTACGTGATCGGCGAGCCTGCGGCGTCATAGTCCGCCCCGTAGACCAATAGTGCGTGGTTGCGGATGGAGATTACGACGGGGAATCCCGCCATCAAAGCCTGCTTGATCCGGCCGGGGAATTCGCCGTGCGGCATGTGCCAGGATACGTTTTCCCATCGGGCGTCCGCGTCGGGGTGTGCGTGGAAACCGCTCTTGGTTGATGAGGGTGTGTAGCTCTGCCACACCTCGCGTCCCAGCACGAATCGCGCCAGATCGCCGGCATCGGCGGGCGCATACGTGGCGTTCGGTTCGACGGTGGACAGGACGGGAACATGGGTCTGTGTGGGCGGCGCCGTGTAGACGATGTCCAGTCCCTCGTATAGGGCGATGATTCTGTCGGTGAAGGTCGGCGCTCCGGCGATCATGTCCGCGATATTCGCGTACCCATACGGGTCGGCAACATCGGCGTAGTCGTCGAAGGACACAATGCCGTTGGACTGAATCAGCCGGAGTGCGTCGAGGACGATCCCGCCTTCACGGATGTCCGCGTTCAACTGCTTGATGGAGCGGCGGTAGCGGTCCTCCATCGTGTAGTATTGCACGGCCCGGCGGGAAAGCTCCACGTCCGGCCCGTCCGGAGTACGGACCAGGTGAATCGTCTCCAGCGCGCTGAGCGTCGCATAGGCCCAGCACAGCCCCGTGCTCCGCTGGTTGAATCCCCGACTGACCGGCAGCAGGACCGTTTCGGCGACCGGCGGATCTTGGAGCCGCGCATGCGGCATCGCGCCCAGGGGCAGCTCTTCCGCGTGCAGAAGGCTGCGGACTCGCATAGCCTCCTTGTAGTCACCGTCCACGCCCCGCGCCGGATGGACAGCCACAAGGCATAGAATGGCACACGTGAACATCCGCAGGAGCGGCGGTCTCATGATCCATATCCTCCATCAATTGAAGGTGTTCGGGCCGCTGGCTCGTAGGTCTGCTGCTCTGCTGCCTCCGTAGGTGCGAAGGTAGCCCGCAGCCACGGAAGCGCAAGGGGTTTCTACTGCCCGGCGCAGGCCACGGGGGTATTGTACCAGAAACGGGTGGGCGATTCTACTGTGGGGGCCCGACGTGTTCGCAGCAATGCCGGGAGGCGTTATCTCTTGTGAGTCCTCACGGGGAGGCTAATTCGCCCTGTGCTCTTCGTCGGCTGGCTCGGCCAGGTGCGGGTGAATGATGATTCGCCCCTACAGTCAGGGGATTTCGAGGCCGACGAGGGTGAAGTCGTCGACTTCTTCCGGCGTGATTTGTCGCTGACTTTGCAGCTCCGTCAGATGATCGACAATCTGGTGGATCGGCGCGTCACGCAGGGCGAGCAGTTCCTCGTTGAACTGGAAGCCGGCGTTGTCGATGAGCTGGCCGACCAGGGATTCGGCGCCGTCGGAATACAGCAGCAACCGGTCTCCCGACTGGAGTTGGACAGAGCTCTGCGTGAACTCAGTACTGTCGAAGACGCCAAGCAGGGCGCCGCGCGTCTCGAGTTGCTGTGGCTCGTGACCTTTGCGAAACAGGATCGGATAGGGATGGCCCGCACGGGCGAAGCTCAGTTGTCGTGTTTTGATGTTCAGCAAACAGTAGCAGCACGTCGCGAACTGATAGCCCGACAGCTTCTGGCCGAGCATCTTAAGATTGAGGTTGGTGATGACTTCCGTCGGGGAGAAGATGCGGTAGCTCTTGTCGATGGTTTCACGCATCACCATCGCCTGCTTGATGAAGATCGTCAGCAAGGCCGCCGGCATGGAGTGCCCGACCGCATCGGCGATGTAGAAGCCGATGTGCTGCTCGTCGATGCGCGTCACATCGTAGATATCTCCGGAGACCCACTCGGCCGGGATGAACGTGACGGCCCACTGGGCGGCGTCGCTGTTGGGCAGGTGAGCCGGCAGGAAGTCGCGCTGGACCAGTCCGGCCAGCCGCAACTGCTCGGTCAGGTTGTCCGAAGGACGATCCGATTCGTCGCTCGATTGGGTCGGCCTGCTCGTTCCGAATCGCTGGGCAGCGCTCAGGGCCGATGGGGGCTTGACGGCGATCCCCGAATTCTGGTTCTTTCGGTCTGCCAGGTGGACGCTGATCCGGGCCCACAGGGCATCGAGCGAAACGGACGTGACCTTGTCGGTCATGAAGAAGCTGCTGTCGGACGGCATCAGCGAAAAACTGCGGACCGGACGTCTGATGCGCTGGGTCAGCAGAATGATGCCGAGGTTGTCCCGCTCGAGGGATTCGAGGATTCGCCCCAATCGCTGATCGTGGGAGGCATCGATCCCCTCGGCGTCGATGACCACGGTTCCGACGAGATCGGGACGCAGGTGAACGGTCCGATAGCCGTCCATCGGCAGAAAGCGAAATGACAGCTTCTTCTGCCGGAACAAACGCCTGACTTCCACAGGCAGCTCCTGCTTATCGGACAGATAAACGACGTCGGTGAACTTGCCGGGTGCGTCGATATCGCTCCCTACTCGTGTTTTCCCCATAGCGGTCGCCTTTTTGTCTTGCAGCGAAAAGCGCAACACCCCGTCCGTGCGGGTTGTGTTCGCCACCCTCATGTCGTCTCAATGCGGGGGCGACTTTGGGGATTTCCGGCCTTTTTCTCCATCCTTCCAAGGCCAAAGACGTGCGCGAAGCCGTGAGGCGTTGCCCTCTTGGGTGCTTCTGCGGGAACCTTACGAACCGGCGAAGATCGCCGAGCCGATCCGCAGGATGGTGGCTCCCTCTTCGATGGCGATTTCGTAATCGGAACTCATTCCCATGCTCAACTCGGTGAATTCGCTGCCGACGATCTTTTCGCCCTGCACCTCATAGAACAGCTCGCGAGCCCGCGTGAAGCAGGCACGGATCACCTCCTGGTCTCGCGTCAGCGGGGCCATGGTCATCAGTCCGATCAGGCGAAGGTTGGGCAGCGTGGCGATCTGCTCGGCCAGATGGGTGGCGGCCCCGACCGGGGCGCCGTACTTCTGTGGCTCGTTGGACGTGTTGACCTGAAGCAGCACGCGGGGACACAGGTTCAGCTTACCGGCGGCGGCGTTGATCTCTTCGGCCAGTCGCAGCGTGTCTACGGAATGGATCAGGCTGGTGGTTGCCAGCACCTGTCGGACCTTGTTGCGCTGCAGGTGTCCAATCATGTGCCAGTGAATTTCTTTCGGAAGGGTATTGTCGTCGGTGTTCTGCTGAAGGAACTCGGCTACCTGGGCCGCCACTTTTTTCAGTTGTAGCACGCGGTTCTCACCCAGGTGATTGTAGCCGAGCCGGACGACTTCCTCGATCTCCTCAATCTCGGCCGACTTGGTTACGATGACCAGTTTGACGTCCTCCGGCTCCCGGTTCGACCGCGCGCAGGCCGAGGCGATCGACTCTTTGACGCGCTCAATTCTCTCTGCGATCTTCGTCATCTGTGAACACTACGAATACAAGGAGGAACGATTCTGTTCGTTCGACACAGCATACCCACCGAGGAACCCAGTGTAGGGAGTTTCACCGATGCCGACAAGCGACTAACCCGAAAATCGAGGTGGATTCTGCCGGGCGAAGCCACTGTTGGACGGGGCGTTGTTCGGGCGTTGGGGATTACGGCGTGGCCTGCAGGACGGCGTCGTCGCCCGGGGTAATTACATGTATATTGGATGCAGTTATGTGGATTTGCGGAGCGGTCCTTTCGGTCTTCGTCTTGTCCGACCGACGGTCTTGGCGTTCGCCGGGGGCCGCCCTGCGGAGGAGTCTGTTCTATGGCTTGCTTGTTGTCCGGCGGGCCCAGCTCGGCGGCCTCTTCGATCTACGCCAAAGAGGTGGGATTTCACAAGAACTTGCCAGGTCAGGACTTATCGATGTCTGGAAATGCCGGTGCCCGTGAAGGAAAATGCGAAAATCGTGGTTTTTTGTCTTGCAGTCGGCTGTTAAACGAGGTATAATTCTTTTTATCAATGGAGTGAAATGGGGTGGCTGAATCACCCTGATATACGCTCGGTTTTTGCGGAAAGCATTTGGCAGGTCGGTTGGACGCATTGTAGTCGCTCTTTGATTTCGCAGAATTGAGCTGTGTCCTACAGCGAATAAACCTCGGCGAGGCAGCGTGGTCCACCGGTCTCCCCCCCAGCCGGAACCACCACCTCGCCATTTTTATGCGCATTTTGAGGCGTTGCAGACGTCGGACCGCCGTGTCTTGCCCTCCAGGCGGATTGGTCGGGATCACTCCCCGCTGACCTGTACGATCACCTTGCGGTTTCGCGGTCCGTCGAACTCACAGAAGAAGATGCCCTGCCAGGTCCCCAGCGTCAGGCGTCCACCGTGAACGAGCACCCGCTCGCTGGCCCCGACGAGCGAGCTTTTGCAGTGAGCGTCCGAATTGCCCTCGCTGTGGCGATAGCCGGCCCGATGGTGAGGCAGCAGCTCGCCGAGCGTCAGGAGGATATCGTGCGGGACGGACGGGTCGGCGTTCTCGTTGATCGTGATGGCGGCCGTGGTGTGCGGGCAGAAGACGATCGCCTGGCCGTTGCCGATTCCGGAATTGCGGACGATGGCCTCGACGCGCGCGGTGATGTCGATCATCTCGTTTCGGCTGTGCGTGCCGACGGGGAATTCCTCTTGAACGACGTTCATGGCGTCTTCCTCACATCTGATCGACTACAGTGATGCCAAGCAACTCGCTGAGGCCATGGCGGATCGTGCGGGCGGTCAGGTCGCACAGCAGCAGTCGCGTCGGACGCTTCGCAGGCGATGCGTCGAGCACGGGGCAGTTCGTATAGAACGCGCTGAATTTTTGTGCCAGCTCGTACAAATACGCGGTAAGGTAGTTGGGCCGGTAATCGGCGGCGGTTGATTCGATTGCCTCGACGTAGCGGGCGAGGTGTTTGCCCAAGTCCAGCTCCGTCGGCTCGCTCAGATCGAGGGCCGTGATCCCGTGCGACTCCCTCTCGATATCCACGCCCTTGCTCTCGGCCTTGCGCTCGATGGACTTGATCCGGGCATAGGCGTACTGCATGTACGGCGCTGTGTTGCCGTCCATCGCCAGCATCCTGTCGAAGCTGAAGACATAGTCGCTGGTGCGATTGTTCGAGTAGTCGGCGTACTTGACCGCACCGATGCCGACGGCCTCGGCGATCTCGGCTTTTCTGTCGGGCGGCAGATCGGGGTTCTTCTCCTCCACGACCGATTTCGCCCGCTCGACGGCCTCGTCGAGCAGGTCCTTGAGTTTTATGTTCTCGCCGGAGCGCGTCTTGAGCGGCCGGCCGTCTTCGCCCAGAACGCTGCCGAACGTCACATGCGCCAGCTCGACCTTCTCGCCGTCCCGCCGGTCCCACCCGGCCATCTCCGCCACCTTGAAGAGCATCTGAAAATGCTGGATCTGCCGGGCGTCCGTCACATAAACAATCCGGTCCGCCTTGATCTTGGGCTCGTTGACTCGGTATCGCAATGCCGCCAGGTCCGTCGTCGCGTAGAGAGATGCTCCGTCCGACTTGCGGATAATAAACGGAAGCGGCTGACCCTCCTTGGTCTTGAACCCCTCCGGAAAGACGCACGTTGCGCCGTCCGACTCGACCGCCAGGCCCGATGTTTGCAGATCGCCGACCACCGTCGGTAGCTTGTCATTATAGAAGCTCTCGCCACGAACGTCGGCGTCGGTCAGTTGGACGCCCAGTTTCCTGTAGATGCCGCCGCAGTGTTCCAGGGTGAGCTTTCGGATGAACTGCCAGGCGTCAAACTCCTGGCGATCTTGGCGCTGTAGCATGACGGTGATCCGCCTGGACAGGGATTCATAGGGGATGGTTTCTTCTTGGCCGCGATTGATCGTGCGGACGGTCAGGCCCATCCCCGCAAGAGCGTCTTCGAGCGCGTTGACGTACTGATAAACGCACAGAAACTGCTCCCACAGTCCTTCGACGTCGCGATCATTCAGTCCTTCCAGGAACGGTGCGAAATGCTGTTCGCCCTCGCGATCGTTGCTCCAGTCGTCTTCGTGGCGGTCGCGTATTCGCGTGCAGAGCGTTCTGAGGTCCTGGTCTGATCCTGCGACCTGCCTCAATTCGTCGAGTTCCGTTCGGTAGTAAAGCGGTTCGCCGTGCTTCTCGGCCATGCACATGTGCCATAGGCCGAGAATGACCCTTCCGAACTGGGTTCCCCAGTCGCCGATGTGGTTCTGGCGGATGACGGGGTGGCCGAGGAACTCGGTGATGCGGCAGATGGCGTCGCCAATGATCGTGCTGCGCAGGTGGCCGACGTGCATCTCCTTGGCGATGTTGGGGCTGGAGAAGTCCACGACCGTTTTCTTGGGCTGCGTGGTCCGGTCGATGCCGAGACGCTCGGAGTCGTCGGCGTTGATGCGGAGCAGTTGGCCGGCGACGTAATCGGGCTTGAGTCTCAGGTTGATGAAGCCCGGCCCGGCGATCTCGGGCGGCTCGCAGAGGTCGGCGACGTCGAGCCGCTCGACCACCTGCTCGGCCAGCTTGCGCGGATTGGTCTTGAGCTGTTTGGCCAGTGCCATGACGCCGTTGGCCTGATAGTCTCCGAACCGCGCATCGGCGGTAGGGCGCACGATCGCGGCGTAGTCATCCGTTCCGGCGACGGTCGACATCGCCGCGCCGATTCTCTCTTCCAGGACGTCAAGAACCGTCTTCATCAGACAATCAGTAATCCATCATCAATAATCAATGCGTTTCGCGTCGCCCCAGAGCAGATCCAGGTCGTAGTACTCGCGGTATTCGCTGTCGAACAGATGGACCACGACGCTGACGAAGTCCAGCAGGATCCAGCGGCCCTGGTCGTATCCGGCCCGGCCGAATCGCGGAAAGCCCAGCCCCCGACCCGCTTCGGAGACCTCGTCGGCCACCGTGCGCATCTGCCGGTCGCTCGTGCCTGTGGCGATCACAAAGTAGTCGGTGGCGGGGGAGATGCCCCGCAGGTCCAGGACCGTAATATCACGGCAATGGTTGGCCTCAGCCAGTCTGGCGGCCGCCAAGGCAAATTCCCGGGCGTCGCTATTGTGTTGCTCTTTCAATCCTCAACTCCCAGCTATGAAACAAAAAGGGTGGCCGAATCGGCCACCCTTTGAGCTTACTTCAAACGCTCGGTCGCGTCAACGGCACAGTCCCGTTGGAGTCTGCCGCCGTTGCCCGGGTCGCGGGTTTACTGGCTGCCCAGGTGCAGCCACTCGCTGATGGCGGGCGAGAACTTAACGATCACGCCGGAGAAGACCACGCTGACCATCGTCATCAGCTTGATCAGGATGTTCAGGCTCGGGCCCGAGGTGTCCTTGAACGGATCGCCGACCGTATCACCGACCACCGCTGCGCCATGCACCGGGTTCTTGGTGCCGTCAGGCAGCTTCTTGCCGCCGTGGGCGCCCTTCTCGATGTACTTCTTGGCGTTGTCCCAGGCGCCGCCTGCGTTGTTCAGCGTGATAGCCAGGACGAAGCCGGCGGTCAGTCCGCCGACCAGCAGGCCCATGACACCGGCCACGCCCAGAAGCAGACCCACGGCGACCGGTACGATGATCGCCAGCAGAGACGGCAGCAGCATTTCCCTTTGCGCGCCCTTGGTGGAGATGGCCACGCAACGAGCGTAGTCCGGCTTGCCCGTGCCTTCCATGATGCCGGCGATCTCTTTGAACTGGCGACGGACTTCGTTCACCATCGCGCCGGCGGCTCGACCGACGGCTTTCATCGTCATCGCGCTGAAAACGAAGGCCATCATCGCGCCGATAAACAGGCCACCGATGAGCTTGGGGTTCATAATGGTCAGATCGTATGCCTCGACGAAGGTCGGCATCTGAGCGGTCTTGACGTTGATGGCGTTGGCGACGCCGTCTTTGGCCGCGAAGACAACGGTACCGACCTGGTAGATGCCGTCGACGCTCTCATCGGCCAGTCGACCGATCCAGATCCGCACTTCTTCAATGTAGGCGGCCAGCAGGGCCATGGCGGTCAGTGCCGCCGAGCCGATAGCGAAGCCCTTGCCGGTGGCGGCTGTGGTGTTGCCCAAAGAATCCAGGGCATCGGTCCGCCTGCGAACCTCTTCGCCCAAGCCGGCCATCTCCGCGTTTCCACCGGCGTTGTCGGCGATGGGACCGTATGCGTCGGTCGCCAGGGTGATGCCCAGCGTCGCGAGCATGCCGACGGCGGCAAAGCCGATGCCGTAGAGACCCATCGCCATATTCGTGAAGCCGCCGGCAAAGCCGTAGGCACATAGAATGCCAATCACAATCGTGATCACCGGCAAGCCGGCCGAGTACATCCCGGTGGCAAACCCGTCGATGATGGTGGTCGCCGGTCCCATGACGGCTTGCGCTGCGATGCCCTTGGTGGGCTTGTATTCGTCAGAGGTATAGTACTCGGTGAACTGGCCGATCAGCACGCCGGCCACCAGGCCGGAGACGACCGACCCGAAGATCCCCCAGGTGATCCACTCGAGGGCCGCCAGGCCCGCCACCGCCGCAACGATCAGAACCGAGCTGCCGAGCGTTCCGATCAGAAGCGCCCGCAACAGGTTCTTCTGAGTGGCGTCTTCCTTGCATCGGACCATGAAGATCCCGGCGATGGACAGCAGGATGCCCAGGCCGGCAACGATCATTGGTGCCAACACGGCGTTCAACGGAGTAATGCCTTCCGGCAGCGTTCCCAGGGTCAGCGCCGCACCCAGGGCTGCGGTGGCCAGGATCGAGCCGCAGTAGCTCTCGTACAGGTCGGCGCCCATGCCCGCGACGTCGCCGACGTTGTCACCGACGTTGTCGGCGATGGTGGCCGGGTTACGGGGATCGTCTTCCGGAATGCCCGCCTCGACCTTGCCGACCAGGTCGGCCCCGACGTCGGCCGCCTTGGTATAGATGCCGCCACCGACACGGGCGAACAGGGCCTGGGTCGAAGCCCCCATGCCAAAGGTAATCATCGTCGTGGTGATTTCCACGAGCTTGTGCTCGGCATCCATCCCCGCCGGAACGAGTCGGAGACCGAACAGGGACATCCCATTGGCCATGTTCGAGGCGGTATAGACGAACTTGTCCAGGATCAGGTACCACATGGTGATGTCGAACAGACCGAAGCCCACGACCACCAGCCCCATTACGGCGCCGGAGCGGAAGGCCACCTGCAGGCCGGCGTTCAGGCTCTGGCTGGCCCCCTGGGCCGTCCGCGCCGAGGCGTTGGTGGCGGTCTTCATGCCGAGGAATCCGCATAGACCGCTGAAGAACCCGCCGGTCAGGAACGCCACGGGCACGAAGGGGTTCTGCACGCCCTTGTAGGCCAGGAAGGCGAAGATGGCCACGAGCACGACGAAGACCACCGTCACCACGCTGTATTGACGGAACAGATACGCGTAAGCGCCTTCCCGTACGTGGCGGGCGATCTCGATCATCTTCTCCGTGCCTTCGGGGGCCTCCATCATCTTCCTGTAAAAGTAGATGGCGAATCCCAGGGCCAGAAGCGACATGACGGGGGCGATCCACCAGATGAGTGGGGTGCCCGAGACCGCTTGTGCTTCTGTCCCTTCGGCAGCCATGGCTACGCTGCTCAGAGCCAGAACAGGTAACGACAGCCCAAAGATGCTCTTGAAAGACTTCACGGTTACTGCTCCTTTCGGTTTAATGGATTGCTCTTTGTGCGCACATGACCAGCCTAAAATTCCGTGCAGTGTACAGAAAGGGAGACGCTTTTCAACCATTTTTCGTGCGGTGGGCGCAGAAATCACACGTTTCAGCGGCCAGCGACCGCAGATTGCTTCGCGATGGTATCGCTTTTATCCCAACATACGGTGGCGAGGGCCGTCGTGCTTGCGCCGTTTCACATCTTACGTGTGGTAGTCGGCGTTGATGCTGACGTACTCGGCGCTGAGGTCGCAGCCATAGCAGAAGTCGGCCTTGTCGCCTGTGCCCAGGTCGATCGTGATGGTGTGCTCGACCTGGGAGACGACCTCGGAAGCTGTTCTGCGGTCGAACTTGGCCGGGGCGCCGTTCTTGAAGACGTACAGATCGTCCAGCTTGCACGAGAGCTTCGCTCGGTCGAGTCTGACGCCGCAGGAGCCGACGGCGCAGATGATCCGGCCCCAGTTGGGGTCGCCGCCGTGGACGGCGCACTTGACCAGCGGATAGTCGGCCACGGCCCGTGCGGCTCGGGCGGCGTCGGCCGTCGTGGCGGCGCCGTTGACAACAACTTTGAACATCCGCGTGGCCCCCTCGGCGTCGAGCGCCATCTGCCGAACCAGATCGGTGCACAGATCGGCCAGGGCCTTGGCGAACTTGCGGAAGCGGGGACACCGCGACGTGATGGGACGGTGGCCCGCCAGGCCCGAGGCCAGCAGGATCGCTGTGTCGTTGGTGCTCTGATGGCCGTCGACGGTGAGCTTGTTGAGCGAGTCGCCGATGGCGTTCTTCAGGGCCGCGGCAAGAAGCGGCTTGCTGATGGCGGCGTCGGTCGTGAGGAACAACAGGGTGGTCGCCATGTTGGGCCCGATCATCCCAGCCCCCTTGACGGTGCCCGCGATGGTGACGGTCTGTCCCGAGATGTCGAGCCGGCGAACGGCGCACTTGGGTCGGGTGTCGGTCGTCATGATCGCCTGGGTGAAGGCCGCTCCGGCCTCGGCCGAGTCGGACAACTGCCCGGCGGCTTTCGCGATTCCCGCCGTCGCCTTCTCGATGGGCAGCTGCTCTCCGATGATGCCCGTCGAGGCGACGAGGACCTGCTCAGGCGCGACCTTGAGGGCCTTGGCCGTGACCGCACACATCTTACGGGCGTTCGCCAGACCTTTCTTGCCCGTGCAGGCGTTGGCGCAGCCCGAATTGACGGCAACCCCGTAGACCTTCGGGCTCTTGGCGTGCTCCCGCGCAACCTCGACCGCCGCCGAGACAATCTTGTTCGTTGTGAACACCGCCGCCGCGGTGGCGCCCGTGGGACAGACCAGCAGCGCGATATCCGGCTTGCCCGAGACCTTGATCCCGCAACTCAACCCCGCCGCCCAAAACCCCTTCGCCGCCGTAATGCTCTCATTGCTCATACCGACCTCGTCAATGCGACTGTAAAATCAAGGATGAGTGAAAAGGCCCCTGGCGGGGCCGTGTCACTGGCTCAGAAGCCTCTCAAAGTCCGCCAGAACAGATGCGTGTTCGGCCAAGCCACTGAATTCGACAAGCCAGCGCCTGAGATAGGACAGGTCGAGTTCCTTCCTGTTCTTGGCGATCAGGTGTCGGACATCTTCCAGATCGATGGGTCTGCCGGCCACCATCTTATGGATCACAACGTCTTCGCACGAGGCGAATCGGACCACAGAATCGTCCAGCGACACGCGATTGGCTCGTTCGATGGCCTGCGTTTCGTATGGCGTGAAGGAGAAAATGAAGTCCACTCTGACTTTGGAATCCGGCGCTTCCACCGGAAGCACCTTCGTCTTCAGCGCGAAGGCATATCCATCCTCAGCCAATGACTCTAACCCCAGACTCCTGCACACGTCGTCAATGCGGGCAAACTGATCCGTATCCACCCCCAGCGTGATGTCGATATCGCGCGTCAAACGGGGCCGACCGTAGAGCAGAACAGCCTGCCCGCCGATGATCATGTAGGGGATGCCGCTGGTGTCGAGTTGCCGGGCGATTCTCTTGATCAGTGAAGTTATCACGGCAGCATCCCGTTGATTGCCTTGGCCACGCGCAAGTCCACTTCGAAGCCGTCCCAGATGTTGGCCGAACTGATAGCCCCCAGGGCCAGGGCCTCCCGGTGGAGCGACTCATAGATCCGGCGCGCCTGCGCGTACGAAAGCGTCGTGTCGGCCATTTGTCTTCTGCAGAAATCTTCGAATTCGGGTGTGCTTGCGATCATTATCCTGGTCCGGAATAGACACAATCCATCACTTCCCATTGTAGCAGTAATTCGTTCGCGGCGAAAGGCCCTATCGCAGCACGGTTGTCACAGGCTTGTCGTGTTCCTGGATCGGGAGTCGTCGATTGGGCCGGGGCCGTTGGTCAGGCGGCCGGCGAGGGCCAGGTCGCGGAAGTCTTTCATCGGGTCGTAGAACTCCCGGGCCAGGTCCACGGTGCTGACGAGCATTCCCGGCTCGTTGTCGGTCAGTTGTCCGACGATCACGCCGTCCGGTTCGATGAAACACGATGGGTAGGGGCTGCAGTAGGCGCTGGAGTTGGACATGCTCACCCAGCAGAAGTTCGTCGCGGCGTGGCACTGCATCGTCTGTCGCATGATGTGCGTGTGCACGCTTGGGCCGTCCTGGCGGGCGTTGTAGAACGACTGAAAGATGCACTGTACGCCCTGTTTGTACAACTCGCGGTAGAGCTCGGGGAAACGCAGGTCGAAGCAGATCAGCAGCGAGCACATGATGCCGTTGAGCGTGAAGGTGACGAACCGGTCTCCCGGCGTGTAATA
>Ga0209312_1000900_pt1 | contig 23571 bp, 19 predicted proteins | sample BioC13SIPDNA_4_FD_185744 | JGI IMG/M metagenome (GOLD analysis project Ga0209312, IMG submission 185744) | Anaerobic biogas reactor microbial communites from Washington, USA - Biogas_R1_B C13 SIP DNA (SPAdes) (version 2) | ecosystem: Engineered > Bioreactor > Anaerobic > Unclassified | place... | reverse complement strand
ATTCTACCCCATGCAATATTCATTCCAGAAATAGGGTCTTTACAAGGTTTTAAATCCTTTTGCCAATTTCATGTAAGAAACTCCAACTTAAACTGATGAGGAATACACATCGTTCGAATACCAGAAGGTTGATATTCTCTCATGGCAATAAAAAAAACCAGGAACGTCATCCGCTTTGTGACATTCCTGGCTTTAAGATTTGTGCTTTACTGAAAAAAACTAATCAAACAGCAGTTCCATACGGGAAACACCAGCGTCAAAAGGCTTTGCCAGGGGATGATGTACAACCATGGCCGCGGTTGACTGCTCCGGCACCATTTGATAGGCAGAGGTCAAACTCATTCCCAGGTCGCTTTCAGCAGGAAGCAGATCGAAAACTTTGCGGTGTTCTTTCAACCAGGGCAAAGCCGGATAACCCCAGGAGTAACGGAAACCTTGTTCTGGCGGGATTTGTAACTCCTTTCGGATCAGTCCATGAATGTATTCCGCCGTAGCTTCAGCCATTTGCACTGCCAAACCGTGCAAATAATAGCCCTCAGAATAATCACCCTTCTGGTTCAAATACTCGATCCTCTCCGTTGCCAGCTTGCCAACCGTGACCACCTGCAGAGGCAGCACATCAAAGCGATCGCTACCAACTGGTAAAAAGTAGTCACTCAAACAAAGCCCTTCGCCGGTTTTTTGGCGCGGGAAGCTCAAACGGGTCAACTCAACCGCCTGATCAGGTTGATCAGGATCAAACACAATCAGTTCGTCCTGGTCTGCCCAGACCTGGAAGTATCCATAAACAGCCTGGGGTTGGATCCAGCCTTCAGTTTTGGCTTCTTCAAGCATCGATAATCGCCGTTGGTCAAATACCTTGCGCATATCCTGCCATTCCTGCCCGCGCAATCGCTTTGCGCCCCAGGATATGCGATACAAACTGGTCAGATCTAACAAATTTGCCACTTCGTCAAAGGGAATTTCTCTGGGCAGCTGAACCCCTAAACGCTCAACCGTGGGGATGAAATCTGCTGGTGGAACTGATCTGCCTGTTGATTCCGTTGAAATCAAGTTTTCTTTAACCTGTTGAGACGGTTTTCTTTCAGGTTTAACAGCATTTTTTAGCAACTGAGCTTTTTTATCAGCATCTGTCAACTGATCCATGACCTGCAAACCCTCAAATGCGTCCTTGCAGTAAAAAATACCGGCCTTGTATTCGCCAAGTTCCGCTGTTTCAGCAATGCGTTTCGCGAATTGTTGGTTAATGGCTGCCCCACCTACCAAGAGGGGGATTTCATTTCCACGCCTCTGCAGCTCGTTGGCAATCAGCGGCATTTGCTTGCTGGTGGAAACCAGGAGTGCGCTCAAACCAATGGCGTCAGCTTTTTCCTCGATTGAGCGGCTGATGATCTCTTCGGCGGGAACTTGTTTGCCTAAATCAACCACTTCATAGCCGTTGTTAGATAGGATGGTTTTTACCAAATTCTTGCCGATGTCATGCACGTCGCCGTACACGGTTGCCAGTACCAATTTACCTTTGCTGAGCCCAGCTTGTTTCTCCAGGTATTGTTCCAAATGAGAGACTGCCTTCTTCATGGCTTCGGCAGATTGCAGCACAAAGGGCAGGATCAATTCGCCTGAACCAAAGCGGTCACCCACCTCTTTCATCGCCGGCAGCAGTACCTGATTCAGGATCTCAACTGCTGTATCCGCTCTTTTTCCGCTTGTCTCTGCAAGGATCTGATCGATATCCTCTTCCAGACCCATTTTTTGCCGCAAAACGATGCGTTGATAGAGCCTTTCTCTGGCGGTCAGACCCTCAAAAAGATCGGCTTTGGTTTCGGATTTATCGGCACTTCCATCGTGTGTCTCAAAGTAGGTCACCAACTTTTCAAGCGCGTCAGCAGAGCGGTTGAAAATCAAATCTTCCGCCAGATCCTTTTCTTCGCTTGAAATTTCACCATAAGGACGGATATGGGCAGGATTGACGATGGCCATGTCCAAGCCCTTTTCGGTGGCATGATGAAGAAAAACGCTGTTGATCAATTTTCTGGCAGGCTGTGAAAGCCCGAAGGAAACGTTGCTGACACCTAAACAGGTATTCACGCCAGGCAAATCACGTTTGATCGCCTCCAGCGCGTTGAGAGTTTCAAGGGCTGAATCCCGCCAAACCTCTTCACCGGTGGCCAGGGTAAAGGTAAGCGGATCGAATACCAGGTCTTCTGCCCTTAAGTTGTACTCTTCCGTCGCGATCCGGGCTATGCGTCGGGCAATTTCCAGTTTCCGCTCAACCGTTTTGGCCATGCCTTCTTCGTCGATGGTCAGGCACATCACTGCCGCGCTGTATTGTTTGGCAAGCTTGAATATCTTTCCGGCTTTTTCTTCCCCGGATTCCAAATGGGTGGAATTGATCAGGCAGCGTCCGGGAGCAGTCTGCAATGCAGCCTCCGCTACTGCCACTTCAGTTGTGTCGATGATTAGCGGCACTGGCAATTCCAAAGACAGTCGCTTGATCAGCTTTTTCATCAGCTCAGCTTCATCGCTGCGCTCCGTGGTTGCCACGCTTACATCCAGACCATGCGCGCCAAATTCGAGCTGATCGTGCGCCACTTGCATCATGGCGTCAAAATCCTCATTCAATAGCATGCGTTTAAAGGCCTTGGAACCCTGCGCGTTTAATCTTTCACCGATGATGAAAGGAGCCGGCGTTTGGCGGATCTGAACAGCTTCTACCGCAGAAGCCAGCATTGCTTCGGGCGCAGCCCCGCTTTTTTTGGCTTCTATTTGGTGAATTGTTTTAACTAGAGTTTCTATGTGTTCTGGTCGTGTGCCGCAGCAACCGCCGACCACTCTGACACCAAAATTGTGGACATACTCACCCAATTGTTGTGAGAATTCATCCGCCTGCATTGGGTAAACAGCCTCTCCGTCCACGTTCAAAGGCAAACCTGCATTGGGAATACAGGAAATTGGCAAGCTACTGTGGCTTGTCAGGTATTCTATGGAGTGGCGCATGTGCTCTGGCCCGGTCGAACAGTTCAGACCAATCACACTAACGCCCATACCTTCCAGAATCGCCGTAACAGCGGTGATATCCGTTCCCAAAAGCATCTTCCCGTTGACATCCAGCGTAACCTGGGCTTGAATCGGAAGCCACTTTCCCTCTTCTTCCAGGGCTTCGTGAATGCCATTGATGACAGCTTTGACTTCCAGGATGTCATTGGAGGTTTCGATCAAAAGCAGATCGACTCCACCGCGGATCAAGCCAAGCGCTTGTTCCTTGAAAATATCTTTCAATTCATCAAAGCTGATGTCTGACATTTCAGGGTCGTTGGTTGAGATCAGCTTGCCGGAAGGTCCCATGGAACCCGCCGCAAAACGGGGTTTCTCAGGTGTGGAGAATTCATCCGCGGCTTTTCTGGCTAAGCTGGCAGCCTTTTGATTTAATTCTATACTTCGATCCTGCAACCCATAATCAGCCAGAGTTAATCGATTAGCGCGAAAGGTGTCGGTTTCAATCACGTCCGCGCCTGCCTGAAGGTAAGCCCGATGCACATCCAAAACTGCCTCCGGCGAGAACAGCACCAGGGCATCATTGCATCCAATCAGGCTTTCCCCGCCAAAATCTTCCGCGCTGAGGTTCTTGGACTGCAGCATGGTACCCATAGCCCCATCAAAAACCAGCACGCGCTTATCCAAAGCTTCCAGATATGTGTCTTTCTTTACAATCTTGTTCTCTTCCATGATCCCTCAATTACCTATAAAAAAAGCCTCAATTGAGGCCGTAGTCATCAAAACTTCAACCTCATCTTTCAGATCAAAATTCTGCCGGAATTGGCACCCTATCAGGGTTGCCGAGACTTCACTGGGCCGGTCCCTCCGTCTCTCTGGATGAGTATAAATCCGAGTTTATCACAAGATATACCTCTTTTCAAATCCATGTTCATAAAAATTTGGGTTGGACCGAATTGAAAAATATTTTTACGCTTTTCCTCCGCAAAACAGATTAGATGGCTGTTGGCTACAAGAAATCAAGTATAATTTCTGCATGCAAACAGAAGACCAACGCCTACCTTTAACCTATTACTTACCTGCGATTCTTACATTGATCATCCTGGGCGGCGGCGGCTTATATTTGGTCCTGACAATGACCCTGCCCACCATCGGTCCCAGATGGTTGTTTTATTTTTGTGTTCTTTTATTGGTCAGCGGCATCTTCTTACCTTTTACCTGGTTCCTCAATCGTCGTTTCCCATCAGATCCTCCCGCCGGACCTTCCGTGATCATTCGCCAGGCAGTTTGGTTTGGTGTTTTTGCCGCCCTGCTCAGCTGGCTGCAAATTGGGCGCGTTCTGACGATTCCCCTGGGAACGATCATGGGGGTTTCCCTGATCCTGATTGAATTCCTGATCCGAATGTGGGAACGCAGCCGTTGGAAACCAAAGAAAACTGATTGACATGGCAGACCCGCGTGACATTCCTTCGGTCGACCATCTCCTGAATCAACCGGCTCTCTCAGCGTCGCTGGAAGTTTACGGTCACGCTTGGTGTGTTGCCGCTCTGCGCGAAGTCCTTGACCAGGTCCGGCAATCGGTAATGGCAGGCAAAGCCGTCCCATCCGATGTTGAAATTATTGACCGTCTAAAAACATTACTACAAGAACAAGCTTATCCAAGCCTGAAGCCAGTCATCAACGCGACAGGGGTAATTTTGCACACCAACCTTGGGCGCGCGCCGCTTAGCGCGAGCGCGATTGAAGCAATTTCTCAAGTCAGTCAAGGTTATTCAACCCTGGAATACGATGTAACCAAAGGCGTACGGGGCAAAAGGGATATTCACGCGGCCGATTTACTGACAAAAATAAGCGGAGCGGAAGCCGCTTTGGTCGTCAACAACAATGCCGGCGGAGTGATGCTGACCCTGGCAGCCCTGGCAAATCGGAAAAAAGTTGCTATTTCACGCTCACAATTGGTCGAGATCGGCGGCGGTTTCCGCATCCCTGAGGTCATGCGCCTTTCCGGGGCAAAATTGCTTGAAATCGGAACCACCAACCGCACCCACTTATCGGACTACGAAGCCGCCATTGAAGACGGCGCCAGCCTGATCCTGGTGGCACATCAATCCAATTTTAAAATCATCGGATTTACCAGCGAACCAACATTTGCTGAAATTTGCAGCCTGGCTCATGCTTCTGGTTTACCGGTTGTCTATGATCTTGGTTCTGGCGCTTTGATTGATCCGGTTGAATTTGGCCTGAAGACAGAGACAACCGTCCAGCAAGCCATCTCAGACGGAGCGGACCTCGTCTGTTTTTCTGGTGACAAGCTTTTGGGCGGTCCTCAAGCTGGTCTGATCGTCGGCAAGCAAGCTCTGATCAACAAAATCCGCAAGCACCCCTTCTACCGGGCTTTGCGGGCGGATAAGCTTTGTTTAGCCGCCCTAACGGCAACCTTACTCGAGTATCTAAAAGGCAAAGCAGCCCAAAACATTCCGGTCATCAACATGCTCTCGCAATCAGAAGCTGACTTAAAAAAGCGGTCTTCAGCCTGGCAGGCTAAGCTTAAAAACGGGACGCTCATCCCTGGCAGTTCTGCCATCGGTGGTGGCAGCCTGCCTGAACAAGCCCTGCCAACCTGGCTCTTATCACTCCAGCCAAAATCTCCCAGGAACTTCGCGGCCAAACTCCGACAGCAAAACCCGGCTGTCATCGCCCGGATTGAGAATGACCAGGTTCTGTTTGACCCCAGAACTGTTTTGCCGGCCCAAGACCAAGTATTATTAAGCAAACTACAAGAAGCCTTAGCAGAGGAAGACAATGAAAAAAGACCTTGAAAACCTAATGCAGAAAAATAACGCCGACGCCCTGTGGATCAGTGGAGCAGCCCAGCATAATCCCTCGATGGTCTACTTTACCGGAGGTATCCATGTCACGCTTGCAGACCTCTTCATCATCCCGGGGCGCACACCCATCCTCTTACATGGCACCATGGAGCGGGAAGAAGCCGCCAAGACTGGTTTTGAGCTGATTTCTTATGCCCGCTATCCGATCAGCGAATTCAAAAAACTCGCCAATGGTGACAACCTGCTTGCCTCAGCCTTGCGTTACAAGAAAATGTTTGAGGACATTGGTCTTACAAAAGGCAAAGTGCTGCTCTATGGTGTGCGTGAGTTTGGTCCTTTTTATTCCCTGGTGGCTCGTTTACAAGAACTTCTCCCCAATATCACTTTTGAAGGTGACCATGCTGAATCTGTCATTCTGGAAGCTCGTGCCACCAAGGATCAGGCAGAGATCGACGAAATTCGAAAAATTGGAGAGGTCACCATCAGTGTTGTTGAGCGTGTCAAAAACTTTTTGAGCAATCACAAAGTTGAAAATGAAACACTGGTAAAACGAGACGGTAATCCTCTGACTGTTGCTGACGTCAAGGCTTTGATCAATCTCTGGTTGGCGGAAGCAGGCGCTGAAAACCCGGAAGCAACCATCTTTGCCATCGGGCGGGATGGCGGCATCCCTCATAGCGCCGGCACACCCAGCGATCCAATTCAGCTTGGCAAAAGTATCGTCTTCGATATTTTCCCCTGCCAGGGAGGCGGCGGATATTTCTATGACTTCACTCGCACCTGGTGCTTGGGTTATGCCCCTGAAGAGGTTCAACTGGCTTACAACCAGGTCAAACAAGTTTATGACCAGGTTGTCTCGGAGCTTGAACTGGGCGCTCTGACCTACCGTTATCAGGACCGCACCTGTGAACTTTTTGAGCAAATGGGGCACCCAACCATCCGCCAAAATCCAGCCATTGAAGAGGGTTATATTCACAGTCTGGCGCACGGTCTCGGTTTGGATGTGCACGAAAAACCCTGGTTTGGGCGCAAAGACGATCCCAGCAATATTCTCCAAATTGGGTCCGTCTTCACCATCGAACCGGGTCTTTATTATCCCAGCAAGGGTTTTGGCGTGCGGCTGGAAGACAGCTGGTACACAACCCGGGACGGACGCTTCGAAAAAGTACTTGATTACCCCATGGATCTCGTGATCCCCATGAAAGGCGGCTGAGATGAAAAACGACCACTTGCGAGTTTTAGGCATTGAAAGTTCCTGTGACGAAACTGCCGCGGCAATCGTTGAAGGTGGACGAGTTATTCTGAGCAACGTGATCGCCAGCCAAGTGGACCTGCACGCCCAATTTGGGGGTGTTTACCCGGAATTGGCTTCCCGTGAGCATGTTCGCGCTATCAACGCGGTTGTCTCTGAAGCACTTCAGGAAGCCCACATGCAAATGAGCGACCTGGACGGTATCGCTGTCACCCGTGGACCCGGTCTGGCGGGTTCTTTGGTGGTCGGGGTCAACATGGCCAAAGCCCTGGCACTTTCCGCCCAGCTTCCGATCATTGGCGTAAACCACCTTGAAGGGCACCTTTACTCCGCCTGGCTTTATCCCGCCGAATCAAAAGCCACACCCGAGCCAAAATTGCCCATCGTGGCTTTGCTGGTCTCCGGTGGTCACACCGAGCTGGTTTTGATGAAAGATCATCTTGAGTATGAAACTCTGGGCAGCACAGCCGATGACGCGGCTGGAGAGGCCTTTGACAAAGTAGCTCGTTTACTCGACCTGGCTTACCCGGGTGGTCCCTCGATCCAAAAGGCTTCCCAAAACGGGAATTCCCGGGCTTTCAATTTCCCCAGAGCTCGCATGGATTCCCAATGGGATTTTTCTTTCAGCGGCTTGAAAACAGCTGTCCTGCGGACGGTGGAAGAATACAAGAATTCCGGCCGGGAACTGCCAGTAGCGGACATTGCCGCCAGTTTCCAACAAGCGGTTGTCGATGTCCTTTACGAAAAGACCATTGCCGCAGCGGAAGCTTTCAATGCCAAAGAAATCATCGTTGCTGGCGGCGTCAGCGCCAATCGCGCTCTGCGGGAGGCTGTCCGCTCCCAGACCCGCTTCCGCGTGCATATCCCCCACATCAAATTGTGCACCGACAACGCGGCCATGATCGCGGCAGCGGCTTACCGTCACCTTGTGATCGGCCAATCCGACAAGCTCGATTTTGATGTGCAGGCTAACTGGCCACTCGTTGCAAAAATTTGAAATCCAATAATTTTTAATATACTATTCATTCTGACATTTTAAATGTCAGAATGAGTTTAATATGGCAGAAACGCAACCAGAGGAAAATCCTGACAGCTCAAAACCTGGAGATGAACTGGTCTCAGTTAAATGCAAAATGTCAGAATTTCGCTACGGTCAGCCTTGTCCAGCTTGTGGTAGTAACGACGTTGGCTATGATGGATTATTAAATCTGGTTTGCAAAAACTGCGGGCTGCGTCAGGGCGGCGTTTTTACCTGATAAAAATTTATTTTCCAGCCAGGTGGCTGGAGTTGAGGAGCAAAAGATGGATGTAAATTTAGTTTGGAAAGATGGAATGGAACTTGTCGGCCACGCAGACACCGGTCACCAGGTGACCATGGATGCCTCCGCGGCTGTTGGCGGACAGAATAACGGTTTTCGCCCAACGGCTTTGATCGCAATCGGGGCGGCTGGCTGCGCGAGTATGGACGTGCTTTCGATCCTACGCAAGAAAAAAGTTGAATTCAGCGGCTTCGAATGCAAAGTCAATGTAGAATCCTACCAGGAAGCCCATCCCCATGTATTTACCAAGATGCATTTTGAGTACATCGTTACCGGTAAAAACATTCAGCGAAAGGATGTTGAACGCGCGGTGGAATTGGCAGAAACAAAATACTGCCAGGGCATTGCCATGATGTCCAAGACGGCTGAAATCGTACACACGATCACCATTATTGAAGAATAGTACTTGATTGAATCCCGGGAGGAGCGATTTAAAATCGCTCCTCTTTTTGATTTTCATTTTTTTATTATTTACAAACACTAACATTCCTGTCTAAATATTCTCTAAATCAGAAACTGGTAAAATCACAGGGATTATGAAGAAGTACTGTCTGGTTCTCTTGATCGGAATATTTTTGCTGCTTGCAGGATGCGGTTCGCCTACTGTTGAACCCATTTCCCAAGCAACAAAAAAATCAACTGATGAGCCTACTGAAATTCTATTAACACCTGAGGTGGTATCTACTCCCGAATCGATCCCAACCCAAGATGAACAGCTTTTCAGTTTGCCAGACCCGCCAGAAAATCCGACCCACTACAAACTCGATTTGATTTTCAACTACTATTCTCATTTTGGTTCAGTGACCCAAAAAATCACCTACACCAACAAATCAAATCAGGCTCTGCCTGAAATTTTGCTGGTTGTCCCTCCCCGAAATTTTGAAGGCAGCTACAGCCAATACAGCCTTTCGGGTGATCTCATTACAGGTTTTCGTGAAGAGGGCATCTTTACCTACCTGAGCCTAAGCAAACCGCTGCAGCCCACGGAAACAACCGTGATCAACCTAAGTTTCCGCATTTATCTCCCGGAACATCCAGGCATCTACGGGTACACAAATCAGCAGGCTAATGTTTCTGATTGGTATCCCTTTATCCCGCCTTATGATGATGAGCAAGGTTGGTTGGCTTATCCCAGGATAGTCGATCAGGATAACATCATCGTGGGCGAATCGATCGTCAATGAGTTTAGCAATTTTGAGGTTAGTCTCACCCTGACTAGTCACGCTGATCTGATTGAAGTGGCTGCCAGCGCCCCCGCGACCGGGGCTGATGGTCGTTACACCTATACCCTGGAACATGCCCGCGGCTTTACTTTCTCGATCAGTGATAGTTACTTTATCCATGAAATCGTGCAGGATGATGTCACCATCCGTTCTTACGTTTTTATGAACGAAATTGAATCTGGCAAATCGGTTACCAAAATCGGCGCGAATGCCATGAAGCTCTTTGGTGAGCTTTTTTATCCCTATCCGCGTGAGCTGGTTTCCATCGTAGTAGGCGACTTTTTACACAACATGGAGATGGACGGCATGATCATGATCAGCTATGGCATCTTCGATTTTTACAACGATATTCCGCAAACTGATTTGACCATCATGGCACCTCATGAACTCTCCCACCAATGGTTCTACGGCTTCATTGGCAGCAACCATGCCCTGGAACCCTGGTTGGATGAAGCTCTGGCTACTTATGCTGAACTTTTGTACTACGAGCGCTACCATCCCGAAAGTGTTGATTGGTGGTGGCAGATTCGCATTTACAAACCGGCTCCGGTTGGCTATGTGGATTCAGACATCTGGATCGATGGCGGATACATCCCCTATCGCAACGCGGTTTACCTACGCGGAGTCCAATTCCTGCACGAGGTCCGCCAGGCTGTCGGGGATGGAGCCTTTTTCGCGGCGCTCAAAGAGTATGCCTACAAGAACACTTTCAATCTTGCCAGCAGGGCAGACTTCTTCAACGCTTTTGCAAATCACAGCGATGTGAACCTGGACCCCATCATCGTAATATATTTTCAAAACTGACCTCTGAAAAAGAAGATAAAGAGACTCAAATGCAAGCCTATTGCCGTGCCCCTCAACTTGACAGCCAATTATTTGTTGGTTATTATGCCAAATTGGAGTTACTATGAATGAACAACCACGAAACACTGAAAACAATAAGCCAGAGCAGCCTGAAGAGCTTGAAAACTCTGAGGGAAAAATGACCAAGCCCCTGCTTAAGCAGCCCGGCATCATAGCATCGCTGGTCATGATTTTTCTGGCAGCAATTCTGTTAATTGCTTGGGTGATCGATAATAATAAGGTCGAGCAACCTGAAACAACACCTGGCATTGTAGCACAGCCAACTCTGGTAGAACCTATCATCCATCAGGACGCAGAACCAGAACCAACCCTGGTTCCCCAGCAAACCATTGAAGCAGTGATCACAGCTCAACCGGCAACGCCGGAACCCCGCGAGCAGGTGCTTACGTATACTATCCAGGAAGGTGAAACGGTTTCTACCATCGCCTCTTTGTACGGTCTCTGGCCAGAGACTATTCTTTGGGCAAATCGCTATGAGTTAGGCACAGATTTGCGTAACTTCACTCCTGGCACTACCATCTTCATCCTGCCCGTGGATGGCGTCTACCACATGTGGTCGCAGGGCGAAGGTTTGGGAGCTGTTTCCAATTACTACGGGGTAACACCGGAAGATATCATCAATTACCCCGCTAATAATCTGGATCCAAATACGATTGGTTCCTATGCCACTCCAAATATCAGCGTCGGCACGCGTTTGGTTGTCCCTGGTGGAACGATCCCCAATTACTTCGCCAGCGACACCTTGTTGTATTATGCAGCTATAGAAAAATTAGCTACACTCCCAGTTGGTGATTCAGAGACTTTCCCAGCACCGCGGACAGAAATCATAGCTTACGAAGTTCAACCTCTTGATTCGATTTTTACCATTGCTGAAGAGTTTGAGATTGAACCCGAAACCATCCTCTGGACCAACCGTTACCTGATCGGTGACACCCCTGACGGTATTTACCCCGGTCAGAAACTGATCATTCTGCCGGAGGACGGCGTCTTTCATGCCTGGCTCTATGGTGAAGGGTTGAACGGCGTTTCCAGCGGTTACGGGGTCACACCAGCAGACATTCTTTCTGAACCACTCAATGATATTGACCCGGAAGCTATCGGTGATTACAGTTTGCCAAGAATTAAAACTGGTACTTTCCTTTACATCCCCGGCGGCAGGGGCTCGATCCCAACCTGGGTGGGTGTGGTAATTGACCCGAACGATCCGGCCGGCAAACATCCAAATGTCTCTTATCTTGGTGCTTTTGCCTGTAACACAACCGCCTGGGCGGTAGGCTCTGGTCTCTTCCAACTCCCAACCGACACAAGTGCCATCAGCGGCTATGAATACAATCCCCCGGTCCATAATGGTCTCGATTACGCCGGACGAACAGGTGACAACCTCTATGCGGTCGACACCGGTGTGGTCATCTATGCCGGCTGGTCTGATCGCGGTTATGGCAACACAGTTGTTATCGATCACGGAAATGGCTATCTTTCGCTCTATGGTCACTTAATGGACGGTGGTTTGAATGTATCCTGTGGACAGACTGTTAGCGGTGGTCAGATCATCGGCTTTATGGGCTCCACCGGAAAGTCGACTGGCTCTCACTTGCACTTCGAACTGCGTTATAACGGATCGCCAGTTAACCCGCACGGTTTTGGTCTCTAAAAATTTATCAACTACTCAAACCGGCTGAAATTCAGCCGGTTTTTTGTTTGGCATTCTATGTCTTAATGATCAATAAGCAGACTAACTGGTAAAATGCATCTCATGAGACAACGTTTTTTCCTCATACTTCTTGCTTCTTTGTTGCTGCTGAGCGCTTGTGGGCCATCCCAGCAAACAGCGTCGGATCTGCCGACCGCGCAGACAACATTGAATCCTGTCACCCAAACTTTGCCCCCACCAGTCACAGCAACGCCCGTTTTGGAAACCTCGGTTGCTAATGAGGAAAAATTCAGCCTCTACGATTTTCAGATGGTTTTTGATTACCAGCAGCACACTGCCCAGGTTGAACAAAATATCATCTATGTCAATAAATCGCCCTTCACTCTTCAGAATATCCTTCTGGTAGTTCCCCCGCGGGCATTCGCCGGGGCTTACCTTGAGCAGGAGCTGTCTGGGTCCACCATAGCCGCAGTCCAGGAAGAGGGCATCAGGACGTATATTACCCTTACTGAGCCGCTCCTCCCATGGCAATCTTTATCGATCAGTTTGCGTTACGATTTAGCCTTGCCACAAAGGGAGGGCACTTTTGGCTATACTCAACGCCAAAGCAACCTGAGCAATTGGTATCCCTTTATCCCCCCGCTTGACGCTGAGGGAGCCTGGATCAGTCACGACCCGCAAATTGATTCAGCCAACATGCTGGTTGGGGAGTATATCGTCAATGAAATCGCGGATTTCAACCTGACCTTTGTCCCTGCCGGCAGTCAGACAAACATTCAAATCGCGACGGGAGCTGTTCCCACCCCAATTGAAGGTGGCCTCCAGTACAGCCTCGCAAAAGCCAGGGCGCTCAGTTTCTCCATCTCTGACCAGTATTACCTTGAAGAGCTTGAGCACAATGGTCTCCTGATCCAGGCTTATGTCTTCCAAAACCAGGCTGCAAAAGCTTCCGCGATGCTATCGATTGCCGCCCAGGCTATGGACCTTTTTTCCGAAATCTATTCGCCCTATTCGCGCGATCGGATAGTGATTGTTTCAGCCGACTTTCTCCACAATATGGAAATGGACGGCATGGTCTTGCTCTCCAATAAAATCATCGATTTTTATGACAACACGCCGCTGAACAATCTCACCATCCTGATCCCGCATGAGCTTTCGCATCAATGGTTTTACAGTCTGGTTGGCAACGACCAGGCATTGGAACCCTGGCTGGATGAGTCACTCGCCACCTATTCTGAGTCTCTTTTCTACGAGCACTATTACCCTGAACACCTACAGTGGTGGTGGGACAACCGCGTCTACGCCCACGAACACAGCGGTTACATCAACAACAGCATCTATCAGTCTGGGAATTATGAAGATTACCGTTCTTCCGTTTATTTAAATGGAGCAATTTTTATGCAGAATTTGCGCCAGACCGTAGGAGATCAGGTTTTCTTTGCTGGTTTGAAAAATTACATTCAAAGCTATTCTTATCAAGTCACCCAGAGAGAACTCTTTTTCCAAAGTTTTGATGGATTTACCCAAGAGGATTTTCAACCTCTCTTGGCAAGATTTTTCAGATAAGCCGCAATATTTTAAAAAGTTTTTAGTTTTGAGCCGGGATCATACTCTGCGAATCCGATAAAACACTGGCTCTGACAACCTGATTTCCCCTCACAAGCAGCCCTTCATAAGCCTGCAATCCCTCCACCGGGATCCAACCGTTCATCTCAAAAGGCAAAACGCTTGAAGCTGCCGGGATCCATTGACCGTTGTATTTGCGAGCCATATGCGCGTGCGTACCGGTGGCGCTGCCGCCTTCGCAGGAAGGATGACCAATGTTATCCCCTTGTTTAAGCACATCACCAAGCTTCACACGCCCTTCTTCCGCCATATGAAGGTACAAAATCACCCAACCGGTGCGTTCATCCCCGTCCCCATCCAAATCCAACATGACCGTTCCGATGTCGATCCTGGCAACCACGCCGTCAGCAATAGCAACCGCAAATTGCTCGGTTCCCACGCAGCCCTGGGTTTTAGATGGGGGCGCAAAATCAATTGCCGCCCAGGGTTTTCTTGTCCCCCAACCTGTATGTGGTCCACCGGTGTAAGCCCAAACCACACCAGCTTTAAAGGGCAAGATAAACTCGGGTTGCGTTAGACTGCCGGGCAAAACGGTTGTATTTCTGCGCCATGGATCACCAAAAAGCTCTTTGAAGGTTTTGGCGTACCCATCCGGACCGATGGCTTGGGCGTACTCATCCGTGTCATAGATCAATGAAAAATACTGCTGCAGAGCCACTGTGGCAGAGTTTTGCCAGGGGTCAATGTTCTCGATCGTTCCGTCTTTATGTTCGATACTGGTCAGCTCTCCGTTGAAATAGCGGTAAAAGCCATCATTCAACAGGTCGGAAACATAAGAGATCTGCAAATGGACCCCGCGATGGTAGTTTTCAAAACCCAGAAAGGTGTCCTCAATGGAAGGGTCGCGTTGGCTGTTGGTTAAAGCGCCTGTCTGGAATTCAATTAAGGTCAGCAGTAATTTTGGGTTTAAGCTGTAATTTTCAGCGTAGTAAGTTATTACACCAGCGGCGTCGCGGTGTTTTTCCTGGATGGTTGCGCTGTAGTTTTTGAACCAACCGTTGGTTGATTGCAAAAAGGCTTGCAAATCAAAATCGAGCAGATCAGGACCGTAGACAAAAGCCGCGTCCGGGATGATTTGGAAATCAGTGCCCCACAAAGGCTCGTAATAAATCGGCATTTTCATAGGGAAACCAGGCGGTAAAGTTGTGACATCCTCCGGAATATCAGGGTTAGCCCACAAAATTTCTTCCGGGCTTGCCCCAAAGCGTTTTGACAGTAAGTCCAGACTATCCCCACTTTGAGCTACATAATCCACCAAGGTGCCAGGGGCATAAACAGGTCTGTCTGAAAACGGAGTGGCGGTCTCCTCCACTATGGGCGTTGCAGTCTGTTCCTCCGTCAGGATATAGCCTGACCTGGGTTGCGAGCTGCAGCTTGTCAGGATAAAGGCGAAGACAAAACTGAGATGGACAAAGATGGATGTGAGAGATAGACGTTTCATACTAAACCCGTGGCTTTCATGGGTTAAGTCCAAACTATAACATAAACTGCAAATGTCATTTTAGCGGTAAATGTGAGAGCTGCCGGCTCCATAGATGCTGGCTTTGACCACTTCATCGGCTCTTACCAACCAACCACTCAAGTAAATCGAACCCGCTTTAGCCTTCCAGCCACTCATTACAAAGGATAGCGGCCCTTCAGCCGGCACCCACTCCCCGTTGTATTTGCGGGTGATATGCAAATGCGTTCCGGTCGAAATTCCGCCCTCACAGGAGGGATGTCCGATTCTGTCACCCGCTTCAACCCAGGTTCCAACCGGGACCCGAGCATTAGTGGCGATGTGCAAGTAGATCACGTTCCAGCCGGTCTGCTCAAACCCGTCTCCGTCCATGTCCACTACCACCGCGCCCGACTCAGATCTTACCACCAGTCCCGGCCCGACAGCCGTGACCCAGGACCAGTTCTCACTGCAGCCAGGAGCTGATGAAGGTGGAGAAAAATCGAGTGCCGCGCGTACATCCGCCGCGCCCCAGGCGGCGTGAGGGCCAACGGTATAAGTCCATTTGACACCTTCCTCGAACGGCAGGATGAATTCAGGTTGCAGCACATCTGGTGTGAAAAGGGGTTCATATTGCTGAGCGATCAGCCAGGGATCACCAAACATGGCTGTATAGGTTGTAAGAAAGCTATGCTCGCCGTATAAGTTGAGAGACCACTCTTCAAAACGGTTTTGACTGGAGAAGAAATGCATCAAACCCACAGTGCCGCAATTCAGTTCTGCCGCCAGCCTTAACTCCCAGCCATCAACAAAATCCGCTGTGACAACTGTGCCTTCCCTCCAACCGTAGTAACCGCTCTCGATGATGCCAGCAGCCTCAACAAATTGATGATAGAGACCAGGAGTATCCCAGATTTCAAAACCCAAGGGATACATGCGGTCAAATTTTTCCACTGGTGTTCCATAGACCCAACCGCTCTGATGTTCAAGCAGTGCCAATAACAATCTCGGATGGATCGCGAATTCCTTGGCAACCTTGTCAACAATTTCAGAACCTTTTAGTTGTCCAGCTCCATAAACAGCTTCCTGATAAGTGGCTAAATAGCCTCCAGCCTGGTCCAGAAAAGCCTGGGTATCAAATCCGATCGAAGATGGAGAGTTGACAACCTCGCTGTCAGGGAAAAGCTTAAGATTCGAACTGGTTTGTTCGAGTCTGTTTGGGATGAGTAATAATTGGCCTTGAGGAATGAATCCCTCCGCGGGTAAGGCCGAAGTCGAGGTGATATCTCCGGTTTCAACCGCAAACCGAACAGCCAGGACACCGATGCTATCGCCGCTTTGGGCATAATACAGAATGGGTGTGTTTTCTTCATAGTGGATCAAGTGAGCCTGAGTTGGGAGATTAACCGGCTCCTGGATTGGGGCGGGTTCCGTGACATCGGCTGGTGTTTCAGTCCCAGCTATATAAGCTGCATTTTCAACTACAGGGTTTTCAACCGGTTCAAAAGCAAGCAGCTTATCAAGCGGTTCTGTCTCAGGTTCAAAGGGATCAGGCTCACGAGCTGAGAGCAAATTGTTGGCTGGTTGAGCCTGGGTAACTTCCATCAGAGGTTGAGCGGCCACATCTTTTGAGCTGAAATCAAGCAGCTTACTAAACTTTAAGACCACCACCCCCACTAGCAAGAAGCAAATCAACCCGGCAGTTAGCATGAACTGCTGGCGTTTGCGATGAAGCTTCCCCAGGCGCTTATCCCTGGGATCGCTAATTGCTGATCTCGTTGAACTCTGCTCTACCATTATAGGCTTCAACAGTCATACCCTCTTTCGTCAAACATCCGTCGTATACAATCCCGTAACTTTCAGCGATCCAACCACCTAAGTTGAAAGGAATTGCTCCATGCGCCTCAATCCAAACTCCGTTGTATCTCCTGGCGAAGTGAAAATGTGTTCCGGTAGTCACGCCACCTTCACAGGAAGCAATACCAATTACATCTCCTGTTGCAACTTTAGTGCCCACCGGGACCGCGCTGGATTCCTTGATGTGAAAGTAGTTAAGCGTCCAACCGGTTTGTTCAAAACCATCCCCATCCAGATCAATTACCACCGCGGATCCGCCAGACCGAACCACCAGACCGCTGGCTGCCGCCAGAACGGGCGCGTTGCTTTCGTAGCAGCCGTAATCATCTTCCCCACCCGGAGGGGCAAAATCGAGTGCTGCCCAGGGGCTGCCTGTCCCCCAGGCCCAATGCGGTCCCGAAGTGAACAACCAGACATCGCCCTTGGCCAGGGGCAGGATCATCTCCGGTTGGGTCAAATCTTCCGGCAGCAAAGTATCAACAGCGAAGGCAAAAGGATAGCCAAATAGATTTATGTAGGTCTGGAAAAAACCTGCTTCTGAAACAGCTGTCTTCCAATCGGTTTTTCCTTTAAGCATGCTGAACAGATACTGCACGCTGGCAGTGCCCGCGTTGATGGCCGGGTCGATTCGCATCACTTCACCATCAGCCAGGGTCCAAACCGCCAGTAAGGATTTGCCCCACAGGTCAGACCCACGCAGCAGTTCATTGGCTGTCCAACTTAACTGGTTATAAAGGCCCAAGCTGTAATTATTCAGAAGTCTCATTGGGTAATTTTCGAGATCACAATTTTCGTTTCTGGAAAGCAAACAACCGGATTGATATTCGAGCAAAGCCAGGAGCAAACGGGGGTTAACCGAGTTTTCATCAGCCACCAACTGCACAATTTGAGCTCCGGTCAACATCGTCCCATCATCCTGCCTTTCAGAATACCAGCTGAGCTTTCCATTAAATTGATTGATGATCGAAGCAACATCAAAATCCCTGGTAGCAGGACCATAAATAATCTCTGAATCAGGGATGATCAGAAAGGGAGAGGCCAGTTCATTAGCGCTCGCGGGGGGAATGTTGATCATCTGACCCGGTGTGATCAGATTGGCATTTTCGATATCGTTAGCTTCAAGGATCTGGCGCACAGAGACCTGGTTTCGCAACGCGATCCCGGCCAGGGAATCCCCTGCTTGAATGGTGTATTGCTGTTCATAGGTGCGAAGAGTGGGTAAAACCTTGTGGGGTTGTGGTGTGGGCGTGTCTGCCTGTGGCGCCAGCGTCATGGTGAGCTGCGGTTGCTGAAGAGGAGCTTCAGTAGAGGCACTTGGCTCGTTTGATTCCACAATCGCAGTTCCCGATTCCCCCCTGGCAGTTGGGACCATGTAGGGGATGTAATCGACACTCTTACGTTTGCAGCCTGTCAACAGGGCAAATAAGCCTGTCAAAGCAATCAAAACAAACCAAAACTTCTTTACAGCTTTCACCCCATTTTTTGGATGGCATCTTAATGATTTTTCCATTTGTTGGGTTGTTACATTTTTTGTGCCAACAGGAAAATTTGTTAAGAAAGAAATGCCAGGCTAGATTTACGCTTTGGTTGACAAATTCCATCTTTAGGATAAAATAAATTCTCACGTAAGCCGAAGTGGCGGAACTGGCAGACGCGCTACGTTCAGGGCGTAGTGGGCAATGAGCTCGTGAGAGTTCAAATCTCTCCTTCGGCACCTGACCTCCCATAAAATGGGAGGTTTTTTTATTAGGTTGAATATGCTTCGTACCGTGGGGGTTTACTCCCCCACAAGGTTTGGGTCACTTACCGTTAGTTCACTTTCGTACGATGGGGGTTTACTCCCACCGCTAAGTTTGAGGCGCTTGAAGGTACCGGATGGACCAAGGCCCATCCGTTCAAAAAAAAATCAAATAAAAATTGCATCAAAATGGTACAATAGTTGCACATTAACTAATCAGGATTTTGTAACACTTGAGCGGCATGAAAGATCTTTGGGAAAAAATTAAGCAAATCAACTGGGCTGACCGTCGCCTGATAACGATCATTGTGATCGTTATTCTCGTATTCCTGATGATGGATTTCAACAACCGCATGACCACGATGATCCGCCTCAACAATGAGGAAGCGGGCTTGCAAACCCGCATTGCCGAACTGAAAGCAACCCAGGTCATGCTCGAGGACCAAATCGCATACGCAACGTCAGAAATCGCGGTGGAAGAGTGGGCTCGTGAGAGCAACCGCATGATCGAAGAGGGCGACCATCCTATCATCCTGCTTCAACCCAACAATTACAAACCTGCTCCCACTCCCCTGCCTGAGCGCGAAGCCATCGTCCGGAGCCGGCTTGAAATTTGGAAAGAACTGCTCTTCGGCACCTCAGAAGCAAAACCCTAAATCATCCCCTACTCCTGAGTTTTCCCCATAGCCCCGACCTATCTCGGGTATAATCATCAGGTTATGGACATCAAACAACTGACCCAAAAAATGAACCAACTGGTCGATCATCACGGCTGGTATGACCCTGATTCCCCCAAACCGCAGACACCCCGCAATCTGGCGATTTCCCTCAATCTGGAAGCCGCCGAGGTTTTAGACCATTTTCAATGGTCGGAAGAACCAAGGGACAAGGTGGAGTTCACTGGCGAGTTGGCGGATGTCGCTCTTTATCTTCTGCAAATTGCCAGTGTGAGTGGGATTGATCTTGAGCACGCGATTCTTGACAAAATTGAGCAAAACTGGAACCGCCAATGGCCAGAGCATTTGACCAAGCAGGAGGAAAAAGCATGATCATCTCAGTCTTTGGCTCCGCCTCACCCACACCTGAATCGCAACTCTACCAGGAAGCCTTGCTGCTTGGAAAATTAGTAGCTAAAAACGGACACACCGTTATGACGGGTGGTTATTGCGGCACCATGGAAGCAGTGTCCAAAGGCGCGGTTGAAGCCGGCGGGCACAGCATTGGCGTGACCTGCCGCCAAATCGAAGAATACCGCCCCCTCGGACCAAACAGCTGGGTGCGCGAAGTCATTCACACCGATACGCTCACGGAGCGCATCGAAGTGCTGACATCACAAGCAGATGCCTTCATGGCTTTACCAGGCGGGATTGGCACACTTGCCGAAATCTCCATGGTCTTCAACAAAATGGTCATTGCCGCCATCCCTTCAGACACGCTGATTTTGATATGGGACGGTTGGAAACAAACATTCGAGGCTTTTCTTAAAGGTCAGTCAGCCAACATCAACTCGAAAACACAGCAAATCCCACAATTTGCGGCAAACCCACAAGAAGCGCTCGCTTTACTAAACAATAAACATCAGGAGAACAATAATGGATGAGAAAAAACTCCCCAGTCAGGCAGAAAACTTTTCAGATTGGTACAACCAGGTCGTTTTGCGAGCTGAGTTAGCAGATTATTCTCCGGTTCGCGGCTGCATGGTTGTGCGCCCTTACGGTTGGGCGCTCTGGGAGAATATCCAAAAGGCTCTGGATAAGCGCTTCAAAGCCACCGGCCACGTCAACGCGGCCTTCCCCATGCTCATCCCGCAATCGTTCATGACCAAAGAGAAAGAGCATGTTGAAGGTTTTTCGCCTGAATTAGCTGTCGTTACACATGGCGGTGGTCAACTATTGGAAGAACCGCTGGTTGTCCGCCCGACCTCTGAAACCATTATAGGGACCATGTACGCCAAGTGGATCCAGAGTTACCGCGATTTGCCTGTGCTGATCAACCAGTGGGCCAATGTTGTTCGCTGGGAAATGCGCACCAAACTCTTCCTGCGCACGCTGGAGTTCTACTGGCAGGAAGGTCACACCGCTCACGCCACAGAACAGGAAGCCGTTGAAGAGACCGAGCGCATGCTCAATGTTTATGCCGATTTTGCCATAAACGAGGCCGCTGTTCCGGTTTTCCCTGGTCAAAAATCCACCACCGAAAAGTTTGCCGGTGCCAAGGCTACCTACTCGATCGAGGCCATGATGGGCGACACCAAAGCCCTCCAGGCTGGAACATCCCACTTTCTGGGACAAAACTTTGCCGAAGCCTTTGACATCAAGTTTCTGGATGAAAATAACCAACTCCAATATTGTTGGACGACCTCCTGGGGTGTCTCCACCCGCTTCATTGGTGCCATCATCATGACCCACGGCGACGATCAGGGTCTGATTTTGCCCCCAAACCTGGCACCTTACCAGATCGTGATCGTCCCCATCTATCGCAAGGATGAGGAAAAAACAGCTGTCATGGAAGTGGTCAACAAAGTCGCCAGAGAATTGGAGGATAAGGATTTTCGAGTCAAAGTGGACGAACGCGACGGACTCACACCGGGTTTCAAATTCAACGATTGGGAACTGAAAGGTGTACCTCTGCGGATCGAAATCGGACCGAAAGACATCGAAAAAGGCACCATTGCCTTGGCACGGCGTGACATCCTGGGTAAAGCTGGCAAGAGCTTTATCCCCATGGAAGGCTTTGTCCAGGCAGTGGGCGATATGCTCAACACGATTCAGAACAACTTGCTTGATAAAGCCACCAAATTCCGCGATGAGCATATTTTTGAAGTCTCTGAGTACGACACTTTTAAAGATGTGGTTGAAAATAAAGGCTGGGCAGTTGGCTGGTGGTTTGACGACGCTGACAATGAAGCCAAAATCAAGGAAGAAACCCGTGCCACCCTGCGTAACTTTGCGCCGGCTGAAGGGGAAGGAATTTGCTTCTATTCTGGCCAAAAGACCACAAAACGCGCTTATTTTGCCAAAGGGTACTAATTACTTTGCTTCAAAAAAAACTGAAACCGGAGGAGAAGAAAAGTTCTCCTCCTTTTCTTTAGACTCCTGGAAAGCTTCCATTAGCATAAATGACCACACAATTCAAGCTATAATTTCCGCATGGCAGCCATTGACCTGACCCGCCTCAACCAACAAATCGACACGCTTGCTGAACTTTACCAGGATCCAGAAGCTTTTCAGGATGAATTCCATGCAATCCTGGGCTTTTACCATCGCTATTCTCACAAACAGCAGCAAGAATCCATGCCGAAAAGTTTCATGCGGCATTATGATTTGCCAGAGAAAGTGCTCCCTCACCTTGAAGCCCGCTTAAAATACCTGAGCAAAGCTCATCCGGATGAGATCTTGAGGCTTGTTGACCAGTTATGGACCGATGACTACTTTGAAACCCGGGATTTATCAACCAATTTAATTGGGGACATTCCGATAGAATACAAAGAGCAGGTGCTTGAATTGATAGATGCCTGGCTTGAGCAGCCGCTTGACCGGGCAGTGATCGAAGCCATCTTTACGAAAGCCACCAGAAACTTGCTCAAGGAAATCCCGGACGAATGGAAACACTTGATTGACCGACTCCTGGTAGATGGAAGGTCTCACCAACAAAAGATTGGCTTGGAAGCCATGGCCTACCTGGTTCCCAAAAGCTCTGGCGATGATCTGCCAGCTTATTTCCGATGGATCCGCCCCTTCCTGATCAGCCAGGACCAAACCCTGGATAATCATCTCCTCAAAGTTGTCTCAGCCCTGGCTAAACACTCGCAACAGGAGACAGCCTATCTGCTAAGGGAAGTGCTGGCGGACAGCGATGATGCGCACATCGCCAGCCGGATCCGCCGATATCTGGATTTTTTTGAGGAAGAGACACAAAAAAAACTCCTTGTCGCTCTCAAGAACCAGGTTCTTCTCTCAAAAAATCAAACTAAAAATCAGGGTAATTCATAAACCGCAAAATTATCAAAACTTACGGTCAAGCCTGCTTCTCCATAGGTCGTGGCAATCAAGCCGACGTCGCCTTCGAGATACTCGCTCTCTTCAACTCTGTCAACCAATTTCCCGTTGGTAAAAAGAGCCAAATAATCTTGCCCGCATTCAACCCGGATACGATTCAGGGTGCTTCCTTTTTGAATCAGATCTGACAACTCAAAATAATCACCGGTCAGGCGTTGGTAAACGCCTCCAACGCGTTTTTCGATCATGTAAGCCCCGTCACTTGAGATGACAACCGCGTAATATTGCTTTATGCTCTGAAATTTGCAGACCACCCCATAGCTGTTGTCATCCGTTCCGTTTAAGCGAGTGGCATCCACTTCAACGGCAACATTCCCAAAATCCTGATTTGCCAGGATCCACTTTTCTTGATTTTTCAATTTCAAGTTGATTTTGTAGCTGCCTTCGTTGTAATTGGCAGAAGTGCTGGCGTTTTCAAAGACATCCCAACCTGAGTCAGCGTTGCTGAAGTCATCCGAGTAAATCGGTTCTGGCTGGCCGCAAGAAACCAAAATGAATAGAGAAATTAGAAGAAATAAGGTCAAACGAAGGTGATTGGCCATCAGGTTTTCCTATTTGTGGATTATACCTTCTTTGAGAAAGGGATTTTCTAAATCTGTAAGAGCAACATGATAATGTCCTAAAGTAGCAAAATAGAAATGTCCTAATTACTATTAGGAGCTATGAAAAGGACTATCGAAATGAGCAATGAAGAACTACTCCGAAAAAGTGTCCTTGAAGGAG
>Ga0209312_1000889_pt1 | contig 23682 bp, 19 predicted proteins | sample BioC13SIPDNA_4_FD_185744 | JGI IMG/M metagenome (GOLD analysis project Ga0209312, IMG submission 185744) | Anaerobic biogas reactor microbial communites from Washington, USA - Biogas_R1_B C13 SIP DNA (SPAdes) (version 2) | ecosystem: Engineered > Bioreactor > Anaerobic > Unclassified | place... | reverse complement strand
ATCAACTTCGCGGGCAAGGCGATCACCGTCTCGGGGGACTACGGCGGCGCGATCCTTGAAGCGCCCGGCGGCTACGCCGTGTCGTTCTACACCGCCGAACGCAGCACGAGCGTCCTGAAGAACATCGTCATTCGCAACAGCAACGTCGGCATCTTCATCGCGGGCGCCTCGCCCACCATCCGGAACGTGACGGTCGCCGGCAACGAATTCGGGGTCGCCGCGTACGCCGGAGGCAATCCCGACATCAGCAACTGCATCCTCTGGGACAACATCAACGGCGACCTCTTCGGATGCACCGCAACGTACAGTTGCGTCCGGCAGGGAGCGGAAGGCACGGGCAATATCCGCCAGGATCCTCTGTTCGCCGATCCCGAGAACGGCGACTACCACCTGCTCTCGGAAAAAGGACGCTTCGTTCAGGCGTACGGACTGTGGTCCTTCGACGCCAAGACCAGTCCGTGCATCGACGCGGGCATTCCCTGGCTTGCCCCGGGCGCCGAGCGGATGCCCAACGGCGGCCGGATCAACATGGGCGCCTTCGGGGGAACGCCGCAGGCCAGCATGAGCGAATGGCCTCTGGCGGGCGATCTCAACCGCGATGGGCGAGTCGACTTCACGGACCTGACCGTCGTCCTCGACCAGTGGCTGGATGAACTGCCAATGGTCAGCGAGGCCGCGACCGGCCCGAATCCGCTTCAGCCGAATCCGCCCCGATGGGACATCGACGGCGAGCCGCACGAGGTCCATGGCGGCGCCGGCGCGTTCGACTACTACGTCGAGATGACGGCCGCGGAGGTGGTTTCACCGTACGGCCCGGTAGAGTACTTCTTTGATTGCAGCACGCATACAGATCTCGCGCCCAACGGCGCCGACAGCGGCTGGCAGACATCGCGCAGCTACAGGGTTCTGGTCGGACGCAGCAATCAGGGGCTTTCGTTCCGCGTGCGGGCACGCGATCAGGCCAACCACATGACAAATTGGTCCGACTGGGTCATGGCGCTAGCGGTAAGATAGCGACGGGAACGTCATGTGAAGACGCCGGCGTTCGGAGGCGGCGGGAGCGAACGCAACGGCATCGCGGGGGGCCCAATTGCGGCAGTCCGACCGCAATTGGGCTCTTGCGTTTGAGTCCGACGGCGTGCGTGGGATTCTGTGGATTCGGTGTTGACCTGTATCCACGATCACCATAGGATGGGATCGACGAAACGGGAACGGTTGAAGTGCGAGACCCGCGATGCGTGCGACGTTGCGAGCTTGTTGCGATGGAGTACCCAGGTGCGCGTTGGGTTTGCGCCGAGGTGGCGAGCGAGGACTGACGCTGATCGAGCTGCTCGTCGTCGTGGGTATCGTTTCCATGCTCATGGCCCTTCTGCTGCCGGCGTTGGGGAAAGCCCGCCGGCAGGCCCGGTCCATCGTCGGGATGCGACGGCTTCGAGAGATCACGGCCTCCGTCGACGTCTTCGCGTCCGACAATGACGAACGATATCCGCCGTCGGTCGCGACCATCGGCATGGAAGACAGTTGGAACTGGCAGGCGCCGAACATGCTGACCGGATATCTCGAACGGGCCCCCGGCGTGCGACGCTCAGTCAGCGCCTATCTGCGGGCCTACATCAACGACGCTGACGTGATGTTCTGTCCCAACGCCCCGCTGAAGTACCGGTATCTCGAGGAATCGTGGGACGCCGGCGATGACTGGGACCATCCCGAGACGCCTGCCGTACCGGACGCCCTGTTCGGCACCTACTGCCTCTATTGGAACTACGTAGGATATCTCGGCGCCGACAGCAGGCTGTTCCGGGGTCCAAGCGGTCCGGCTCGCGGGTATCGAGAAGGCACCGTAGTCGTCAGCGACTATCTCGGCTACGACCACTGGCGCAGTCCTCTGACCTACGGAAGCTGCGAACCATTCCGCGAGGCACAGGTCGTCGATGGAACGCCGATCTCGTCAGCTTTCTGGTCGAAACCCGGCAATGGCACGGCGGAGGAACTGGCAGGCCTGGAGATCCGGCTTCGCGCCGGACACGTGGACGGACGCGTCGAGTCTTACCGGCCCGCCGACACGCAGGCCATGCACGTGATCAAACAACCCGAGACCAACGAACCGTACGAGCCCGGCGTCGGACCGGGCGTCTTCTACATACCGCGCGTCGGACTGCGCTAAGAGAAAGCCGGCCTACGCCTTGACGATCTTGCTGCGCCCGCTGCGAACCGATGCGGTGGCATTGCGGGTGTCCACGACCAGCCGGGCGTGCTTGACGATCCAGGCGTAGTCGTAATCGCTGTGGTTGGTGGCGATCAGCACAGCGTCGTAGCTGGCAAGGGTCTTGGCCGTCAGCGGCTTGCTCTTCATCCGAAGGTCGTATTCGCGCTGCTTGTGCGTTTGCGGAATGTAGGGGTCGTTGTAATCGACCTTGGCGCCCTTTTCCTTGAGCATCTCGATCAGTTCCAGCGACGGCGACTCGCGCACATCGTCGATGTCCGGCTTGTAGGCCAGGCCGAGCACCAGGACACGCGAGCCCTTGAGGCTCTTGCGATGCTCGTTGAGGGCGTCGGCCGTCCGCTGAATGACGTACTCGGGCATGCTCGTATTGATCTCGCCGGCCAACTCGATGAAACGCGTCGGCATCGCGTACTGGCGCGCCTTCCACGTCAGATAGAACGGATCGATCGGGATGCAGTGGCCGCCCAGGCCGGGACCCGGATAGAACGCACTGAATCCGAACGGCTTCGTGCCGGCGGCCCGGATGACCTCCCAGACGTCGATGCCCATGCGGTCGAAGAGCATCTTCAGCTCGTTGACCAGCGCGATGTTGATGCAGCGATAGGTGTTTTCGAGAATCTTAGCCGCCTCGGCCACTTCGCAATTGTCCACGGGAACCAGCGTCTCGATCGCACAGCGGTACACCTGCAGCGCCCGGCGCAGGCTCTCCTTGCCGTAGCCGCCGATCACCTTGGGGATCGTAGACGTCCGGAAGCTCTTGTTGCCCGGGTCCTCACGCTCCGGGGAATAGGCCAGGAAGAAGTCCTTCTCGACCTTGAGCCCCGACTGTTCGAGGATCGGCAGCATGACCTCGCGGGTCGTGCCGGGGTACGTCGTGCTCTCCAGGACTACGAGCTGGCCCTTGCGGAGGTATCTGGCAATCGTGTGACAGGTGGTCTCGACGTACTGAAGATCGGGTTCGCGGTTCTTGGTCAGAGGCGTGGGCACGCAGATCAGAATCGCGTCCGGCTTCGACAATTGACGCATGTCCTCGGTGGCCTCAAACTGGCCCGACCGGATCATCTCGGACATGGTGGCGTGAGGGATGTGCTTTATCGGACTACGGCCCCGATTGATCGTCGCGACCGCCTTGGAATTGACGTCGAAGCCCAGCACCTTCGCCCCGCCCTTGCAGAACTCGCGTGCCAGCGGCAGTCCGACGTAGCCCAAACCGACGATGCCCACGTAGACGGATGCTCCGTCGCTTTTCGGATTTGCACTCCTGCGTTTTGCCACAACGACCTCGCCATCACAAAGAGACTTCTCCGACCGCCGGCGCCCGACGCTCGGGCCCCTTTGGCGTGTCCACATCCTATATCGGCACGCGTGACGTCAAAATTCGCATTTCCGTTGCCCGGAGCGCAAGAAAAATCGCTCTCGTCGGACGGCATCTCGGTTCGACGACCCAACGCCTCATCTGCCCGTCCACCGATCCGCCTCAAGGTTCAGCATCACGAGACTCTCGCCCGTCACGAGTCTTCGAGGATTTTCCACGCAGAGAATGTCGGCCTCATCGCGTCCGACATGCCGGCTGATCAGTTGATACGCCTGGCTCATGCAGGGCGCCCGTCCCGCGGTGTCGTGGGCGTCCGTGGCGATCGCCAGGGGAAGGGGCTCCTTGAGAAACGCCCAGGCCGCCTCCTGACTTCGCCGGCCGAAACCGCCGAGGAAGCTGCCGGCGGTAATCTGAAGGCAGGGCCGATAGGAAACCCACCGACGGACGTACTGCGGGCGTTCGGCCAGGAACGTGTGACGTTCCGGGTGCGTGATCACGCCGCAGAGCCCCCCTTCCGCCAGCCTTGCCAGCAGCATCTCCGGATCGATGAAGACCTCGTGCGGCAGTTCGAGCAACAGGTACCGCCCCCCATCGGCCACGGTGACGATCTCATCGGATCGCACCAACTCCTCGATTCGCTCGTCGATCCGAATGTCGGCCCCCGGCAGGACCTTCAGAGGAATCCGGGCCCCGGCCAGCAACTCGTTGAGCTGCGCGACCGCCTGCCGAATCGCCTTGGCGTCGTAGCGTCCATCGTAACGTCCGAGCTGGTGCGGCGTGGCCACGACGGTGGCGATGCGGTCGGCCGCCAGGGCACGACACAGCGTCAGGGCCGCCGGCACATCGGGCGGACCATCGTCCAGACCGGGCAGGCAGTGACAGTGCACGTCGATGAAGGTCGCTTCTGACGTACGTTCGGCCGTGTTGGAGTGCGAGAACTTCATAGCGATTGCAGCGTCAATTCGATATCGACCTTCCCTTCCGGGCGCCACACGCTCAGCACCACCCGATCTCCGACCTCGCGCACGTCAAGAAAACGGTACAGATCGCGGCTGGTGCGCACCGGCTGTCCGTCCACGGCGACGATCAAGTCGCCCACCATTCGGCCGCGGGCGTCATACCCCGCCGATCGCAGGCCCGCCTTCTCGGCAGCACTGCCGGACCTCACCTCGCGGATAAGCACGCCTTCCATGCCAAGGCGCCGCACGATGTAGTCCTCGAACAAGACCACGCCAAGACCGGCTCTCGGCGGACGGCCATAGCGAATGATCTGTGGAACCAGACGGTTGACCACATCGACCGGCACGGCGAAACCGATCCCGGCGTACGCCCCGGAGGGACTGACGATCGCCGTGTTGATCCCGATCAGCCGCCCGGCGCTGTCCAGCAGCGGCCCGCCGGAGTTGCCCGGATTGATGGCGGCATCGGTCTGAATCGCCCCCTCGATGGGACGACCCGTCAGCGACTGGATCACACGGCCCAGACCGCTGATCACGCCGGTGGTCAACGTCTGGTCGAAGCCGAAGGGATTGCCGATGGCGAACACCTTCTGTCCGACCTCGAGGTCGCTCGAAGTGCCGACCGCAATGGCGGGCAGAGCGCGGCCCTGCGTGTCGATCTTCAGAACCGCCAGGTCCTTGTCGGGCTCGGCCCCGACGAGCCGAGCCGGCCACGTCGAATGGTCCGCCAGGGTAACGTCGGCCGCCTGGGCATCCTTGATCACGTGAAAATTCGTCACGATGTATCCGTTTGCATCCCAGACGAAGCCCGAGCCCGTCCCCTGCGGCACTTCGGTGGCGTACAGACTGAACAGGTTCTGTCGAACGGCCTTACTGGTGATGAACACCACCGACGGCGAGGCCTGTCGAAACAGCTCGATGGTGCTCTTCTCATCCTCGGCCAGGTCGCCTCGCGGCGTGACGGCGCGTGGGGTGGCGCTGCGGTCGTGCACGCCGAACAGCCAGGGTCTGATCTGCCAGAAGAGCAGCACCACAAGCAGCGCCAGCAGCAACAGAATCAAGCCCCGGCTATGGTCCGGCCGTGCGGGGATGCGGTTGCGATCCAATTCGTTCTGCTCCATGACAGCCGTCTCCCGTCGAGTGCGTCTGATGTTCCGACAATCCGGTCGCCTTGCGCAACCGTGCGTATGTCGGCAGCCATCATAGGCGGCGTGCAGAAGACTGTCAAAGCTCTATCGCGCAACGGAACGGTCGAAGCCGTGCCGCAGACCAAACAGATTGCCCGGGGCTCAGAGATGGCGGCCCGACAGGCGTTGGCGAATCTCGATCTTGCTTTCCCACTTGTGAAAATCCAACGCCGCCGTTCGGTCCCAGTTCAACTGCCAAAGGGCATGCCAGCCGTGCCACAGAGCGACGAGAAATCGCAACAGTCTCATTGCCATCACCCCTCCTTGGCGGATCCCCGCATCGCAGGACCCGTAGAGATGAACATCGGCAGCGGCACACGCCTCATCGGGAGGGCACTGCCCAGGCCAGTACAACCCCGTGGCCGTTCCGCCGGGTTGCTGCCCCAGGCAGTGCCCCGTCCATCCGTGGACGTACCGATTGCCGCCACCCATCCTTGGTTCGTTGGATCGATCCGAATCGCGATCCGGATCGGTTACATGTCAAAGCCATGCCGGCTTGGAACTCCGTTCGCCTGCGTCCCAGCTACGGCTGCACAGCAAGACCTTCGCGAAGTACGGCCGAAGACCCATCGGGATTGGTCACGCGGACATCCCACACCGCCGGGATCGACACCATGTCGTCGGCGATCGTCACGCGGGCCATCATCGAATTCGGACTGATGACCCGAGTGCTCGTGGCCGTCGGGGGCGGACCTTCGCCCCGCTCGAAACACACCTTGGCGCCGTCAGCGAAGCCGGCCCCTCGAATGACGATCGAGCCGGGCATTCCCAACCGGATTATCCGGGGCATGACCGAGGCAATGGTCATGCTGGGCGACGCCGCATCGGCAACAGTCACGGTCATCCCGTCGGAATCGTTGTCCGAATACTCGTCGGCCCTGTCATGGCTGGCGGTGAGCGTATGCGTGCCGGCGCCAACGCCTCGCGTGTCCCACATATACGTGAGGTTCACGCTCTGCCCGGCCGACAAACCGCCGCGGATGATCTGTGTCCCAATGACGACGTCATCGCCTTTATCGGAGGTTGTTGCGCCGTCTGACGTCAGCGACACGGCGATATCCTCGACAACGTCCTCGTCGCCGACGTTCTCCACGGCCACGATGATCTGCGCCGAATCGCCTTTCGTGACGCTGGGAGGACCGTTGACCGAGGTGACGGCAATGTCGAAGATGGGCACGCGAACCGTCACCGAGACGCTCTTGCGGTCGTTCGTCGCGTCGTCATCGGTCATGTCGTGCTGGACGGTGAGCGTCTGCACGCCCGCGGGAACGTCGGTCGTATCCCAGGTGTAGGTCAACGTCATAGAGGCGCCCGGGCTCAGTGTCTGGGTGGTCTTCCGGGTCCCGATCGCGTCACTGGCGCCCTTGCGGGCCAAGGTCACGCTCACGCCGGCCGCACAACTTCGGTTGCCGACGTTTTCGATCGTCGCCGTCACGTCGATGGAGTCGCCCTGCATGACGGGATCGGTCAGGCGGATCTCTGCGACAGCCAGGTCCACCACCGCCGGCGGCAGTGCGGCCTTCTCGGCATGAACGAGGCCGGAACCGACCTGCGCCGCTGACAATGAGGGCAGCTTCTCAGCCGTCGCCCGCAATCGAGCCCGCACGCCCGCAGCACTGTGAATCCCGAGCGATGGAGACGCCCAGACCAAAGCAGCGACGCCGGCCACGTGTGGACAGGCCATCGACGTGCCGCTGTAATTGGCATAGGCACCGTCGCAGTAGGTGGATCGGATGTCCACGCCGGGCGCGGTCAACTCGACGGCGGGCCCCACACTGGAAAACGCCGCCAGGCGGTCCGCCGCATCAACGGCAGAGACCGCCATCACCGAGTCATAGGCCGCCGGATAGCCGACGGCGATCCCATCGTTGCCCGAAGCGGCGACAAGAAGCAGGCCCGCCTCACAGGCGGCGTCACATGCCTCGCCGAGGGCCTGACTGAACTCCCCCGCGAAACTCATCGACACAATATCGATTCCGTGGTCCACACACCACTCGAGCCCCTGAATCACGTCGCTGACGTACCCACTCCGGTCGTCGGCAAGCACCTTCACCGCCCAGAGCCGAGCCTGGGGCGCGACGCCGACGACCCCGACGCCGTTGTTCAGGGCCGCCACAATCCCGGCGCAATGCGTGCCGTGCCCTTCCTTGTCGGTCCAATCGGCGCGCCTCGTGCTGCCGTCTTTGAGGATGTTGCCGGTGCAGTTGACACCGCCGACGACCGACAGATCCGGGTGATCCGCGTCAATCCCTGTATCCAGAATGGCCACATCGACGCCAGCGCCAGAGGTGTTGCCGTACTCAACGGTCCAGACCCGATCGGCGCCGATCCGCTCGATATTCCAGGGGGTATCCTGCGCGGTCGCATGGACGCGTCGATCGCGCTCGACGTACGCAACCTCGGGACGGCTTCTGATGCTCTCGAGCGTCTCATCGCTCATCGTCGCCAGAACGATCGGGAGCAGATGGTAAGAGTGATCGACCTGCCCACCCGCACCGCGAATGACCTCGGTGAGGGTTTGGGGACGATTGGATCCGACAGCAGGATGAAACCCGATGAGCACCTTACGGCCGGCCGAATCGGTCTGGGCCGAGATGCTCTGGACCTGACAGAACCCCACGAGAACCGGCAAGACGATTCTCAACGCTCTCCATAGCGTCTCCACGGTCGCACCCTCCTTACCGCACTTTGCACTACCTCCCTGGCACACCCGCCCTCACCGTCGAAACGCGACATCCGGCAAAGAGGTGCAGCACTTTTCTGATGCATGGTTCGGTACGACCCTTCTCGTGGTGTCCCTTATACCAAGATCCCGGAGTTTGTCAATTGTGGAAAGTACGTATTGTAAACCGGGTGATCCGCAAGACACGGAGAGGCTGCAAACGGAACGAGGCGTCATACTGGAGAATCCAGCCCATCGACAGCCGCAGAGCGGGCGCGACGTCACACTCGCACTGGCAACGGCGACAACTCGCAATCAGCCGGCACGATGCGTTGCGCCGCCGTCGCGCGACCCGACCTTCGGCCCAAGGACCTGGGCGTTAAAGTCGGCTGCGATGTCGCGACAGGCGTCGCCCAGCTTCTCGGTGGCGATCACACACATCAGGTGGCGCGACAGGACCGTCAACTCATCGGTCTTGGGCAGTTGCTCGATCATCGCCATCAACTGCCTCATTCCCACCTCCAGGGGTTGATCCCGCTGGAGAAGACCGGCGTTGATGATGTAACGCCACGCCTGAGCCAGCGTCGTAAGCATGTTCATCTGCGGCCCATGCTCCAATACGACCACCGACAGACCGATCGCGGTCATGTTGCCCTCGTCGTCCAGAAGCGACTGGGTCACAATCTTGATCGTCCACTGCGGGTTCTGCTCGACCAGCCGGACACCCTCATAGGGCCCGAAGGCCTCGGCCACGTGCTGGCGAATCGCTTCGGCCAGTGGCTCCGGGGCGTTGACATCGAGGCGGATCGACACCGTAGGTCTCGATGGCCCGGGCGCCGCGCTATTCGGACCGTGGGATGCGGATGTAATCAGAGATGTGCTGCACAACAAGAAAAGAACGGCCGGGTTCATCTTATGCCTCCTCCATTGCAGTCATGAACGATGAACGCTTACGGAACCCCGCAAGAACCTACATGCCCTTGCTTCCCTGGTTCCACCGGCTGATTATAGGTCCTTCGGCCGCCGCGTCAAGTGTTTCCTCGACGCCAGGACCGACAATCTGTCGAATAAGATCGAGCCGGGCCCGACCGGGCCGCGCCCGGGGCAGGCCCGCACGCAGAAAAATGATGCAGCGGATTCATCAAAAGGTACCCTTTGCCAAGGCGGACGAATGTGCTATGATACGCTCGTTTCGCTCGATCACCCGTTTTCAGCGATATTTCCCTTGGAAGGTTTTGATGGCCGAGACAGTAACTGGAGTATTGAAGCACGTTGGCAAGCGGCAGTTTGTCGTGCGAACGGCCGAACGGTCGTTCCGCCCTGGACCAGTGGAGTTGACGGTCCATCCGGAGGTGGCAAAACGCGCTCCTTTGGTCGAGGGCGCCGCCGTCACCGGCCAGATCGAGCGGAAGAAGGGCAAACCCAGCCTGACGACCGTCGAGATGATCGGCGGCCTGGCCCCCGACGCCTTCCGCAAACGCCCCCACTTCGCAGACCTGACCGCCATCGATCCGCACGAACGGTTCGATCTGGGCAGTTGCGGCCAAGTGAGCATGCGGATCGTCGATCTGATCGCCCCCATCGGCAAAGGAACGCGACAGTTGATCGTCTCGCCCCCGAAGGCGGGCAAGACCGTTCTGCTCGAACAGATGGTCCTGGCGATTCGCCAGTGCTCGCCCCAGAGCCGCGTCATTGTCCTGCTGCTGGACGAGCGTCCGGAGGAAGTCACTCACTTCCGCCGGGCCGTCGAGGGGGCCGAGGTGGTCTCGAGCACGAGCGATCACAGTGCCGACGAGCACACCGAGCTGGCCGAACTGATGCTGGCCCACGTCCAGACGGAACTGGAGTGCGGCCGCGAGATCGTCCTGTTGATCGACAGCCTGACACGAATGGGTCGGGCATTCAACAACCGGACCCGCCGGCGAGGCGCCCCGCGCGGCCACACGATGAGCGGCGGCCTGGAGGCAGGCATCCTGGAGGTGCCGCGCCGTCTCTTCGGCCTGGCCCGCAACGTCGAGAACGGCGGATCTATCACGATCATCGCCACCTGCCTGACCAATACGGGTTCGCGCATGGACCAGTTGATCTTCGAGGAGTTCAAAGGCACGGGCAACAGCGAGGTCGTGCTGGATCGGACGCTGGCCGAGGCAAGGGTCTATCCGGCGATCGACATACCGGCCAGCGGAACGCGCAAGGAGACCAAGCTGTACGACGACAATCGCAGCCAGGGCCTGATTACACTGCGACGCGTGCTGGCGAACTACGGCCCTCGCGACGCGATGGAGGCCCTGTTCAAGCTACTCAAGAGATATCCGACCAACGAGGAATTCCTGGAGAGCATGAGCTCTCAGAGTTGACCGCCCGTGAGTTCGCATTCGGCACCATCCGACGACGAGGCCCCCGGCCTTTATCTGCACGTACCGTTCTGCGCGAGCAAGTGCGGATACTGCGCGTTCTATTCTCAGCCGACAGCCGGGCGGGACATGCCTCGGCTCGTGTCGGCGTTGCTGGAGGAGGCCCAACGCTATCAGGCGGTCCCGGCGGTGCGGACGATCTACATCGGCGGCGGCAGCCCGACCAGCCTGCCGGCGGACCAACTGGCCCGGCTCGTCGAGACCGTCGCGTCGACCTGGCCCAACGCAGAGGAATTCACAGTCGAGTGCAATCCGGGACAGGCCAACATCGAGATGCTGTCGATGCTGGCTTGCTGCGGCGTCAATCGGCTCTCGTTCGGCGTGCAGTCCTTCCACAGAAGCGAACTGGAGCTGCTCGGCCGTCGGCACAGCGCCGATGAGGCGGTGCGATCGGTCCGCCAGGCCCAGGATCTGGGATTCACGAACGTGGGGATCGATCTGATCTTCGCCGTTCCGGGCTCGACGCTCGATTCATGGCAGCGATCGTTGGAGTCGGCGATCTCGCTGGGGATGCAGCATATCTCGGCGTACAGCCTGAGCTTCGAGCCGGGAACGCCTCTGTACGAAGCCCGCCGACTTGGTCGAATCGACAGCATCGAGGAGGACACGGACCGGGCAATGTACGAACTGGCCATCGACCTGCTGGCGGCGGCGGGGTTCGTGCAATATGAGATCTCCAACTTCGCACGAGAAGGATTCGAGTGCCGTCACAACATGGGATGTTGGGAGAACCGACCATACATCGGCATCGGCCCATCGGCGGCCTCGTACTGGCGCGGTGAACGAACCGCGAACGTGGCCGATATCGACGCGTATATCAGCCGCATAGAAGCCGGCCGGCCGGCGACCGAACAGCGGCAGCAGCCGGACCGCGACGATTGTATCTGCGAAACGGCCGTCCTGAACCTGCGGACCCGCAGAGGCGTCAATCTGGCTGACTTCCAGCGCAGGACCGGGGCGGATTTCCGAAAAGTCTTCGCCACGCCGCTGCGTCGGCACGAACGGGAAGGGCTCATAGAAGCCGGTGCGGGCCAGGTGCGCCTGGCGCGAAGGGCCCTGGCCGTCGCCGATTCGGTTTTGTGTGATTTTTCATCGCTTTGAGGAACGCAGCTTGGACACGAAGTACATACGCAACTTCTCGATCGTCGCCCACATCGATCACGGCAAGAGCACGCTGGCCGACCGGATGCTCGAACTGACCGGGACGATCACCGCCCGCGAGGCCAAAGAGCAGCTCCTCGACGACATGGACATCGAGCGGGAACGGGGCATCACCATCAAGGCCTCGGCGGTGACGATGCACTACGAGTACGAAGGCCACACGTACATGCTCAACCTGATCGACACGCCAGGGCACGTGGACTTCCACTACGAGGTTTCCCGCGCCCTGGCCGCCTGCGAGGGGGCCCTGCTGGTGGTCGACGCCAGCCAGGGGGTCGAGGCCCAGACCGTCGCCAACGCCTATCTGGCGGTGGAAACGGGGGTCGAGATCATGGGCGTCATCAACAAGGTAGACCTGCCGGCCGCACAGCCGGACGTCGTGGCCGAGGAAATCGAACACGTGCTCGGAATCCGCAAGAACGAGTGCTTTGCGATCAGCGCCAAGACGGGCAAGGGCGTCCGGGAACTGCTCGATGCGATCTGCGAGTTGCTGCCGGCCCCCGCCGAGCGCGGCAGCGAACCGACACGGGCCCTGGTCTTCGACAGCCACTCGGACCCCTACCGGGGCGTCATCTGCTACGTGCGGGTCTTCAGCGGCAAGCTGCGTGTGCGTCAGAAGATGCGGCTGATGCACACGGGCCGCAGTTACCTGGTTACGGAGCTGGGCAAGTTCCGACCGGCCATGACGCCCGTCGAGGAGCTTGGCACCGGCGAGGTCGGCTACATCGTCGCGAACATTCGCGATCTGGCCGACGTGCACGTCGGCGACACGGTCACCGACGACGCCAACCCGGCCCCGGACCCGCTGAAAAGCTATCAGCCGCCCATGCAGATGGTCTTCTCCGACTTCTATCCGGGCGACAACACCGAATACTCGAAGCTCCGGGCCGCCTTCGAGAAACTGACGCTCAACGATGCCAGTTTCACATTCGTCCCCCAGAACTCCCCGGCCCTCGGTTTCGGCTTTCGCTGCGGCTTTCTCGGCCTGCTCCACATGGAGATCATCCAGGAACGCCTCGAACGCGAAAACGACATCGACATCGTCCAAACCGCGCCGACCGTCAGCTACGAGGTCGTCATGAGCGATGGGCAGGTGCGCCGCATCGGCTCGCCCAGCGAACTGCCGGATCGAACGCATATCCAGGAGCTACGAGAACCGTTCGTTCGGCTGGAGATCATCACCAGCACCGAGTCGATCGGCGGGATCATGAAACTGGCCGAGGCACGGCGCTGCAAGCTCGTCAAGACCGACTACCTCAACCCGACCCGCGTGATGATGGAATACCGGGCCCCCCTGGCCGAGATCGTCTACGATTTCTACGACCAGATCAAAGGAATCAGCCGGGGCTATGCGACCATGGATTACGAACTGACCGATTTCGAGGCGACGAATCTGGTCAGGATCGACATCCTCGTCAACGGCCAGCCCGTCGACGCCCTGTCGATCATCGTCCACCGCGACAACGCCGAGCAGAGGGGACGCAAGCTGATCCTCAAACTCAAAAAGGCCATCCCCAGACACCAGTTCGAGGTTCCGCTCCAGGTCGCCATCGGCGGCAAGATCATCGCACGAGAGACCGTCAAGGCCTACCGCAAGGATGTGACCGCCAAGCTCTACGGTGGCGACGTAACCCGGAAGATGAAGGTGCTCAAGAAGCAGAAAGAAGGCAAGCGACGCATGAAGAGCATCGGATCGGTCCAGATCCCGCAGAAGGCCTTCATGAGCATCCTGGACACCAGCGATTGATCTCTTGGACCCGTTTTCGGCCGCCGGGGACCGGAACGCGCCGTTCTCCATGCCCAACGGAAGGATCCGAGACGAGAATTCACTTCCGTTTGCGTATTTTCACCACCAGATATCGACTCTCGCCGGCCGATATTGGATCATGGAACGCGCCGTGATCCGCCCGGCCCCGGCGTAGGGGGCGGAAAGACAAATCGGCAGGAATCCTTGACGCAGAAGGAACGTGCATGATATAGTGGTTGCGAAATGAAGGCGTGTATCTGTTTTTGTACCCTCATGGGTTAGAGCTTTCGGCGCCGACTGAACATCTCGCATCCGATTCCTCTCGATCGCCCCTCTTGGTACATCTTCCGAACACTCCCTTTGTGGGACCGAGTACGTGTTCGGTCACTCCCGGCGTGGCTTTCGCACCAACGGCTTTCTTTGAATGGGGTACATCATGTGCCAGGATCATCATATACCGGCCCTGAAAATGGGGAACCTGGAAATCCGCCTGCCCATCATACAGGGTGGGATGGGCGTAAGGGTCTCGGGGGCCCGCCTTGCCGCCGCCGTCGCCAACGCCGGCTGCGCCGGCGTCATCGCCAGCGCGGGACTGGGCCTGTTCGAGGATCTTCGCGGCTCCCAATCCCATCGGCTGGGGGAGGACATCCTCCGCAGCGAGATCCGAAAGGCCAGGCAGCTAACCGATGGAGTCATCGGTGTGAATATCATGGTCGCCTTGTCGAACTACGAAGCGCTTGTGAAGGTGGCCGCCGAAGAACAGGTGGACATGATCGTCTCTGGGGCGGGACTGCCTCTGTCCCTGCCGCAATACGTCGGCAGCAGCCCCACGAAACTGGTCCCGATCGTCTCGTCGGCGCGCACGTTTCAGATCATCTGCAAACGCTGGCAAAGCCACTTCCACCGGCTGCCCGATGCCGTGGTCGTGGAGGGCGTCCTGGCCGGCGGGCATCTCGGGTATTCTCCGCAGAGCCTCGCCGACGATTCGGCGCCCACACTCGAACAGACGGTGACCGAGGTCGTCGTCGTGGCCAATTCGTTCTTCCCAGCCATCCCTGTCATCGCTGCCGGGGGCATCTTCGACGGTCAGGACATCGCCCGATTCCTCCGTCTGGGCGCCGCCGGAGTGCAGATGGCCACGCGATTCGTCTGCACCGATGAATGTGACGTCCACGACAACTTCAAGCAGGCGTATCTGGACGCCGGTCCCGAGGACATCACCCTGATCGACAGCCCCGTCGGGCTTCCGGGCCGCGTCATCAACAATGCGTTCGTCGAGAGCATCAAGCGGGGCGAAACCAAGCCGTTCCTCTGCAAGAGCCAGTGTCTGCGAAGTTGCGACCCCCGAAAGGCCCCCTACTGCATCGCTGAGGTCCTGGCGAAGGCTGCGATGGGCAAACTGGACGAGTCCTTCGCCTTTGCCGGAACGAATGCCTATCGATGCAATGAGATCGTACCGGTCAAGGCATTGGTGGCTGAACTGACCCGTGAACTGGCCCGGGCAATGGCCGAACGGCAGGCATGTTCACCCGCCAAGGTCGCCTGAGGCGCACCAGAAACGTGTCCGCGCCGTCTTCGCTCTCGGGAAAAGGCTGATCGCCGGCCTATGGGCGGCCGGATGAGGAACGCTTCCAGGGCGACGGGGACCGCGAGGCGCCTTTTTTGCGGAATTCCTGAATTCTGCCCTTGCCCGGCTTGCGCTTGGGGCGAAAGGCCGGCTTGGGAGGCTGTCCACCGGCCATGATGAACAGTGCCTTGGTGCAGGCGTCACGCGTGGTGCGATCGGTGTGTTTGACCCCTGCCGTCAAGACCTCTGACGCCATCTTCCTCATGCGGCCCTTCATGCTCCGAAGGCCGTAGGCGGCCGCCTTCTTCGCCGTCCTGGGGAAGTTCCCGAAAAGGACCTCCTTGAGAATGTCCAAGCCGTCTTCCTGCATCCACGACAGATTGAACGCCGCCAGCCGAGCAGTGGAAACGTTGTCGCTGAACAGCCTCTCCCGAAGCTTGTTGAGCAGTTCGATCGCGGCCTCGTCCTTCTCCCTGCCGGAAGGTTTCCTTTTCTCGAGCTTCATAGAGCCCTCCATGTCAAGCATCCATGCTTTGTACCCTGCCTCCTCCCTGCGCGGATAGAGGCTCGTGCTCTCTCGTGGCGCTGCCCGTTCCCAGATGTCCCCACACCCCACAATCCGGAGGCCGCGAGACAAGAATCGAGGACCGCAGACCGGTTTGAGGCATCAGTCTACCGCACAGACCCGCTCGAACGCAAGAGACAAGCTGGAAAAAAATCCTGCCACGGCGTCACAAGGTCGAGCGACGCACCTTCCAGGCCGTCCTTGAGAGGAACCGGCCGAACCGGTACAATGCAAGCACGTATGTGACAGAAAACTCTCTGAGGGCAATACCCCGGGGCCTCTATGCGACGACGACCGAGCCGTCAAAGACCACACCGACAGACCGCCGTGCAAATCGACCCGAAGCGACCCGATCTTCCTGCTCGCCGGAAGGCATTCGCCGGTCTTCTGCTCCTGGCGATCGGGACCATCGCAGCGCCGGCCCGCGCCGCCGATGCGCCCCAGTGGGGCCGGCAACACAGCCGGAACATGGTATCGCCGGAGACGGGGCTGCCCGAACGCTTCGATCCGGCCACGGGCGAGAATGTCAGATGGATCGTCCCGCTGGGCAGCCAGACCTATGCGACCCCAATCATCGCCGGCGGAAAGGTGCTTGTCGGCACCAACAACGACAACCCCCGCGACGAAGACCACAAAGGCGATCGCGGCATCCTGCTGTGCCTGAACGAGGCCGATGGCTCCTTGTGCTGGCAGCTCATCGCGCCGAAGCTCTCCGACGATATCTACAAGGACTGGCCCAGGGCCGGAATGTGTTCGCCGCCCACCGTCGAGGGCGACCGCGCGTATATGGTGACCAATCGCAACGAGGTGGTCTGCCTCGACCTGCACGGCCTGGCCAACGGCAACGACGGCCCCTATCGCGACGAGGCCCGACGTATGGTCCCGGCCGACAAGGCCCCCCTGCCGCCGAAGAACACCGACGCCGATGTCATCTGGCTCTACGACATCCCCGCCGAGATCGGCGTGTTTCCGCACGATTCAGCCCATTGTTCGATTCTCATCCTCGGCCAGTTTCTCTACATCAACACCAACAGCGGACTGACCGGCACGCACAAGGACGTCCGCACGCCCGAGGGCCCGAGCCTGATCGTGCTCGACAAGGCCACCGGACGACTGGTCGCCCGCGATGACGAGAACATCGGCCCGAACATCATCCACTCGACGTGGTCGTCTCCAGCGGTCGGCCAGGTGAACGACCAGACGCGGGTGTTCTTCTGCGGGGGGGACGGCGTCTGTTACGCCTTTGAGCCCGTGCCATCGGTCCCCGCCGACGGCATCGCGAAGCTCCAGCATCTGTGGCGATTCGATTGCGACCCGACGGCGCCCAAGGAAAACGTCCAGCAGTACAACGGCAACCGCCAAGTCAGTCCCAGCAACATCAAGAGCATGCCCGTCTTCCACAACGACCGCCTGTACGTCACCGTCGGCGGCGACATCTGGTGGGGCAAGCGGCTCGCCTGGCTCCAGTGCATCGATGCGACGCGGACGGGCGACACCACCGACGACGGGCCCATCTGGGCCTTTCCGATGCAGACCCACTGCTGCTCGACCCCCGCGATCTGGAACGGCATGGCCTTCGTCGCCGACTGCGACGGCAACGTGCACTGCGTCGATATCGAAACGGGCAAGGCCCACTGGACACACAAGTGCGACGGCGAGATCTGGGCCTCGACGCTCGTGGCCGACGGAAAGGTGTACATCGGGACGCGACGGCGTGACTTCTGGGTTCTGGCGGCCGACAAGGAGAAGAAGGTCCTCCATTCGGTCCGGCTGGACAGCCCCATGACGGGCAGCCCGATGGCGGCCAACGGTGTCCTGTACATCGCTACGATGAAGAGCCTCTACGCCGTGCAGCAGAGCGCCAAGTGATCCGATCCGGCCGTCACTTGGCCGGAACGAGCCAGGCGACGAACCCCCCGCCGTTCTCCATCGGCACGTCGATCTTCCGGCTTCGGTTGATCTTCGTGCGTTCGACGCTCATCGCAGCCGGCTCGCCCTCGATGTCGCGGACGAGAACGGCCTCGTGCGTGCCGTCGGCCAGGAACGACAGATCCAGCGGATAGGTCCTGGCCTTGCCGCCGTTGATGATCCCGACGAACCAGCTTGTCCCGCTGCGCCGGGCAAAGGCCGCGACCTGGCCGATCTCGCTGCCCCCCAGTACGATCGTCTGGTCCCACGTGGACGGCATCGCCTTGATGACATCGAGAGCGTTGCTTTCGAGGTAGAACTTCCAGTGGTCGGCCCAGTGCATCAGCGGCGAGGTGTACACCACCGCCGAGGCGAGCTGAAGGGCCGCCGTGGTCCCCTTGAGCTTGTCCGGGTGGAACGTGCAGGGCGTGAAATCGCCATGTCCGGCCAGGTAGCGCGTGAACGGAAGCGTCGCATAGTGCATCGCCGGCAGGTCAGACCACTTGTTGTACTCCAGCCCCCGGATGCCCTCGCGCGTCATCTCGTTCGGGAACGTCCGCGACTCGCCGGTCGGCTTGTTGGCCCCGTGGTAGTTGACCATGAGCTTGTGCCGCGCCGCCGTCGCCAGCGTGTAGGTGTAGAAATCGACCCGCGAGCGGGACTCCGAGTCCATGAAGTCGATCTTCACACCGACGGCCCCCTCCCGGGCGCATCGCCGGAGAAAATCCTCCCTCGCGTCCGCCTGCTCCAGGCCGCCCCAGTGCTTCCAGACGTGAATGCCCACGCCCTTGCCTCCGGCGTAGTCGCACAGCTCCTTGAGGCAGGCCCACATGTCCTTGCCGGGCAGTTGCCAGGCCTTCTCCCAGCCGGCGTCGACCAGGTAATACTCGAAGCCCATCTCGGCCGCCTTGTCCACCCACTCCTTTTGGTAGCGGAACTCGACGCTGCTGTCCGACCACCAGTTCCACAGGGCGCGTCCCGGCTTGATCCATGGACTGTTGATGCCCTCCGGAAACAGATTGGCGTCCGGCGCGGGACACAGATTCGCCACGATGTCGCTGTTGACCAGCGCGTTCAGGTCGGGGCCCGTCATCGTCACCCGCCAGGGCGTGCGGATCGGGCCGGTCTCCTGCCAGCTCGCATCGTCTTCGAAGACCCCTTGCAGCCGCGTCGAGCCGGTGGCGCGAACGGTCATGCCGCTGTAGGCGAGCAACCCCGCCTCGGTGATCGCGCCGCAGGTCCCGTCGGCGTATTCGACCGTGACGGGAAAGCCGATCTGCTCATCGACCTTGACCTTCGACGGGGCCGCCTTGGCATAGAACCCTTCGTAGTTCGCAACATTCGTCTGGTACCATATCTGGCAATCGTCCGGCAGGTCCCACGCGCTGGCCTCGCCGGAGACGGTCCGCCGGCCCACCCCTGGAACGACGTAGCGATAGCCCAGACCATCGTCGAAGACGCGGACCTCAAGAACGTAGGCCGTCTTCGAAGCGACGTGCGTCACGTCGATCTCGGCGCCGTTGTAGCGATTCACTGCCTCGGCGTGGACGCCCCGCCAGGGATACCGCTCGTCGTGCGTCGTCCGTCGGCAGTCCCCCAGGGTCACGCCCTGCCCCAGATCGACGCCGTCCACCGTGATCCCAAGGGGCGACGGGCGCAACAGAACGGTCCTGGTCCCTTTCATGCGCTGGACGGCGTAGTTGAGCCGGCCGTCCGTGCCGACGAGCACCTGGACTCGGACCTGCCCGCCGGGCGATTCGATCGCCACGGCCTCAGCGGCATGGACCGTTCCCACGAACACGCACATCGACACAAACGCAAGCACACCAGCGAATCGAGCTGTCATCGCAATCATCCTTTCCAGACGGCGGTATTTCGACGCGCCCCTCCATTGGCCCTAAAGTGCCATATCGGCTGTTTCAATGCAACCCTTTCCGCGCGAAAACGACTTTGGCGTTTCCCAAGGGCACCTCCAGCGGTATCATATCCGAGACGCCGGGCCGAGGCCGCCCGGCGCGGATTCATCGAAAAGGGAGGACATGCAAGATGACACGATATCGGTCGATTCCCACCTTCGTGAGCCTGTCGTTGATCTTCGCGATGATGAACGCATCGAATGCAGCCGCCGACTGGAAGGCACAGGCCGACGCCCGGATCGAGCAGATCCGCAAGCAGGACGTGCGTCTGCAAGTGGTCAACGCTCGGGGTGAGCCGGTCCCGGGTGTCCGCATTGAAGCCAGGCAGGTTCGCAAGGCCTTTCCGTTCGGCGCCGCCATAGGCCGCGCCATCCTGGGCAACCCCCGGCTCCAGGAGTTCTTCAAAGACCACTTCAACTGGGCCGTCTTCGAGAACGAATCGAAGTGGTACGCCAACGAGCGAAGCCCCGGCCGGGCCGACTATACCACCGTCGATGCGATGTTCGCCTGGTGCCAGGCCAACGGCATCCCGGTGCGAGGCCACTGCGTTTTCTGGGAGCCCGAGAAGTGGCAGACGAAATGGGTCCAGCCCTTGACCGGCGACGCCCTGCGAGAAGCCGTCGAGCGACGTCTTGAAAGCGTCGTGCCCCACTTGCGGGGCAAGTTCGTCCATTGGGACGTCAACAACGAGATGCTCCACGGCGACTTCTTCAAGGCCCGTCTCGGCGAGTCGATCTGGCCATGGATGTTCCAGCGCGCGCACGAGCTCGACCCCGAGGCCAGGCTGTTCGTCAACGAGTTCAACATCCTCTCGGTCGACCAGGATTTCAAGGAGGTGCAGACGGACGAATACGTCGCCCACACGCGATGGCTGATCGACCAGGGCGCGCCCATCCACGGCGTCGGCCTCCAGGGCCACATCTGGACCGAGGACATCCTCTCGAAGCCGCACGTCCTCAAGGAGCGGCTCGACAAGGTCGCCACCCTGAACCTGCCGATCTGGATCAGCGAGTTCGACGTCGCCGACGACGACGAACGAAGCTGCGCCGACAAGCTCGAACTGGTGTACCGCACCGCCTACAGCCATCCGGCCGTCGAAGGGATCGTAATGTGGGTCGTCTGGGCGGGCAACTCCTGGCGCGGCCCCAACGCCGGCATCGCCCGACGCGACTGGACCCTGAACGAGGCAGGCAAACGGTACGAAGCCCTGATGCGCGAGTGGTCCACCGAAGCCTCCGGCGAAAGCAACGCCGACGGCCTCTTCGCCTTCCGCTGCTTCCACGGCGACTACGAGATCACCGCCACCCCCCGCGAGGGCGACGCCATTACCCAACGGGTGCAAGTCACCCCGGGACCGCAGGCCCAGACCCTGACAATCCGTCTCGATTGACGCGTCACCGTCGTCGCATCATGTGGATGGTCAGTCTCTCGGCAACAATAGCAATCACAGAGGATCGCTAGAGTCGATCACTATACTCCTTCAACGCTGTCGCCACTGCCTCGTCAAGCCAGTGGCCAAAGGACTGGCTGACAGCATCGGCATGCGTTTCATATGTGAAGACAAACGGTTCCAGAGAACAAGGGAAGAAGTCCTGAGAGACGGACTTTCTGTCTTCCGACTGCTCGAATGACTCCAATTGAGCGAAAGCCGTTGCCTCCATCACTCCTGAGAGTTCTCGCCCAACATGATGGAAGGACGTGACAAACACGAGTCGCTCCCGATCAACACGCACCGAAGCTTTCACAAAGAAATGAGCTTCGTCGAAGTTCGCAAATTTCCCGGCCTGATTTGCGGTTTGCACAACTTCATACTTGTACCAATGTGCATTGTCCCGATCTGGACCGCCCTCGATAATACGGATATCCGGGTCAGCCAACTGTGACACCGGCTCCCTCAATCGACCGAGCGTATCCTCCAAGACATTCTTGGCCTCCGTCCGCAGGACCTGTGCAACTTGATCGACGGTGCGGAGTGCAGCGTCTTTCTCTTGTTTCCGTTTCTCCAGTTTCGTGGCAAGACTCTGGATTACGGCCTCCGCCAATCGTTGTCTGCGAGACTTGGCGGTATCGACTTCCACGCTCAACGCCTGCAGTATGGCCGTTCTCTCGATGCGTGTGAAGAGTTTTGCCAGAGGCTCCAAATTACCAGAATCAGCGACTTCGAGCGCGCTTATGTACTCAGCCCGCAGATCTCGGTCAATGACAAGCGGAAGCAAGTCAGCCCGGAGAAGAACCAGAGTTACAAGCGCACGGCCGACCCGTCCGTTGCCATCCTGATACGGGTGTACCTGCGTAAACCTGTGATGAAACCAGGATGCCACGATAATTGGGTCCTCATCCGAGTATTCAGTAAGCCATCCTAGCAGATTCTCCATCTCCGACTCGACATGGATCGGAGGACAGTATTCATGCACCGTCCCATCGGCACGTCGCGGGTTGTTTGGCTGCTTCTTGAACGCGCCTTTGGACAAGGGTATCTCGACTCGCTTCCCAAACTGATCGACTGCCACCGTTGTATCTTGGTGCTGTGTCAGGATTCGATGAAGCTCATGAATTACCCCTTTGGTGAGTCTGCGGTTCCCTGCAACACAATCCATCACAAGTTTGATCGCGGCTTCCTGGTCTCGCAACAGATCGATTAGGCGAGATGGCTCAATATTGGTACTTGGACGAGAGACAAGTTCCTCTACGAAACCTCTGGCAACAAGGACTTCGGTGGTCCCTCGATCCAAGTCGTACAAACGTTCGAGGATTCCAGTCTCAACGCTGAGTCGACGGACCAGACGCTCTTTGAAAAGCCCCAGATTATCCGCACTGGAACTCTCAAGCTTCCTCTTCGCGGTTTTCCACGTCTTGTAGAGGGGGCTCATCGTGGCCAGATCAATGGCCCTCTCTTCATCAGAGAGCGGTTTGATAGGTGTCCACTTGTAGTTCGGCATGTCACTTACTCCCGATTGCTGCTCTTCAAGGACAAATGGAATCAGGACTACTTCTCCCCCGATCATGGTTTCGAATCGCGGCGTGTCCAATTCTCGATTCGCAGGCCTTCGACTCGGCGGAACTCCTTCTCGTTGTTCGTCACGAGAACCAGATGGCCTGCCGCGGCCTGCGCCGCCAGCAGCAAGTCCATCGGCCCGATCGGTCTTCCTCGCATCTCCAGCGAGGCTCGAATCCGCCCATATTCGGCGCAGGCTCTCTGATCGAAATCCAGAATAGCAAACGCAGACAGGAACTCCAGCAGCGCGATCCGGTTGCGCTGCGGATACGCGCTGCGGGCAATGCCGTACTCCAATTCCGCCAGGGTAATCGTGGAGATCGCGACCTGGCCGGGCTGTTTTGACCGCATACGTTCGATTGCCGCCGCCGGCTTCTTGCGGATGATATAGATGCAGATGTTCGTGTCGAGCAGGTAGTTCATCGGATCGCATCACGCCGCTCGAAGACGCCCTGATCGCGCTTGCCGCTGAGAAAATCGTCGGAGAACCGGTCCAGGCTGTCGACGAAGCCCCCCCACGGATCCTCGTCCTTGGGAATCAGCAGGACGATTCCATTGATCCTCTTGACGTACACCTCGTCGCCGGCCATGGCGTATTCCTTCGGCAGCCGCACCGCCTGACTTCGCCCGTTCTTGAACAGCTTCGCCGTATCCACAGAACCTCCTTACAGGATATATACCACAGTATATACCACGTCGATCCCGTTGTCAAGCCCCCCGCCGGGAAGTCTGAACGCGACAGAACATCGACCCGCAGGGGCACCAGAGGATAGCTCTCCGGCCTCTCTTGCTTTCTCGGCGGTTATTCCTGTCGGGTGCTTCGGAGGGTTTCGAGGTTGGCTTTGGCGTGTGGGACCTGGTCGAGGAATTTGCTGATGGTCGGGCAGCCGTAGTCGTCGCAGAGGGCGCAGCTCTTGACGTGGCGATCCAGGCCGCACTGGCGGATCTCGCACTCGCCGCAGTGGCCGATGTGCACGCCCTCGAGCTTCAGGCAGCCCACGCAGTCGACCCGCTCGGGCGGAATCTCGACGCCGAACTGCTTGGACCACTCCGCGGCAGTCA
>Ga0209312_1000888_pt1 | contig 23722 bp, 26 predicted proteins | sample BioC13SIPDNA_4_FD_185744 | JGI IMG/M metagenome (GOLD analysis project Ga0209312, IMG submission 185744) | Anaerobic biogas reactor microbial communites from Washington, USA - Biogas_R1_B C13 SIP DNA (SPAdes) (version 2) | ecosystem: Engineered > Bioreactor > Anaerobic > Unclassified | place... | reverse complement strand
ATGGCAAACTGTTTCAAAGGTCCGCTGGGGAGACCCGTTCTGGGCAAGCCGGGTACACTTGCGAAGATGACAGGTGCGAGCCTCAAGGAGTACAAGGAGAAGCACTACACCGCGGGGAGCATCGTTATATCGCTCTGCGGCAGCTTCGACGACGGACATCTGAAGCTCATAGAGGAAAAATTCGGCGGACTTCCGAAAACAAGATGCTCAAAGCCGCGACGCGCGGAATACACCCGGCACATTTCCGTACGCAAAAAAAAGACCGAGCAAAATCAGATTTGTGTCGCGTTCCCGTCCAATTCGCTGAGGGACGACGAGCGCTTCGCGATGAACCTGCTAAGCCTGTCACTGGGCGGGGGAGTGTCCTCGCGGCTGTTCCAGAATATCCGTGAGAAGTACGGTCTGTGTTATTCGATATACTCCTTCCAGTCCAATTTCTCTGATACAGGTCTTTTGACAGTAGCTGCGGGAGTGAGCAAGGAGACGGAGATGAAGACGCTTTCGCTGATACGCTCCGAACTCCAAAAGTTCGCCGACGGCGGCGTCACAGAGGAGGAGCTTCACAGAGCGCGCCAGCAGGCTCTGTCGTCGCTTCTGATGGGGCTTGAGTCCACATCCTCGCGCATGCTCAAATTGGGCAACTCCCTGATCGGCATAGGCTCGTGCCTCTCCACTGAAGAGATAGTTGAGCGCTACGAGGCTGTCACCTGTGAGGACATATTGCGTCTGGCACAAAACAGGCTCGATTTTGAAAAGCTCTCGCTCTCAGTGCTGGGCAAGGTCGAGCAGCCCGAGGAATACGCCGGGGTACTGGGGCTTTAGAAGCAAAAGACATCTGCGGCATCGTATTGTCAGATAGTACAAATATGCAAAGAGTGCATCCCCATGGTTTGGGGATGCACTCTTTGCATATGTCGCGGTTTGAAAGGAGGAACAACGCAGCGATACGCAGCTTTCGGCTTTAGCCGGAAGCGGAGCGAGCACAGTTTGCTCCGACGTGGTACGAGTGTTCATAAGGACAAACTTGCAAACCCGCATAAAATAAGGAAATCCGACATCAAGCAGACGATTATTACATTTGCATCTTGGTATAAAAGTATTGCAGCGATATTTGTTATTAAAATCGCTTATTCCGCCGCCACTCAATAATGGCCCAAATCACCCCAAATATTAAAAACGCCAAAAGCACTGCGGGGAAACTATATTTAAAAGGTATGTTAAACTTACACTCCAAAGTTTCAAGTGTGCCAATAGCACCTATTAGCGAAACAATATAAAGCAGAGCATTTAGCAAAACTGCATTTCTGTTCCGCTTAGACTCGTTTTCGGCAGTCATATAAGTTATTTTTAGTTTGGTTGCTTCTTTATGATGTTGATAGGACTTGGTATTATATATATAGCTTAATAAGTTACAAGTTTCTATCGGAACATGAGGGGCAAAGAATAGGTTTTCTAAATATAAATCATTCCGAATGACTTTGTTCATATCCTCGGTTGTTTCCGCATTGATAATTTGTGATAAATACATATAGAGCTTAATTGATTCAAGCATGATTCCGTTGTACAAAGGAATGTCTATATCGTCCGGGTCGTAATCTGTAATAACACTTACACCATCTTGCGGATAGTATTGATAGGTTTCAGTGGTGCTGATGTTTACAAGTGGTGACGGTAATTCTCTTGTGCTGATTAGCTTGCAAAAGTAATCAGAAACATCGTCAATCTCGTTTGATAATACAAGCGTATCATGGATAAAAGAATAATCCTCCGGCACAAACTTTTTCCCTGTCATTTCGGAAAAGAAGCTGCTAACGTTATTATATATTATTTCGGAAATCTTGCTTTTGCACGGCGTTAAGGATTCATCGCTAAAATATCGGTACTCACTTGCGGCCAACAAATTGTAGTTACCCATTTTCCCCAATATATTATCTTTATTTAGCGGAACCTTTGTCTCTAAATCAATAGCTTCAAAAGCTTGTCCTGGTATAGTAAAGTTGTAACACCACTCTCTAAAGTAGTATAGTAACTACAGGAAAGGGAGATGCAGCATGAGCCAATTTACAGAAGAAACAAAAAAGAAAGTCGTAAAGCAGCATATCCAGGATGCTAGGACCATTGCAAGCCTGAGCGCTGAATACGGGGCTTCTAAAGCCACAATCTCAAACTGGATACGCAATTACCGTGAAGAATGCCAAAACAACGATGAAGCCAAAAACGAATATGAACTCATGCAGGAGGTTCGTAGATTGCGACAGCAATTAGAAGAGGCTGAAAAGGAAAATCGCTTTTTAAAAAAAGTAGCGGCATTCTTCGCAAAGGAAATCGATTAGAGGCTTATCGATTTATATATGAGCATCACGAGGAATTTGGAGTCCGCTGGATGCTCAGGTGTATGGGGATTTGCCCAAACGCATACTATAATTATTTGAAGGATAGGAAATCAGAGTACCGTACTCGCGAGGCGGTAATATGCCGTGAAATTGAAGGAATTTACCACGAAACAGGCGGTATCCTCGGTCATAGAAGTATGAGGATTTTTTGTCAAGGAAGGGCATTTTCCTCAGCAAAACAACGGTATTTAAGTATATGAATAAGGAACTTCGACTTCTGTGCATTTGTCGTAGACGATGTCCCGGTTATAAGAAAGGACATGAACATAAGATTTTACCCAATCTCCTAAATCAGCATTTTGAGGTTATTGAGAAAAACAAGGTTTGGTGTACGGATTTTACATATCTGTTTCTTTCAAATGGTTCGCTGAGATATAACTGCACGATTATTGACCTTTATGACCGCAGCGTCGTAGCAAGCGAAACAGGAAAGTGGATTACCAGTGAACTTGCGATCCAGACACTGGATAAGGCCTTAAAATCTCAAAAGGTCAAGCCCCGAAACCTCATCTTGCACTCCGACCAGGGGTGTCAGTTTACTTCACTTAATTTTATCCTTTATTGCAACGAACACGGAATAAGACAGAGCATGAGCCGTGCAGGGTGTCCGTATGACAATGCGCCGATGGAACGCTATTTCAACAGCTTGAAGGCAGAATTAGTTAACCGTTTTGCATTTGATACGGACAAGGAACTCGAATGTGCCATATCTGAGTACGCATATCTTTGGTACAATCAAATCCGCCCGCATTCATATAACAATTATCTAACGCCTTTTGAGGTCAGATTTTCGTTAAGCTAAATTAGACTGTGGCGTTACAAAAATGCTTGACCACAACACTACTGAAATGGGTATTGATAGAATTAAAAGGAACTTAAAAATAGTTACAGAAGATGTTGTAAAGTATTGTATCAATAAGATTTTAGATAAAAATTGTAATATATACAAACAAGGTAAAAATTGGTATTGTGAGGTTGAAAACATCAAAATTACTATCAATTCATATAGTTATACAATTATTACTGCACATATTATTAAATAAATTTGAGGAGATAAAATATTGATAGAAAGTAGACCTGAGTTTGATAAAATTACATCGTTTGATGAATTTAATAAACACTATTGGTATCGTGAAGAACTTTCACAGATATGTAAATCATTAGGATTAGAATATAAAGGTACAAAACAGGAACTCAATTATATTATTGAGCAGTACTTTAAGGGTAATTTAATTAAAAAGTCATCAATAAAAAACGACAAGAAACAAGTGAAGACTATTACATTAGATACGCCATTACTTGAATGTGGCTTTTCTTTTAATGCAAAATTCAGAGAATATTTCTCAATTTTAACCGATGTTTCACCTTTTAAATTTAATGCTGATATGGCAACTGCTTGGAGAAAAGTAAAAAAAGAAAAAGATATAAAATTTACAATAAAAGATTTGCTCAAAGTTTATTATGGTGAATCAGATTATGCCAAGTATGATAACTCGGTTTGTCAATGGAATCAATTTTTGAAGGACTTTTGTGCAGATGAAAATAGTTGCAACTATTCGAACAAATTAAAAGTAGCTTCTATTCTTTGGAAAGAAGTTAGAAATTCAAGGAATGAAAAAATTTATTCAAAGAGTCTTTTGACTGAATATGCATGTAAAATAAAAGAGTATTACAAGTAGGACATTCTCAACTTGTTAAACTAACAATTCAATACAAACTAACACAGGAACAGTAAATCAAAAAAGGTTTACTGTTTTTTCTTTGCCTAAAAGTGAAAATATCCTATAGAAAAAGCGTCCATAAATATAAAAAGGTACTTGACAAAACGCTTCCTGGGGTACAGAAAAGGACATCAAGCCTTTTATAGACCCCGTTTTTGAGAATAACATCATCCTCACCGGGACGGAGTTTTTGACGATGAACACCCGCCCGAAAAATCCGGCCAACGCCCGCAATCTCAACGCCTGTGTTATCGGCTCGTCCGGCAGCGGCAAGACCCGGTTTTGGCTCACCCCGCAGCTTTTACAGGCCAGCGCAAGCAAAACCGGCGGTTGCAGCTATGTTTGCGTAGATCCGAAAGGCGGCGTCATGGGGCAGGTCGGCCACTTCCTGCAAAAGCGGGGGTACAAAATCAAGGTGTTCAACAGCGTGGACTTCTCTAAATCCATGCATTATAACCCGCTGGCCTATCTGAAAACGGAAAGCGACATCTTGAAGTTTGTCAACGCACTTATCACCAACACGCGGGGCGAGGGCAAGGACGGGGACGAGTTTTGGACGAAAGCGGAGACGCTTTTGTACTGCGCCCTTGTGGCGTATATCGTCTTTGAGGGCAAGCCGGAGGACAAAAACATCAACACCCTTGTGGATATGATTAACAGCATGGAAACGCGGGAGGATGATGAAAACTTCAAAAATGCCGTGGACTACATGATGGCCGGACTGGAAAAGCGCAAGCCCACCCACTTCGCCGTGCGCCAGTATAAGAAGTTTAAGCTGGCCAGCGGAGTTATATGCTCTAAGAGGCTTATTAATCATGATTTTTGTCATGGTTAGTGAAAGCACTTAGGGCATTTTACATACAGGAGGGCAAGGGCATGAGCAACTGCAAAATTACTCCGCTATACGAGCGGTTATCCCGCGACGACGAACTGCAAGGCGAAAGCAACAGCATATCCCACCAAGAGCTACTATGTAGAGGGTGGTTTCTGCCACCTAATACATATGACTGCGGCTCATTTGTGGTGAATAGAACGGCAGTTATAGGAAAGGGGAAAAAAGTCTTATAACCGCTGTAAATTCAACACAAAAAGGAGTCGAAAACTATGAAATCGTTCTTTGAGCAAATGGGCGGCACATACCGTCAAGAGGGCGATTATTTCATTCCCAACCTTGAGTTACCCGAAGCCTCGGATTATCAGGTCGGAAAATATGGGCATATGCGCCATCATTTCTTGAAAGAACATCATCCCGTCCTCTATACAAATTTGCTGACCAGTGGGAAACTGTTTGAGGACTTGGTGGAAACGGACAAAAGCTGCAAGGAGCGCATGGCGACCATTTGTACCGCTATGGCAAAGCAAGAGGGTGTGACCGAAGTTTTGAAAGCCGCCGACCAAATGGAATGGGTGTGTCGCATGAACAACATCCGCAACTGGGCGGAAGAAATCGTCCTGCACGAACTGGTGTATTCCCTGTAAACAGTATAACTAAAGCCCACGCCTCCGATAAAACAAAATCGGAAGCGTGGGCTTTGCTTATTCTTTGCCCTTTTCAGTGTCTGCAACCAAACGGTCAAAATCGCTTTGATACAGGCGATCCTGAATCGTACGATATTTATCATACTCGTTCTCGGCAAACGCCTTCGCTATGGCAGCTGTGACAGTACCTTTATTCTGCAAAATATCTTCCTCATTGAATTGCAGGAAGGCGTCCAGCCGCTCCACCCAATCACGCATATACATGATATTGCCGCGCCGTGCCTGCCGCTCGGCGTAATCCAGATACATGGTGACGATTTCATTGAGATTGCCAAGCTCGGCTTCGTTCAGATAATTCTTTGCAATGGTCACGTCGGATTTGCGGATGCGCCCTTTCGGGGCGTTCTTCCATGAAGTTAAGCCCATGTTCGTTTTCGCGCTGTCCGCTCTGTCGTATACAATTTCCGCCGCTGTGTGATGGGTAACGGCAAAATGCAGCTTGTTTTGAACCGTTGCGAAGAAATCCTGCGTGATAGGGCTGACTGCTTCATAGTCGGCGCTGCACTGCGAATAGATGTCGGTTATCTTTTGATAGAAGCGCCGTTCGCTGGAACGGATGTCACGGATGCGCTCCAGCTGCTCCTCAAAATAGTCCTTGCCGAAGAAGTTTTCCGGCTCCTTCAGACGCTCATCATCCATGACGTAGCCCTTGATGATGTACTCCTTCAAAACTCTGTTTGCCCATATGCGGAACATGGTAGCCTTTTTTGAATTAACGCGATAGCCAACGGCGATGATGGCATCCAGATTATAGAAATCCGGGGTGCGTTTGACCATGCGGTCGCCTTCTTTTTGAACTGTTTCCATTTTGGAAACGGTTGAAGTCTTGTCCAGCTCGCCTTCCTCAAAAATATTTTTCAAGTGCTTAGATATGGCTGCTTTCTGCACGTCAAACAGTTCCGCCATCTTTGTCTGCGTCAGCCACAGGTTTTCACGGAACAATAAAATTTCAACCCGAACGTCCCCATTATCCGTTCTGTAAAATAATATCTCCCTGCTCTCATATGGAGTGAGGGCGTGTTCATCGCTCATGTTCTGCGCCTCCTATCCTATCAATCCGTTTCCGAGCTTTTGTCCTTCGCCCGGCTCTTATATACATTGTACTGATTTTTGCAGCGCGGGGAGCAAAACGCGGCGCTGGGTCTGCTTGCCATAAACGCCCTCTGACAATGCTTACAGGAGCGAAGCGGCTTCTGCCCGTCCGTGAGCGCGAAGCTGAACATCATCTGGATACCCAACAAAAGCGACTGAAAATCCCATACGATGGTCGGACTCTCAAGAAGCGCGATGTGGTAGCTGGGCGCGATGCCGTCAAAGGCCGCCATCGCCTGCCGGTATATATTCCGCGTGTCCTCGTCTATCTTGTCGTAGTCGTCGTAGTAGTAGATGGATGTGCAGAAGATAAACGCCCAATCCTTGAACTGTGCCGCCAGCCAGTCGTAAGGCTCGGCATATTCCCGCTGCAAGCACATATTGACCGCCATCGGCTTATCCGCAAACGTCATGGCAAGCGCGATCATGTCCCTGTCGCCGCCGACATCCCATCGGGATTCCACGCCCCGCTTTTTAATCTCCGGCTTGTCGAAGGGATAGAAGTTGATGAGATAATCCTCGGTGGAGAGCGTCTCCTGCTTGATGAACTTGTTCTTCGGCAGGTAGACTGCTTCGTAATCCATAAACGTTGGCGTAGTCGGCAGCGCGGTCATAAGCCCCAGCAGACCGTAATTCGTGACAAACTCCATCACGGCGGCCGCAACCTTGGCGTCCTCCGCCCGCTTCATCATCATTAGCCCGACATTCAGCGCGTCCAATACCATGGTGTCCGCTTTTTTTAGCGGGTCATAGACCTCCGGCTTAGCATTTTCAGCGGGAGTTACATAAAGCTTGCCGTTCCCGGCTTCTTTTAATTCATATTTGTCATATCGCACCCAATGAGAGCTCGAACGCTTAAAGAGGTTGTTCATGCTGCGCCTCCCGATGTAATCTTAATACTTAATTTGAATATTACTATTGTATCAGTCCGCATCGCCTCCGTCAATAGCGCCCGCCTCCATTTGCTCAAGAAATCTGCGCTGCCGGAGCGTCAGCATATATCCGGCCTCTTGACGGCCGCATAGCGCCTTTTGAAGCTGCTTTCTGAGCTTGCGGAGGATGACGCCCCTCGTCTTTCGGATGTTTCTGTCCGTCTGCGCTCTAATTCGACCGACTTCTGCGCAGGATCGTTGCCGGATGAAATGCCAATAAAATATCTCCTTGTGGTCGTCTCTCATGCCGCGCAGCAGCTCTATTATGATGACGTCGGCGGTAAGCTCGTCCATTTCGAACGGGCAATCGTGTATGACCTCAAGGAAATTGCCGCTCAGAATCTGCTTCCAGCGCGGCTCCATAAACGACAGAGGAAAGATAACCCCGTCCATGGCTTTGTCAAACTCAAGAGGTACATCGCCCCGGCTTGTCTCATGATAACGCAGCCTGCGGGCCTCGTTTTGCTCAAGTTTATCCCACTTCTTGACTACATCCTCGAAATCTGCTTGTGTTCGTGCCGCGTTCTCGATCCGCTCAATGGCGTTCTTGAGCATTTCCCGTTTGACGCTTTCCTTGTTCTCGGCTTCCTCGGTTTCAGGCGGCGCTTCCTCCGGATGATCGTCAAGGCGAAGACTGATTTCCAATTCATCGTCACGTTCGGCAGCGAGATCAGCGGCAAGCTTTTCCTCTGCGCTTAGGCGGGGAATTTCTTCAAGAACATCATCTTCTTCATCTTGCTCATAATCAGGTTCGTCTTCGACCTCATGCCCCAAGCCCTGCTCATACAGCCATTCGGTGTATTCCTCAAGGCTCATTTCATCCTCTGTCACGCTGACCTTACCTCCCCGCAAAAATTATTTTTAATTCTCCGAAAAACAGTTCCGTTTTGACACGCTATTTTCTCCTATAAGTAGAGGGAGTAATCCAACCTCAGAATATATGGATTACTTTTTCATCTATGAAGGGAGAGATGCGCAGAAATATGCGGCGCGGCGCGAGACCGGCTTCACCGCTCAGAAATGGGCGGCGGGGCCGGTTTTTATTGCCCAAAGACAACTAAATAAAGACACTGGCAGATTACAGCGAGAGGAACCGTCACTACCAAGAATTATACCGCAGTTGCACCGGACGCGCAACAGAAAGAGAGGTACTCTATTAACAATACAAACCAGACCGGCGAGCACAATTACAGCTATGTTACCCGACGCATCGGCTCCACCACCTATCGGGTAAAAGTCGTGTTCTGCGATTCCGGGCAGGAGACGATGGAGGATAAGATTTTACGGATGATTCGCAATGAAGCGCTGGAAAACGGCTCCGAATGTGGTATAATGGAATCACCACAAATGAGCCGACAGTCTGAAAGGAGCGCCTGATATGGCGACAAAACAGACTGAAGGAAAGATCACAGCTCTATATGAGAGGTTATCCCGTGACGATGATTTGACCGGGGATAGCAACTCGATTATTAACCAAAAAAGATACCTTGAAACCTACACCGCTCAGAACGGCTACGAAAACTGTGTCCATTATACGGACGATGGATGGAGCGGCGGCAATTTTGAGCGCCCGGATTGGAAGCGCTTGGTTGCGGATATCGAGGCCGGAAAGGTCGGCTGCGTCCTTGCAAAGGACATGAGCCGAATCGGTCGTGATTACCTGCAAACGGGCTTTTACACCGAGGTGTTCTTCCGGCAGCACGGCGTCCGCTTTATCGCCATCGCCAATAATGTGGACAGCGCCGACCAGAACAGCAGCGAGTTTGCGCCGTTTCTCAACATCATGAACGAGTGGTATTTGCGGGATTTGAGCCGCAAGCAGCGCACTGCCATTCGGGTAAAAGGCGAGACCGGCAAGCCTACGACGAACAGCGCTATCTACGGATACAGGAAAGACCCCGCCGACAAATACCACCGGCTGATCGACGAGGAGGCCGCCGCCATTGTGCGCTGGATATTCCGCCTGACTATCGAGGGCTTCGGCCCCTATGAGATCGCCCGGCGGTTGTTCGACGACAAGGTGGAAGCGCCTGCCGTCTATGCCGCAAGAAAGGGCCTGGGTGTTTGGAAAAGCAAAGAGGAGTTCCCAAACCCATATAACTGGAGCGGCTATATCGTCGGTCAGATTTTATCCAAGCCGGAATATATTGGGCATACGGTTAATTTCCGTTCCCATAAGGTATCATACAAAGACAAAAGCGCCACACCCAATCCAAAAGAGGACTGGCTGATCTTTGAAAACACCCACGAAGCCATCATTGACAAGGAAACATGGGAGCTTGCACAAAAGCTGAGAAAAACGCCCAAGCGCATCGACACCTTCGGCGTGGCAAACCCGCTGACCGGCCTTTTATACTGCGCCGACTGCGGCGAGAAGATGTATAACCACCGTTCAAGAGGCGACGCCAAGAAAAACCAATACCCATCGGATTTCTTCGACTGTTCCTCTTACACGCTGGCTCACCAAAAGCATGCGAAGGACTGCTACGGCCACTATATCACGACAAAATCCCTGCGCACCCTGCTGCTGGACACCATCCGCTCCGTCAGCGTCTTCGCTATTTCCAATCAGGACGAGTTTATGGAGAAGGTGCGGTCGGCATCGCAGCTCAGACAGGCGGAGGCCGCCAAGGATATAAGGCGCAAGCTGAACAAGAATACGAAGCGCGTCGATAATCTTGACGGCATCATCAAAAAGCTGTACGAGACCTTTGCAGTGGGTAAGCTTTCCGACGAACGCTTTGACAGTCTGCTTGCGGAATATGAGGCGGAGCAGCAGACGCTTCAAACCGCCATTACCGACGCTGAGAAACGGTTATCCGCCTTTGCGGAGGATACCGACCGAGTGGAGCAGTTCCTTGCCCTTGCCAGGAAATACACAGACTTTTCCGAGCTGACCACACCGATGATAAACGAGTTTATTGATAAAATCATCGTCCATGCGCCGGAGAAGATTGACGGCGACCGGACGCAGGAAATTGAGATTCATTTGAAGTTTATCGGGCGCTTCGACCTTCCCGCCCCGGAGCTGACAAAAGCGGAGGCCAAGCGGCAGGAGCAGTTACGCAGACACCGCATCAAGAGCAGAGAACGCTATCAGCAAATCAAGGCGGGTGTTCGCACTCCCGGCGAGCCTCTAAAACTTGTATGCAAATGCTGCGGCGAAACCTTTGAATCCAAGCGGTCAAACACTTTGTTCTGCGGGGTAAACTGCCGCGCGAAGTTTTACCGACAGGAGGCGGCGGAAAGTAAAAGCCGTGAGTGCGTCTGCGAGTATTGCGGCAAAACCTTCACTACAACGAGGGTTGATGTTAAGTATTGTTGCGAGGATTGCAGATACGAAGGACACCTCGAAGGTCAGCGAGTGCGAAATGCCGCACTAAGAAATAGCGAAAAAATCGCATAAAGACCATTGACACCTCAAGTTCCAAAATTGGGAACTTGAGGTGTCAGCAACAAATGTAATCGAGTATCTACCTTACCTGCGACTTATGAGAAATCATAGGCCGCTTTTTTATTGCTCCGAAACTGAAAGTTCCCAATTTGGAAACTTTCACTCAGACCCCTATTCAAGTGGCAAGTTGTCAAAATGGCAACTTACTAAAATAAACAAATATTGTATTGTCGCAAAGCAGAAGAAAGGAAACAATATGAATTTTATGAACAACTACAACACAAATACCAATCCCATTATCATCGGCATCGACCACGGGTACGGCAATATCAAGACCGCCCATTGCTGTTTCAAAACCGGCGTTGCCATTTACGACAAAGAGCCGACATTCAAGAGCAATCTGCTTGTCTACGATGGTAAGTATTATCTCATCGGCGAGGAGCATAGGGAGTTCGCGGCGGATAAGATGCTGGATATGGACTACTATATCCTCACGCTCGCTGCCGTTGCGCGGGAGCTGAATATCCGCAAGCAGACCGCCGCCCGCGTTCACCTTGCGGCTGGACTGCCTCTAACATGGGTCAGCGAACAAAAGGACAGTTTTCGGGCATATCTCCTGCAAAATGAAACCGCAGATTTCAGCTTCCGTGGAGCGGACTACCATGTGGAGTTCATGGGCGCGGATGTTTTCCCGCAGGGTTTCTCCGCCGTGGCAGACAGGCTTCGGGAGTTCAAGGGCATCAATATGCTCTGCGACATCGGCAACGGGACGATGAACGTCATGTATATCAATGAGTGTCGCCCGCTGCAAAGCAAGTGCTTCACAGAGAAATACGGGACGCACCAGTGTATGCTGGCCGTCCGGGAGAACCTGATGCGGCAGTTCGGCGCGGCGGTGGACGATTCCGTGATTGAGCGCGTCATTCGGCATGGTACAGCGGATATAAGCGAGAGGTATCTGACGGCGATTCGCGATACGGCGGTGGAGTATGTGGCCGGCATCTTCCGCAGGCTTCGTGAGCACGAATATGACCCGGAGCTGATGCGTCTCTATGTGGTCGGCGGCGGAAGCTGCATGGTCAAGAATTTCGGGGCATACGAAAAAGACCGGGTAATCATCAACAATGACATCTGTGCTACCGCCAAGGGCTACGAGCTTCTGGCCGCGCAACGGCTCCATAAGGGAGGTCGTATCGTATGAAAAGCGTTTATACAACAACCCTGCGCTTGAATCTAAACGACGATGATGACCGACGGGCGTGGGAGTATCTGCGGCGGCTGGACAAAAAGAAACACCGCTCCTTCAGCAAGGCCGTCGTAGTCGCCGTCAACGATTATTTCGGAAGACTGGAACTGCTCGACACAGACCCCTATTTGGAGACGAGGGAAAAAGAGGAGGCCTTTTTACAGGAAATACGCGATACCATCCGGCAGAGCTTACAGCAATCCGCTCCAGCCAATCTCGGCGCGATATTGCAGCTCATGCAGGGCGTTCAGCCTATTGCCGCCGCTGGACAGGAAGCGGGCATCGAGACCTTGGACGCCGCTATGGATTTCGTGGATAGCTTTTGATACTGCTTTTGCCTCTGTTTGGTATTACACCGATACCAAACAGAGGCATTTTTACTACCACAACGATTTTATAACAAATTTTGTAAAAATTCCGATGCCAAACGGACGAACATTTAGTATCTGGCTACTACCAAATATGCCTATTTTTAATACCACAGGAGGATTTTTATGACCGAGAATGAGAAGAAATTACTACAAGCCAGACACCGCTTTGAGGAGGCGCAGGCGCGTGACCGAGTAAAGGAACGCAAGGCTCGCACCCGGCGGCTCATACAGGAGGGCGCGATTTTGGAGAAAGCAATCCCTCAGACAGCCTCTATGGATCTCGATGAACTGGAGGATTATCTATGTAGATTACGAAAATGAGCCACACAAGACGCGGAGGCGCTCCGGGCAACCGGGGCGTCTTATCCGAAGGGCGCACTTACTCACCACTGGCTACGCCAGCGGTGGCATCCCTCCCGTTGGTCGGGTCGTGCGCTCTCCGAGGGGGATGCGGCTTCTGTGGAAGCCTTTGGACAATGCTGCATTTCTGCTGAACTGTCATCATTGTCCACGCAGTCGGTTAAAGGGTCTGCGTTTAACGCACACCCTTTGCCGTCTGCCTGCGAAAACCTGCCACCGGCAGCTTTGTCGCAGATATGACCCTCATTTCAAATAAGGGTCATTTTCTTTTTTCGAAAAAGAAACAAAAACCGAGGACGAAAGGACGGTGAACGTTAATGGCGATATATCACTTGGAAGCGAAGGTTGTCAGCCGGGGGACGGGACGATCTGCCGTGGCTGCTGCGGCATATCTGAGCTGCACCAACATCCTCAACGACTACGATGGAGTACGGCACGATTTCACACGCAAGAAAGGGCTTGTATGGCGAGAGATATTTCTGACGGAGTATGCACCTCTCGAATGGCAAGACCGCTGTTTGCTATGGAACGCCGTGGAGGAAAACGAAAAGACCAAGGACAGCCGCCTTGCCCGTGAGTTCGTGGCTGCCCTGCCCGTTGAGCTGGGCAAAGAACAATGGCAACAGCTTCTGACCGATTTTATTCAAAACAGCTTCATTGTTGATGGGATGTGTGCAGATGTGGCAATTCATGACCCCAATCCGCCCGGTCACAATCCTCACGCCCACATCATGCTGACGGTGCGCCCTCTGGACGAACAGGGCAAGTGGCAATACAAGACCGAGAAAGAATATCTCTGCGTAAAAAACGGTGAAGAAAAGGGATTTACTGCCGCTGAGTTTAGGGCGGCACAGAGTGACGGTTGGGAAAAGCAGTATCAGTACACGGCGGGCAAAAAGAAGATGTATATGCCACGCTCCGAAGCCGAAGCACATGGCTATGAGCGCATGTCCAAATACCCCAAAAGCACCAAATTCGGGCGGCAGAATCCTATCTCCGAGCGGTGGAACAGTGACGAACAGCTTGTGCTTTGGCGCAAGGCATGGGCAGAAACAACAAACCGCTTTTTAGCACGGGCAGGCATAGATGAAACTATAGACCACCGTAGCCATGCTGAGCGCGGCATTGACGAACAGCCGACTATCCATGAGGGCGTGATTGCCCGTGCGTTGGAAAACAAGGGCATTGTATCCGACCGCTGCGAACTCAACCGGCAGATAAAAGCAGATAATGCCCTGCTGCGGGAATTGAAAGCAGCGATGAAAAAGCTGATGCAGGCAGTAAAGAATACCATTCCTGCCATAGCCGAAGCAATGGAAAATGTGCGGCAGAATGTGATGATCTTTTGCTATCAATTAGGGCATATCCGCACCGGGCAAAAGCAGGCGAAGGGCTATCTCTCCTCTGTACAATCTGAAATAAAGCGGTACGGTCGTCTCGCGGAGCAAATAAAGGACAAGACAAAAGAGCGCAAATCTCTCCTTGCCGACAAGAAGGACATTCCATTTTTGAATATCCCGAAACACAGGGAGCTTGCTGCCCGGATTGCGGAACTGACCGAGTTTTTAGAGGAACTACGCTTCGAGAAATCGCTGTCGCTTCAAAATCTCCAATGTGCCGATGGCAGCAGTATCTCTACCTTGAAAAGGGATATTGCAGAAACGGAAGCAAGCCTAAAAAAGTTAGATCAGCAGGAGAAAAAATACGCCGCCGAGCTGGACGCAGCTTTGCAACAGTACGCTGAGTTGCGGGAGCAGGCGGCAGAGTTTGGGCCTTTGGAGCTGCTCGAAGCACGTCAGGCACTTCGCCCCAACAAGGAGCAGAGTGTTATTCGCCGTTTGCAGAACACCTACGGCAACTCCTACAATTCTATGACATTGTTCGATAGTAAGCGAAAAACGGCAAATCTTCTTGGCGAGGAAGCAGAATCCCGTTCCATCCGTGAACGAATGAAGCAGAAACAGCAGCAAGCTCGTGACCAGCAACCTAAGAAAAAGCAAAGTCGGGATTGGGAGCGCTGACCATCTTTGCGATAGAAATTGCGACACGCTGTGAGCGACCAGCAGCGGGTTCGTTATTCAAAACGACTGCAGCGCATATTATACCTCATAGGCATACTGTGATGTGCTTTCACTTTAGCATATGACGACGCACCCATTGGAAGTGGCGGGAGGATAAACGAAAAGCGATTAGCGGCGGCATTTGCGCTTTCGCCCTTTTTTTGGGGAGAAGGGTGTGGTACAATAAACCCAGTTTAATAAAGGAGATGACACTATGGGCGCTTATATGGAACGCGAAATACCACACGGACTGGAACAAGGCCACTCCTATACAGCAAGACAAATACAAATTTTCATTGTCGAAAATCCTGATGTAAAAGTGTTCTTTTTGAACGGGCAACTCTCTGAATATGACCCTGATATCCATGAAGTTGTCGAAGTGTATGATGGATACTTTTATTATGCAGAGCGAAAAGGAACGCTTAGATGTCCTGCGACAAAAGGCAAACTATATATTATTAATTAGGGGGTGCGTTATGTCTGAAAACGAGATAAATCTGCTAAAAGAATGGGCGCTATATCTTAGGAACATTTCAGAGTTTGTTCAAGTGGGGCGTTTGGATGGTATAAAATTTATCGTGCGAACAAATGAAAATTCTGGACATCACAAGCCCCATTTGCACGTTGAAACAGCTTCCGCTTCAATGTCCATCGCAATAGATGATGGTGAAATCCTTGCTAAGTCAGGTAAAATTGCACCTGTCCAAATTAAAGAAGCGCAAAACTGGATGAAAAAGAACAAAGGATTGATAACATCAAAATGTAATGAGTTTTCTAATGGAATTGAGATTACAATAAAACCATAGCTCGGTGTAAAAGCATCGCAAATGCGGCGCTTTTTTCAAGCACAAAAACAAGAGGTGACGAACCATAGACCGAGATAACCGGGAGCTAAAACTCCGTGACGAGCGGGTGCAGAAGGTGGCCTGCGACGGCGCATTTGAAGAAAACCGCGCCACCAGCGCAACCGAACGTATCAGCAAGCGCGACCCGGAGCCGGTTTTACAAACCCACAGCAACAGGATGCGCAGTAGCCTCTCACCCCGGAGCTGGGGCAGCTATTACCGTCATTACAAAGGACGGCAATTACTTCTATATCATCATTGACCGGGCGGGCGATACCGAAAATGTGTATTTTCTGAACATGGTGGATGAAGCCGATCTGTTAGCTCTCATTGAGGATATGGACACTATACCGGCGCAACCCGCGCCCGTTACCCCGGAGCCGTAGCCTGACCCGTAACCCGAACCCGCCGAGCCGGAGCCGGAAGCCGAGAAAAGCGGCGGCATGGGCGGTATCATCTTCATTGTGCTTGCGCTGGCGGCTGGTGGCAGCGCGTTCTACTATTTCAAAATCCTAAACCCAAAACAGGCCGTTCGGGGCGGCACAGGCCTTGCTGACCTTGACGAGTTGGATCTTGACGGCGACGAAGATTATTCCGACTATGGCACAAATGAACAGGAGGACAGCGGGGAATAGCGGTAGTGACGGAAAACCCGCCGTCCATGTGGGCGGCGGGTTAAATGTAGTTCCAAGCGGATATATGATTAGACAATCATCGGCGCAACAAATTGAGCGATTGCAGCAACAGCAGCAACAAATTCCGCACTGCCCTTTATTGCTTTTAGGCCAGATAATGCAGTTTTAATAAAACCTTTCTTGGGGGCTGATTTACTAAGTTCCTCTCGAATGACCTCAACATTATCGTGAATGCTTTCTATTTCTTCGGCCAAAAAACTGTCATTTGTTGTTTTTAACAAGTTTTCTATCAGTTGCTCCAATTCAGAAATATTAGGATTTGATATGGATAGTTCATTATGTATCCCTTGCTGTAACTGTACGTTGGTTGTGTTTGTCAACGAAAAAGTACAGCGAATGTGCGCGAGAAAATACAGCACACGGGCCAACACCAATATTAAGTTAAAAGACATATCTCGGGCCCGAACGCAGCATCTCAAGTGACCAAGCGCTGTATAATACGTGACCGAATGCTGTAGCGATGGTTGCCGATTGCTGTAGTTCAAACGCCCCCAACATATTCAGCCGCCGTTTCCTCTCTCTCCCTTCTGCCGCCGCATAGATTCCTCAAGCCTGTGGCCGGGGCCGGAGAACACAACAATATGGCTGTGATGAATAACCCTGTCTACAAGAGCAGCCGTCAGCTTTGAGTTTCCGAATACGGTATTCCATTGAGAAAACTCCAGATTAGACGTGATGATCAGGCTTTTCTGCTCATAACAGTCCGAAATGACCTGAAAGAGAAGCTCTGACGCCTCCTTGTGAAGCGTGATGAACCCGATTTCATCCAGCACGAGCACCTGCACCTTACGAAGCGAGTTCAGGAACCCGTTAAGCTGACCTTTTTGGTTCTTTTCCAGAAGGATGTTAGCCAGCGCCGTAACGGTGTAGAAACGAACGTGCTTGCCCTGCTGACAGAGGTGCATGGCTACGGCTGTCGCCAGATGCGTTTTTCCGGTGCCTGTCGCACCCATCAGGACAAGATTCTCGCGTCGAGGAACAAACTCACCCGCTTCGATTCCACTGCGGTCAATCGTTTGCGGCAGTTCAATTCCCTGTTTCCAGACAAAAGTGTCGAGCGTCTTGATGACGCGGAATCCCGCCTGCTTGATGTGCCTTGCCATGCGGTTGGCTTCACGTTCACGCACCTCGACCTCAAGCAACTCCCGAACATACTGCTCGGTGTCGTGAAACTCGACATTCCGCCAGTCTTTTGCCAAACCGCCGAGTTTAAGCGACTTCATAGTCTGCTCAATCGTTTCAATCATTTAGCCACCCCTCTCATAAGGCCGTCGTAAACGGAGAGGTCGGGCTGGTAATTCAGCGGCGGCGGCTCTGTAGAGAGCTCAAGAGGTCGGGGATAATCCTCCGGTTTAGCGATAAGCAGATAGCACTGGCGTACGCTGTCGGGGTCGGCTCTACCGTTTTCATAGGCAAGCGCCAGCGCCTCGTCACACAGCTCATCGTTACCGTCGCTGACGATTTCGGAAAGCACGGTCAGGGCGGATTTACGCTCCCGGCTGTCGGACATTTGCAGATATTCCTGCCACAGCTTCGGCATTTGACGGAAAAAGCGTGTGTGCTCGATTGCTCCGGGCTTCTTCATAAGCGTCGGTATGTATTCACGCCAGTCGCAGACTTCGCCGCCCTTCTCGTAGCTTCGCACAAAGGTTTTAATGAGCTGCCGGTCATAATACGCTTCAATTTTATTGAAGAATATCTTCGCCTGAACAGTTTTTCCGTTCATCTCTGGCGAGAGGCTGTACCGCACCGTGTCTATGGTGATAAAGCCCTGCTTGTCCACTGAGAATGCCTCGTACCGAAACACCTCGTATTCATATTCCGGAAGTGAGAGAAGATGCTTTTTCTCATCCTCCCAGAGCTCACCGATGAGTACATCGCGCTCATAATGGTGGCGATTCATATCTTCATCGCATAGCTTCAGCAGCTTGGCGTTAAATCCCTCCCAATCCGTTATTGTCGGGACAGGCACGAGCATATTACGGCGTGTATAGCCAACCTTGTTTTCTACGTTGCCTTTTTCGTTACCGGACGCCGGATTGCAGAAGTCCGCAGCGAAACGGTGATGCAGCATGAACCGCATAAATCCGTCGGAGACAACGCGCTCCTTGCCCTTCAGAATCTTCGCTACCGCCGTTGCCATGTTGTCGCAGAGCACTCGTGTCGGCACTCCGCCGATATGATAGAAAATTCGTTTCAGTCCGGTCAGAAGGCACTCCTGATTTTCCGATTGATATACCTGCATCCATCCGGCATTTGAGTTTGGAAACGACACGATTAGTGCGTACCCCTTCTGCGGGATGCCGAGCGCGTCATAATATTTGAATTTTCCGAAATCCACTTGTGCGCGACCCGGCGGGTGCTCAAGTGGTAGAAAGCCCTCGCGAAACTTCTTCATTTGCTCACGCTTCAGGGCGACATAACGCCTGACGCTGCTATAGCTGCCGGCGTACCCGTGCTCCTTTTGAAGCCGACTGTATATCTTTGAGACGGTGTGGCGCTGCTTGCGCGGCTCCTTTTCATCCTGCTCGATCCATTCGTTGACGACAGGGATATATTTGCCTAAAACCGGGTAGTCTGTTGGCTCCATCTTTAATTTTACCGGAGGGTTCCAATCCTCGCGATAAGCGTATTTTTGTACTGTACGAAAGTCTCGTCTTGTCCTCTTTGCTATCTCTCGCAATGATACTCCCTGCACCTCGTACAGCTCTTTGATATATTGCGCCTCTGTCATGCTTAACACCTTTCCTACTGCCTCCTGTGCCTTGTTTCACACAGAATAGCATATTTCTTTCAGGTGCTGGCTTGGCGCGTTTTCCTTGGCTCATCCGCTGGATTTTTCGTGACCCTTCGATGGGTTTTTAGAGTACCAGATACACGTTGGTAGCATCACCACCAATATTTATACTATTGTGTATAGAATATTCACTCATATAATCCTCCATTCGAGCAGCTACATTAGTTGCATCCTGCAAAGTAACGAAGTAATCCCGACCTTTTCGGTAAATCTCTTCGGCCAATCTAAAATCAGGGTTCCCATAATCTTTCCATCGGCTTTCTTCTTTATAGGTTCGCCCATATTCACGATTGTATTGAATCGAGTTTGTACCTATTTTCCTTATCAAGCGAACTTCCTTTGTTGTCACAACATTGCTCAATATTGCTTGTCGGACTATCCCTAAGTCTCCAATTATAGTGCTGCAATAAGATAAAGTTGTTTCAATAGTCATCATAAAATTGAATGGTATTTTGTCCCAAAATCCAATATCCTTTAATTTTTTTCGGTTTGAAGAAATAAAATCTCTTGTTCTTTCAGTGTATTCAACCCATATGTTTATATCGTCTAATATATCTTTTAGCGATTGTTCTTCATATGAGGTTGCCCCGCCCATGATACCTTGTGCCATAAGTACCCCCTATCTCTTTTGTAATTATACACCACCCCTAACCTCAAAACAACCAAAAGGAGGACAACCAATGCAACTTATTATCGCAGAAAAGCCGAGCGTCGGGGCGAGTATCGCCGCCGTGCTTGGAGCAACCGAGAAACAGGACGGCTACATACAGGGCACGGGATATATCGTTTCATGGTGTGTCCCGCGCCTTGTATGGCTTGCCGCCGCCCATGCCTATGACGAGAGGTATTCCAAATGGCGGCAGGAGGATTTACCTATCTTGCCGGGTGACGGGCACCCTATCGCCAAAGAAAATCATTAGGTAATCAAGAATTATGCCTCATTTTCGGTCAAGGGGAGGGCGGCATGGATGGCCTCAACGAACCCCGAGCCCGTCCACCTTTTTTGGTAAGGCACAATAAGGGAGCCGTTGACAAAGTACCTTTTTAAATAATTATTTCAATAGCACAAATCTAAATGAGGCAATGGGTCATTTTTGCTTATACTATTGTCTCCAGAGACGCGTTTTTCGGTGTTTGAGCGCAAATTGCTATTTTCATTTAGGAATGATACTTTGTCAACAGGTCCAATGCTTGACACTACCCCTTTTTTTATTTGCGCAACTTATTGTGCCTTATCAAACTAAGAGAGCTTGTCGTCTGATATTCACAGACGACAAGCTCTCTTAGCCTTAACTCATATATTTGTCTAATTTTTCGAGGTCACTTCAAATCCCCGAGGCAGTTCTTATTCTTAGATGTCGGATGGCTATTTAACGGGGCTACAGGCGGCACCCGGGGGCCAAGCTTGCCTTAGCGGGGGTGGGTAAAACTTCTTCTATCGGTGGAAAGGAGGCCACACAGGAGCGCACATTTTATTTTCTGACTTGCCAACCAACACTTGACTGGACATTAGCACAAAAATATTTACAGAACCTAAAAATTCGAATCTATCACGTAAAATTTCCAACCCAAATCACGCCACTATATGGTTTGCTGTATACTCCAAACATTTTCCCCTCTTTTTGAAACGCATAAAGGGTACCACCTTCAACTTGCGACGTATCAAATAAATACCAACCTAAGGCCTTTACTGCGTCAATATAGTTATCCAGATCGTCTGCATTGTATGCGTATTCATAAAGATCGCCATAATTCTGATGCCCTTCCTTTACTGTAGACACCGATAGAAAATATGTATATTTGCAATCTGCCCCGATAATACATTCAAATGTTGGCACGCTAGTTCCAGAATAATACTGCACATCGTTGTTCATTGTTGTATCTACCGATTTTGATGGAAATGCTTTTGTAAAAGCAATAAGATTATTTTGCGCAGCTAAAATATAGTCAACAGCATTTGTGTAATCCGTCCAACTGTAGTTGCCCTCGCCTTTAGATTCTAATATTTGAATCATATCCTGTGCGGCAGAAGCGTTTTTCGATAAGTTATCCAGCTCTTTTACTATTGCTTTTGCTGATGTGTGCGTGTTTTGCTCACAATAATACTTGATTAATTCAGCACCAGATTCGACAACTGACATATAGCCACGCGCAGACCACAATCGACTGTTATATTGAACATCATCATAAGCCTTTGATAACGAAAGAGTGCAATCTTCAATCAAATCGCGGATATTCGAGTACACTCCGGCAATTGTCATGTTTACTTTTGAGACTACGGTCACATTGCAACTCGCTGTTTGACCAGTTGATGTCTTAGCTGTGATAACTGCTTTTCCCGGCAATATTCCATTTACCCAGCCGTCTTCTACCGAAGCAACGCGAGGATTTGATGAGCTCCACGTTATAGTTTCGCCAGACCCATCCCCGGATGAATATTCTACCTTCACATATCTGGGTATTTGGGTGTCTATTGTTAAAGTGCTGGGATACAGGGAAATCGATCCGAGCATTTCTCCGAGGCTAAATGTTTTACGTAGGCTTGTCATTGCCATCCGGGCAACTATAGCAGATGCTTCGTGTCTTCCAATAGTGGTATCTGGCTTAAACGTACCGAGATTATCGTTTCCAGTGAGAATTCCGGCTCGATATAGTTTGTATACATATGATGAGTAGTTTTCGCTATTGGGCACATCCGGAATGGAATTGTCAGCTATATTATTGATTACTTGCAACGCCTCGTAAGGCATAGACTTTGACAAAATGGTAGCAAATTCAGCCCTTGTCGCTGCCTTATTGTAATTTATATCTGCTTCAGAAATTATACCGTTTTGTCGTGCATAATCTACATATGTCTGATACCAAGGCGAACCCATTACAAAGCTTTCACTACCCATATGATATATATTGTGTAATCGTGCCGCTAAAGTTATTGTTTCTGCAATGGTTATATTTCCAGTAGGGTTAAACGTTGTCGTGCTGTTTCCATTCATAAGTCCAAGTTCATATGCAGTGGCAACATTTTGAGCATACCATGAATCCTCAGGAACATCTTTGAATTTATTATGGTCATATACTTTCGTCTTCACAAAATTATCTAGCCCCAGGTTTTCATGAAATGTTACTTTTACCGGTGTGGTGTTTTTGGGGAGCCAATGACTACTTAATCGGCCCGATGAGCTCCTGCCCCATGCCCAGAGGCTGCCATCTTCTGTAATTGCAACAGTTTCTGATGATACTCCTGATGATACGGCCATTACGTTATCCATTATTTTTACAGGAGTGCTTCGATCCATAGTCGTGCCATCACCGAGAGATCCACTATTAAACCCCCACCCCCAAAGAGTTTTGTCGCTCTTTATCGCAAAACAGGCAGACGTTCCTGATGATATAGTCACTACGTTGTCCATTATCTTCACAGGTGCGCTTCTGTGTGTGGTCGTACCGTCACCTAGCAAACCATTTCCATTATGCCCCCAGCCCCAGAGACTTCCATCGCCCTTTATCACAAAACAGGCACTTCCTGCGGAGGATACGGCTATAACATTATCCATTATCTTTTTTGGCACATTATTAAATATACTATTGCTGCCAAATAGATGTCCGTAATAATCACCGCCCCAACCCCAGAGACTCCCATCGTCCTTAATCGCCCAACTATTTGAAGGACTGGCGGAAGCGGCTTTAACGTCATTCATAATTTTTTTGGGGCTCAAGCAGTCATCTCGAGTTCCGTCGCCAATTTCACCAAAATAATTTTCTCCCCACGCCCAGAGTGAGCCATCTGTTTTTATTGCAAGACTGTGGGAACTTCCAGCCGATATGCTCGCAACACCCTCCATTATTTTTAAAGGTGTACTTCTACTTGCGGTTGTGCCATCGCCAAGTTGTCCACCATCATTAAATCCCCATGACCAAAGACTGCCGTCATTCTTGAGCGCAACACTGAATCCTATTCCAGCAGAAGCCGTCGCTACATCACTCATTATTTGGAACGGGATGTCGCTATCTATGGTCGTACCATCTCCTAATTCGCCATCGCCATTGCTCCCCCATACAAATAAACTTCCATCACTTCTAACGTATAAGACATGCCCGCTACCTACTGATATATTTTGGGTGTACCCGGCTTTTCCCATGTCATAGGCTTCCGCTGTTGTCATCATTGATGGTGTGATGGCCAAGGTCATAGCTAACACCAGAATGATTGAAATAGTCCGCTTTCTCATGACGCTCCTCCTTAAAATAGAAATTATATTTTCTTAAGTTTTCAACCC
>Ga0209312_1000886_pt1 | contig 23751 bp, 19 predicted proteins | sample BioC13SIPDNA_4_FD_185744 | JGI IMG/M metagenome (GOLD analysis project Ga0209312, IMG submission 185744) | Anaerobic biogas reactor microbial communites from Washington, USA - Biogas_R1_B C13 SIP DNA (SPAdes) (version 2) | ecosystem: Engineered > Bioreactor > Anaerobic > Unclassified | place... | reverse complement strand
GTGAAATGGTTACCATTAAGGATTGCCCCGTTTCGCTGCTTCATCGCTTGCTTGATACATTTCCCGGCGTTTCACATCCTGCAGCACATCGTGGCACACTGTGTACAAGGTTCGACGCACGGGATGAATGCTTGCAAGTGAATTGTGTTGACTGAACACGATCTTCATGGGAGGACGTTGCCATGCCGAAGCGCAAATCGAACATGACGCAAATGTCCTTTGTCGGTGTTGCGACGCTTTGGGTTTCAGCGATCCTGATGGCCTCACTATCCTATGGACGGGCTCACGCGGAGAATATCCGTGAAGGCTCACCGAAGTCCTGCTATTTCTACAGTTGGGTCAAAGGTCCGGGTTGCACGGCGGAAGTCCGAACCGAGTTTCGGTTGCAATACTTGCGGGAAATGCAGCCATTCGTGAACGCGTCCACTCCTGATGCGCTTGGCTGGGCCGAAAAGAAGGATAAACCGGAAATCACAACAATTGGACTTGTTGATGGCCGCCGCATCATAAGAATCGAGTATCAGCCAGACGAATTCGGACGCAAGATTGGGCGCGAGGTTGGGTGTGTCATGCTTGCTGCAGAAACAGCGTGTGACCCAGAGTGGTATGCTCCATTTTATGTTGTAGAGCCAGAAATGTTCAGCGGGACGGTGGTCTCCGGAAGAGACGTCGCATTCGGCTACATCGCCTCGGTGCATTACTCCGGCACGGGAGTCTTTCGGACGCATCATCTGTACGAATTGCGGAGTGAGCACCCTGTGCTTCTTCGGAGAGTCGACTCAGGAAGAGTTCGCAGGCAGGACTTTGATTGTGACGCAACATATGAGAAGGCCCTGGAGACGCTGAAAGTCGAGGCACAGCTCTTCAGGGGCCTAGTCAATGGAGACTCTGAGATTGAGAATTCCGACGAAGCCAAGAGGGGAGACACGGCCGGTTCAGAGCAAGAAGGCGACGAAAGCACGCCATAGCCGACAGGGGCTTGAGGCAATTCTATCGGCGAACAGGCCGTACGTGATGATAGTGTCATATATGCGAGAGACTTGATGCGGGTGCTGAATCTCCATGAAAACGAGCGGCGAAAACGGCAGAGCAGGGGCTTCAGCCATGGCTACGGTGAGCGGGTGCCGGGCCATTGTGAGCTGGAATTTCCGGGACATGGTCCATTCCGAGAAGAGTCCGTTGTACAATGGGGTAAACATGAGCCAAGGCTTTGGGCCCCTGGCCATTCACGCCCTTAAAAGATGTTGTAATATGAAGATGAAGGTGGCAAAACTCTGATTGCGCAGAGGTGATTAGATGAACATGAGCAGACAAACCATAGACCGGGAAGAGGTGCTGTAGAAGCGGAGAGTCTTTTTTGCTGAGCGGGGAGAGGTGTATCAATTGCAGGCTCTGGGGTGCTTCGGCTCGGTCGCGCGGGGAGAGGCCACGGCCGGTAGCGACGTGGATGTCGTGTATCGAGTCGCCCAGTCCGCCCGCTTGACCTTGCTCGATCTGGCTTTGCTGCGCGAGGAGTTGATGGAACGGCCGGGGCGGCCGGTGGATTTGATCGAGTTTCGGGCAGGGATGCCCGCGCGGTTGAGGGAGCATCTGCAACAGGAGGCCGTCTATGCATTATGCAGACGTGCTGCGGGACCGCCTCGAAGCGATTCTCGCTGGCCTTCATCGACTCCATGAACCCGCCTGTCCATTTCGTCCATACGGTCCATCCCGTTCGCGCGATAGCTTCCGGTCTCGTCACCCTGGAACACTCCGGTTTGTGCCGCTGTTCACTTGGCTGGAGGCACGCGATATGGCAAAGAGACAAAGAACGCCGGCGATCCGGCTGGGCACCTGCAGTTGGGGCACGACCGGCTGGGTGGGCCGCGTGTATGCGCCGGGAACGCCTCCGGCGGAGTTCATCACGCAATACGCAGAGCGGTTCAACACGGTCGAGATCGACGCAACGTTTTATGCGGTGCCGCAGACGTCTACGGTAGACGGCTGGCGCGACCGCACTCCCGACGGGTTCCTGTTCGCGGCCAAGGCGCCCCAGGCGATCACCCACGAGAAGTTCCTGGTGGATTGCGGCGGCGAACTGAACGCGTTTCTCAAGACCCTGGCCCGCCTGGACCGCAAACTGGGCCCGATTCTGCTGCAGTTTCCGTATTTTGCGCGGAAGACCGGGGTGACCCAGGAGCTGTTTCTGGAGCGGCTTGTGCCGTTTCTCGATGCCGCGCCGCTGGACGAATACAGCTTCGTCGTCGAAGTGCGCAACAAACCATGGCTGAACGAGGCCCTGTTTGAGCCCTTGCGCGAGCGCCGCGTGACCCTCGCGCTGATCGATCATCCGTGGATGCCGCGCCCGCCGGCCCTGCTCGCACACGACGGCCTGTTCACGGGGCCCATGGCGTACATTCGCTGGCTCGGCGATCGCTACGGCATCGAGAAGATCACCAAGACCTGGGGGGAACCCGTCATCGACCGGAGCCGCGACCTCGAGAGCTGGGTGCCCGCGATCAAGGCCGCGCTCGACAAGCAGCTCCCCATCTTTGGCTATGTCAACAACCACTACTCCGGCCACGCCCCCCACGACGTCGCCCTGCTCGAAGGCCTCCTGGGCCGCGCGTGAGCAGGGGCGGCGTGCCGCGGCGGTCTACTTCACTTGTTTAAAGAGCCACTTGATGGTCTTCTTGTCGCGATAGGCGGCGTCCCAGGAATTGTGGTCGGTCTTTTCAAACTCGGTGTAGTGGATGGTCCCGCCGGCCTTTTTGACGGCCTCGACCATCTTGCGCGATTCCTCGGGTTTGACCACGCTGTCATCGGCGCCGTGAAACGCCCAGATCGGGATCTTGGCGAGGGCGGGGGCGTCCTCGACCTTGCCGCCGCCGCAGATGGGCACGAGGGCGGCCCAGCGGTCGGGGTGCCGGGCGCCGTAGAGCCACGTGGCATAGCCGCCCATCGACAATCCGGTCAGGTAGATGCGCCGGGGGTCGATGTTGTATTGCGCACGGGTGAGCTCGTACGCGCGTTCGATATCCTCGAAGGCCTTGTCCCACCACCCGCTTTCCGGGCATTGCGGCATGACCATGACGGCGGGGAAGGCGTCAGCATTCCGGCGAACCGCGCTCGGAAGCCCGACTTCGGTCTGGAGCAGCCCGTCGTCGCCGCGTTCGCCGGCCCCGTGGAGGAAGACGATCAGCGGCCACGGTTTCGCGGGATCGTAGTTGCGCGGAACGTAGACGGCATACCGGCGTTCCGTTCCCCGCACCTCCATGGTTTTGTTGATGAATCCGGTCTGGATCCCGAGTTCTTCGGCGGTTGAAGCCTTCATGGTGGTTGCACATCCTCCAAGCCACAGGGCGCTGATCAGCAGCGCCATGGTCGCACAGGCGATACGTGTTGTCATGGTATGTCCCCAATCTGAGCCTGTTTCTGTGTTACGCAACGATAACAGAATGGCGGTCCGGGGACAACGCGCGTCCTGTGCGCGCCGGCCCGGGACGCCTGGATCAGTCCCGTTCCTGGAACTGGATGACGACCAGCCCGAGGAGCAGCCCGGCCCCCGCGAAAATCAGGTCGAACACGCCTCCATACGCGCTGCGGGCCAGCAGTTTGGGGTAGGCGGCGGCCAGGGGGAGTTCGAGCGCCTCGCGCAGCGCGAATGCGCCGAGTCCGGCCAGGAAGATCAGCAGCAGCCGGTGCCATTGACGCACCGAATCGAGCAGCACCCGGTCCAGGTGAAACCGCGCGAACCAGGCCAGGGCCACCCCGGCAAGCACCTGCACGAGCTGCCCGATGTGGAGTACCGGATAGGTCTTTGAAAGCGCGATCGGGGTAAAGGCGTACAGGCTGCCCTTTCCCACCGGCACAATCCGCGCGGTCAGGATGGCGAGCGCCCAGGCGAACAAGAGCCATTTGACGTGGTTTGGATGGGTCAGGCGGGCGTTGGTGCCCGCGAGGACCAGGGCGGCGAGCAGTACGCAATGGGCGTAGACCAGCGTTTCCGGCGGACCCTTGACCAGCACGACCGCCGCGAACGCGAGCACCGCGATGGTGGTGAGCGAGAATGCCACGCTGTCCACGGCCGTGAGGGGCAGGGGGGCGCGGCGCAGCGGCCAGCGGCCGGCGCCTTCCGGCCGGCCGGTCTCCTGATCGATGCTCAGCACGGCCAGCACGCACAAGCCGGCCAGGCCGGCGGTCAGCAGGGCGGGCACCCAGATGCCTTTTTGAAACAGATTGACCACCGCCACCGCGTCCCACAGGTACAACAGGGAACCAAAGGCGGCGAGGGAGAGCGTGGCGCCTCCCTGCCAGGCGCCCCAGGCCAGGGCCACCGCCACCATATCCGCCGCAATGAATACAAGGGACAGGACCAGGTGCGGCGTGGCGATCTTGCCCACGACCAGCACGCCGCCGAGCACGCTGACCAGCGCCATCACGGCAAAGGCCGACAGGAACGCTCGCTTTCGAATGTCGTGAACGAGCAGGGCCCAGATGAACACGCCCCGGCCCGCCACAAACACCACCGGCGCCATCATGCTTTGCGGGAGATACAGCATGAGTGCGCCAGCCCAGAGAAACGCGGTCACGGCCAGCATGCGGCGCCCGTGGGAGTGATCGAGTCCGCCGCAGAGACAGGCCGCGAGCATGGCGCCGGCCGGGGCCGCGGGCGCTGCTCCCAGCATCCATCGCGCATTGCCTTTCAGAAATCCCAGGAACAGGGCCAGTCCGAGGAGGGTGGCGAGGCCTTCGACGATCCATTCCGTCAGGCGAGCCTCCACGAATCCGGGTTCGCGCGCGGGCGCTGGAGGGCTCGCCTTGTGTTCCGCCAGACGCTGCCGGCACGCGCTGCAGATCAGCGTGCCTCCGTGCGCCGTCAGCTCCACGGTCTTCAGGAGCCGGCCGCATCCGAAACACACCGCCTTCGAGTCTTCCTCGCGCACCGGCTCATCCGGCTGGAGCCGGGTTGGGGTGGGGCGGACGGGTGTCGCGGGATGCCGGGCCGCCGTGGGCTGACCCGCGACGGGCCGTTGCGGCGCCGGGGTGGAAAAACCGCTGGGCTTGGAGTCGCCGTCGCTGGAGAAACTGAGGTCCACATTCTCCCCCATCCCACTGAGAAACGCGTCGAACTCTCCGAATCCCCCGCTCGAGAAGTTGACCGATTCGGCGCCGTCGCGGTCTCCCGGAAAGACTTCCTCATACCGGACCGGGGTCGACGGTCCGTCGGCGGGCGGTGGAGTGTCAAAGACGCGGGGGATGAGCGCCTCGGCGGGCTGCCATTCCGAGCTGCCTTCCTGCTGCAGGGGCGTGCGCTTGTTCACGGCGCCCCGCCGGACGAGCAGGCGCAGCTCTTCGTCGCCGATGGGTCCGAAGGCCTGATTTCCCCTGCGAAAATACCACGCCATTACGCAATCCCTCTCGTGGCTTTGCCCCAATTGAGGCGCGCCACAGCCCCCTGGCCATGGTCCTCCTTCCCAAGTATGCAGACAGGCTAGTTGCCTGTCAAAGAGAATCTTCCGGCCGAAGGGGCGTGCGCGGCGCAGGAGGCCGGCGATTGGCGGGACAACCTGTGGACCAGGGGGACGGTTCCGGTGCGGTACAGGTTCCCACGGTGGGACCGTCCGGAGCGTGGTATGATGACGACTGTCGCCGTTGCAGGGGTGTTGGCGCGGACAACGGGAGCTTTCAGATGACACGATACCGCTCTCTGCTGTTGGTGGCCGGATTGTGTCTGATCCCAATGTGCGCCACGGTCCGGGAGCCCGCAGCGGAAGCGGCCTCCTTTGAGAAGCGGGTTTTCAGGTTGCCGGACGGCAAGCACATGAACTGCCGCGCGCGGCCGGGCGATGGACCGGTGCTCGTGCTGATTCCCGGAACCTGGGGGAGGTTCGACCGGTTCACGGGGCTCATCGCGGCCCTGCCGGACGACCTGCCGGTTGCGGTGATCGAGTTGTGCTGGCAGGGCGGCCAGAAACCACCCACGACGGCCCTTTCGATCGAACAGCTTGCCGACGACGTGTTATGGGTGGTGGAGGCGCTGGGCCTGGAGCAGTTTTATGTCGGCGGGCACAGCATCGGCGGCATGATCGCCGTGGAGATGGCGGGGCGGGAGGTTCCCGGTCTTGTTGGGATCATCGCGATGGAGGGATGGACCCACCACAGCGTGGTGCAGACGGCGTTTGACGGCGTGGTGAACGGGCCGCTTACGCCCGCGGAACAGGCAGCCTACGATGCCGCCCGGGAACGCGAGCGCGCGCATTTGTCGCAGGCCGAGCGGGAGGCCATCGGCGCCATCTGGACCCGCTGGAACGGCTACGAGGGCCTGATGCGTTCGCAGGCGCCCGTCCTGCACATCTGGGGCGAGCGCGGCAAACCGAGGCCGGACCGGGCCGCCCTGCAGATACCGGACCGGCCGAACATCGAGATCGCGTGGATCACGGGCGCATCGCACCGCATGCTGACCCAGGCGCCGGATGCCGTGGCGGCGTGCATCCGGGATTTCCTGGCGCGAACCGCGCCTACGGCGTCCCCGGCACAGGCGGGACGCCTGCATCCGGATCATCCTGAACCATAAGAAATGCCGGCGAGGTTCTGGCGCATTTTGAGGGATTGGACCATGCTTCGGGGGGAGGGACACGCGATGCGTAGACGGGAGTTCCTGAGACGCGCGGGGCTGGGGATGGCGGCCCTGGCGGCGGCGCCCGACCAGGCACGACAGCCCCGGGCAGACGCGGGGGAGGCCTGGCGCCCAAACATTGTCCTGATCATGGCCGACGACCTGGGGTATGGCCATCTCGGCTGCTACGGCCAGAAGAGCATCCGGACGCCGCATTTGGACCGTCTGGCGCGCGACGGGATGCGGTTCACCCAGGCGTACGCGGGATGTTCGCAGTGCGCGCCGTCGCGCAGCGTGCTGATGACCGGCTACCACGCGGGCCACACGCCCGTGCGGGGCAATGGCGGCGGCATCCCGTTGCGCGACGAGGACGTCACGCTGGCGGAGGTGTTGCGCGAGGCCGGGTATGCCACCGGCCTGTTCGGAAAATGGGGCCTGGGGGAAGCGACGACGGCGGGCGTGCCGAACCGGCAGGGGTTTGACGAGTTTTTCGGTTATTTGCATCAAAAACACGCGCACTTCTATTACACGGACTACCTGTGGCACAACGGGGAACGCCACCCGCTTCCGGGCAATCGCGACGGGAAACGGGAACAGTACTCCCACGACGTGATTCTCGACCGGGCGCTCGCATTCCTCGGCGAGCGCCGCGACCGGCCCTTCTTCTGTTTTCTTTCGCTGACCATTCCGCACCATGAATGGACGGCGCCCGAAGAGACGCTGCGCGAATATGCGGGTGCGTTCGAGGAGAACCCGCCGGCGTTCCGGTGGCGCGAAGGGTATGCGTTTCCGGCGGAACCCAAGGCGACGATGGCGGCCATGATCACCCACATGGACAAGGGCGTCGGCCGCGTCCTGCACCAATTGGAGCAGTGCGGGCTCAGCGGGAACACGCTGGTGATTTTCACCTCGGACAACGGCGCGGATTCGTATTCGCTGGCGTCGCCGGAGTTCTTCAAGGCCAATGGCCCGCTGCGCGGCTACAAGTACGACCTGTACGAAGGGGGCATCCGCGTGCCGGCGATTGCGCGCTGGCCCGGGCGGATCGCGCCGGGGCGCGAGAGCGGGCACGTCTGGTATGCCCCCGATCTCATGCCGACGTTCGCGGAACTGGCCGGGAACCCGGACGGCGTGCCGAAGGACACCGACGGGCTTTCCATTGTCCCGGCGCTGCTCGGGGAAGCCGGGGCCGGCCGGGCGCAACCGGAACATCCGTTTCTGTACTGGGAAACGCAGGCCGGGAGCCGCGCCACGCGTATGGGCGACTGGAAAGCGGTGCTGCCGAACCCCGATGCCCGGGTGGAGTTGTATGACCTGTCCGCCGATCCGGGCGAGACACACGACGTGGCCGGCGGCCACGCGTCGCTTGTTGCGGAGATGCGCGCCCATATGGAGGCCAGCCACGTCGAACCGCCTCCGCAGACCGAACCCGGCGCGCCCGACGGCCGGCAGTATTTCTAAGGCCTGGCTTCGGGGCGGGGCCGCACGGCACAAAAAAAGCCGGCGCCGCGAGTCGCGTGGACTGGCGGCGCCGGCAGGGTTCAGGTCACTTGGGGATGGTCAGTTCGGGGATCAAGGCGTCAGCCTTGAGCTCGCCCAGCTCGATCTTGGGATTGTGGATGAGTTTGATGTTGCGGTACCGGTGCGTCTGGGGGGCGCCGGCGTGCATCTGGAACGCGAACTTGCCGGTACGTTCGTCCTTTGCCGCGAGGTCGAGGCAGGCGACGCCCAGCTTGCCGTTAATGGCGGTCCAGATGGCGGGCCCGACGGCGAGGATTTCGAAGCGGTTCCATTCGCCGGGTTTGACGGCCTCTTCGGCGCGTCCGTTCCAGTCGAGCATGGCGCGGCCGCCCTGGTGGTAGAGACGGCCCCAGACCCCCTGGCCGATATCGCCCTGGTATCCGAGGGCGTGTCCGGCCTCGTCGATCTTTTTCGAACGGAACTGGATGCCGGAGTTGGCCGTGGGCGGCTCGAGGAGGACTTCGGCGCAGAAATAGAAGTCGCCGGCCTCGAGTTCCGACCACAGGTAGCCGGTGTCGGGGATCTGCTCGGTGCTCTGGCCCACGATCGCCCCGTCTTCGACCCGCCAGTAGTTGCCGGTACCGGTCCAGCCGGTAAGGTCGTTGCCATTGAAGATGGCGGCATCTTCGCGGGCGGAGGCGCCGAGGTTCTGCGCGATGGCGATGGCGGCCTGGACCGCTTCCGGCCGGACCGCCTCGTCGGCGAACTGCGCGAACACCATCTCGAGCGCTTCGAGGCTGGGCGTGACGGCCAGGCCGCTCAGCACCTGCTTCTTCTCATCGGGCGTCGAGGCGAGGGCCATGAGCTCGGTGAGCTGGTTGAGGCGCTCGGCCGGGGTGGCTTCGCTTTCCTTGAGCATCCGCACGGCGCCGCGCAGGGCCAGGACTTTCAGGGTGGCGTCCGGGGCGGTCCGGGCCATGTCCATGACGACCGGGAGCGCATCGGGGGTGGGCCAATCGCAGAGGGCCCGCTCGGCGGCCTGTTTGATTTCGCCTTCGCCCCGGGCGGCGGCGAGGTGGACCGTCTCGAGGGCCTTGGGGCTTCCCGTGGCGCCCATGAGGCGCACGAGGGCGAGGGCGGTCTGCGGGGCGCTGCTCCGGGCCTGTTCGAAGGCCTCGCGGAAGCCATCCACAATGGCGGGGGGAATCGAGACCGCGGTCAGGTTGAGCGACTGGCCCTCGGTGACCGTCTTGCTGTGGGGCACGCCGTTGGCGGTGTACTCGACGCGCAGCTGTTTGACAACGCCTTGCGCGGTGTCGCCGAAATTGGCGTTGGAGGCGCCGATGGCCATCGCGCCCGAGGCGACCATCTGGGTCACCTTTTCGGTCACGTCGGCCGACGCGCCGCCCGGCAGGTCGCCGTAGACGGCCTTTTGAATGACAATGCCGGCGCTGGTGGGTTTCCGTTCGCGGTCGACAACGGCCCGCAGCGTGTCCTCCGCGCCCTGCATTTCTTCGGGCGCCTGAGCTTTGCGAAGCATGGCCAGCAAACGCGGCATTTCGGGGATGCCCGCGAATTTCTGCAGGGCCGTAAGGGCCGTCAGGCGCACGGACACGTCCGCGTCCTTTTCGGCGGCATCCATCAGCGGGCCGACGGGCTCGGGCAGGCCGCCCTTGCCGATCAGTTCGACCGCCACGCGCCGCGCGGCGGGTCCGGGATTGTCGAGCATGGCCATGAGGACCGCATCGCCGTCCGGGGCCGGGAAATAGGCAAGGGCGTTGCGGGCGGCCTGGGTCAGCGGGGCGTCTTCGGCCGCGGCGAGTTCGGCGATGAGCCGTAACGCCGGGGTATAGGCCAGGCGGGTCAGCGCATTCACGGCCGCGACGCGGACGTCTTCGGGGCCCGCCTGCGCCTCGGCCAGCAGCACGGGGCCGGCCGCGCTGCCGCCCCGGTGGCCGAGCACCTGCATGAGGGCGATCTTGCGTTCGGCGGACAAGGCCGGCAAGGCTTCCGCCAGGGCGGCCGTCACGGCGTCGCCGCCGTCCATCTCGCGTGCGGTACGGAGCGCGCCCTTGAAGCAGGCTGCATCTTCACCGTGCACGGCTTCGAGCAGCACGGGCAGGCCTTCCTGAGGACCGCGGGCAAGTACCGCGCCGCGCACGGCGCCGGTGCGCACTTCGTGGGCGGCATTGGGCACGCCGCACAGACGGTCATACAGGGCGATGGCGTCGGCGCTGTTGCCCCGGGCGACAAACGCCTCCGCGCAACGCAGCATGCCGTCGCAGACGGCGTGGAGCATGCCGGACCCGGCATCGGCCTGGGGAAGCGCGCTGGTGAGGGCGTTTGCGCATTCGGGCGTGGCAATGACGCCCAGCGAGCGCGCGGCCTCCTGCGCAACGGCGGGATCGGCATCCGACAACGCGGTGATCACGGCAGGCACGCATTCGGTGTCGCGGCGGTTGGCCAGCGAGTTGAGGATACCCACCTTGAGCGCGCCGCCGGTCGTGGCCAGCGCGTTGCGCAACGCCGCGCCGGCTTCGGGATACGGCATGGGCTCGAGGACGTAGCGCGCCATGTGCGACAGTTGTGCATCGCCGAGCATTCCTTCGAGCACGGGGATGGCCTCAGGCCCGCCGTGGATGCTGAGCGTGATGCAGGCGTCCTGTTTGGCTTTGAGATCGGCATCGGATTTCAAGACGGCCAGGGGATCGGCGTCCTGCGCCAGCGCGGGCAGGACGGCGCTCAGGAAAAGAACCCCCGCCAGTGTGAACGTGAGAATAGCGTTCCGCATGATCGCGTGTGCTCCTTTTTGCATAGTGTTTCTCATATGACCCACGGCTCCCGGTAGGCGCGCGAACGCAGGCGGTTTGCTTCGTCGTCGTTGACGAACGTCTCGGTGACGGGGTCGAACTCGAGATCGCGTTCGAGCCACATGCAGATGTTCGCCGCGTGCACGGTGCACATGGAATGGTGCATGACCCGGGCGTTGGCCACGGGTTCCTCGCGCGACTTGACGCAATCGAGGAAGTTGCGCATATGGTCGAGGGCGCGGCCCGTGCGGGCGACGTATTCGCCCACCACCTCGTCGAATTGACGGAGCAGCTCGGGCGACGAGACGTCGGGCTCCGAATAGCCGTCGGCGGCGGCGGCCCAGCCGCGCTCGCCGTCGAAGCGTTCACCGCAGGATCCATACCAGTACTTGTCGCCGCGCGAAAAGATCAGTTTCTGCCCCGTGACGAACTCGCACACCATCCCGTCGGCGGAATCGTTGTCGACGTAGTTGTATTTGATGGGCGACGACTCGCCGAGGCCGAGGCCGGCCTGGGCCTGCGCGAAGGTGTGCGCGCCCCATTCGCCGATGCAACTGGTGTGGAAATCGTAATCGCCGCGCCATCCGCCGCGGGCGTACTCCTCGTTATACGGCCGCCACGGGCAGGGGCCGAGCCAGATGTCCCAGTCCACTTCTTCCCTGGGGGGTTCCGGCTGGGCTTCCTTCCACTCGCGGGGCATCTTGGCGGCGTCCCAGGGCGCGATGTGCGCGTACGCGACATCGACCTTGCCGAGACGCCCCGTGCGGGCCATCTCGATCGCAAACACGTGATTGGCTTCGCTGAGCCGCTGGGTGCCGGTCTGGTAGACGCGGCCGAAGCGTTGCGCGGTCTCGACGACCGCACGGCCCTCGGTGATGGTCATGCACGAAGGCTTTTCGGAGAAGACATCTTTGCCTTCGCGCATCGCGCGGATCGCCGCCTGGGCATGCCAGCGATCGCCCGTGGCGATCAGGACCGCGTCGATGTCGGGGCGGGACGGCAGGAACTCGCGGAGATCGCTGTACATCGCGCAGTCCGTGTTCCCGTAGTGCTGATCGATAAACCCTTTGACCCCCTCGCGCTGGGCTTTTTGCAGGTCGCAGATGGCGACGACCTGGACGTCGGGATTGCCGATCATCCAGCGCAGGTCATGCAGGCCGCGGCCGCGAATCCCGACGCAACCCACCACGATGCGCTCGGACGGGGCGACCGCGCCGTCCAGCCCCAGGGCTGAGGAAGGTATGATGTACGGCGCCGCGATTGCCGCGGCCGCACGCGACAGGAACTTCCGGCGAGACAAGTTGGCAGTCATTCGTATGTCCTCCTGATGCTGCGTTGTGCCCCCTTGCGCGGGCCCGCGCGTCGGGCCACATATCGAGTGATTGTGGCGATTTTGCCCTGCCCGCGTCAAGAACGCCGGGGCACTTGGGATTCGGTGAGCCGCGGGGCCGGGGGTTCAAAGTGTGCATTGCCGGGCGTAAATACAGTATAATTATACCTTTAGTGCCAATCTGAATGCGCAACGAATGGAAAGAACCATGTCTGCGGAATCGACGTTCGAACGGACTATCATTACCGGGGCGCTGCCGTATGCCAACGGCCACATCCACCTGGGCCACATTGCGGGCGCGTATCTGCCGGCGGACATCTTTGCCCGGTTCAAACGCCTGTGCGGCCACCCGATGCTCTACATCTGCGGGTCGGACGAGTATGGCGTGCCGATCACGCTGACGGCGCTGAAGGAAGGCATCTCGCCGCAGGAGGTCATCGATCGCTACCACGCGGCCAACGACGAATCGTTTGCCAAACTCGGCATCTCGTTCGATATCTACGGCCGGACCTCGTGGCCCATTCACACGGACACGACGCAGACGTTTTTCCTCAACCTGTACAACGGCGGCCACATCGAGAAACGGGAAATGGAGCTCTGGTATTCGGAGCAGTCCGACCGGTTTCTGCCGGACCGTTACGTCAGGGGGACCTGCCCCAAGTGCGGATTCGAGGAGGCCACGGGCGACGAATGCGAGAATTGCGGCGCGCAGTATTCGGCCAACGATCTGATTGGGCCGAAAGCGAACATCCCCGGAGACTGTTCGACGCCAATCCTCAAGAAGACGGTCCACTGGTTTCTCCGCTTGCAGGATTTCACCGGTCAACTCAAGACCTGGCTCGACGGCCATCCCGAATGGCGCGCGAATGTCAAAGGCATCGCGTACAGCTGGGTCGAGGATCTCCGGGCGCGGTGCATCACCCGCGACACGGACTGGGGCGTGCCGATCCCGCTTGACGACGCCGACGCGGCGGGCAAACGGTTTTATGTGTGGTTCGACAACGCCATCGGCTATGTCACGAACACGCGGCAATACTATCTCGACCGGGGCGAACCGGACGGCTGGCAACGGTGGTGGAAAGATCCCGCGAGCCGGCTGATCCACTTCATCGGCAAAGACAACGTGCCGTTCCACGCGGTCATGTTTCCCACCTACCTGATGGGCCAGGGCGACTACATTCTCGCCGACAACGTGGTGGGCAACGAATATCTCAACATCCTCAACCGCGAGACCGGCAAGACGGAAAAGGGGTCGAAATCCAAGGGCAACATGATCAGCGTGCGGTGGTTTACGTCGCGGTTCTCGACCGATGCCATCCGCTACTACCTCTGCGCGATCATGCCCGAGTCGCGCGACGCGGCGTTCGACTGGGACGAATTTTTCAACCGGTACAACGGCGAACTCTCGAATGTCGTGGGCAATTTCATTCACCGCTCGCTCACCATGACCGTGAAGAACTTCGCGGGCCAGGTGCCCGTGCCGGGTCCGCTCGACGACGAGGATCGGGCGATGCTGGCAGCCATCCCGGACCAGCTCGACGGAATCGCGGAGGCCCTCGAGAACTTCCGGTTCCGGCAGGCGCTCGAACGGTTTATTGACCTGGGGCGCAAGGCCAACGTCTATTTCGACGGCAAACAGCCCTGGGTGACGCGCAAGATGGATCCGGAACGCACGGCGACGACATTGTACGTCTGTTGCCAGGTGGTGCGCGCCTTGTGCACGGCGATGGCGCCGTTCGTGCCCGACGGCGCCAACCGGCTGGCGGGCATTCTCGGCGTTGCCCTGCCGCAGGGCGGGCCCGAAGGCGGCGCAGACGGCTGGAACGCGGGCAAGGACGGCCTGCCCGCGGGAGCGCCTCTGCAAGAACCCGAGGTGCTCTTCCCGAAACTCGACAAGGACTACCTTGCCGAGTGCGCCGGCGCCCACATGCGCGGGGAAGCGTTTTAGCGCAGCGTGTCGCCATCCGGGCGCCGGAGCCCGGGGTCTCCCCCGCGCGAGGACGCCGACGAGGGCAATGCGCGAACGACGCGCAACAGGGCCGGTTCCGCTGACCGGGGGAGGTGGCGATGATCGGATTGATCCTGTCGGCTGTTCTGGTGCAAACGCTGTGCGGGGCCACGCCCACCGGCGCGGAGATGGGGGAATCACGCCGCTGGGTAGATGCCAGGTTTCGCGGGATCATGGAGACGTCCGCGCCCGCGACAGACGCCATTGAGGTCGCCGCCAACCATGGGCCCGTCCAGCCCGACACGCGCGCGGGTGAACCCTTGCGCATCGGCACGGAGACGTATGCCCGCGGCCTGTACTGCCACGCGCCGAGCGAGCTCATCGTGCGTCTCTCACAACCCGCCCGGCAGTTCGAGGCCTCGGTGGGCATTGACAGCCGGGCCGGCGGCGGGAGCGTCGAATTCCATATTCATGCCGCCGGTGCGGAGGTGTGGAGTTCCGGGCTCGTGCGGTTTGGAGAGCCCGCCCTGCCCGTGACGGCGTCTCTGCACGGCGGCCGGGAATTCGTGCTTGCCGTCAGCGACGCGGGCGACGGCATCTCGTGCGACCAGTCCAACTGGGCTGACGCGCGGGTCACGCTGGAGGACGGCACGGTGGTCTGGCTCAGCGAGCTGCCGCTCCTCGGGCAGGATCGCCAGCCGTATACGACGGAGCCGGTTTTTTCTTTTGTCTATGGGGGACGGCCTTCGGCGGAGTTCCTCCCGGGGTGGCAGACCGAGCGCGCCACACAGCTCCTGGACGATGCGCGGACACAGCACGGCGTGACGTACCGCGACCCGGAAACGGGGCTGGTGGTGCGGTGCGCGGGGGTGGAATACCGTGATTTTCCGGTGATCGAGTGGACGCTGTACTTCAAGAACGGCGGCACGGCCGACACGCCGATCCTGTCCGATATCCTCGCCATCGATACGCCGTTTCCGTGTCCGGCCTCGGCGGAGTGGACGCTTCATCACAACAAGGGCGACAACTGCACCCCGGACAGCTATGAACCCCTGACGAACACGCTGTCCGCGCCGGCCGACCTCGTGCTGGGGAACACGGGCGGGCGCCCCACGCAGATGGGGTTCCCCTATTACAATCTTGCGGGCGCAGGGAACGGGCTGCTCTTTGTCGTGAGTTGGGCGGGACAGTGGCGTGCACAATTCACGCGGGACGACCGCGGGCTGCGTTTGCGCGCGGGCCAGGAACTGACCCATTTCACGCTGCATCCGGGCGAGGAAGTCCGCTCGCCGATGATCGTGCTTCAGTTCTACGGGGGAGAGTGGATTCGCGGCCAGAACCTCTGGCGTTCGTGGATGCTTGCGCACAACATGCCGCGTCAGAACGGGGCGCCGCTGAACCCCCAGCTTTCGCTGTGCACCGGGAACTATTATCCCGCACTGATGAGCACCGCCGCGGGGGAACGCGCGTTTATTGAGCGCTACGCCGGCGAGGGCATCCGGGCGGACTACTGGTGGCAGGACGCGGGCTGGTATCCCTGCGACGGGGTGGGCTGGCCCAAGACCGGCACTTGGGAGCCGGACCCGGTCCGGTTTCCCGGAGGACTGGTGGCCGTGGGCGATTTCGCGCGCACGCACGGCATGAAGACGCTGGTCTGGTTCGAGCCGGAACGCGTTCATCCGGGCACGTGGCTCGCCGAGAACCATCCCGAATGGATTCACGGCGGCGCGGACGGCGGCCTGTTGAACCTGGGCGATCCGGCGTGCCGCGAATGGCTGACCGGCCACATCGACCGGCTCATCACGGAACAGAAGATCGATTTCTACCGGCAGGATTTCAACCTGGATCCCCTGCCGTACTGGCGCGCCAATGACGCGGCCGAGGCGCCCGACGGCCGCCGCCAGGGCATTACGGAAATTCGCCATGTCGAAGGCTATCTCGCCTACTGGGACGCCTTACGGCAGCGTCACCCCGGCCTCCCCATCGATTCGTGCGCGTCGGGTGGCCGGCGCAACGACCTCGAGACCCTGCGTCGTGCCGTGCCGCTTCTGCGGAGCGACTGGTACGGCGGTCCCGCGGGGCAGCAATGCCACACCTACGGTCTTGCGCTGTGGTTTCCCTTCACGGGCACGGGGGTGATCAGCCAGAAGAACGCCTACTGGATGCGCAGCTCGATGGTGGCGGAATTCACGTTCGGTCCCGACGCCGCGGGCGTTGACGTGCTGGATTTCGCGCAGTTGCGCGCGTGTATCGGGGAATGGCGGCGCCTTGCACCGTATTTCTACGGCGATTTCTATCCGTTGACCCCCTACACGCTCGCGGAAGAGCAGTGGATGGCGTGGCAGTATGACCGGCCCGAACTCGGGGAAGGCGCGGTGCAGGTGTTCCGGCGCGAAAACAGTTTCTACGAGTCCGCCCGTTTCCGGCTTCACGGGCTCGAGCCCGGCGCGCACTACAGGGTCACCGACATTACACGGAACCTGGAATGGAAGGGCACGGGCCGGGAAATTGCGGAGGACGGGCTGGCCGTGTCGCTCCCCGAACGGGCGCAGGCCGCCATCTGCCTCTACAAACGCGAGGGCTGAACGCGGCCGGTGCGGGATGCCGGCCGTCGAGAGGAGACGGGTGCATGACCGGTGACGGGATCACGCGCGCGGAGATTGCGCGGGGATTCGGGGAGCTCGGCGTTCGCGCCGGCGATGCCATTCTGGTGCACAGTTCGCTGAGCAGCTTCGGACACGTGGAAGGCGGCGCGGACGCCGTGCTCGACGGCCTGCTCGATGCGCTGGGCCCCGAAGGAACGCTGCTGGCGCCCACCTTGACGGGCGGCCCTGAACTGTCGCCGGAGAACCCGCCTCACATCGATCTGCGCACCGCGCCCTGCTGGGTCGGGCGCATTCCCGAAACGTTGCGGCAGCGTCCAGAGGCGGTGCGCAGCGTGCATCCGACGCATTCGTGCGCGGCCATAGGCCGGCGCGCGGCCGAGCTGACCCGCGGCCACCACCTCTCCCCCACGCCCTGCGGCGTGACGTCGCCGTATTTCCGCCTGGCGCTCGCGGGCGGCGCGATTGTGATGATCGGTTGCAACCTGAGCCGCTGCACGACCTGCCACACCATCGAGGAACTCGCCAACGTAGACTACCATCTTCAGCCGCGCGTGGCCCGCGGTTCGTGCATCGATCAGAGCGGCGCGCGGATCGAGACGCCCTGCCGGCTGCACCGCTACGACGGTCCCGAACGCGATTTTCCCGTCCTCGAACCCCTGCTTCTCGACACCGGCCTGATGCGCAAAGGAACCGTCGGCCACGCCGAGATCCGCATGATCGACGCGATGGGCCTGATCGAAACCGCGCTCGACCGCCTCCGCTTCGACCCCTGTTTCCTGACCGAATTTCGGGGACACAGTACTTAATTCTCTGCGCGAAGCCTTCACGAGAGGGCAAAGAATCACTGTCAAGAGTATAATTAGGTATTGTGTTCCCAAAATTGGGAGGCGGCGTGACGATGATGAAGCGGCGGCAGTTTCTGGCGGGAGCGGCTGGGGCGGCTCTGGCGGGGGTGACGGGGGCGCCGGAGAGGCGCCTGCATGCGGAGGAGCGGGCTCCGGCCCGTCCCATGCGCGTCCACCTCTGGTGCTGGGATTCGCGCATGACGTGGGACGACGAACCCGGCGCCATCGCCCTGCGCATGGCGTCCGCGGACAGGAAGTTTGTCTATCCCAAACGACCGGAGTCGTTTTTGACGGGGTTCAAACGGCTGGTGGACTACTGCGCGCGGATCGGGGTGCACAGCATCACCGTGTGGGGGTTTCTGCGCGACGCCCACGGCGGGGTGAAGGCCGCCGCGGAGCTGTGCGCTTACGCCTCGGACCGGGGCGTGGGCATTCTGCCGGGGGTGGGATTGTGTTCTTACGGCGGGTATTTCTACGATGGCGACCATCGCTTCAATCTCGACACCTACCTGCGCGACCACCCCGACCGGATCTCGAGCGCCCGGGAAGAACGCGGCGAACGGGTCGTGACGCCGGTGCTGGACCCGGCCCTGGACGCCAACCGGGCGTGGTGGCGCGACGGCCTCGAATGGATGCTCGAGACCTTCAAGATTGCCGGGATCAACTATGAGATGGGCGATTTCGTCGTCAACCCGTCGCCCCAGGCCGCGGCCGCCCGGGCCGCGCTCGGGTTCGAGGCCGACGGCAATATTTTGGACGCCGTGGTCGCCACGCGGGAACTGATGGACTACGCCCACCGGGCCAAACCCGACGGCGTTTTCATCAACTGCACCTACCGGGGGCTGCAGGACATCACCGGCTTCCCGAGGATGCCCTTTGTGAACGCCGTGCACCCGAACACTGTGTGGGAATATACCCTGCGGGGCATGGTCCGGCGGCCCGGGTTCCCCGATGAGTTCATGGGCATGCCGGATCACCGCAAGTACGGCTACCTGCACTGGTTCAACCCGTCCACCGAAACCACGGATACCGACTACGTTGCGGAGGTCGCCCGGGTGTTTCCGGGGCTGGCCCGGCTCCAATTCGATTTTGTGGGGACCTACGGCGAGGTTTCCGCGGCGGGGAACCTGCTCGCCGACCGCAATTATCAGGCGCAGGTGGCCTGGGCAAACCATCCCGCATTGACTCTCGACGCCTTCAACGAGGGATTCCAGCCCGCGTAGTCCCGCGCCCCTGGATCAGCGGAAATCCGGACCGCTCAGGGCAGAAACGGCTTCGGGTCAATGGGGCGACCGTGCTGGCGCACTTCGTAATGCAGGTGCGCGCCGCTCGCGCGGCCGGTCTTGCCGGCTTCGCCCAGGACCTGTCCCGCCCGCACCTGCGCCCCTACTCTGGCGTGGATTTCGGAAAGATGCGCATACAGCGTGCTGTATCCGCCGGAATGGTTCACAACGACGTACTTCCCGTAGCCGCCGCGGTCGCGTTCCACACTCGCCACCACGCCGTCGGCTGTGGCATACACGGGACAGCCCTTCGTAGCGCTGATATCGATGCCCTGGTGATGGTGGGAGCGTCCGCCGCCGGTGCTGCGCACCTCGCCGAAGTCCGAGCTGACCAACCGGGCGGCCGCGGGCGTCGGCCAGATGCACGGCACAGGATACGCCCGCGGCAGTTCCGGCGGGCGGGTCGCGCAGGCGGTCAGCCCCATCACGGCAGCAAGGAGCGCCAACGCCCTGACGAATGCCGGTGTTCCGCGCGCGGTACGCACTCTGCCTCCCTCCGAAAACCACTATATGTTGTATAGTCCGCGGAATATTCTCCCGCATCCCGCCATATTAATACAAGATGTGCCCAATGTAAAGCCAAAAATACCATATATGGACCTTCTGCTTGTGGTATATGGTGCCCCCGGCACCGAGGCTGAGAGTGCCGGTTCGGAACATGAATGCCGGGCTGTCATCCTCCGGACGGCCGTGCTATGCTCTCGCGGTGGTGCGTGTTGCGGCGTATTTCCCGCTGTTGTGGAGGAAGCGATGCGATTCCTGATCCTGGGTTGCGGTTCGATGGGCAAACGCCGCGCGCGGTGCCTGCGCGCCATGGGTCACGCGTCCATCGCCGCCTACGATCCGCGGGACGACCGCCGGCGGGCCATCACGGACCAGTCCGGCGTGGACGTGCACGACAGCGCGGACAGCGCGTTTGGGGCGGGCGCCGATTTTGCGCTGATCTGCACGCCGCCTCACCAGCACAAAGAGTACCTGCTGCGTTGCATCGACGCCGGGATCCCGGCGTTCTGCGAGGCGCCGATGGTCCTGACGCTCGAGGACGCCGATGACGTCATCGCCCGTGCCAACGCGGCGGGGGCGTTCCTTGCCCCGAGCTGCACCTACCTCCACAACGCCATCCACCGCCTCGCCAGGACGTATGTTGAGGAGAAACCGTACGGGCGGCTGCTTGGCTACTTGTCGCATGCGGGCCAGCACGTGGCCGACTGGCATCCCTACGAGGACTACCGCGGGTTTTACGCGTCGAAGCGGGCCGAAGGCGGGATGTGCATCGACATGCTGCCGCATGAGTTCCAGATGCTGACCTGGCTTGCGGGCGACGTCGCCGCGCTGGCGTGCATGGCCCGGCGGCGCAGCGGCGACATCGAGACCGACGCAGGCGCGCTCGACACCTTTGACGTGCTGCTCGACATGCGGAGCAACGTTTCCGCGGTGGTGCATCACGACATGGTGCAGCGTCCGCCCGTCGTGTTGCGGAGAATGGTGTTCGAATCGGGCGTGGTGGAGTATGATTGGCGGAGTTTCCGGCACGTAAAACATGCCGGGCCGGCGTTTGCCGGCCGCCCCGCCTGGGAATCCGCGCCGCTTGAGGGGTACGATTTCGAGCGCATGTATGTGGACGAATTGCAGCATGCCTTCGACGCCCTGGCAGGCACGACAGCGTACCGGATGCCCCTCGACCGCGAGCGGCGCATGCTCGAGCTGGTGCTGGCCTGCGAAACGAGTTCGCGGGACGGGGTGCAGATCACAGTGTAGCGTCCGGCCCGGCGCCGGACGAACGAAAACCGGACCGATGAGAAAAGGAGTCATGACCGTGTCGCAATCGCAGTTTGTTATCCGGGGAATTCTCCCCGCGCTGTTGACGCCCTTCAAAGACGGAGGGGTGAATGAGCCTGTGCTGAAGAAGCTGGTGCGATTCCAGCTGGAGCAGGGATGCCACGGGTTTTTCGTGAACGGCAGCACGGGAGACGGGTTCCTCATGACCCGCGAAGAACGCAAGCGGGTGCTCGAAGTGGTGGTGGGCGAAGTCGCGGGCCAGGGCAAGGTGATCGCGCACGTGGGAGCGGTCTCAAGCGACGAGGCGGCCGTCATGGCGGTGGATGCCCGCAAGGCCGGCGTCGACGCCGTGGCCAGCGTCCCCCCGATTTATTACCCGGTGGAAATCGAAGGGTTCGAACTCCATATGCGGACCATCGCCGAGGCCGCTGACATGCCGACGTACTGTTATTACATTCCCGCGCTGACGGGTCATTCGCTGGGCGGCGACCAGTTTGTGGAAGTGGCCGGGCGCATTCCGAACCTGGTGGGCTTCAAGTATACCCACAGCGACCTGTTTCTCCTGTGGTGGATTCTCGATGCGCTGGGCGACCGGATCTCGGTCTTCAACGGCAGCGACCAGATGCTGTTGCAGGGCCTGCTCACGGGCGCGTGCGGCGGCATCGGCTCGACCTACAATTATCAGACCCGCAACATCGTCGACGTCTATGAGGCGGTGCAGGCGGGCGATCTCGACAAAGCGCGCGAAGCCCAGTGGCGCGCCAACCAGGTAGTGCAGGTGCTGTTCCGGTTCAAGGCGGGCGGGGTGGCCGTTGAACGCGCCATTCTCCAGCTTATGGGATTCGACGTGGGCGCGCCGCGCCCGCCCAAAGTGCCGTTCCCGGACGACCGGCTGCCCGCGCTCCGCAACGCCCTCGAAGAGATTGGATTTCTCCAGTAGGCCAGGGGCCTTACCAGCGAGCACAGTGATATGGCGAACGTTCACAAAGACTTTCACGGGGCCTTGAGCTTCGGCATTCAGTTCCTCGATGACCAGTACGGCCTGGCCGGGCTCGAAGAGTTCTTCACCCGCGCCGCGAAGGCCGTCTATGCGACGTTGATCGAGGATCTGCACTGCCGCGGACTCGATGCGCTCAAGGAACACTGGGACACCGTGTTCACCCTGGAAGCGGGGGGCTTCGAGACGTGGTACGAGGGCGACACCCTGGTGCTGGACGTGCGCGCCTGCCCCGCCATCCACCACATGCGCGCGCGCAACTACCGCATCGCCGACCATTTCTGCGAGCACACGCGCATCGTCAACGAGGCCGTGTGCGCCGCGGCGGGCTATGCCTGCAGCGTCGAGTACGACCAGGACGCCGGACGCTGTGTGCAGCGCTTCTGGAGGGCCGTGCCATGATCTCGTGCGTCGACTACATCTATACCTACAGCGAGTTGTTCAAGTATCTCGAAGAACGCGGCGGCTACGGCAAAGTCGTCGAACTGTGGGAAGGCATCCGCGAGGAGTTCCTGGCCAACCTGCGCGACTACGTCGCCCGCGACGGGCTCAAAGGCATGTACGCCTACTGGTCGCATACGCTCGGCGAGGAGGGCGGACGCCACCACATGAGCCTGTACGACGACATGTTCGTGATTGACATGCATGACTGCCCGTCGGCGAAAAAAGTGTTCCGCGAGGGACGCATCGAGCCCTACCCGAAATACTGCGAGCACTGTCCGGTGCTGTATCCCCCGCTGATTCGCGAATTCGGGTACGAGGTCGAGTATCACCTCATCGACTGCCCCTCCGGGCAGTGCCGCCTCGTCGTGCGCAAACCGCCGGACGTGCCCACGCCGGACGACCGTTGAGACCAGCGGCTACGGCGCGGTCACGGGATTGGGCCGGGCGGCGGCGTTGCCGGGCAACTGGACCACGTAACCGGTTTCGGGATGGGCCTCGCCACGGGGGAAATCGGTGCTGACGAGGTGCGCGCCGCTGGCGAGCGCGGCCTCGCGGCGGGCGGTATCGTTCGCCCGGCCTTCCCGGAGGTCGGCATCGGCCCGCGTCCGGACCATGAAACCCTGTTGGACGTACCGGGCGAGTTCGGGCTGCGCGGGCTCGTTCACCACGAATACCGCGTCCCAGGGCTGGTCCCCCACGCCCTCGATGAACATGGGCCGCCCTTCGCACGACGGGGCGTTCCGGGTGTAGTTTTCGGCGTGGGCGCCGCGGGTGTGCAACACGAACATGCACTTGCCCCGCGCCTGCGCAAGCGTGGGCCAGTTGCCGGCGCGCACCGCCTCGGCCAGGGTGGGATAGGTGCCGCGGACGTCGTCGGGCGTGATCAGTTCGTTGCGTGAGAACACCGTGAGCAGGTGCGCATCAAGCGCGTCCAGGTCATCCGCTTCAAACGGAAACGTCCGGGTGCCTGCCTGGGGGATCTCCTCCTTTTTCAGCTCGATGAGGGTGATGATCGGCACGTGGCGGGGGTGCGCTTTCGACCAGGTGCGCATCACGTTCAGGCACCCCTCAAAGTCCCGGCAGGTGGACGCTGCGTCGAAATCCTGCACGTGAAAGACTTCGTAGCCCTGGGCGGTATGGTGAATATCGAGTTCGAAACTGCGAATGCCGCGGTTGAGCTGCTCGTCGAGCGGGGCGTGGTCGTATTCCCACGTGGCCGCGTTGGGATAGGCCTGTTTCACCCGCTCGTGCAGGTCGGCGGGCGGCATCGCGTGATAGCTGTTGTGCGTTGCAATGACCTGGATCTGGTGCATGCGCAGGGTGTCATCGAGCTGCGTGGCCAGCGGCACTTCGAGGGCGGCATCGGGCCCGGAGATTCCGGCCGCGGCGGGAACCGCCGGCTCCGCGGGTTCGTTCGGTCCGCAGCCCGCGCCCGTGGCCAGGAGAAGCAATGCGAGGAGGCACCGGAGAAGGCCTCGGAAAAGCATCCTGGCGTCAACGCGGTCTGACATGAAACGTCCTCCCTCCCGCGGGGACGGCCCGGCGGGCGCGGCGGCCCGGGCCCGGACCTTCACCCCCGTATCACCGCGGTCTCTTGCGGAAAATGCGGACGAAACAGAACACGTTTACCGCGATGATGACCGCCCAGAC
>Ga0209312_1000847_pt1 | contig 24655 bp, 16 predicted proteins | sample BioC13SIPDNA_4_FD_185744 | JGI IMG/M metagenome (GOLD analysis project Ga0209312, IMG submission 185744) | Anaerobic biogas reactor microbial communites from Washington, USA - Biogas_R1_B C13 SIP DNA (SPAdes) (version 2) | ecosystem: Engineered > Bioreactor > Anaerobic > Unclassified | place... | reverse complement strand
GCTTGACACCGCTTGCTTGCTTAACATCATTCCTCAAAGATATAAAGAATTGAACATGTCTCCGTTGGAGACCTACTTTGCAATGGCAAGAGGCTATCAGGGAGAACGCGGCGATGTTAAAGCTCTGGCAATGAAAAAGTGGTTCAATACCAACTATCATTATATGGTCCCGGAAGTTGACGATGCAACTGAAATTGCGCTGACCGGCTCAAAGCCGTTTGATGAATTCATTGAAGCAGAAGAGCTTGGGATCGTCACAAAGCCTGTCGTCATCGGAGCGTTTACGCTTCTGAAGCTGCTGCGTTTTACCGGCAGCAGGGATATTCCTGACTTCACATCCGCTGTCGCAAAAGCATACGCCGACATCCTCGCAAAATTCAGTGAGCTGGGTGCGGAGTGGGTGCAGTTTGACGAGCCTTATCTCGTTAAGGATCTGACATCCGACGATATAGTGCTTTTTGAAATGCTGTACAGCAAAATCCTGACGGGAAAAGGAAATACCAAAGTACTTCTGCAGACATATTTCGGAGATATTCGTGACTGCTATGGTACCGTAACGGCACTCGGTTTTGACGGCATAGGGCTTGATTTTGTCGAGGGCAAAAAGACGCTTGAGCTGATAAAAGCAAACGGTTTTCCCGACAGCAAGGTGCTTTTCGCCGGCGTTGTAAACGGCAAGAACGTCTGGCGCAACAACTATACAGTTACTCTCTCCATTATTGAGGAATTACATAGGCATTGCAGTTCGCTTGTTCTGAACAGCTCCTGCTCTCTGCTTCACGTCCCGTATACATTGGCTAATGAAACAAAGCTCTCAGAGCGGCAGAAAAAGCATTTATCCTTTGCAATTGAAAAGCTCTCCGAGCTGTCGGATATAAAGGAGATAATTGAGGGCGGGAATTACTATAGAAACCCGAAATGTATCCTGAACGCTGAGCTCTTTTCGGAAGATAGAGCTTGCTCGAACGCTTCCATACAGGCAAAAACGGCGTCGCTCTCAAATTCAGATTTTATAAGGCTGCCCCCGTTTGCTGAGCGCGAAAAAATACAAAAAAAGGTCTTTGGCCTTCCGCTCTTGCCTACAACAACTATCGGCTCCTTCCCTCAGACAGCCGACGTTAAGGTAAACCGCACCGCTTTCAGAAAAAAAGATATTTCAGAGATAGAATATAAGGAGTTTAACAAAAAGAAGATTGCCGAGTGTATTGCGCTGCAGGAGCAAATAGGGCTGGATGTGCTTGTCCACGGTGAATTCGAACGCAGCGATATGGTGGAGTACTTCGGCGAATGTCTGAATGGATTCATTTTCACCGAGAAAGCGTGGGTCCAGTCATACGGCACCCGCTGTGTCAAGCCGCCGGTGATTTGGGGAGATATCTCGAGAGAAAAACCTATGACTGTGGAATGGTCGGTGTATGCGCAGAGTCTTACGAGTAAGCCGGTAAAAGGAATGCTGACGGGTCCTGTCACCATCCTAAACTGGTCGTTCCCGCGCGAGGATATTTCTCTGTGTGAATGCGCTTTTCAGATTGCGCTTAGCATACGCGAAGAGGTGCTTGATCTCGAAGCGAACGGTATCAAAATCATTCAGATTGACGAGGCTGCACTGCGTGAAAAGCTCCCGTTGCGAAAATCAGACTGGGAAAGCGATTATCTCAGCTGGGCAATTCCAGCTTTCAGGTTTGTACACAGCGGAGTAAGACCCGAGACGCAGATTCATACACATATGTGCTACAGCGAATTTACCGATATCATCACTGCAATTGACGATATGGACGCGGATGTCATCACCTTTGAGGCATCTCGTTCTGATCTGACCCTTCTCGACACGCTCAAGGAAACCAATTTCAGAACCGAGGTCGGCCCCGGAGTCTACGATATTCATTCGCCGAGGGTGCCTTCCGTTGAGGAAATTAAGACGGAGCTTTACAAAATGCTTAAAAAGCTTCCCGCCGATAAGCTCTGGGTTAATCCGGACTGCGGACTAAAAACGAGAGCCAACGAAGAAACAAATTCAAGCCTTGAAAACATGGTGGAGGCGGCAAAGCAGGTCAGATGTGGAAACGGTTGAAATCTCAATATAAGGTGATATATTACAGTAAAACCGACTAAAACAGGCACAGTTACCGGTATAAATAATTATTCTGGCATATTGTACAAGCATCATAACAATTTTTATTTCCGTATTTTAATAAAAGATTCCGGCGCTGGAATACAGCGCCGGAATCTTTTATAAGTTGTAATTCAGGTTTAAAGAGCGTTTGTTCTGCCAACAAGTACGCTAAGGTCTACAAAGTCCTCAGCACTGTCTTCGACAGTCTCGTCTGTCTCGGTATCGAACGCGCGGTAGACATTCAATCCGCTGCCCGCGGGAATGAGCTTGCCGATAATGACGTTTTCCTTCAGTCCGATAAGGTGGTCCACCTTGCCCTTGATGGCCGCATCGGTGAGGACCTTTGTCGTCTCCTGGAAGGATGCCGCCGACAGAAAGCTCTCCGTGGCCAGCGACGCCTTGGTTATGCCCATCAAGGTCTGGGTGCATGTGGCAGGTCTGAGGTCCTGCTCGCCAGCCTCAATACGCTTTTTGACCTCTGTGTTGGCATCCTTAAATTCGTTCCAGTCAACAGTGGAGCCGGTGAGCATATCTGTGCTGCCCGAATCCTCAATGCGGACCTTGCGCATCATTTGACGGACAATAACCTCGATATGCTTATCGTTGATGTCAACGCCCTGAACACGGTACACCTTCTGGACTTCCTGAATGATATACTCCTGGCACTCGTTGACGCCGAGTATACGAAGAACGTCATGGGGATTGTAAGCTCCGCTGGTGAGAGGCTGACCTTTCTCGACGGTTTCTCCGGGCTCGACCAGAATACCCGCAGATAACGGTACCGTGAAGTCCACAGTCTCTCCCGTCTCCTGGTTTGTGACAAAGATATCGCACATTGCGTTCTTTCTTGCATCCTCGATGGTGACCTTTCCGGAGATCTCGGACAGTACAGCCATTTTCTTGGGCTTGCGTGCCTCGAAAAGCTCTTCGACACGGGGTAGGCCCTGCGTTATATCGTCACCTGCTACGCCGCCGGTATGGAAGGTACGCATTGTAAGCTGCGTGCCCGGTTCACCGATGGACTGTGCTGCAATAACTCCGACTGCTTCTCCCTCATTAACAGGACCGCCGGTGGCAAGGTTCAGCCCATAGCACTTCGCGCATACGCCGCTCTGCGCATCGCAGGTCATAACGCTTCTTATGACGACCTCGCTGATGCCGTGTCCCTCAAGTATCCTTGCATCGTCGCGCATAAGCATATGGTCGGTAGTAAACAAAACCTCACCTGTCTTGGGGTCTGTTATATTATCAAGCGGAAACCTGCCGTGGATGCTGTCCCCTAAGGACTGAACTTCCTGTCCCTTGTCAAAAACAGCGCTTGCCTTTATACCGCGGTCTGTGCCGCAGTCGTGCTCGCGAATGATGACATCCTGCGAGACGTCTACCAGACGGCGGGTCAGATAACCGGAGTCCGCTGTACGCAGAGCGGTATCGGCAAGACCCTTTCGCGCACCTCTTGAGGATATGAAATACTCCAGGACGGACAAACCTTCGCGGAAGTTAGCCTTGATTGGTATTTCAATGGTTTTACCTGCGGTGTTAGCCATGAGTCCGCGCATTCCGGCGAGCTGGCGAATCTGGTTCATGGAGCCTCGGGCGCCGGAGTTCGCCATCATATAGATAGGATTGAACTCATTTAGGTTGTTCTGCAGAGCCTTTGTAACGTCCTTTGTCGTCTTTTCCCATTCGGAGACGACAAGACGATAACGCTCCTCGTTAGTGATGAAGCCTCGCTTGTATTGTTTTTCTATACTTACGACCTTCTTCTCAGTGGCCTCGATCAGCTCTTTCTTTTCCTTTGGTACAGTCATGTCCGCTATGGAAATGGTTATGGCGCCCAGAGTCGAGTACTTAAAGCCAAGTGATTTGATGTTGTCCAGAACTTCCGCGGATATGGTAAAGCCGTGCTTTGCGATACACCTGTCTATTATGGCGCCCAGCTGCTTCTTGCCGACCTGATAGTTGACCTCGTAGTCAAACATATGCTCGGGGTCCTTGCGATCTACAAAGCCTAGATCCTGAGGTATAGGTTCGTTGTATATAATGCGTCCCACAGTGGTCTGGATAAGCTTGTTTTTTGGCACACCGTCAATGGTCTTCGTCACCCGTACGCGTATAGGAGAGTGCATCCCTACAGCGCCCTCTTCGTATGCCATAATGGCCTCGTTGGGACAGGAAAAAGCACGTACTCCCTCAAATGACGCCTTTTTAAGATCATGCTCGCCGTCCTTTATACGCTGTGCAACGGAGTCATTTGCTTCTATGATATCCGTGGCAGGAACGACCTCTCCGGCTGTTAGCCCGGTATCTCCCGGCTCTGTTACCCTGAGCATTTCCCCCTCATATTCGCCCATGCGGATGAATGTCAGATAGTATGCGCCGAGAATCATGTCCTGAGTGGGGACAGTGACGGGGTTTCCGTCCTGCGGACGCAGAAGGTTGTTCGCCGAAAGCATTAAAACGCGGGCTTCCGCCTGAGCCTCGGCAGAAAGAGGAACGTGGATAGCCATCTGGTCTCCGTCGAAGTCCGCGTTGTAAGCGGTACAGACCAGTGGGTGCAGCTTCAGCGCCCTTCCCTCAACGAGGATGGGTTCGAAAGCCTGAATGCCCAGGCGGTGGAGCGTAGGCGCTCTGTTGAGCAGAACGGGATGTTCCTTTATAACGACATCCAAAGCGTCCCAAACCTCGGTCTGCTGTTTGTCAACCATCTTTTTGGCGGATTTAATGTTGTTTGCAAGCCCGTCCTCAACCAGCTTCTTCATAACAAAGGGCCGGAACAGCTCTATTGCCATCTCCTTTGGGACACCGCACTGGTAGATCTTTAATTCGGGGCCTACAACTATAACGCTTCGTCCGGAGTAGTCGACGCGCTTGCCCAGCAGGTTCTGGCGGAAGCGGCCCTGCTTGCCCTTCAGCATATCGGACAGAGATTTTAGCGCACGGCTGTTGGCGCCGGTAACCGCCCTTCCGCGGCGGCCGTTGTCTATAAGCGCATCAACGGCCTCCTGAAGCATACGCTTCTCGTTTCGTACGATAATGTCCGGCGCGTTCAGGTCAATAAGTCTTTTCAGACGGTTGTTGCGGTTTATGACACGGCGGTAAAGGTCGTTCAAATCGGATGTGGCAAATCTGCCGCCGTCCAGCTGTACCATGGGTCGCAGCTCGGGCGGAATAACGGGCAGAACATCTATTATCATCCACTCCGGTCTGTTGCCGGAGTGGAGAAAGGCCTCAACGACTTCAAGGCGCTTTACGATCTTCGCCTTCTTCTGACCGGACGCATCCTGAAGCTCAGTGCGAAGCTCGGCAGAGAGCTTTTCACAGTCAATATCGGCAAGGAGCTTCTTAATTGCCTCGGCGCCCATGCCCGCTTGAAAGTCGTCCTCATACTTCTCTCGCATATCGCGGTACTCTTTCTCTGAGAGTATCTGATACTTCTGAAGAGGAGTGTCGCCGGGATCGGTGACAATATAAGAGGCGAAATAGAGGACCTTTTCAAGTATGCGAGGGGTGAGGTCGAGAAGCAGACCCATTCGGGAGGGTATGCCCTTGAAGTACCATATATGGGAGACGGGAGAGGCGAGCTCTATGTGTCCCATGCGCTCGCGACGAACCTTTGACTTCGTGACTTCAACGCCGCAGCGGTCGCATATTTTCCCCTTGTAGCGAATTTTTTTATATTTTCCGCAGTAGCATTCCCAATCCTTTGTTGGTCCGAATATTCTCTCACAGAAGAGGCCGTCGCGCTCGGGCTTGAGGGTGCGGTAGTTGATGGTCTCGGGCTTTTTGACTTCACCGTAGGACCAGTCGTGGATCATCTCGGGGGATGCAATGCCTATCTGTATTGCGTCAAAAGGTGCATAGCTCATATTTTTCCCTCCTCATCCGAAAGTTCAGAGTATTCTTCCTTTTCTTCAGGCGCGGCGTCTTCACTGACATTTTCTATCGTGTATCCCGAGGCCTCGATCTCGCTCTCATCCGGCCTGTAAATGTCGTCGCGGAAATCGGGCGCGAAATCGTCGTCCTCTTCATCCCTCAGCTCTATCTCTTCGCCGTCTTTGTCGAGGACTCTGACGTCCAGGCACAGGGACTGAAGCTCTTTTACAAGGACCTTAAAGGACTCGGGTACGCCGGGCTGAGGAATATTGTGCCCCTTTATAATGCTCTCGTAGGTTCTGACACGTCCGGTGACGTCGTCGGACTTGACAGTCAATATCTCCTGAAGAGTATAGGCCGCGCCGTATGCCTCCAGAGCCCAGACCTCCATCTCTCCAAAGCGCTGACCGCCGAACTGTGCTTTGCCTCCCAAGGGCTGTTGAGTGACAAGGCTGTACGGGCCGGTGCTGCGGGCGTGTATCTTATCGTCTACCAGATGGTGCAGCTTGAGGAAGTAAACATATCCTACTGTGACCGGGTTATCAAAGGGGCGGCCTGTACGTCCGTCGTAGAGTACGCTCTTTCCGTCGGGGTTGAGTCCGGCCAATTTTAGGGTTTCACCTATATCGTCCTCGTTGGCGCCGTCAAAGATCGGGGTTGCGACCTTCCAGCCGAGAGCGTGCGCAGCGTATCCCAGATGGACCTCCAGAACCTGTCCGATATTCATTCGCGAGGGTACGCCCAGAGGGTTCAGAACAATGTCCAGCGGGGTACCGTCCGGCAGATAGGGCATATCCTCCTTGGGCAGTATGCGGGATACGACGCCCTTGTTGCCGTGGCGTCCGGCCATCTTGTCGCCCACGGAGATCTTTCGTTTCTGGGCGATGTATACTCTCACTACTTCATTTACTCCGGGAGACAGCTCGTCGCCCGCCTCACGTGTAAACTGCTTTACATCGACAACAATGCCGCTCTCGCCGTGGGGGACTTTAAGAGAAGTATCGCGGACCTCTCTCGCCTTTTCCCCGAATATGGCGCGCAGCAGCCGCTCCTCGGCGGTGAGGTCGGTCTCACCTTTTGGAGTTACCTTACCGACGAGTATGTCGCCGGAGTGTACCTCAGCGCCTATCATAATGATACCGCGGTCATCCAGATATTTCAGAGCGTCGTCCCCGACGCCGGGAATGTCTCGGGTAATCTCCTCGGGACCCAGCTTTGTGTCGCGTGCGTCACATTCATACTCTTCAATGTGAATTGAGGTGAAAGTGTCGTCCATAACGAGACGCTCGTTCAGAAGGATAGCGTCCTCGTAGTTGTAGCCTTCCCATGTCATAAAGCCGACAAGTATGTTCTTGCCGAGGCTTATTTCACCGTTACTCGTGCCGGGACCATCGGTGATCACCTCACCCTTTTCGACTTTGTCTCCCACGGTCACTATAGGTCTCTGGTTTATACAGGTCCCCTGATTGGAGCGTGCGAACTTGGTCAGCCTGTGATGTCTGGTCTCACCATTTTCGTATTTGATGGTGATGCCGGTACCCGAAACATGCGTAACGGTTCCGTTGTCCTCAGCGCAGATGACTACCTTGGAATCCACTGCGCACCTGTGTTCGATACCAGTGGCAACTATGGGCTGCTCTGTGGTCATAAGGGGAACCGCCTGACGCTGCATGTTTGCGCCCATTAAAGCTCGGTTAGCATCGTCATTTTCAAGAAACGGGATCATGGCGGTAGCTATAGATATCATCATACGCGGAGAAACGTCGATATAGTCGACACGCTCGCGGTCAACTTCAATGATCTCATCGCGGTGGCGGCAGGTAATACGCTTGTTTATAAGATGTCCGTCCTCTTCCATGGGTTCGGTGGCCTGAGCAATGATATAGTTATCCTCAACGTCGGCGGAGAGGTATTCAATATCATCGGAGACAATGCAATCCGTTTCGCCGGTTTCGGGGTTCTCTCTCCTGTCCACCCTGCGGTAAGGAGCGATAAGAAAGCCGTATTCGTTGACACGGGCATAACTAGCCAAATACGAGATAAGTCCGATATTTGGGCCCTCCGGCGTCTCTATTGGGCACATACGGCCGTAGTGGCTGTAGTGGACGTCTCGGACATCAAAGCTGGCACGTTCACGCGACAGGCCTCCTGGTCCCAGGGCGGACATGCGGCGCTTGTGCGTAAGCTCGGCAAGAGGGTTGGTCTGATCCATAAACTGTGAAAGCGGGCTGCTGCCGAAAAACTCCTTAATGGCCGCCGTCACAGGACGGATATTTATAAGGCTCTGAGGAGTCACTATGTCCAGATCCTGCAGAGTCATGCGCTCGCGGATAACTCGCTCCATGCGGGAAAAGCCGATGCGGAACTGGTTCTGGAGAAGCTCGCCGACGCAGCGGATGCGGCGGTTGCCCAGATGGTCGATATCGTCGGGCTCTCCGACACCGTGGGGAAGTCCGATAAGGTAGTTGACGGACGAAAAGATATCGTCAACAATAATGTGCTTGGGAATAAGCTCATCCATGCTGCTTACGATGGCTTCCTTTAGCTCCTCACCGCTGAACTCGTCCAACAGGCGCCTTAAAATGATGTAGCGAACCTTCTCTTTGACGCCGATGCTCTTGGGATCAAAGTCCACGAAGGCCGCCATATCAACCATACCGTTTGTTATGATCTTTATCTCTTTGCCTCCGTCGGCAAGAATGGTCGCCTGAATTACACCGCGGTCTTCCAGCTCCTGCGCCTTTTCCCGGGTAATGGTCTCTCCGGCCTCTGCAATAATTTCGCCAGTTTTAGGGTCAGCTATCGGCATCGCCAGCTGACGCCCGGATACGCGTGAGTGCAGAGCCAGTTTTTTGTTGAACTTGTAGCGGCCGACACTGGAGATGTCGTACCGGCGCTTATCAAAAAAGAGGTTTTCCAAAAGGGTCTCGGCGCTGTCCACAGTGGGAGGATCGCCGGGACGCAGCTTGCGATATATCTCTATAAGTGACTCTTCCCTGCTCATGCAGGCGTCCTTCTCAATAGTCGCGGTTATAAGCGGATCGTCGCCAAAGACAGCCTTGATCTGCTCATTTGTGACAACGCCGTGCTCCGCACCCTCGCAGGACAGCCAGGTATACGGCTTGTCCTCGTCGTGGAAGCCGACGGCTCGCAGAAGCCATGTCACGGGGATCTTGCGGTTTTTATCTATTCGGACGTAAAATACATCGTTGAGGTCTGTCTCATATTCAAGCCATGCGCCATGATAGGGGATTATGGTAGTTGAGCAGATATACTGCTGGGTTTTATCTATCTTTTTATCGAAATAGAGGCCGGGTGAGCGGACGATCTGTGAGACAATAACACGCTCAGCTCCATTTATGATAAAGGTGCCCCCATCCGTCATAAGCGGGAAATCGCCCATGAAGATCTCCTGCTCCTTGATCTCCTCGGTCTCTTTGTTGCGGAGTCGAACGCCGACCTTCAAAGGCGCTGCATACGTGGCGTCGCGAGCCTTACACTCTTCCTCGGTGTATTTCGGCTTTTCGTTCATGGAGTAGTCCACGAAGCTGAGCTCAAGATTTCCCGAATAGTCCGTTACAGAATCGACATCCACAAAGACCTCGCGCAGGCCTTCTTCGAGAAACCACTTGTAGGACTCCTTCTGTATCTCCAGAAGATTTGGCATCTCCGCGATTTCCCTGCTTCTCGCGTAACTCTTTCTGAGGGTCTTTCCGTAAATTACGTCCTTTGGCATTGACCATCACTCCTTGTTTTTTTCTTCCCTGTTCACTTATGATACACCCGGACGGGTTGTTTGCGTTTGGCTAAGTTGTATTGCAAAAAAAGAATTCAACTGATAGAATGCAAATTAGATGATAGTGGGAAATTGGCACCATTGGGTGCACATAGCGTGTAATTATATCATCAGATTTGGCGTATTGTCAATACTCCTTATAGATATTTGTGCATATTATTGGATGGCGGCGAGAATTACATTCTGCGCCGCTGTTTTGTTGTGGAGATGCTTTATGGATTTAAGTGTAATTCTTATCTTTGGTATGATCTCGATCCTTGCGCTTGTACTGCTCTGGCACGAGGGGCTGATTGTCAAGGAAAAACATCTGATCATTGCAGTTGCGGCCATTGCGGCAGCGTTTGCCGTCCGCGCGGCCATGCTCGACTACCGCAGCGGAGATTATAATTCCTGCCTTATGAAATGGGTGGATTATTACCGTACACACGGTGGCTTTGCCGCACTTAAGGACAGCGTCGGTAACTATAATATCCCATATCTGTATTTCCTTGCGCTGTTTTCCTACAGCAGCACCAAGGATTTGTACCTTATAAAACTGCTGTCCATTTTTTTCGACGTGGTACTGGCTTTCGGCATGATGAAGCTGGCCGGAGTTTTCACCTCTTCGACAAAAAAGCGGATGGCGGCATTTCTCATAACCCTCCTACTGCCCACCGTCGTGCTCAACGGCGCTATATGGGGTCAGTGCGACAGTATCTACGCTGCCTTTGCTGTGCTGGCACTGTGGCTGGTTATGACAGGCAGGCCCAAGCTGTCCATGGTATGTATGGCTCTGTCTTTCGGCTTCAAGCTTCAGGCTGTGTTCATAATGCCGTTATATCTGGTCATGCTGTTCGCCAAAAAAATAAAGTTTCGTGATTATTTCATATTTCCTCTCACCTATATTATGTTGATTCTCCCTGCCGTCATCGCCGGCAGACCATTTTGGGAAGCTTTTACGATTTACTTTGATACGGCCCACACTATAGGTCTGGGCCTCAACTACAACTCGCCCTCCTTTTTAGCGCTCATAAGCGGCGACGCGGGCACCTCGGCCGTCTCCGCAGGCAGTATAACCTTTACATTCCTGTATGTGTTCATGATATTTTTCTGGATGTGGCGAAGGCGTAAAAGCCTCGGCAGCGAGACACTTTTATACGCAGCGCTGCTTTTCGTCGTCGGAATACCTTTCCTGCTGCCGCATATGCACGACCGCTACTTCTTCATGGCGGATGTGCTGACACTGCTGCCCGCTATCCTTTATCCCCCCTTTGCGTCTGTCACAATACTCGCATCGTTTGCCTCTCTCCTGTGCTACTATTCGTATTTCAATTTGAAATATCTGTTCCCCATACAATATGGAACAATTGCGCTGATGGGAGTCATGGTCATCCTTCTGATTACCACGGCGGACAGGCTCAACTCACATAGGTTTGACAAACTGAAATAAACGGATTATATATATATTCGGGAAGAGAAATAAAAACACATTTTGGAGGAAAACACATGCTTAATATCTCACACTTTTCAAAAAGCTATACACCCGGCAAACCGGCCGTGGACAACCTGTCTTTGAACGTCGAGGCCGGCGAAATGATGGGCTTCATAGGCCACAACGGTGCCGGCAAGACCACTACCCTGCGCTGTGTCGCCGGAATTCTGGACTTTAGCGACGGTGAGATTTCAATCAACGGCCACTCCATAAAAAAAGAGCCTGTCGCCGCAAAGAAAATAATGGCGTTTCTGCCGGACAACCCTGATATCTACGAGTTTCTTACCGGTATCGACTATCTGACATTTATCGCAGATATATATGGCATTCCAAAAAACGAGCGCAGGGAGCGCATTGCAAAATATGCCGACGCATACGAACTTACCGGTGCGCTTGGCAGCAACGTAGCCGGATACAGCCACGGAATGAAGCAGAAGCTGGCATTAATAAGCGCATTTATACGCGATCCCATGCTTCTGATTCTTGACGAGCCCTTTGTCGGCCTGGACCCCCAGGCTGCATATTCTACAAAAGGCTTTCTTCGGGATATCTGCGACCGTGGCGGTTCCGTCATCTTCTCAACCCACGTGCTCGAAGTCGCCGAAAAAATATGCGACCATATTGCCATAATCAAAAACGGCAGACTGGTCGAAGCCGGCAAGACATCCGACGTTGTCGGCAACTCCAACCTTGAGGCCGTGTTCCTTGAACTGGCAAAGGAGGGCCAGGCCAATGCGTAAACTTCGGACTTTAGTAAAGCTGAACTTCAGAGCACTGCTCAGCGCCGTAAAGCTCGGCAACAACAAAAAATCCCGATTGGGAGGGATGGGCGCTATCATATTTCTTGCCGCTATTTCCCTGTATATATCGGGCGTCTACAGCTTCATGTTCGGTGATATTCTCTCAGGTGTAGGTCTCCTGGACTTTCTGATTCCAATTATCGCGCTGATAGGGTTTTTTATGACCATAGTCATGACAGTATCCGCCGCGAGCGGATTTGTGTTTTCTAACAAAGACACCGACCTTATGCTGTCACTTCCCGTCAGTGCTTTCTCGGTCATGCTCTCTAAGATACTGGCGCTCTATCTTGAATGCCTTCTGTTCTGCGCCCTGTTCATGCTGCCTTCCGGCATAGCATACATCCATTACGGGGGAGTCTGGGACGCGGGCTTTATAGTCAGGCTTGTACTCGGCGCCGTATTTCTTCCGGTACTTGCGACACTTTTCTGTGTTATACTGGCCTGGCTCCTTTCGTGGATAACGGCCCACGCAAAGCATAAATCGCTGGTCGGCACTATTATCACTTTCATATTCTTAGCAATGGTCATGTACCTGTCATTCCAGTCAAATAAGCTCTCAGCAGTTTTGCTCTCAAACCACGCGCAGTTCAGCTCTGCTCTTAACACATGGCTTCTGCCCTTCGGCCTTATCCAAAAAGGCGTGTTGTCAAGCTGGCTTGCAATTGCCGAATTCTGCCTGATCTGCCTTGCGCCCTTCCTGCTGGTGGTATGGCTTTTCTCAACCCGCTATAAAAAGATTCTCTCAGGTCTTGCAACCAACGACGTAAGAAGCGACTACAAGCTCGGCTCGGTCAAAGCAAGCAGCGCATTCTCCGCTCTTTTCAAAAAGGAGATCCGCCGTTTCTTCGGCTCGACTATCTATCTCTCCAACACAGGCTTCGGAGTCATCCTGCTTATAGGTGCTTCAATTTACGGCTGTATTGCCCGCGACAAGGCTCTCGCTCTTCTTAGCCGTATGGGCGGAGTTGCCGCCACGCTCCCCATAGCGCTGCTTTTTGCAGGATTTGTACTGTCCATGTCCAACACCGCTTGTGTCTCTATAAGCCTTGAGGGCAAAAATCTCTGGATTTTGAAGGAGTCGCCAGTACCCGCAAAAACCATCTTTAAGTCCAAAGCAGCACTGAACCTTCTGATCACATGGCCAGCCGTTATTATCAGCATGGGCCTTCTGGCTATCTTCTACGGAATACCGGCCGCAAGCGCTCTGGCAATGGTTTTGACGCTGTTGCTCTTTTCAGTCGAAACCGCCCTTTTCGGCCTGCTAATAAATCTACACTTCCCAAAAATGGACTGCAGTAACGATACTATAGTCGTCAAGCAGTCGGCTTCGGCTTTTATAGGCTATTTTGGCGGACTCCTGCCACTGGCCGTCGGGGTGGGGCTGTACTTTTTGCTTGGCAGTCTGCTGAGCTTCCCTTTGTTCTGCCTTGTCTGCGCAGCACTGCTGGCCGCCGCCTGTACCTTCATGTGGTACAGGCTTAAGACCTGGGGAGCTAAAACGCTCATCTCCCTGTAACATAATTATCCGGCTCCGCCTCCAGCGGAGCCTTTTATTTATAAATAGCATTGCTATATCTGCCTATCTGGCTGTCATTTTGCAAGCTGCAGAAAAAACCATTAATTTTGGATTTATGTGTTGACAAAACATTCATTTCTGCTATAATAACTCTTGCGTCGCCGATAGGAGACGCAATAAGCGAGAGTGCTGGAACAGGTAGACAGGCACGTTTGAGGGGCGTGTGTCAACCGACGTGGGAGTTCAAGTCTCCTCTCTCGCACCAAAAGTAAAGCACAGGCTCAAAAGCCTGTGCTTTACTTTTTTTCTTCTTGGCGTTATAAAAAAATAAAGTTAATTTATATACTCCCGTAGCAGACTTGAAATACGATCTACTAATATTTTTTGTTTATATGCAATATATACTTGACATTTAGCAATAAATATATTACGATGTGCAACATAAGGAGGACGGGTATGAAGAATAAGAAAATGAAAATCGCAAGAATAGAATGCGATATGAATCAAGATGATTTAGCTAAGGCCGTCGGTGTCACAAGACAGACGATTGGCTTAATAGAAGCAGGAGATTACAACCCTACACTAAATTTGTGTAATGCAATATGCAAAGCGCTTGGTAAAACATTGAACGATTTATTTTGGGAGGAAATACAATGAAAAGACAAATTCAAAAAGACGAGAGAGTTTTGGCACAAAAAAGAAAAATCGGAAGTGACGCATTTAATATCCTATTGTTCGGACTGCTTATTTCAGTTTTAGTTCAGCAATACTTCTTTGATGCACCCTTTACACAGTATGCAGTTGAAATAGTTTTATTTATTGCAGCATCAATTTATGTCATAATTCGCAACATTGTAGGCGGCAATAATCTTTTTGCCTCGAAAAAAGGAGGTCAAGGGATTGTCATAATAAACAGCGTGGTATGCGGGCTTACAGTTGCTGTTATAAATACCATTCTAAATTCTGCTAAATACAGGGAGACCGTCAAACTACCTATTGCTGTCAATACTGCACTGGTTGCCGGGATAACATTTTTAAGTGCTACAGCTGCTGCATTTGTTGCCCTGGAACTTCTCTATCTTGTTAACAAGAAAAAACAAAAAAACATTGAGTCACATTTAAATGATAACGAATAAAATGAGCATAATCTCATCTTGCGCGATAGCCCAAATACACTCATAAAAATATGACGAAAACATTTATAGACATATCCCTCAGACCGGAGAAAGTCCCGCGACCGTTCAGGTTACGGGACTTTCTCTGTATAAAGGCTTTATCTTATCCGCTTAAAATATGAATTTTGTATACAACACATAAAGACCTTTTTCCTTTAGCTTGTATTTCTCTATAATATGAGTTAAAATATTTTGAATATGTTCCAATTTGATGGGAGTGTATTACTATAAAAAAACCAAAGCGTAGAAAACACAGTAAGACCGTAAAAAGGCCCTCTGCTTTCAAAGAGTACACCGAAACACTGCCCGAAGACCAACGTCTATTGCTTGAAAACTACTTTAAGCTGCTCGATCAGCACATACTGCTCCCTAAAGCAGAAACCAAACTGCTGATTTCAGACTTCAAAAAGGCCCTGCTCTTTTACTCCGGCGCAGAGCTTCCGCTTGATGAGGCGCTTTCAAGGCTAAATCCAGAAAAGCTGGGGGGCTTTTATTGCAGACCCCCCACTCTATGGTATCCTTTGGACGATGCGGCCAAAATATATCCTCTTGCAATGAAAAGCAGGCAGATGTCGATTTTCAGGCTTTCCGCATATTTAAGCGAGGACATTGTCCCCGAAATACTTCAAATCGCCCTTACCTTTACCATAAAGCGCTTTCCCTTTTTTGCAACCACCATCAAAAAAGGCTTTTTCTGGCACTACATAGATTCTACAAAGAAACGCTTTCCCATAGGCCGCGAAACCAGTATTCCCTGCCAGCGGATAAACGTCTCCGTAACTGGAGCGCAATCCTTTCGTGTTTTGTATTACCAGAACCGTATCAGTGTCGAGTTTTTCCACATACTCACAGACGGTACCGGCGGTATGGTATTTCTAAAGACATTGGTAGCTGAATATCTTAGGCTTCTCGGCGTCAATATCCCCTGCGAAAACGGCATTTTGGACATAGGGGACACCCCCACCGCCGATGAATGCTCAAATGACTTTCCCAAAGCGGCTCCAGCCAATAAGCCCTCAGGTTTTATGGACAAGCCGGCACTTCAAATGAGCGGAAAGCTCTCCTCTGTCAAGCCATGCCGCGTTCTTCACTTCGATATGGACAGCGAAGCTCTAAAAGCGGCGGCAAAGTCTAAGGGCTGCACCATAACCGCCTTTGTCCTCGCACTGATGTTCATTGCAGGCAGGGTCGCAACTGATGAGACAAAAGGCAGCATACACATACAGGTCCCCGTGAATATGAGAAGCTTCTGCAAGTCAAACACACTTCGGAATTTTTCACAGTATTGCAGCGTCAGGATACCTGTGACAGAGGTTTCCACCGTAGATGAGCTTTTGCCCATAATAAAGAAGCAGCTGGCAGAGAACGCCTCCGAGGACGCCATGAACGCAATGATGAACGCCACTGTAAAACTCGTTCGCTCCCTGCGCTTCGTGCCCCTTTTTGTGAAGCACCCCGCTGCCCTTGTAGCCTTCGGTTTTATGGGCGACAAGGTTTTCAGCAACACCCTTTCAAATCTGGGAGTTATCCGAATCCCCGAAGAAATGCGTCCATATGTAACAAAAATGGACTTTGTACTGGGCACAAGCATAACAAACAGAGCTGCTTGCTCAATGCTTACGCTGGGCGATACGACAACCCTCTCTATAGCAAAGCTCACCGCCGACACGTCCTTTGAGAACAAGCTGTATGCTCTTTTTGTTGAAAACGGCGTTACACCGAGCGTAAAAGGAAGTGAGATCCATGGACATTGAAATCGTATATCCAAAGCCCGAACTTCGTACACAGGCCAGAGAAGAGATTAAAAAGATCATGCTTTGGTGTTTTCTTACCGCAGCATATATCTGCCCGATCGTCAACATCTGCATTGGCGGAAAGCTGTGGAGCATAGTCGTTATATGGTCTATGTGGGTGGTTTGGTGTACTCTCTTGAACCCGCCTTTGGTTGAAAACAACCTTATGAGCAGAACGGCGCATTTTCTGCTGAACTGCGCTATTCTGCTTGTCCTGATCGATGTATGCCTCAGCTCCGGATGGGCGGGCTTTGTGGTCCCTATAGTGTGCTTTGCGCTTCTTGTTGTATTGGGCATTCTGTTCTTCATAGACATATCACAGCAAAGGCAGAATATAATGCCCATGCTGTGGATAATAGGCGGTTCGCTGGTTGCTCTTGTCATTGCAATCGCGGGTCTGCTGAAAATGAACTGGCCCACCATCGCCCTCGGCTCGACCGCGTTTGCCCTTCTTGTGATTACGATTATCACGCTGCGCAGACAGTTTTTTGCCGAGCTTAAGAAACGCTTTCACATATGAGAACGCTGTATACTTAAAATCAACAAGTTAAAACAGCATGCATTTATCATAAATGCATGCTGTTTTTATGTTTCTTAGTTTTTCAAAATAAATTCCATAAAAACTTTACACAAATTCTTTCCGGTTATTTTGTGCAATATTTTTGTTGTAGGTTAACTAAAAAACCAGCTATCAAAGATTTCCCAAATTTTTGTTACAATTTGTACAAATCTAATAATTTACCAGATCTGTTATTGGCCCAATCATCATAACTAAAAAAATAGTGTTTCATAATGCAGCGGGGGTATCAGGGGATAAATTTGCCCGTAATCTATGTGTGTCAAACAAAATATTATACATTTTTCAGCCTCTGCGATACAATACAATCAGAAAGAGGGAAAGGCGCAGAGTAAAGCGGCAAGCAACGAACAAAAGCCTTTCAAAATGACAGACATAACATACAGATATAGTATAAGGAGGAATAACTATGACATACAATACCGACATCATTCTGGACGCATATCGCCTGCTCAGGAAAGCGGATCGCCCTGAGATAACCGAGGAGTTCGCAAACAAAATGGTTGAGCGTGAGAAGGCGCTAAATACGCTTGAAATCAGAACCGAAGCCGATCCCGTAAAGAAAATCAACGCTTTTAACGAAGTTGTCAAGAATGAAGGCGCAAAGGTTATCTTCTACTCGGCCGATAAGCTTGCAGTCCTTGTAAGCGAAGCTCTTCGCTCTATTAACAGCCTCTGCGCATAAGAGTCCAAAGATAGTTTTATAAAGATAGTTTTATATAGATAGCTTCTTAACTTCTTATTCCCTTCACCAAAAAGGGCCCTCTCGCAGGGTCCTTTTTGGTGCTGTTTTCGGTTCTACCCGTCATATATAACAAGATATACGCCCATGTCGTCCCCTCCGCGAAGAAAATCAGTTATCGCGGTCCTCGCCACGCCCAGCGCCTTCTCCGCAGGGTACCCGAATATCCCCGATGATATCAGCGGAAAGGCAATTGAAGAAAGCCTTTTCCCTCGGGCAAGTTCAAGAGAGCTCTTGTAGCATGAAGAGAGCAGTCTCTCCTCGCCCTCGCCTCCGCCCTGCCAGACAGGGCCGACTGTGTGGATGACATATCTTGCGGGCAGCGCAAAGCCGTCTGTAATGACCGCACTGCCCGTTGGGCAAAATCCTATCTTTGTGCACTCATCCTGAAGCTCGCGCGCTCCGGCGGCGGCAAAAATCGCTCCACACACTCCCCCGCCCCGAAGAAGCCGATTATTCGCGGCGTTTACAATGGCGTCGACCTTCATTTTTGTAATGTCACCGCGGACTATCTCAAACGGCATACAGCACCAACCTAACAGGCAATTATTTCCTTGATCATAAATTCTCGCCCACTTAATGGAAACAGATCCTGTGAGCCGCAGTTCGGGCATTTGAGGTCGTGGAGGTAGGCGTTGAATTCCTTTTTGCAGTCGTTGCACCGCACAATACCGGGTACAACCTCCATCTCAAGCTGCATATTCTCGTATTTTGTCTTGTAAACGGCAGCGGGATAGCATTCCTCGATATATGCGGGTACTACGCCGGATATTTCGCCCACCCGCAAAACGACTTTTTCAATGCTGCTGAGATTCTCGTCGATCATGATCTGATCGAGAGTTTTGAGCATTGAGCTCAATATTCCAAGCTCGTGCATAATAAACTCCTGTGATACGAACGGGGAAGCAGGCGCTCCCCCGTTTTGTTTTTTTCTACTTGTCGCCCTTTATTGCGGTCGCCGCGATCTTTGCGGTGCGCTTGACGGCATATTTCGCCACCTGAATGGGCATCTTTTCAAATTCGGGGAACTGTACATCATACTTTTTTACAAGCTTTATAGCGTCGAACATACACTTTGTCGTGCACAGACCGCAGCCTATACACATGTACGAGTCTGTCTGTACGGCGCCGCAGCCGAGGCAGCGTTCGGTCTCCTTTTTCATCTGCTCCTCGGTGAAAGTCTCACGCGTATCCCTGAATGTCTTGTCGTTTGCGGTGTTGTGGTTCGGGCGCTGGCGCGGCGTGTTGTCAAAGCCGGCACGGATAGCTCCCTCGTCCAGATTGTCCTTGTCAAGCGCCTTGAACTCTCTGCGGTCACGGCCCAGAGTCTGAGTCTGTCCCTCCCAGATGGCTCGGTGCATGGAGATTGCGCCTTCCTTGCCCGCCGCTATGGCGTCTATGGCGAATTTAGGTCCGGTGAGTGCGTCTCCGCCGACAAATATATCGCTCTCTCGGGTCTGATAGAAGCTGTCCGCAACGGCGGTGTTCCCGCGGCCCAGTTCGACCCCTGTCCCCTCAAGCAGCCCGCCCCAGTCTATACTCTGGCCGACAGACATCAAAACAAAGTCCGCCGGAACTGTTATTACCTCGTTCTCACAGTATCTGGGAGAGAAGCTGTGCTTCTCGTCGAATACACAAACGCATCTCTTGAACTCAACAGCGGTGATCTTGCCGTTTTCGACTATGATGCGTTTCGGGCCCCATCCGTTGTTGATGGTTATTCCCTCAGAATTTGCTTCTTCTATCTCCTCGGGAAGTGCCGGCATCTCGGACTCGCTCTCAAGACAGTACATCTTGACTGTATCCGCTCCCTGACGGACAGCGGTGCGTGCCACATCTATCGCCACGTTGCCGCCGCCAATTACGACTACGTTGCCGGAAAGCTGCTTACCCTTACCGAGGTTTACCTCACGCAGAAAGTCGACACCGGCAAAAACGCTCTCTGAGTCCTCGCCCTCTATACCGAGCCTGCGTCCCGCCTGAGCCCCAATTGCGAGATAAAACGCCTCATAGCCCTGCTCACGAAGCTGCGCTATGGTAATGTCTCTGCCGACCTCGACACCGGTTTTGAACTCAACTCCCAGGTCCCGGAGTATATCTATCTCGGCATTGACAACCTCCTTTTCAAGACGGAAGGCAGGAATTCCCAGGGTCAACATGCCGCCGAGCTTTTCCTGCTTCTCGAAAACGGTGACTCTGTAGCCGTATAGAGACGCAAGATAGTATGCGCAGGAGAGGCCCGCGGGACCGGCGCCGATGACTGCCATTTTCCTGTCGCTGTAGTCGCGGAGCTTTTTTGGAACAAAGCGGACATCGCTATTCAGTTCCTGATCTGCAATAAATTTTTTTATCTCATCGATAGCGATCGGCTGGTCAATGCTGCCGCGAGTACATTCGTCCTCACATGCGTGCGGACAGATACGTCCGCAGACCGCGGGAAACGGGTTTTCTTTCTTGATAAGCTCAAGGGCGTCTGTGTATCTGCCCTGAGCGGCAAGCTTTATGTAGCCCTGGACCGCGATATGCGCCGGGCAGGCGGCCTTGCAGGGAGCTGTTCCACTCTCAACCACATTCTCCCGGTCTTCACGGTAGTCGATATTCCAGTCCTTCTCGCTCCAGACATGTTCGCCGATCTTCTTCATCTTTATAACTTTAAGGGGCTTTACGGTGCAGAGCTTCTGCCCCAGCTTCAGCGCGTTTGTGGGACAGTTCTCAACGCACTGCCCGCAGGCTACACACTTGCTCTCGTCGACTTCGGAGACAAAGTTTGAGCGAACGGCATCATATGATCCGAACATTACCGCAGTTCGCAGACCGAAACAGGAACAGGCGCAGCAGTTGCAGATCGCCGCGGACTCTCCGACTTCCTCAATGTTGGGAATCTCGTGCATAAGACCGTTTTCCTCGGCCATCTTTAGGTGTCTCTCAACTTCTTCACGGGTCACCTGCCTAGCCCTGCCGGTGCGGATAAAGTACTCCGCGCCGACTCCCATCTGGACACACATATTGTGCTCAAGGTGTCCGCAGCCCTCCCCGACTACCCGGCGGGCCGCACGGCAGGAACAGTCGCTTATAGAGTATGTGTCATATTTGTCAAGGTAATAGGACAGCTTCTCATATGGAACAGCCTTGCTGTTTGCCTCGATGGCGCTCTCGATCGGAATAACACGCATAAGTCCGCCGCCCATAGGCAGCATGGGTGCCATGGTCGACATGCGAAGACGGGTATATTCCTCAAAAGCCTCTCCTATTTCTGGGTGTTCGGCAAGCTGCTTTTTATTGCCGACCATCATTTCAAGGATACCGGGCGCAAAGATCTGCACAAAGAAAACATCCTCGCCCCTGGTATTCTTTCTGACTCTGAAAACGCCTATCTCAGCCAGTTCAAGAGCTAGCTTGTGGGTCTCCTCAACAGACTTACCGCATTTTTTTGCCAGATACTCAACAGTTCTCTCCTTTCGGAGACCGGCCGCGAGTGCTACGTCTGCCTGCTCGTCTGACACGACGTTCACCATGCTGTAGTATTCCGGTGCATTTTCGTCGATCTTGTTCGTCATGCCGGCTATCCCGCCGATCATCTTTGCAAGCCTGACAATTTTGGGTCTCAGTTCTGCCATCGTTGTTCCTCCTTCACTTTTGCCGTATCTCTAATAATAATTGTGCTTTCACGCTTTTTATGACCGCCAGTCGTGGTCAGACCATTACTTTGATCATACTACATTAATAAAAGATCTACAAGGAACATTTTTGACAAAAAATTAACTATTTTCTTGTATCAATCGATTTTTTCTGCAGAAAAGCCCAAATCGTCCAGCTTTTCTACCGCAGTCTTTACACAGCTGTCACAGCCGTCGATAGTGACGGTCTGATCGGGCAGGGATACGGAAAACTTGAGTCCCCCTTCATTAAGAGCATTTGTGATGCGCTCCACGCATTTTTCGCAGTGCATTTCAGTAACTTTAAGAATTGTCATAATTTTTACCTCATTTCATTAATTTTTGAAGTGTAGCTACAAGATCGTCAACAACGGAATCATCGCCCGCGCGTATATCGTTGACGACACAGGTCCTGATATGGCTGGCCAGCAGTTCTTTGTTAAAGGCGTTCAGAGCCGCCTGAACCGCGGAAACCTGTGTCAGGATATCGGTGCAATAGGCGTCCTCGTCCAGCATTTTTTTAATGCCGCGCACCTGTCCCTCCACCCTGCTAAGGCGGTTTTTTAGAGCGCGTTTTTCCGGGGGTTCCCGGTGTTTGGTTTTATTTGAGCAGCAGCTGTTCATATCTTTTTTCTCCTTAGTCTAAGTGCGTTCGTCACGACGAAGAGCGAGCTCAGCGACATTGCGGCCGCGCCTATCATCGGGCTGAGAAGCAGGCCCAGAGACGGATACAACGCTCCCGCGGCGACGGGGATCCCAAGAACATTATAGAAAAACGCCCAAAACAGATTCTGCCTGATATTGCGTATCGTCAGACGGCTTAGCCTGATAGCGCGTGAAACATCATTCAGGTCGTTTTTCATCAGTACAACATCAGCCGACTCTATTGCTATGTCGCTGCCGTTCCCTATGGCACAGCCCACGTCCGCCTGTGTGAGCGCGGGCGCGTCGTTTATACCGTCGCCCACCATCATCACACAGGCTCCGCCCATCTGGAGCTTTTCGATGACGGTCGCCTTGTCCTCGGGCAGGACCTCGGCTATGACCTCGTCCACGCCCGCCTGCGCCCCGATGTGTTCTGCGGCGGCTCGGTTATCACCTGTGAGAAGAATTGTCCTAATTCCCAGCTTACGCAGTCCGGCAACAGCCTTTTGACTGCCCTCCTTTATAGCGTCAGCAACACACACTATCCCGCGAACCGCTCCGTTTTCCGCAGCAAGCATAATTGTTTGTCCCTTTTCGGTCAGGCTCTCCAGCTCTGCTTCAAACGGAAGAAGGTCTACCCCCTCCCGCTCCATCAGGCGGCGGTTGCCAACAAGCCGTGTAGAACCGTCCTCAATAACGGCTTTTATCCCCATACCGGACAGGTTTTCAAAGGATTCCACCGCGATGTCTAAAGATAAGCCGCGCCGCGCCGCCTCCTCGCATATAGCTCTTGCAAGAGGGTGGTCAGATAGTCCCTCGACCGACGCCGCAAAAGAGAGCAGTTTTTCTTCGTCGATACCGAACGGCAAAATTCCCGTGACCTCCGGTTTTCCCTCCGTGACCGTCCCGGTCTTATCCAGTACAACAACTTGAGTCCTGTGGGTGATTTCCAGAGCCTCCCCGCTTCGGATCAGTATCCCGTTCGAAGCCCCCAGCCCCGTCCCCACTATGATTGCCGTGGGCGTGGCAAGCCCCATGGCGCAGGGGCAGGCAATCACCAGCACCGTGGTAAATATCTTCAATGCGAAGGCAAAGCTCTCCCCGGCGATGAGCCAAGCCGCAAGAGCCGTTATGGCTGTCGCTATAACTATAGGCACAAATACACCGGCGACCTTGTCGGCAGTTTTAGAAATCGGCGCTTTTTTGCCCTGTGCATCCTCTACAAAGCGTATGATGCCCGCCAGCGTTGTATCCTCGCCGATGCGTGTAACTCTAATATAAAGCGCTCCGCTGACGGATATACTGCCGCCTATGACCCCGCTGCCCTCCGTCTTTTCCACGGGCAGGCTCTCGCCAGTCAGCATGGATTCGTCCACGCCTCCCTCGCCCCCGGTCACAACGCCGTCCAGCGGTATGCGCGCTCCCGGCTTTACGAGAACGACATCACCGATTTTCAGGATTTCGGTCGGTACCTCCCAGACTCCGTCGTCATTTACCAGCAGCGCGCTGTCCGGCGACAGCTCCATAAGCTTAGTTATTGCGCTTTTAGTCTTCTGCTTACTGTTTTCCTCAAGATGCTTACCCAGCGCCACCAAAGTCAGCACAATAGCGGAGGACTCGAAATAAAGCCCATGTACAAGCGAAGGGGCGTCCGTCATGAGATAGGTCATTACAAGGCTGTAGACGAATGATGCCGTCGAGGAAATCGCCACCAGCGCATCCATGTTGGGACTGCTGTGAATAAGTGAGGAAAAGCCGTTTACAAAAAACCTCTGCCCGCAGATGATTATCGGTATAGTCAGCAGAAGCTGAGTCAGCGCATAGTTCACCGGATGCGTATCCATAGAGATAATGTCCGGAAGCGGAAAGCCGTGCACAAGCATGGGCAGCATTGAAACGCAAAGGAGTAAAACGGAAAGCGCGCCCATGACTATAAGCCGGTCTCTCTCCGCCTTAAGCTCTTTTAGTCCGTCGTCGGGCCCCGTCGCCGTACTCTCCTGATTATGGGGTCTTGCCGTGAAGCCCGCTTTCTCGACCTTCTCACAGATCATCTGCGGCGTAACTGCGTCCTCGTCGTATTCTATTGTAAGTCGGTTCATCGGGAGATTGACTTCGCTTCGGGCAACGCCCGGGAGCTTTCTAGTGACGCGCTCCACGGACGATGAACAGGCGGCACAGTGCATTCCGCCGATATCGTATACTTCTTGTCTCATAGACCACCTCAATACCCCCATAGGGTATTTTCATTATATACCATGGAACAGGCTTTGTAAAGAAAAAAGTATGCTTTTTAAAAAAGCATACTTTTAGTTATTTCACATTGGCCAGATAATAGTCAAAGTCCTCATGCAGGTATTCCAGAGCTCCTGCAGCGTCTCTGTTTTTCAGATACTCGAAGTACTTTTCCGTATGGGCTGCGCTGACTTCACGTCCGTACATCCTAATACCGTTTATCCAAAATACGATACTGACGGTTCTGAAAGCGTTGAGCACCA
>Ga0209312_1000839_pt1 | contig 24707 bp, 18 predicted proteins | sample BioC13SIPDNA_4_FD_185744 | JGI IMG/M metagenome (GOLD analysis project Ga0209312, IMG submission 185744) | Anaerobic biogas reactor microbial communites from Washington, USA - Biogas_R1_B C13 SIP DNA (SPAdes) (version 2) | ecosystem: Engineered > Bioreactor > Anaerobic > Unclassified | place... | reverse complement strand
CATCCAGAATTACATTGCCATCCCCAACGCCATCGCCAATTATAAGGTCACCTTTAACGGTAAGACCTTTGAGGGTAACTCCGGGAACATTGACCATGACGTTGCCCTCAGGAGTTTCCGTGTATTCACCCTCTTTGACTATGTATTGCTGCATAAGGTTATACATGACCTGGGCAAATTCGGCTCTGCTTATGTTCGATTGGGGGTTCAGTTTACCGTTTGCGCCCTGTATGTACCCAGCGTTTACCATGGCGTAAATTTCTCCAGTTGCCCAGCTGGAAACATTGCTAATGTCCTCAAAGGTTTTATTGCATTTGGAGGCCTTCTCAAGCTTTAGAGCCCTTGCCAGAACTGCAAAAGCCTGTTCACGGGTAATATTGTTATCGGGGTTCATTTTACCCGCGTAGCCTTCCATTACACCCATTTTATAAGCCTTTGCTATGCTACTCGCAAACCAGTCCGTGCTTTTTACATCTGTATAGGCGGATATGTCGCCTTCTTCCGTAGCTCCAAATGCGCGGACTATAATCGTTGCCATCTGCGCTCTAGTCAAAGGGTCCTCAGGCATTATTTTGCCGTTGTCTCCTACGAGCAGGCCGTTTGCCACTGCGCTCTTCAGAGCCGCAGTCGACCAGTTGTCAGGCATGTCCGTAAATGCAGACCCAGTATCTCCTCCCGTGGCACCTGCAGCCGGTACACAACCGACTACTATTAAAAGTGCCAACAAAATTGACAGTAACCTCTTAGTCATTAAGAGATCCTCCTTTTGTATTATTTAATATAATGGCTGCTAAAACAAATATCATCAGAATAGCTTGGCATATTGACAAAATACTAATAGAACAGGATTAATTAATTCGTCATGCACCTTATCATGACTCAGTCTACAACAAGCAAGATAAAACACCTCCAATCACGCCGAGTGCCAAGATAATTGATGTTAGACAGCCGCTGTTAGATGATGGTTTCCGACCACCTCCGCCACCCTTTTGAGTTTCATTAAATGCCTGCATATAATGCACATAACCGTCAAGCCCTTTTCCATACGGGCCAAAATCACCGGACACAAAATTACCCCCCATTTGTTTAGCTATAGCTTCAAATACGGATTTCCCTTTACGCTCTCGATTATCTCATCCCGCAGCCATTGCGGGGAAACGACCTCTACATAGGGTAAATACTGAAGAGCCCAGAACTTTACGCCATTAGGGGAAACTGTAAAGCATATCTGAAGGTTCTCTTCATCTACTTCTCGAATATGAATATCCGTACCATACTTGTCTATAACGTGGTCAAGAACACTACGTTTGCATATCATCACAATAAGCTCAGGCTCGCCTGAGTAGGCATATACCGCCTGTTCAGTTGATTTCTTTGGGTCAAATCCTGATTCTCGGGGGTCAAGCTCACAGTCTGTGATTTCTATATCCCTCATACGGTCAATGCGGTACATACTCACTTTGTCCTTGTTGTCTTTTACGCAGACAAGGTAATAGTTTTCATTGTTGAACACCATGCCGTAGGGGTTGACCGTATATTTCTCTTCGCGACGTGGGACGAGCTCTTTGCTGAGGTCATAGTGCAGATATGTAAATTGCACCTTTACTTTTTTAGATATTGCCTCATCGAGCTGTTCTATGTTCCAGAACACCTGTCTGTTGGGAGTCTTCATCTCCGGACGGGCTATGGTCAGATGCTTGAAGCGCTTTCGCTCATATATGCTTAAAGGCCTTTGCAGCTTTTCAATCAAGTCTTCAGTATGCTTTGACGGCAAACACGGAAACGAGTAGACCGCATCCATCAAAAGCCGCACCTCTCCCGATTCGAACAACCGCTGCTTGAGATAATAGCCCACTCCGTTATCCTCGTAGGTGGAGATATCGTAACCAAGGTCCATAAGTACCGCAACTGAGCTGTATATCGTTCGGCGATCTGGGCAGAGCCCGTAGTCAGAGCTCATCTTTGCTATGATCTCTCGCATCGGAAGGATATGTCGTTCATCCGAGTATTCGGTTAAAATCCGTAGCAGGCAGATTGCATTTGCCTTCTCAGTGAGCATCTGCTTTCCCCTTTCAGTACCACTAACAACTGAAAAGTATAGCAGTACAAGTGATTACTGCTATACTAACACAGAGGGCTATACAAAAGTCCGTACAGGTGGCAACAATTATTTTGCTGTGGTAAAGTTTAGCTATAAATAACATGGTACATTGTTAGTCTATTAAAGTAGACAAGTAAAATGATGTTTTGCAACAGTAAAATATACTTTTCTACATTATGCTCATATTTCTGCGTTAATATCGTCAGCTCTCGGCCCTTTTGACGGACATATCTCATCATAGAAGGTGTGCCTCTATCTTTATATGTCCGAAGATGACAAGAACAGACCAAAAAATATTTTATTTTTTATTATTCTACGTTTTGCCGATATTATCGTATTAATGTTGTAAGTTTCTACCAATAAATTTACCCATAGTACCTTAGGCACATGACCACTACTCTTCGTAGCCATTTGTTATCTTTCTGTTTACAAAATTCCTGTAACTTTGAAAATTACAGACCCGCCAAATATTGTTATAAGCCGCCTGTAGAATTCTTAACCACAGACGGCTTATGGAGAAAGAGATGAAAAGATCACGAGACATTGTTTGCATTTTCACACTATCATGAATAAATTTCTTATACAAGCCCCATAGGGGGTTACTATTTGTCGAATTAAGAAAGTTCGCAATTTCGGGAAGCCTCTGAGATTATATGAGACGCCTCTAGGGAAACAGGCTTTCATATTATCCGTCATTGTGCTCTGAGGAAGAGGCAAGCCGGAACTGACCAACAAGGCCCTTCATAATAGAAGCTTGACTTGAAAGCTCCTCGCTGGCAGCTGCACTTTCCTCGGAGGTTGCGGAGTTCATCTGGACAACTGAGGAAACCTGTTCGATCCCTTGCAAGATTTGACTGATAGCTAACGCCTGCTGTTGGGACTTCTCGGTTATCATGCTTACAATTGCGCTGACATCGGACGTCTTTAAGGAGACATCTGAAAAATCTTCACCCGCCTTATTAACAAGCCTCTCGCCATTCTCAACTGCTTTGATGGAGCTTTCGATAAGCGCCGCTGTGTTTTTGGCAGCTTCGGAGGATTTTTGGGATAGGTTTCGGACCTCGTCTGCAACAACCGCAAAGCCCTTGCCTGCCACCCCCGATCTCGCTGCCTCAACAGCTGCGTTAAGTGCCAGAATATTTGTCTGGAAAGCAATATCGTCGATAACCTTAATGACTTTGCTGATGTTTTTTGAGGTAACCGATATTTCATCCATGGCCTGACAAGCCTGATTCATGGCCTCTATGCTGTCTACCATGATAGCTCCAGCCTCTTGTGTAAGACTGTTTGCCCTTTCAGAGTCTTCCGCACTTTGCTTTATTTGAGATGAGACCTCGTTTATGGTTTTGGAAAGCTCCTCAACGCTGCTTGCCTGCTCCGTTGCGCCATGAGCAAGATTTTGAGCACCCGAACTGACCTGATTTGAGCCCGCGGCAACCTGTTCAGAAACCCGGAGAATATCGAGAAGTGTGCTGGAAAGTTTGTCCCTTATGATGTTCGAGGCGACAAGAAGCTCTTGATAATTTCCAACATACTTTTCAGGGTTCTTGGAGACAACGTTGAAATTGCCGTCTGCCATCTGGCCAAGAAGATATCTCATGTCCTGAATAACACCATTTGTGCTCAAACGAAGGTTTTCCAGACAATCTCTTAGAATATTCAATTCGGATGAGGAGGAAACAATTGTGGGTACGGGAGAAATAAAGTCTCCATTTGCCATAAGCTCTAATCTGCCGACGCATTTAGTAATAGGGACTGCAACTCTGTCTGAAAAAAGACGAGTTCCCCACGTTCCATATATTGTAAACAAAAATATAAGGCCAATGAAAAGGTAGGTTGCTTTTTTCATAAAAGCGTTAAAGTCACTTAGCGGAGCTGTAATTATCATACTCCAACCGTCAGTTCCGGTAATGGGAGAGTATGCTGTGAGTTTCTTTTCACCCTTATATTTATAGCGGCCAAATCCGGTTTCACCTGCCATTGCCTTTTTGTAAAGATCATGCAATTCCTTTAACTCAGAATCGGCCTCTGTTGGATCTCCAAGGGTTTCTTGGTCAACAACACTTTGGGCATTGTTATGTGCGATAATTGTACCGGTCTTATCTATTATGTATGCGCTACTACACTCACTCACATTTGCATGTGCGATAATACCCGAAAGAATACTCTGAGGTTCAAATACAGCGAGTACACCACTTACCCTTGAGCTATTAGGATTATCTTCCCAAACAGGAACTGAGATAACTACCAGCATTTCGTTAAAGCCTTCAAATTTTGAGGGTACGGACAAATATGTGTTTCCCGAAGCAGCCTCCTTGAAAAAAGAAGTGTTTGAATAATCTTTGCCGTCTACTTCACATACTCCGTCCAGGGTGAAATAGCGGCAGGCTGTAAAGCCATATTCATCTTTTTTCTTGTTAAGAAAAGCTAGCCTTTCATCCTTGGTGGCTTCATCCTCAGATAAAGCTATATCAGTCGATATTTCCCTTGATAGCTCCGCATACATTTTAAGCTCGTTTGTTGCCGCCTGAGCTACAACCGTGGCGGTATCCGGCAGCAGTTCTGAAATTGTACCGATTGTGCTCTTATTGCTCATAACCACGCCGATGGAGGCTAACACACCTGTTAGTGGGACAGTCAGCGCAAGTATGCTCAGTGCAAGTACTGTTCTAACACTTTTCATTCTTTTTACCTTGTTTTTTTCACCGCTCGTCATTACTAACACCTCTATCTTTCTTAATCTTCATATTAAAAGGCCGTTTAAAGTTAAGAATATTTACAGGAAGAATCAGTTAGTTATATAAAAATCCAACGGTTATTAGTGCCGTGGGTTTTTTGTGACAATTTCACCTGCACAAATGAGAGCAGCGGTGATATCTACATGGTATTGTGCCCCAAAGGTTTCAAGTTTGGTGTAAAGCTGTCCCTCTTGTGTTACATAACTGTAAATAATATGGTACACTACTAGCCTATTAAAGTAAACAAGTAAAAAGATGTTTTGCAACAGGAAAACGCATTTTTCTACTTTATGCTAATATTTCTACCGTCAACTCTTGGCCCTTTTGACGAACACATATCCTTATGTTTCCGAAAAGGCTACCGCTTCTCGGTTTTGTAATGACTGAAAATTTGAAGAAACCCCAGTTAATGTTTTAAGCCACCTGTAGAATTTTGAACCACAGGCGGCTTATGAAGAGAAACACGAGACATTACTTGCATTTTCACGTTACCATGAATAAATTTCTTGTACAAGCCCCACAGGGGGTTACTATTTGTCGAATTAAGAAAGTTCGCAATTCTAGGAATCCTCTAAGACTATGTCAATTGGCATCATAAAATTGCGAACTTTTATCATTTTTTGAGTGTCTTTGGTGTGGCTTTGCTCGCCTGATCCGTTTAACGGCTGCCCGCTAAGAAGCTCACTTCATAATAACTTTGGGCAACAGCATTACAATCCCCTTGACTTTGGAGCAGTCAAGTCGTAGCTATTGCCAATCATCAAATGAATATCCTTCTCTGGTATTGTTCCATCCAAAATGATGGAATTCCAATGTTCCTTATTCTGGTGGTAGCCGGGCTTCACCGATTCAAATGCTCCCCGCCAAAAGGATATCCATTCCGGTTGGCATTTCACATTTATCCAAACATCTCCATCTTTATTGTAAATCCATGCAAAAATCTTGTTGTTCTCCCGATGCCGTATAACACACCAATTCAGATCGCGGAAGGGGTAGTCCTCGTATACATTTTCGTATGTTAGACAGTAGGCGATGGCCTCTTTTTTATTAGTTATCTTCACCACATCCTTGAATCCGCTACTAAAAGCAAACAGGGTATCTCCCAGAAATGGATTTTATCGTGAGATTGCCAGCGCCTTCCAGAAGAGATTTCGGCATACCTATGTTAATTAAATAGGTATCAATGCCGTGGTTTTTTTGTGACAATTTCACCTGCACGAATGAGGGCAGCGGTGATATCTGCATGGTATTGTGCCCCAAGGGATTCAAGTTTGGCATAAAGCTGTCCCTCATGTGTTACAAAATAGTGAGGCTGGAGATTATTAAGTGCCTTAGCAACAATATCGGCATGGCAAATATCACATTTGCACCAGTTCTCATCAATAGCTAACTTTTGATATTGGTCTTCTACGAGTCCTTCCATAGCGTTTTTGTATAGCTTCATAATAGTTCTCCTCAAGTGCATAATTGTTAGGTTATACAAATGTCTGTTCAGGTGCGATATTTATTTTTCTGTGGGAAAGTTTAGCCGTAATATCGAAATGTTGGTAGCACATTAGTCTATTAAAGCAGACGATTAAGTTGATAAACTCACTCGTTTTATCAATGTAAATCGAAAGGCAGAAAAAGAACCAAGGCCTGCCTGACTCTTTCTCGTGCCAGACATTCAAGTCTGTAGTTATCTATTTCCGTCCTCGTTGATATCAAAGCCTCCGCTGAGGATAAAATCTTTGAGTAGCTTTTCGATTTTGATACTCAACCGGAATGCTGGGATACTCGAGCCTTCTACTGTTTCAAAGTAGGCTTTTGCTTTGTCCCTGTCCACGGTTTTCTTCAGATCGTCGAATCTGCCATATTCATTTATGTTCGCTTCGGTAGCACCAACATTCATGAGTTTTTCCAACTTTAGAATATCAATCCCCAGAGCCTCAGCTATCTGACGGATTTGCTCGTTTTTAGCACAGAACTGGTATTCAGTGATGTAATCTCTAAAAGTCTTACCGTTCTCAATTTCGGCATTTCCGCTTTGCAAATCGTGAATAAAGATATTAGCATATTTCTGCTCCTCTTGGGTAAGGGTCGCAAAAGATTTATGTAGCTCATCTAGGGTTGCTTGAAGCTGGTCTTTGTCGATATTGTCTTGGTGCAGCACTTTAAGATATTTCTCAAAGCGCGAGTTCATATAACTGGTATCGATTCTGCCAGTATCAATGGCCACCAGATATCCATCGATATCAAATGGGATATCGCCATCACCGCCGCCAGTGCCTTCTCTAAACAGTTCTTTGTAACGCAAGGCTAAGACCAAATAGGTATTCTCGTCGAAAGTCATCTCGACAATCTTTTTCGGATTCTTAAATGGATAGACTTGTTGTTTCCAAGTGAAGCCTTGAATTTTTGCTGCTTCCAGATATTTATTTAAACTGCTGAACAGCTTTGCAAACTGGCCACACTCGTCCGCGGCCTCTGGCAGGCGGGAAAAGTCCGGGATGCTCGCTAAAGCGAACAGACGGGAAATATCTGTGAAGATTTGATTCATCTTCTCCAAATTATAGTCCAGATGTTCTGCGAACAGTCCTAAGGGCCTATTGCCGGAATAAAGAGCCACCGCGTTATTGATATTTCGCTCCATCGTGTTTGGATAACGGTAATAGCGAATTGTGCCGAAAGGCTTGTCCGGACCAAACAGACGGTTCGTACGAGAGAAGGCCTGAATGATATTTTCGTATCTGAGTACTTTGTCCATATAAAGGGTGTTCACCCATTTGGAGTCAAATCCTGTGAGCATCTGATCTACAACAATCAAAAGATCAACCTGTTTTTCAGGGGTTCGCTCAATACGTTCGTAAGGTTTTTTGTGTGCCAAGCGCGCTGCAATATCCTTCTTAAACTTTCCGTGAGTAGCCAATGTGAAATCCTGCTCATACCTTGCATTGTAATCTTTCAGAATTTCAACCAGGCCATCTTCTTTAAACTTCACACCACCATTATTGTCGATGTTGGGATCAAAGAGTGCCGTGATTTTCAAGTCAGGCTTTGTCTCTTTCATAAGCCTGTAATACTCGATGGCCTCCGGGATACTGCTAGTAGCAAAAATCGCATGGAACTTCGAGTCATGGCTCAGCCGTAGCCAGTTATCCAAAATATCCTGAATAACAATTTTCCGGTGTTCAACACGCTCATACTGTTCTCTCGGCAGATAGTCTTCAATACCTTTAACGTATTTGCCACTCTTTGCAAAATGCCCGGCCATTTTTACTTTGGCAGAATCCATGTAGTGGTAGTATTTTTGTGCTTTCTCGGGGTCTTTGATGGCCTCTTCTTCCGTCGAGGCATTTGCCATCATCCGCGCCACGGCACGGCGCAGATCAATATCTTTATAGGTCAAGACCTTATACGGGTCAAAGCCGAGTACGTTCCCATCGCGAATCCCATCGGCGATGCTATAGCGGTGCAACTCATCACCGAAGACGGTCGATGTGGTATTTTTCTTTTTCTGATTTTCCTCCTGAATCGGCGTACCAGTAAAGCCGAAAAACATAGCATCGGGGAAGGTCTGTTTCACGGTGATGAGCATATCCCCAAAAGTTGAGCGATGTGCTTCATCCACAATAAAAACGATGCGCTTTGAATTCATCGCCTCAATATCGGCAGCATTCAAGCCACCTTCTTCATCCTTAATATTGCTCATCTTTTGAATAGATGTAACAATCAGTGTATCGGCAGGGTCCTTACTTTTTAACTTTGTAATGAGGGCTTGGGTGTCCTCAGTCGCTTGCACCTCTTCATTATCTTCCGCAAAAGCACGATACTCGCGCAGCGACTGCGTGCCGAGTTCGATCCTGTCCATCAGGAAGATAACCTTATCGGCATCCTTCGAGTTGGCGATGAGCTGGGCAGACTTAAAACTTGTCATCGTTTTGCCGGATCCTGTTGTATGCCAAATATAGCCGCCTAGTAGATGCTTGTCGCTCCAGTCAACCTTAGAAACACGGTCAGAAATAGCATTGGCAGCATAATACTGATAGCTCCGCATTACCTTCAGCACGCCATCGGAGCCATCGGCTACTGTGTAAAACCCAATCATCTGATGGGCCATGGGAATCGACAGAAGATAGGTGGCGATATCTTTCCAGTTGTTGATGGGCTCATTATTGAAATCCGCCCAATGGAAATAAAAATCCTGATTAAATACACCATCAGGGCCGGGGTTGGCAAAATAGACCGTCTCCTCCGGCTGCATGGCCACAAATATCTGTACTAAAGAGAAGATTCCTGTGAAAACACCCTCATCGGAATACTTCTCAATTTGGTGGTAGGCCTGGCTCACGGGAATGCCACTTTTTTTCAGCTCAACATGAAACACGGGCATACCGTTAATCAGGAGCATCAAATCTCCGCGGCGTTCGCCCAGAATCTTCGACTTTGACTTAAATTTTGGTTGCTGGACAATTTGATATCTGCTTTGTCCCGCGGCTATTTCGCGGCGGTCATAAATTTTAAGGCTCACTTCTTTTCCAAGATGCAAGGGGTCATCCGGGTTATCCCGAGTAATGGAGACTGTCTTGCCATTGATGAAGCCGTTTAATTTCAAGGGTGTGCGCAGAGCCATAACTTGTTCTAAAATCTGCTGCATCTCCGTATCAGTCAAAGGAGCGTCATTCAAACGATCAATGCCACGATTATTTTCAAACAGAATATCTGCCCAGTTCTTAAGCAAATCTTCTTCTGTTGGGTATTTCAGAACATGATTTTCCCAGCCCTTATTCTGTAAGGCCGTGATCATGGCTGCTTCAAAGTCTGCCTCTGTTTTGAATATCACAAGTTCACGCTCCTTTCCTATGCGAACATCTTCTCAAGGAAAGCCTTTTTCACATTTTGCAATTTTTCAAGCTTACGCTGATGAAGGGTGATAAGGTTGTCGAGGTGAGCAAAAAACTTAGAGAGTGCATTTTGTTCTTCAAGAGAAGCAGGAACTGAAACTACAATCTCACTCATTACATTATTCATAAGTTTAGGGTTTCCCACTTTTGAAACGTGTTTCCACGCTATTAGATTTAGTGCTTCCGCAACAAGTTTATTTGCATATCCTTTATCGCTCAATAAAACGCCACAAACGTTGGTACAATAGAACTTTTCTCTTCTATAATTAACCGTTCCGGCATTAGCTCCGTCTGTTGTCCAAGTAATTGCATTTTCATATAAATAGTCTTTGTAATAACCCATCAAACCGTTTTCTTTTGTTTGCGATGAATACACAGGGTAAGGCATTTCATCTGTCTTTTGTTCGCTTGTAATTGTTGCAGGAAGAACATAACCACGAGTTACTTTGAATATGTCTTTAACCTTACGCTGTTCCCAAGCTTCAGTAAATCCGGCGAATCGAATCTCTGGAACATTGCTGCCGTCTTTCGGGAACATTTTTTCTAACATGGCTTTTTTGACATTCTTGAGCTTCTCACACTTACGCTGATGAAGGGTGATAAGGTTGTCGATACTCTTGAAAAAACTACCGATTTGTATTTGTTCATTGTTTGAGGGCAATAGTATAGGCATTTCCCCCAAGACTTTTCCCGATATCTCTAAAAAGGTAGAACCTGACGCATTCTTTTCTGCATACTTCTTAATCAAATGTCCCATTGAATATATAAAGTATGTATCTATCCCTTCATTTAGAACAAGTGATTGAAACCCCTGATTGGTTGCCCCTGGATGTTGTAAAATAGCCATATCTCCAATTCCTGCTCTACTTGTAAATAGAACAGTTTTATCTTGAGGGAGTATCTTTGCTGAACTTTTTTCTAGTCCTAATTCAGTAATCTTTTTTTTGCTTCCATTGGCATAAATATGATTGCCAATTTCAGTGGGGGAATACCAATCTATATCTCCATCCCAGTACTCAGGGTTACCTGTACTTGGAGTTCCACCACCTACAATTTCTGCCACCTCTTTTAGCTTACGCTGTTCCCAAGCGTCAGTAAAACCTTTGAACCGGACGGCAGGTGTTTTTGCTTTTTCAGCCATCACACACACCTCCCAGTAGGCTCTTCAATTCTGCCAACCCCTGCATATCGACATTGCTGCCGGTGAGCTGGTCAAGCATGGCCGAAAGCTCTGCTTCTGTTTTGGAGATTTCCTCCTCCACATCGGAGAAGGTGGTGGTGTATTTATTCGCCAGCGCCTGCACCTTCGCTGCAAGATTGTCGAGAATATCCATAGGCAGCTTTTGCAGTCCTGCCATCAGCGGTGCAATCCACTTCTTTTCCAGCAAAAAGTGAACTTGCTCGTCTGACAAATGCTCAATAGTTTCTTTTGTGCGTATGTGCAGCTTTGCTGAATCGGCACTAATCGCCCTTTTTAAATCCTTTTCTTCCTCGAGCAAGGCGTGTATGGCGAGGAGCTTACCCTCGGAGCTGTCCTCTGCATAGTCCACCGTGCCGCGTACCTTGAGTAGATCTTTGGCCGCTTTGATCACAGGGCCTACTAAAAATGCGGCGTTATCGTCATTCAAAACATCGCTTAGTTCTTCTCTGTCTTCCTCCGTCAAGGAATCAAGAATTTCTTGCTGCTCGGCAGTGACCTGTGTTAAGCGCTCTTCTTTTTCTTTTAAGTCTGCCGTTTCCCTATGGAGCAGCATCTCTTGTACAAGGTCAAATGGTATAATCCTGCCCAGCCAACCTTCTTGCACTTCGACATCTTTACCATTCTTTTTCTTTACGACCATGTTGGGGTCGACTTGTTTTGTGGTCCCAAACCCTTCTGTTTGGATCATTTCAAGGTCAGTGACTATCTTGAACCACTCATCATTAAGTAGCTGATAGACCTTGTATTCATCCACCAGAGGTACAGATGCAAGGCGATGAAAGATTTCATGGCTAAGAACATCTTCTTCTTTGGAGATGTTCAGCGTTTCCATGCCATTCACAAGATGGGTGTACAGTACGAAATCAAACCCAGCAAAGGCATCTGTATAGCGTTCTTTGAAGGCAATGACGTCCGGATGGTTTTTGATAATGTCCTTGAGATTACCCTCTGCCATATGTACATGCTCACCAGAGCTTTCTGTAAACAATGCCGTCTTCAGCTCAGGGAAGGCCTGCCAGTAGGCAGAGAGTTCTGCAATTTCTTTTTTGGGTATGCCTCCGAACATGGAAGCGTAAATATCCCAGCTTTCAGGAGCCTCGGAAGAATCCACATAACGTGGGATGTTGAGATTATATTCGTTGCTTCTAATTACATCACGGCTGATTTTACGAGCAAACTTTGGTACATCTTTGCGCGCTGCGACCGTATCGGCGATTCGCTTGATGTCTGACGCTTGCAGTTTGTTGTTTTTGCCGGCCTTGATGAAGCCCTTGGAGGCGTCGATGATGAGCACGTCTGTATGCTCACGCTTTTGCTTGAGCACCATGATGATGGTCGGTATGCCTGTACCAAAGAAGATGTTTGCGGGCAACCCGATGATGGCATCGATATGGTTGTTCTCAATCAGGTTCTTACGGATTGTACCTTCTTCTCCACCACGGAATAAAACACCATGGGGGAGCACAATGGTCATGATGCCATCAGGTTTGATGTGATATAGGTCATGCAGCAAAAAGGCGTAGTCTGCCTTCCCCTTAGGCGCTAGGCCAAAGCGAGCATAACGCGGATCTGTTTCTTTGCCTTCCGGATCCCAGTTTTGTGAATACGGAGGATTGGATACAACCGCATCCACATAAAGCGGGTTATAGGTGCCGATTGGGTCGCTATCTTCAAAATACGGCCAGTCGTCCTCCAAGGTATCGCCATTGCGCGTCATAATATTAGACGGCAAAATTCCCCGCATGATCAAATTCATACGAGTTAGGTTATAGGTATTTTGTTTTAGCTCTTGGGCGTAGTATTTGATATTGTCATCATCGTCGATGTGCTTGGCAAGACTGCGCCCAATATTTATTAGAAGGCTACCTGAACCGCTCGTCGGATCGTAAATCTGGATTTCCTTGCGATCCTTCAGGTGATTCGCGACAATCTCACTCATCAAAAGCGATACTTCATGTGGGGTGTAGAACTCACCTGCTTTTTTTCCCGCATTCGCCGCAAAATTGGAAATAAGGTATTCATAGATAAAGCCCAGAACGTCATAGTCCTGCTTGCCGTCCATGGGAATATCTTTAATCAGCTGTATAAGATCGCTGATGGCCTTGGTTTGTGAGCCGGCGCTTTCGCCCAGCTTGGATAGGCCTGTTTGCAAGGTTTCAAAAATGCCATCAAAGACTTTTTTATAATTGCCATCAATCAGGCGGCTGAAGGCAGAGAGTGCATCACGCACGTTGGAGACATCAAAATCCTTACCCATTGATAGCCAGGTGGAAAACAAGTCTTTATAGGCGATGAAGTAACCAATATTGCTTTGAACATATTTAACAGTCTCAACATCATCTTCACTTAAGTTCTTGATGTCCTCAGCTGTAGCGCCTTTACTTTGCATAAAGCGGACTTCTTTATCTGACAGGAATTTATAGAAAATAAAGCCCAGAATGTAGTCCTTGTATTCATTGGCCTCTATTTTAGAGCGCATTTTATTTGCAGAATCCCATATTTTTGTTGCTAACTGTTGTTTATTCACCTATACGCCCTCCAGTAATATGCTTTTATCTCAAATAGATTAGATAAGCGGAAACAAGCATACCTAGCACCAAAATAATAGATGTAAGGCAGCCACCGTTTGACGGCGGTTTCCGGCCTCCCTTTTGGGCTTCGTTAAACGCCTGGGTATAATGCACATAGCCATCAAGCCCTTTTCCATATGGACCAAAATCACCAGACATGAAAGCCCTCCCCTGCCTTTTAGTTATATCTCCAAGTATGGATTCACCTTCACACTTTCAATTATCTCATTTCGCAGCCATTGCGGAGAAATGACCTCCACATAGGGCAAATACTGCAATGCCCAAAACTTTACGCCATTGGGGGAAACTGTAAAGTTTATTTCAAGATTTTCACCATCTAGCTCCCGAATGCGAATATCCGTGCCATACTTATCTATCACGTGATCCAGAATGCTGCGCTTGCAGTGAATCACTATAAGCTCAGGCTCACCCGAGAAGGCATAAACAGCTTGCTCCGTCCATTTCTTTACATCGAAGCCCGGTTCCCGCAGGTCAAGCTCAAGAGCTGTAATTTCTATGTCCTTCATCCGGTCGATGCGGTACATGCTCACTTTGTCCTTGTTGTCCTTTACGCAGACCAGGTAATAGTTTTCATTGTTGAACACCATGCCGTAGGGGTTGACCGTATACTTCTCTTCCCGGCGTGGGACGAGCTCCTTGTTCACGTCATAGTGCAGATAGGTAAAGCGCACCTTCACTTTTTCAGATATTGCCGCATCGAGCTGTTCAACATTCCAGAACACCTGTCGATTAGGAGTTTTCATCTCTGAACGGGTTATAGTTAGATGCTTGAAACGCTTGCGTTCATATACACTTAAAGGCCTTTGTAGTTTTTCAATCAAATCATCGGTATGTTTTGACGGCAGACATGAAAACGAATAGACCGCATCCATCAAAAGGCGCACCTCTCCAGGCTCAAATAACCTTTGCTTGAGATAATATCCCACGCCGTTATCTTCATAAGTAGAAATATCGTAGCCGAGATCTATAAGTACTGCAATCGAGCCATAAATCGTCCGGCGGTCAGGGCTGATACCATATTCCGACCCCATCCTTGCTATGATTTCTCGCATTGGAAGGATGTGTTTTTCATCCGAATACTCGGTCAGAACCCGTAGCAGACAGATTGCATTTGCCTTTTCAGAAAGCATTTGCGCCCTCCCCGTATAATAAGATTTGCAGAGGGTTTTAAATAAGTCTGCATGAACCATCTTTCGTTCAGCAGGCTATGAGATACCCACCCAAGCTGCAGAAGTCCTTTATTTTACGAATGATTAATAAAAAAACAGTTTTTTCCGTTGTGTTTAGCCTTATATAGAGCGCTATCCGCCTCATTGTAAGCCGCCAAAAAACTGTCCGTTTTCTCATCTATTATGGTAATTCCAATACTGGTGGTAACATCTATCCGCTTTTCTACAAACTTTACGCCGGCTTTGAGTTTTTTTAGTATCTCTGACGCCTTGTCCTCTGCTATCGAGATGTCAGTAGTATCCCCCATAAAAATCATGAATTCATCTCCACCCACCCTTCCAATAATATCGTGTTTTCTAAAGGTATCAGTGAGCAGCTCCGAAATATTGATTAATACGTAATCACCAGCTGCATGCCCATAGTTGTCATTTATATTCTTGAAATTATCAATATCAAGTAGCAATAGTATTCCGGTACCCTCTCTGATTGCTTCTTCTATAATTTTTTCTGTTGTAATCTTGTTGTACAGTCTGGTAAGAAGATCAGTTTGCGCGCTGCGTAGGAGTGCCTGTCTTTCACAAACTTCTTTATCTATATCAAACGCGTAACCAAATAAGTGTACGTCTCCTGTCTCCACATCTTCAAAGGTTCGGAGCACTAGTCTAACCCAGTGATACTTGTTATCAGTGCTTAAGCGTTGATATTCAAACGGTTTAGGCTCGATCCCCTGTTTATGTCTGTCGAGGAGCCATTGGCGATTAAGAGTCTTTAGAAAGATATCTTTGTCATTCGGGCGGATTTTCGATATCACATAGTCACTCCAATCATCATACTCCGTTGGGATGTTCTCTAGCGGTTCTCCGTAAACCTCAAGACCGGAGATGACCTTGTTTTGTGTAAGGTTTGCCTGTGCCGTGAATAATGCATCACGTGTCAGCGCGCTCTGAAGTTGTATTTTATTATTTAGAGCAATGCTAAGGCTTTTATTGGTCTCTCGTAACTTTGCGGCTCTATTAATCCTAAAGGTGTAGATGAGAAAATAGTAAAAGCTGAGTAAAAGTATGAAACAATAACTGAAATGATCGATGAACATATTGGGCAGGTTAAAGATGCTAACATAAATATGCGAGCTTCTAAACATAAATAGAACACAGAGGGATGCCCAGGTAATTATAAACTTTGACTGCGTTTTATTTTGCATGGTAAACCTTAAATCTTCCATGCTGATATTGTGTATGATGATATGCAATGACAGCCACTCAAGGGTATTGGATATAAAGAGTGTGCTTAAGTATAACTCTGGATTCGTACATACCTGATAAAGGGTTTTGTCTGTTATCAAGGCGAGCACGGATATAACCATGCCTCTAAGACACATGATGTTCATCATTACTGCTACAGTTACAAAAAGAGTGTCCTTCAGTGATTTTCTAAAGATTAACCACAGCTCTGCATATAAAAGAGTCGCTGTAACAATATAAGCAATGTTGATGGGGATATTCGAGGCCATAGCAACCATCAGTCCGGCATTGATTATTCCTATACTAAGCCTGAACAGCGTGCCGAAATGTTTCCCAAAGAGCATCTCTTCCATCAGCGTGAAACACTTATAAATAAAGAGGAGATAGGCTGCAAAGTTTGCGGCAATCAGAAAATTACTACTCATTATTATTCGTCCTTATGTATAATTCTATTTTATCTGAGTTTACGGCTAGCAATTTGCGTTAACTACATTTTAATAGAAATTCAACTGGGTTATTAAAGTCATTAAACAAGTGTAGTTTCTGTCAAAACCCGTAGCAGGCAAGCTGCATTTGCCTTTTCAGAAAGCATTTGCGCCCTCCTCTAGCATCCATTTTAGCAGCTACAGTTATCATAACATAACCACCTGTACAAATGTCCGCACAGGTAGTGCAAGTTTCCTATAAACATACCAACAGTTTACATCAAATATGGGAATTTGGAATAGAAAAACAGAAGCTTCGACACTTTGCCATTAAATACTACTAAATTTAGGCATTTTTACAAAGGGGTCCAGATGCTCTAGTTATTCATGTTCTTATCAATCAGCATTTTCCTAGGTTTGTAATAACTGATACACAATCCTCTTTACTGAATTCCCATCATCATATCATAGTGCTGTTTCTGATCCATGGCATCAAATATCATCTCAAAGATATTCCTGCACTCGGCAGCATCCAGGCACTCCTCAACATAGTCCATGCCGTCATTCATGCCGATGGAGCTTGCGTTTATATATGCAAGCATTGTTGATGCTAGCCAGAATTTCTTTTCATCATCATTTCCATCAGCATCTTTAAATTTACCGTCCGACTTACCTTTTACAAGAATAGTCTGTCGGAGGTTTGCGCCATCGTATCCGCAAAGCTGAAGGAAGTAATGCTCCAGAATACGGCGAATGACATTCATCAGCGGAACAGCTGATTTGACTTCCTTGTACTCATCCCACAGTGCGGCATAGGAGCTTGTTACGGGGTTAACATTCATTCGTTCTGCCGGCATCCTAGGGTTTATATCATCCGAGAGCTTTATCGAGGATTTCGAGTCCAGCTTGCGGATTAGGTAGAATGAAACATACTCGTACTTAGGGACATAGCTGTAGGTGAGTTGTCTGTGGAAATAGGCGTTGTGTGTGAGGATGAAAATCTGTTTGATAAAGTTGCCCCCGACCACACTGTTGCGGTTATCCGCGTTATTGCGGCAAATTTCTATCATCTGGCGTATAAGTGTACTTACAATGAAGAGATTACCACTAAGCCTCGCCATCCATTACAGCCGCTTTAATCAGCGCGAGAAAAACGGCAAACCGGCAAGGCCAAAGTTCCATGTGCTCTTTCCCATCGACCGAGTGACGGATGCCGCCCTCTATAGCGATATGAAGAAGCTGGTAAACTCCATATTTCCGTATTTCGATACGAAGGCTCTGGATGCTGCTCGCTTCTTCTTTGGAACACAGGAGCCGAATGTGGAGCTCTATCCCGGTCGCATGAACCTCACGGAATTTTTGAATGAGGACGAGTTCGATGCAGACCTGCCCGGCGGCCACGAGAAAGACGTCGTGATCCCGGAAGGAAGCCGCAATGCTACCATGTCCCGCTTTGCCGGTATTGTCATTAAGAAATACGGCGATACGGAAAAAGCCTACCAAAGCTTTCTGGAAAAGGCCGCAACCTGCGTGCCGCCTCTGGATAGCAGCGAGCTTAATACAATCTGGCACAGTGCACAGCGCTTTTATTCCAAGATCAGCCGTGAGGACGGATATGTCCCTCCGGAAGTTTATAACGATGAGAATAGTAGCGGTCGGAAAGATCCATGTCGTAGTTCAGGTCATCCATCATGAAGGTGATGTCTTCTGTGATGACCCTCTCAGTGCCGTCCGGGTCTGTGTAGGTCTTGCCGACCTCGACCTTGACAGTGACCGTCTTCTTCTGCTCCGGATTCCATGTGTCGTAGCAGATGTACTTGCCGTCCGACGAGATGTAGCATTCACGATTCGGGTTGTACTGTGCGCGGTACTCTCTCTTTGCTTCTTCGTTCTTCAATGCAGTGTCCTTTCCGTCCGGGCTGGACGGCGGGACACAAGAAGAGCCTGCGGCTGAAGATGACCACAGGCTCCGACAGACCGAAAATGAGTGCAGGAAACTACGGTGGGTGCATCTTCATTCCAAACACAGCAGCTTTCGCTGTGTTCTGAACTCTTATGCATCCCGCCGTCCTGATGGCCATCTCGGACTTTGAGATATTTATGGGGATTTCCCCCGAAGGGGACGGGCAGGCTGTCTGGTTAAACTGTCACTGCCCGTCAGACTGGTGACCTTACCTCTTCTTTCCAGGCTTGGTCTGTGACAGAGCGCTTCCGGCTACCGACTTGGAGTCTTTGCCGTAACGTTCGTCCTTCAAGATCTTGCTTGCCTTGGAGGCAACAGGCCTTGAAGTCTGCTTCGTGTTCTTCACCACTTTTCTCACCGCCTTTCTGTTTGACATCGCCTTAATTTCCAAGGCTGTAATCATTATCGTTGATTCGGTTTTCAGAAAATATGGTGAGAGTCTGGGGGATATCTGGGGAAAAACTGGAATCTGAAAAAGCGCAAAAAAATATCCCCCAGCACACGCCGGAGGGCAAAAAAAGAGAAGAAGCCGAAGCCTCTTCTCTGACATTTATGTATTATTCTGTATATCCGATCAGAAGACCGTATCTGCCGTCTCCCTCTTTGTGAGTGTACATTTCACATTTTGCACCGTCATAATCTATCGTCGGAATACTGTTTTCAACAATAATTACCTGTCCGAAGTCCTGGTGCTTAACCAGATATTCAAACAGTCCGCGCCTCATTTCTGCACTCGTATCGCTCCCGCCCTCTTTCAGCGAGAGGATCGGTGAATCCATCAGCAGTATTCCGAGACCGTGTTTACCTTTTTCGGACAAATACTGGTGCAGGGCAATTGCCACCATTGCGTTGAGGAAGGCTTTGTAGCCGCCGCCGAACTTCTGCTTCTTTTTGCCGTTTACAACAATATCGAAGTCTTCGCTTTCAAAATCAAAATAGCAGTTGCTGAATTTATCAAACTTGACCTCGGTAAGCATGGTATTTAGGAGATCATTGAAGTCCGATACGAACTCCGCCGTAAAATTATCCTGTGCCTTGAATGCGGCCTGGTCTTCATTTCCATCCTCTGTTTTTTTCGGAGTGGTTATATGTTTTTCGATTTTCTCAATGATTCCCTGCTGACTGGCTGAATCCACAGATTCCTGCAGCATGTCTATCTGATTCTGAAGTTCCTGTATAGCAGGCTGCAGGTCCTGATTTATCAGCTGGGCAAGCCGGCTGCTTTCTTCCTCGCATTCCTGTATGCGTTTCTTATGATCTGCAATCTCCTGATCGATGTCTTTTTCGGCGTCCATTACATCGTTAAGCTGCGGGAGTATCCTCTGGAGTTCGGCCTGCGCCGCCTCTGTATATTCCACGCCCCGCTGTGCTTCCATTTCAGCACCGCAGAACGGACAATGCTCGGGTTCTTTTTCTTTGGAAAGTTTCTGCTCGCCGTCAATAATAAAGGTGATCCGCTTAATATCCGAATGGTACTGACCGCGGAGTATCTGGTAACGATGCTTCATCAGCGAGGCCGACTTCAGTTCTTCATTTATATCAATGATTTCGTCGGACAGCTTGCTGCGCTGTGCAGTGGCTTCAGTGATACGCTCCTGGGCCTCATTGATCTGCTGCATCAGCTGGGCAATTCTTTCTTTTACCTGCTCCGGGGAGAGTGCCTCCTTTTTTACTGCCAGTTTGAGTTCTGACAGGTATTCCAGGTTCTCATTCTTAACAAGCGCGCGGATTTTTTTCTCGGCGTTCTTTTGCTTTTTCCCGGTTACCTCTTTATATTCTTCGAATTCTTCCTCATTCAGGAAATACAGCAGGGTGCTTTTCATAGCAGTCTTTGAGAAAGGCCCGCCGTTTGTATAGAAGATGCTCTGCCTCCTGTTCATATTTTCCAGGGGAACACACAGAAGGTTCAGAAACGAGCGGAGCGTCAGAGACTGTCTTTTGGCATTCTCATTCATAATGACCTTCACTGTATCATCAATTCCGAAGATCTTCATCCAAACAGAATTTATCCAGTATTTTGAATTGCCGGCAGTATACTGGCGTGGTTCGATTCTCGGATCAGTGCTCTCAACCTCTATTTTTGTGCTTCCAAGCTGGCGTGTCATTGTGACGGTACCGTGTCCGGTCTCGACCTCAAGGTGAACGGTATCGCATCCTGTGCTCTTGTCGATCACAAACTTCTCATGATCCAGACCGCACATAAAATCAAAGCTATCCAGAATCCAGCTCTTTCCGGTATCATTAGCACCGTGAATGATGTTCAGTCCATTGATAAACTCTACAGGCGAATCCTCTATCCCCGGGCCGGTGAACCACAACTTTTTAATGTAGAACTCATTCTTCATGGAATGCAGCCTCCTCTTTTTCCAGCGAAGCTACCGCCAGCTTATTGATTTTATTCAAAATGCCCTGTTCAGAATCATTGGAGAAATGCTGCAGCGCAAGTCGTATCTGTCCTCTGTACTCTTTGGCATATCTCGTATCAAGCTGCCGGGAGAACTCCTTGCCCCGTACAGATATCCTGTAAATAAATCCGTACTTTGTAGGATTGACATCTACAAATCCACGGCGCACAAGAAGCACCATTCCATCTCTGGTCAGTTCCTTCCTCGTTGCGAACTCGCTGAATTTAAACAGGTTGTCCCCGTGGAGGTTCATCTCGGAAAAAGCAAAGCTTCTTCCGTACAAGGCAGCAAAGTCCACAGCCGCAATCATATTAATTGAAAAATCCGTTCTTGCCTCAGATTCCAGTAACAGCAGCACCCGGAGGGCTGTTTCGAACGGTGTGTTAAACAGTTCCGTCATCTTCATCCACCCACTGTATTTCTTTTTTGTTCGCAAGCATGTGGCACATGCCGACTTTCTCTGCAGCACCTATCCATCCAGGAAGAAGTGCAATCTGTGAACGGGTGATTGGCACCAGAGCAGCCTGACTCGTAACCGCTGTCAGCCGCTTATACCCATTATTGTACGGAGGAATCAGAACCGGACTGATACCCTCCTTGACCTCTTCGCGCATTTCATCGAATTCTTTGTACTCTATAGGGAGAAGTGCGTCCTGCAGTGACCGCCTTATCGTTTCAGTTGCATAATAGCATTTGCGCTGATATGTGAAGTCCTTCTTATACCGATGGTTACGGTCAACATCCCTGCGGGTATATTTCGGGACGTCCTCCGCACTTGCATAAGCCGCATACAGTGCCTCAACATAGACCATTTCCGTCTTATCCACAACAGGCGGTACAGGCAGCTGATCCGGTTTTTTGTATTTGCAAAGCATTCTCTTTAAAGCATCAACATCGTTCCGGATCTCGGCATCTGATATGTATTTTCTTGTGGCTGCGGTGTTCAGTTCACCGTCCGGCCATTTGATGATCACGCCTGGTTCATCAAGTTCTATCGGAGCCGCTGATTTAGGGAAACTGCTGACATACTTATCTGGAATCTCCCGGACGCCATCTGCACATTCGTTATTGTCAGTCTCCAGAATTGCAAAGCGTACAAGAGAGGTCAACAGATAAGTAAGGTCGATTGAGGAAGCGGACAGCACTGCACTCTTGGTGTATCCACGCAGCCAGCTTAGCGGCGAATCAGTATCGATGGTTTTATCTTCGTCAAGCACTACGAGAACCGCTTGGAGCAGAGGAGCCCTCATGCTGTCCTTGATCATCGGCATCACAAGCCTCTCGAAGCTGCGAACTGCTGCCTCGGGGTCACATTCACGGACAACATCGGCAATATCGGAAGGAATCTTGTCGTGACCATTTTTCAGATGCCCAGGAAGAGAAGTGTCGCGATAAGCCAGGTTCACTCCGAAGGGCGCAAAAATAGCGCTGCACAGAGGATCACTTTTAATCCCCTGGCCCCTCGCCTGATACATCAGGACAAATAATGAACCGAAACAAATACGCTTCACTACTTAAATCTCCTTCCTATTACGATTTTGATTTTATTTCGTCTTCGAGAGCTGGCAGACGAATTTCACGCTTTTTCTTGGTTGAAATCTCACATTCCCAAAGAATAATAACTTTCCATCCGGCCTCTTCCAGTTCTCTCTTCTCTTTAGCATCTCTTGCTATGTTTTTTTCAAATTTGCTTTTCCAGAACTCACTATTAGTATCTGGAATCCTTGCAGCTTTGCATCCTAGGTGCTGATGCCAAAAGCAACCATGAATGAATATTATTGTTTTATACTTTGGAAGAACAATATCTGGTTTACCTGGATATCTTGCATCATTCTTTCGATACCGGAATCCTTTACTAAACAGATACTTTCTTACTATTTCTTCTGGCTTCGTGTGTTCGTCAAGTAAAAATGTTAGCAAAAGGTCCCCAAAAAGGTTAGCACCTTGGAGCACCTAATTTGTTGTTCGTGCATGTAGCATCGAGGCCTTTTTCGGGGCCAAACAGGGTGAGACCCAACGCTCACATTTTGGAGACCCACGGGGCCAAACAGGTCGGGGCCCAATGCTCACTTTTTGGAGCACTTTTTCAGTGGGTACGCTGGCGTTGCATGGACTGGGTCAGCCGGTAGCTCTCGCCGGAGAAGATTACAATGTGGGAATGGTGGATCAGCCGGTCAACCAGCGCTGCCGTCAGGCGGTTGTCGCCAAAGACAGTGTTCCACTGCGAGAACTCCAGATTGGATGTAATAATGAGGCTCTTTCGCTCGTAGCAGTCGGAGATTACCTGAAACAGTAGCTCGGCGGCATCCTTGTGCAGCGGCACGAAACCAATTTCGTCAATCACAATGAGCTCCACTTTTTTCAGTGTGCTGAGATAGTTGTTCAGCGTACCTTTGTTGTTTTTCTCCAGCAGGATATTGGCAAGGGACGCCGCCGTATAAAAGCGGACACGCCGCCCTTCCTGGCAAGCTTTCAAGGCAATGGCTGTGGCAAGATGTGTTTTGCCGGTACCAACAGTGCCCATAAAAATGAGATTCTCCTTGGGCGTAAGAAATTGCAGTTCCTCCATGTACTCGGCAGTCAAGCCGCTGGGCAGCTCAATGGCGGGAGTCCACACAAAGTCATCCAGCGTTTTCAGAACACGGAAACCGGCGGTTTTCACCATGCGGTTAATCCTGTTGGCTTCACGCTCTTTCAGCTCCAGCTTCAGCAGGTCGGTCACATATTGCTCTGTACTTTCAAACTGGACGGAGCGCCATTCCTTGGCCATGCCGCCCAACTTCACCTGTCGCATCATCAGCTCAATTTCCTCAGACATTCGCGCCACCTCCCGTCAGGCCGTCATAGGCGGAAAGGTTGGGATTGTAGTTTAGCACCGGAGAACCGGGCAGCTTCAGCGGATCAGGTCGGTATTCCTTCTTTGCAATCATGTAATAGCACTGCCGGAGGCTGTCCGCATCCGTGCGGCCATTCTCGCCGGCGAGCTCCAGTGCATCGGCGCACAAGGCGGCATTGCCGTCAGATACAATTTCGCTGAGTAGCTGAAGCGCATTTTTGCGCTCTCTGCCGCTGGTCTGTTCCAAGAACGTCTGCCACTGCTGCGGCATCTGGTGGAAGAAGCGGGTGTGTTCAATTGCACCAGGCTTTTTGCAGAGCACGGACACATACTGCGTCCAGTCGTAGACCTCATCATTGGTTTTGTAGCTCCTGCGATAGTGCCCAACCGGGTGGTGGTCATGAAAAAACTCCACATGGTCATAGAAAATCTTGGCCTGCACCGTTTCGCCGGCCAGCGTGGGAGAAAGTCCGTATTTGTTGGTTTCAATGGTCACAAAGCCGCTTTTGTTCACCGTCAGCGCCGCATAGCGGAACACCGAGAACGGATACTCCGGCAGGCGCAGAAGGCTTGCTTTGTCCTCTTCCCAAAGCTCCGCAATCAGCAGTTTCTTCTTGTAATGAGGGCGCTGGGCATCCTTCTCGCACCAATCCCACAGGGACTCGTTGAAATCGTCAAAGGACACAATAGTCGGAACTGGCACAAAGGCATTTCTGCGGCTGTAACCCACCTTGTTTTCCACGTTGCCCTTTTCATTGCCGGACGCCGGATTGCAAAACTCTGCGCGGAAACGGTAATGCATCATGAAGCGGGTAAAGCCGTCTGTGAGAATTCGGTCTGTACCCTTGAGTACCTGCACAACGGCGGTGGACATATTGTCAAAGCGCAGCACCGGCGGAACGCCGCCAATATGCTCAAAGATACGTTTCATACCGGTAAGCAGGCATTCCTGGTTCTGAGAGGGGAAAGTTTGGGTGTACCCTTTGTTGGAATTCGGGAAGGAAATGGTTAGTGCATAGCCGTCCCGCTCCTGCCCTGCACCATCGTAGTAGAGATGCTTTCCGAAATCTACTTGCCCACTGCCCAGCGTATGCTCCAGAGGCAAATAACCACTGTTCTTGGAATTCATCACAAACCGCTTTTTGCGGACGTA
>Ga0209312_1000803_pt1 | contig 25438 bp, 22 predicted proteins | sample BioC13SIPDNA_4_FD_185744 | JGI IMG/M metagenome (GOLD analysis project Ga0209312, IMG submission 185744) | Anaerobic biogas reactor microbial communites from Washington, USA - Biogas_R1_B C13 SIP DNA (SPAdes) (version 2) | ecosystem: Engineered > Bioreactor > Anaerobic > Unclassified | place... | reverse complement strand
TGTACAATGAGCTGGGAAAACTCCTGTTTTATGCTGCGGCACTATGTAACACCCTGGATATTAGCCTCTATGATGTCTTTATTAAGGAGTATAAAAAAGCCAATACCCTGGGGATATTTAATATGACCTAAAGTAGGAATGGCAATAAAAAACCGCTTCCGGTGATTTTACCAGAAGCGGTTTTTTTATTGTCTTGATTTACACCATATATTCCAGCAGTTGTTGCTCCTGCATACGTTTTAGACCATTTTTAATAGATCGGGCTCTCACTTCGCCTATGCCTTCGACCTCGTCTAGTTCTTCTATACTCGCTCGCAAAACATGGGTTAAAAGTCCAAAACGTTCGACCAGATTATCGATAATGGAAGTAGGAATACGAGGTAATTTTTGCAGCATCCGATATCCCCGCGGTGAAACCATCTGATCCAGATGACTGCTGGCAGTCCCCAGTGAAAGCAAACGAGCAATATATACTGAATCGGAAATATCCTCCTCAAATGAACGCATCATGGTGCCCAGCAATTCATGGGGCGTTTTTTCCGCGGTATTGGAATAATCCTGAATAATAAGCAGAGCCTCTTCTTCTACATTGACAATCATCTCATCCAATTGCATTTTTACCAATCGGCCTTCACTACCCAGCTCAGCAATATAATGCTCAATTTCGCTGGCAACCTTCAAGACTTTAATACTACGTTTAAGCACCTCACATACTTCGGATACGGTTACCATATCTTCGAATTCCAGCCCCCCCAGGTGCTGCAGTTCTCTTATCATAACATTACGGTATTTCTCCAGGGTTTGCAGCGCCTGATTAGCCTTAACCAAAATTGATGGCAAATCACGCAGGCGGAATACTATATTACCCTGATAAAGGGTAATAACCTTGCGCCGTTGAGATATAGCTACCACCAGCTCACCAGTCTGGCGAGCTACTCGCTCAGCGGTACGATGACGTATTCCGGTTTCATTTGAACGCATATGAGGGTCCGGGTCTAATTGAGCATTGGCAATTAATATTTTGCCGGCATCGTGACTGGTTATAATAGCTCCATCCATTTTCGCCAGTTCATAGAGCCGGGCAGGCGTAAACTCACAGTTAATATGAAACCCGCCGCTAACAATGGACATTAGTTCCGGAGAATCGCCTACAACTATTAAGCCACCGGTATTGGCAAGTAATATATTTTCTATACCGACCCGGAATAAAGTACCTGGGGCCAGCATTTGCAGGGATTTTCTAAATTGCTCCTGATAGGCACCTTCCACCTCTTCATCCCTCCATGATTAAGTCAATAAATTCTTCTATAGTATTTACCTCAAGTACTTCCAAACCGGTGCTATAACCCCGATTCCTGTAGGTACTCCCCGGTATTACTACCTTTTTGTAACCCATTTTTTCAACTTCTTTGAGCCTGATATCTAAAAAAGGTACCGAGCGAATTTGCCCGGTCAAACTTAACTCTCCCATAAAGACCATATCCGCGGGAAGAGTTTTTTCGCGGTAACTTGATATAATAGCCGCTGCAATGCCTAAATCTACCGACGGGTCTTTAAGAAATACTCCCCCGGTTACCTTAAGATAAACATCGCTAGCACTGAGATTATAGCCGGTCTTTTTTTCCAGGACAGCTATTATTAGAGCCAGACGATTCTGGTCAATTCCCGATGCCATACGCCGGGGATAGCCCGGGCCAGACATGGCAACCAGGGCTTGAACTTCTATTAGAAGCGGCCGACTACCTTCGAAACTGGCGGTAATAGCAGTGCCGTTACTATTCGGTAGTGATGAACTAAGAAAAACATAGGAGGGATCTAAAACCTCGACCAGGCCCTGTCCGCTCATCTCCATCAGGCCTATTTCGTCAGTGGAGCCAAACCGGTTCTTCACCCCGCGTAACAGGCGAAAAGAATAGTTCTTCTCCCCCTCAAAATAAACCACCACATCTACCATATGTTCCAGTACCCGGGGACCAGCTAAAACACCATCTTTAGTAACATGACCTACCAGGAAAAACGCCTTGTCATTACTTTTAGCTATATTAGTTATACGGGCAGTACACTCCCGAAGCTGGGAAACACTGCCGGGAATAGACGATATCTCAGGCGAGTAAACGGTTTGAATCGAATCAACTATAACCAATTCAGGATTAATTTCCTTGATATACTCATCCAGCAAATCTATATCCTGTTCGTTAAGCAGATAAATATTGTCATTATGTATATTAAGCCGCAGTGAGCGTAGCCTTATCTGTTTTAAAGACTCTTCACCGGAAAGGTAAATAACGGTTTTTCCATCCACGGCGATAAAGTTGGCTACCTGTAGTAAAAGGGTGGATTTTCCTATACCCGGATCTCCCCCTAATAGAACTACCGAACCTGGTACTATACCTCCACCCAGCACTCTATCCAACTCGCTAATACCGGTGCTTAGCCTGAATATATCCTGATCAGAAATACTACTAAGGGGAATAGCTTCTATCTTCGTATTACGAGAAACAGGTTTTTTTTGATAAGACTCTTCCACCATCGTGTTCCAGGATGAACAACCAGGACATTTTCCCAGCCATTTAGTACTCACCTGACCACAACTGTTGCAAACAAACCTGCTTATATTTTTTCCCATAAAATTCTCCTTTAGAATATTATAAATCTAAAAGCGCTAAATTTACCAGTTAATTTCATTTAATACTTAAATATGCGGAGAGGTGACAGGGGACGGTTCCTCTTTCACCCAAAAATTAGGTGACAGAGGAACCGTCCCCTGTCACCTCTTGTACCCCGATACTTTTAGGCTTTTCTCACCACGATCTGGCCATCCGCGGCGTCAATAAGAATTTTATCACCAGGTTCTACCGTCTTTTTTAGTATCTCTTCGGAGATCCGGTCTTCAACCAGTTTTTGCAAAGCCCGTTTCAAAGGACGAGCACCGTATGCCGGTTCATATCCTTCTTTCATAATAATTTCCCGGGCCGCAGCGCTTATTTCCAGGGTATAGCCGTTCTCCTTTACCCTTTCGGTTAAGTCCATTAAAAGTAAATCAATTATCTGCTTCAGTTCTTCTTCGTTTAGACTGGAAAATACAATTATTTCATCAATGCGGTTCATTAATTCAGGTCTAAAAGTATGCTTGAGCTGTTCCATCACCCGTTCTTTCATGCGACTGTAGTTTTCCGCCTCATCTATGGCACTGGTGAAACCGACCTTTTTAGTTGCATGCAAATCCTGCGCTCCAACATTGGAGGTCATGATTACTACGCTATTGCGGAAATCTACCGTGCGTCCCTGGCCGTCAGTTAAACGGCCATCTTCCAATATTTGCAACAAGATATTAAATACATCGGGATGGGCTTTTTCAATTTCATCCAGAAGAATTACGGAATAAGGTTTTCTCCTGACCTTTTCGGTTAGCTGTCCTCCCTCATCGTAGCCTACATATCCGGGTGGAGAACCTATCATACGAGATACCGCATGTTTTTCCATATATTCAGACATATCCAACCGCAGCATGGCATCTTCACTGCCAAACATAGCTTCGGCCAGGGCCCGGGCCAATTCAGTCTTACCAACCCCCGTAGGACCTAGAAATACAAAAGAACCGATAGGCCTTTGCGGGTTTTTTAAGCCCGCACGAGCCCGTCTTACGGCACGAGATACAGCCTCTACTGCTTCCTCCTGACCAACTACCCTCTTGTGCAAAACATCTTCCAGGTGTACTAACCGTTGGCTTTCCTCAACAGCCAGTTTACTTACCGGTATACCGGTCCAACTGGCTACTATATCGGCTATTTCTTCTTCGCCTACTGAACCTCCCTGCAGACTACGTTTACTGGTCCATTCCTTGCGCTCATTTTCTATTTCATCCCGTAATTTTTGCTCTTGATCCCGTAATTGGGCCGCCTTTTCGTATTCCTGAGCGTTTATGGCTTCTTCTTTTTCTTTGATTAGTTCCTCCAGATGGCTTTCTTTTTCCTTAAGTTCCTCGGGTAACACATAATTAGCCAGCCGCACCCGGGATGAGGCTTCATCTATTAAATCAATAGCTTTATCGGGCAAAAAGCGGTCACTTATATAGCGAACTGAAAGCTTAACTGCAGCTGTAATCGCTTCGTCCCTGATTTTTACTCCGTGATGGGCTTCATACCTGTCCCGCAGCCCTTTAAGTATTTCTATGCTTTCTTCCTCACTGGGCTCATCTACTACTATAGGTTGAAAACGCCTTTCCAGCGCTGCATCTTTTTCAATATGCTTACGGTATTCGTTTAAGGTGGTGGCTCCTACACACTGGAACTCACCCCGGGCCAGGGAAGGCTTAAGAATATTAGCGGCATCAATGGCCCCTTCAGCTGCACCTGCTCCCACAATGGTATGCAGTTCATCGATAAAAATAATTACATCACCAGCCGATTTGATCTCGTGCACAATCTTGGTTAAACGATCTTCAAATTCTCCCCGGTACTTGGTTCCAGCTACCATAGTAGATAAATCCAAAGCGACTACTCGTTTATTATTCAATATTTCTGGTACCTGGTTATCATTTATCCTCTGAGCCAGTCCTTCTACAATAGCAGTTTTGCCAACACCGGGATCACCGATTAAAACAGGATTGTTTTTAGTCCGGCGGGATAAAATTTGTACTACCCGTTCTATTTCTCTTTCCCGGCCAATTACCGGATCCAGTCTTTCCTCAGATGCATCCTGGGTTAAATCCCGGCTGAAAGCATCCAGGGTAGGAGTTTTACTGCGGGGTTTCTTCTTAGTCTGAGTTACACCAATGGGTCCTGGTTGTTCCTGCGGATTAACATTAAAACCGGCAGATGCTTCGCCACCTAATAACAGCATAACCTGATCCCGCACCTGGTCCAGTCTAACTCCCATAGATATCAACACCTGACCGGCAACTCCTTCTTCTTCCCTAATTAAGGCCAAAAGCAGGTGTTCCGTACCTACATAATTAACTCCTTGTAAACGGGCTTCGTCAAAAGCCAGGTTAAATACCTTCTTGGCTCTGGGGGTAATAGGCAAATCGCCGGCAGCCCTTTCAGCATTAATACCATCTATTCCTATCAGCCGAGTAATTTCTTCCCGCACTTTTTCCAGATCAACGCCCATGTTTAGCAAGGCCCGTGCTCCGACTCCCTCACCTTCTTTAAGTAAACCCAGCAATATATGTTCAGTACCAATAGCCGGGTGGTTTAGCTGTCTGGCTTCTTCCTGGGCATGAATAACGGCATTCCTGGCTCTCTGAGTAAATCTTCTAAACATAGTCATCTCCTCCTATCGCGATATTTTTCGCTAGCTTTATCCTTAATTCTTAACTATGATTCGACTGTAAAAAGTAATAAATATGCATACGACCGCATAATTAGACGCGGATCTCGCGGATTCTTAAGGGAACCACGCGGATTCAATTAAGGTTAAAATAATAGGGCACACTGATGCTCCCTATCGCTCGCTACTAAGGTAGCGGAAACCGCGATTTTCAGGGAACTACCCGTGTTCATTTAGGGTTAAAATAGAGAGAAATACGGAGTATTTCTACAACAATTCAAAATTTAAAATTAAGAATTCAAAATTTTATTATTGCCCTCTGGTTTGGGCTAATCTTTCCTGAATAACCTCGGCTCGCTTAACATCCCGATGAAAGGCATCCATTTCTTTACCTGCTTTTTTCTGCAGGTGGGCGGGTCTGATAGCTACCACCAGTTCATTAAGAGCATAAGGCTTTATTTTCGCCAGTATACCCATATCTACTCCCAGGCGAACATCAGATAGAAGTGCCATAGCCTCATTGGAATTAAGCACCCGGGCACTGCTAAGAATCCCATAAGCCCTTCCTACCCGATCCTCCAGCTGGTATTTCATCTCTTCTGCCAGTCTTTCCCTTATTAAACGCTCCTGCTCCACCACCCGAATAGTTATACCATTCAGGTTGTTTATAATATCCTCTTCACTTTGACCCAGGGTTATCTGGTTGGATAACTGAAAAAAGTTCCCCACTACTTCAGTACCTTCTCCATATATACCGCGAACGGTCATACCCAATTGGGCTATATTATGAAAAATGTGATTAGTCTGACCGCTAAAGACTATGGCTGGGAGGTGCAGCATTACTGAAGCCCGCATTCCGGTACCAACATTGGTAGGGCATGAAGTTAAATATCCTCTTCTTTCATCAAAAGCAAAATTCAAGTTTTCTTCCAGCTCATCATCTATTATCTGGGTACAACGATAACATTCTTCCAGTTGCAGACCCGGTAAAAAACATTGAATACGCAAATGGTCTTCCTCATTTATCATTATTACCAGGGAACCATCTGAATTAGCTAACACACCGCGAAAACTATCGTCTGATTCTGCATGATTGGGACTAATCAGATGCTTCTCTACCAGCATTTGTCTTTCCAGAGCAGTTAGCTGGTCAAAGGTAAGAAGCTCCATTTCTAAAAGGTCTTTATTACTAATTTTCTTCCAGGCACTTTCTATCTTTTGCAGGCACTTCTTCCCATCTTCCTGATCCAGTAAATGAGAAAAAGGCATTAATTCCAGGTTTCTGGCCAAACGTATGCGACTGCTAACTACTATATCGGTTTTGGGTCCTTCATCGGCAGCCATCCAGCGGACAAAATTACTGTTTAACAGATTGTCGGCTTTCATATACCTCTCTCCCTAATCCAGTTTTTTCTCGACGTCTTTAATTTCATCTCTGATTTCCGCCGCCTTTTCATAATCCTCAGCAGCAATAGCCTTCTGTAATAGGTATTTTAACCCCTCAATTTTTTTCTTAACCATTACTTTTTCGCCACCTCGGACCGGCACTTTGCCAACATGACGGCTATCACCATGTACCCTGCGCAATGTCGGCTCCAGTTCGCTTTCAAAAGCAGTATAACATTCTGAGCAACCTAAACGACCGGTAGTACTAATATCACTCAATTTTATTCCACAGTTGGGGCAGTTGGCAGTCTGAGATAAAGATTTCATATCTGGCAGATTATAGTTGCTTACAAAAAAACTACCAAGTAAATTGGGAAGAGATAACTGTTTGGCCACATCAAATATGATGCCCCCTTTTTGGGCATAACACTGCTGACACAAATGAGTTTCAACCGTTTTTCCATTATAGACCTGGGTAAAATGCACAGTTGCCGGTCTTTGTTTGCACTCTTCACAGTACAAATCTATTCCCCCTTTTATCAATCCATATTTACATAATCAACTAATGTTTTTCTAAGCTGTTTAAACAACCGTATTCTGTACTCCGGCGGCATATCTATAAAACTGGAGTTGATAAGATACTTCAAAAGATCACTCTGACCGGTAGTAAGTGCATCTTCCTGCATGAGTTTGTCTATAAATGAGACCAATTCTTTGCGAACGGTACTACCACCGTTCTCCAGGTGATATCTGCTAATACGGACATAGCCTTTACCTCCCCGCCGGCTTTCGGTAACGTAACCCTCCATTTCAGTAAATCGGGTACTGATAACATAAGTTACCTGAGAAGGAACACAATCAAAGGTTTCCGCTAATTCCACCCTCTGAATCTCTATCTGTTTATCTTCACTACGTTCAATTAATACCTTAAGGTACTGTTCGATTCTGTCAGCAAGACTGCGTTTCATTTTTCTTCTCCTCTTTGACTTTTATTGACTATCTGTTTTTATTGTACTATAAAAAACAAAAAGTAAACAGCCTGATTATATTTTTTTGACTAAATTTAACTAACCCTTATCTATATTTTAGCCAGTAACATGTATTTATATAAAATGAAAGACAGACCCCGACCGAAAAATTTTTTCCACCCGGGGTCTGTCCGCTTTCATCTTATTCCCAACTTAAATCGATTTGACTACCTTCTTTTATTGGAGTAGTAAAACCAGCCGATTCGCCGTCTACCTTAATAAATAGTTTGGCATTTTTCGCCGGCTTAATTTCTACCACATTAAATATGTCACTTAAAATGGCTCGGCCTTCCTCCCGGTTCAGGGTAATTCGGGCTCCATCATGAACTTCGTCATAAATGCCGGCGGGCTCCCCATCAATTACAATGCTTGCTCCCTTTCCTCGCAGGCGTATTTCTTCACCATTTACTTTGACATTAATAGCGAGAAAATCGTGGTCACCCAGCAAATCATTAAGGCAGGGTCTTAGTGGTTTACGGGTATAGGTTATGCTGTCACCAGGTTCAACCAGTTGTTCTACCTCTGCTATAACCCCATTTACATGTACCTCCAAAGGTAACCAGTAAACAGTTATCTCTCGTTCATCCAGATAAAACTTATACAGCCTTTTCTGCAGCCAATATTCGTCCACACCACTTAAACGTAAAACATTGAAAACACTATTTACGCTTTTAAACTCAATCCGGGCACGGTCTGGTATCTCTGCATCAGGGGCGAAGGGCTCTCCATTAACGGTTATTACCGGCTCTAAATCAAATTCTTCATCATTGACGGTTATCTGGCCTTTTATGGCGGGTACCAGGTCTCTGCCGGTTATATGGGCTTCTTCTCCATCCTGTCCCGGGGCAAACTCTATCGTATCTCCATTTTGCAGATTGGTCTCCAATGAGGCCGGCTGATTATTTACCTTAATTAATGGAGCTGTTCCCATGCTGCCTTTAATTACTTTAACATAGCCATTTACTTCGATTGTTTTACCCATACCAGGCTTACCATAGATATTGCTCAGTGATATACCGGAACTTAACAGGGCACCAGCCACGTTAATTGCACCCAGATTCCATAGCGGGGTTTCTCTGCCATTTACCGTAACCTTTATAAAAGGTACCGGTGGAGTAGTAAAGTAGTTGTAGGCAATACCCAGAGGGGTAATACCTTGAGGGGTATTAAGAAAACTGGAATCGGTAGTGATATAGTCGATATTTTGTATTGTTCTTATGCCTACCCGCCTGGCTGGAATTCCTAGATTTTCAGCCAGGCTGACGGTCAGTGAAGGGGTCAGGCTTCCTCCACCTACGCAAACTACTGCATCTGTAACTTTTTGATTAAGGTCTATTATATGACGGGCTATTTCGCCAGTCATTTCGTCTATCAGGGGCTGCAATTCTTGCTGCAGCTCCTTGCTGGATAAGTGCAAGGGGTTACCCAGTATATCGGATACCTCGATTTGGTCCTGCTCCATTAAGAGTCGCTTGGCCCGTTCAGCCGTATCAAAGTCCAACAGGTATTGTGAAGCGAGGTATTCGGTCAATTCATCTCCGGCTAATGGCACCATGGCATAAGCAAATACATTACCCTCCTTGACCAGGGCAATATCCGAGGTACCGGCTCCAATATCTACTAAAGCCAGATTTAATAGTCTCATTCCGGGTGGTATAGCTACCGACAGGGCAGCAATAGGTTCCAGGGTTAAACTTTTTACCTCCAACCCTGCCCGATTAAGGGACGAAAAAAGGCTATCTACCACTACCCTAGGCAGGAAAGTAGCAATAATCTCAACCCCTACTTCATTTGCTACCTGGCCTACCAGATTACCTATTACCTGCCCTTCCAAAAGGTAAGAAACTACGCTGTATCCTACACAAAAATAGTTGCTATGCTCTCTGTTACCTATTTCTTCTTGTGCTAGTTTATATTGGGCTTCCTGTACAGCCTCTATCTCCAGGGCTCTAACTTCATTTGTACTCAGTTCACCAAGTTGTTGCCGGGATTTGTAACAGCTTCCCCGCGAGGTTTTTAAGGCGCGTCCTGCTGCTGCTACCACCACTGAATCCAGGGTTATTTCCTGGCGTTCCTCCAGAGCGTTTTTTATTTTGAGTATAGTTGCCGCTACCGTTTCTACATCATGTATTTGTCCATCCATCATAGCCCGGGTAGTATGCTCCAGAATTTCTACATCAACAACTCTATGACCAGTTTCATTTTCCTCTAACACTAAACCCACAATTTTACGGGTTCCAATATCCAGAGCAAAAACCCTTGTCTTATCCACCCTTCAATCCTCCTCAAAATAACATAACCCGGTATTACTAGTTGGTTCTACCATACGTTTGTTTTAAAACTGACACAACAAAGGCGGGCAGAGCCAGTTGCCTTTTCCAACGTGACGGTTCTGCCAGCAGGCGATAGAGCCATTCCAGGTTGAGCCTTATAAAAAGCTCTGGCGCCCTTTTCTTAAACCCGGCAATAACGTCAAAACTTCCACCTACACCTATACATACCGGTACTTTAAGTGCAGCTCGTTTCTGGTCTATCCAGTATTCCTGTTTAGGTGCCCCCAGGGCTACAAATAATATATCGGGAGATTTAGAATTTATATCTGTAATAATATCGTCTTCATCTTGCTTTGAAAAATATCCGTTCCGGCTGCCACATACTTTTAACCCGGGATAGCTCTCTTCCAGCTTCTGGCCTGCTTTTTCGGCTACCCCGGGAGCAGCCCCCAGCAAGTATATCTTCCACCCCGGGGTTGCTCCCCGGGTACAGAGTTCGTGTAGTAAATCTATACCACTTACTCTTTCTTTCTGCGGATAACCCAAAACTCGAACCGCCCAAACTGTCCCTATGCCATCTGCTGTTACCAGGCTGGCCTGGTTGATTATTCTTTGTAATTCTGTTTCCTTTTTAGTCTGATAAATAATTTCTGCATTCAGGGTGACGACCTGGTTACCATTCTGGCCATCCTCAACCATCTGCTCAACTATCTGCACTGCCTCGGCCATATTTACCAGGTGTACTTTGCACCCTAAAATATCAGCAGTTGCTATATTTTTAATCATCATACTAGAAGAAATAATCCTCCTGGCTTAATTTTATAATAAAGAGAAATGCGTAAACAGTTCTACATTAATTAACCCTATCGGGTACACGGCAACCACCTATGAAAATAGTTATAACCTATCTTTTTTTTTGACGCGGAAACCGCGGAACCATTGGGGAACGACGCGGAAATATTTTATTTAAAAATCCGCGTAAATCCCTTCTTAATCCGCGCGAGCGAAGCGAGCCCGCGTCTATTCCCAATCCTATTTTCTAATTAACCGGCCATGAGTGCGACACGCAACCACTTATGAAAATAGAAGTCAAGGTCAACTAATATTTTAAAAAATCCGCGTAAATCCTAATATAATCCGCGCGATCCGCGTGAAATAAGATTCTATTTTCTTATTAACCAGCCATGAGCACGGCACACAACCACTTATGAAAATAGAAGTATTTTGTTTCTAACCCATGGCGGAACGGCACAGGGGCCGTTCCCTACATATGACGTGATCCGCGTGAATTAAAATCTATTTTCTAATTAACCCGTCATGAGTACGGCACACAACCACTTATGAAAATAGAAGTATTTTGTTTCTAACCCATGGCGGAACGGCACAGGGGCCCTTCCCTACATATGACGTGATCCGCGTGAATTAAAATCTATTTTCTAATTAATCATGCTAATCTGTTGAACCAGTGTTTGAATGTTATCACAGCGGTGTTAACAGTATGTCACTTCTTACAACATCAAGTTAACACTTAATTAATTGCCGTTAAGATTTTTAACAAGTGGCTGAAAAGCCTTAGGCTTTGGATTTCTAGATGGATACAATGTCCATGAATTAAGATTTAAAAAGCTTGGCATAATAATTGCAGTAACTATAAGCAAACAAACAGACAGCAATCCGCCGGCGGGTAGCAGTCAATTAACAGGAAACTAACCTATGTTGAAAAAATATGATTTAATCCTACGGGAGTTCAGGCCGATAAACGCCCCTGGTACAGGTGTATCGTTTTCTTTAAAAATTGGGGATTGGCTTGCATTGTAGAATAACAATTTTTAAGGAGGAAAAATGTATGTGGGAAACTAAAATGAACATTAACCAGGTAGTTGAAATTCGCAGCCGTACGCTCTGCTACTTTGGGGTGGGCGCCCTGCAAAAAGTAAATGATATTTGTGAATACCTGAAAAAAGAGGGCATTGACAAGGTTTTAATCACCACTGATGAAATAGTTTATAAGATTACCGGTGTTTGGGAAGTCCTTGAACCAGCCATGAAGAAGAATGGTATCTCCTATGCCCTGTATACCAAGGTTGTTCCCAACCCCACCGTAGATGGTATAGATGAAGCAACTAAAATGGGTAAAGACCTGGGTGCTAAAGCAGTTATCGGTATTGGCGGAGGAAGCCCGATCGACACTGGTAAGAGTTGTGCTGTCCTGCTTCATCCCGACAATAAGAAATATAATGCTCGCGACCTTTACACTTTTAAGTTTAATGCGGAAAAAGCAGTTCCCATTATTGCCATCAATACCACTCATGGAACTGGTACCGAAGTTGACAGATTCGCAGTGGCCAGCATTCCTGAAATGGAGTATAAACCGGCTCTGGCCGCTGAATGTCTATACCCCACTTTCGCTATTGATGACCCGGTCATAATGACCAAACTGCCTACTAAACAAACCATTTATACGGCTATTGATGCTGTAAACCATGTTAATGAAGCGGCTACCTCTATAGTAACCAGTCCTTATACTGTACTTACTGCAGTTGAAACCGTAAGGCTGGTAGGCCGTTACCTGCCCCAGGCAGTAGCTCATCCTGATGATTTAACCGCAAGATACTACCTGCTCTATGCTTCCATGATAGCAGGTATTTGTTTTGATAACGGTCTGTTGCACTTTACCCATGCTTTGGAACATCCACTAAGTGCAGTTAAACCTGATTTATCCCATGGCCTGGGTTTGGCTATGCTGCTTCCCGCAGTAATCAAATATACCTATCCTGCATGTCCTGAGATTATGGCTGCTATGTATGAAACAATTGTACCTGGCTTAAAAGGTGTACCAGGTGAGGCTGAGAGATGTGCCAAAGAAGTAGAACAATGGCTGTTCAGTGTTGGTTGCACTGAGAAATTAGCTGACATGGGTTACAATGAAGGTCATATTGACAAACTGGTCAAACTGGCATTTGAAACTCCGGGACTTGCTGGTCTGCTCGGTGTAGCACCAATAAAGGCTGACGAGAAAATAGTCAGAAAGATATTTGAAGATAGCATGAAACCTATGTGCTAATATTATAAACCACGTTAAAAAACCGCGCCTATGGCGCGGTTTTTTTATATGGTTAGAGTTTAGAATTGTGAACTTAAATAATCCAAACGACTACTTAGATATTCCAGGTGTACATCCATATCGGAAGCCATTTGCTGATACCTGTCTTTAGCTGATTGATCTTCAGTTGATTCCGCTGCCATTAAATACGTACCTTTTGCTGCCTGGGCAGACGCTATAGCCTTATTCAAATCACTCTGAACGGTCATTATTATCCTCCTTGCTGAAATATTATGGCTATATTATGCCAAAAACCCATCATCACTATACTCTTGTTGCAATACTTCCAGAGTTTCTTCTAAGTCCTCCAGGCTGTCAGCCAGGTAAACCGTTTCGTTAATATCGCAACTAGCCCGCGCTAATTCATAGGACTGATATGGTACCGGTACTATATAGCCATATTCGCTTACGATATAAAATCCAGGCATCTTTTAATCACTCCAATAAGAAATGTTCTAGTAACTAACTTCCCCACCTGTAACCCTAATAATGTCCGGAAAAAAATGCCGATCAGATAAATCCTGCCCCTTACGCATCACGTCTCACTCTTAACAGTTGGTCAAGTTAATAATCTGTAGGGGCGAACCCATGTGTTCGCCCGCAACGGGCAGAGGGTCTTCGTTATCTGTCTATTTCCGTTTTAACCCCGACATTTTCTAATCTTATACTGCGACCGGGAATGGCAATAGATACCCCTTCCTCTTCCAGTATGGCCATTATTTTAAGGTTTATATCTTGCCTTACCTCAAGGTATTCTGACCAAATAGTAGTGCAGGTAAAGCAATATATGAATATATTCAGGCTATGATCGCCAAATGATTCAAAATACACCAGTATAGTTTCAGGGTGAATCCCGGGATGGTCTACCAACATTTGTTTAATACGTTTAACGCAAGTTTCAAGTTTACTCCCGTGAGTTTCTGGGGCTATACCTAAGCTAAAATCTATACGTCTTTTTCCCATGCGGCTATGGTTAGTAATAGCTGCGTTGGCCAGGGTGGAGTTAGGAATAGTTATTAAGGCCTGAGAAAAGGATCTAATTTGGGTACTGCGGAAAGAAATGTTTTCTACTACCCCTTCAACTTCGGGCACTGCAATCCAGTCTCCAATTACAAATGGTTTTTCCATTATAATTACTATTCCACCAAATACATTAGCCAGGGCATCCTTGGCTGCCAGAGCAAAAGCTAATCCCCCTAACCCTAGTCCGGCAATAAAACCATTAACATCGTAATTCCATTCCTGGGCAACTATTACTATAGCCAGGGCTATTATTATAAAACGGGCCACATTGGAGAAGAAATGGATTAACATGTTATCCATATTTAATTTTTCTTTGAGTTCTTCCGATAGTAATGAATTACGACCACAGAGGTCGTAAAAACCCCAGGCTATAAGTATTACTAACAGAGAACGGAAGACCTTAGAAAAGAAAACGTCTAATGCTGGCGGCAAAGGTAGATAAAGTAGAGCCAGGTATAATCCCAGAATAACAAACAGTGCTCGTACGGGTTTTTCACCGGCTAATAACATTTTATCATCTAATTCACTGGTAGTCCGACTGGTCAGTTTTTGTAACCAGGTAAAGATGTAGCGGGTAAATACTTTTCGTAACAGCAAAAATGTTAAGAATATTAGCAGCGCTATGATAGCATGGGTTAAATTCTTAATATTAAATATACTGATTACCAGATAATAGAGTTGAATTACATAATATTCGAGTATGCTGATTCATCTCCCTTCCTGTATTCTACTGCCAAGCATAAATATTATCTCCGCTTACCAGGTATTAAATAGATCTTGAGAGTTAATAATTCTGATAGATAAAATCAGGAGGTTAATTATATTTGAAGAAAAAACATTGGCTGTTTATCTGCCTGTTATTCTCCATTCTGTTAATAGAATTAACCCTTTACGGACTGCTGCAAACGGGTAACACCTGCTACCTGTTATCTCTATTTCTGTCTACTGCCAGCACGATATATATATTTTATAATATTTATACCCTTGCTAACCAGAAAAGCCCCGCAGCAAAGAATTATCACTTTTATTTTATCCACAATGACCTGCCAGGCGAACATGACGTTTTCTTCCAACAATTAAACAAGCGTATGTAAAAAAAGAGGGCGCCTGCAATGTCGCCCTCTTTTTATGATTAGAATATTTATTTCTCTTCTTTTTCCTGTCTGGCTTTTTCAATAATTTTTTCGGCAATCTGCCCCGGTACTTCCTCGTAATGGGAGAATTCCATTCTAAACTTACCCCGTCCCTGGGTCATGGATTTCAGATCTATAGTATAACGGGCCATTTCTGCCTGTGGAGCCTGGGCCTTAATTATCTGCTTCTTGCCTGCTGGTTCCATGCCCATTACTCGACCCCGTTTACTGTTCATATCGCCAATAATATCGCCCATATAAGCCTCAGGCACCTCAATCTCTACATTAACGATTGGTTCCAATAACACGGGTTTGGCAGCTTCTAAACCCTTCCTATAAGCGAGACGGGCTGCCATTTTAAAAGCCATTTCTGAAGAGTCTACGGAATGATAAGAACCATCATAAAGAGTAGCTTTTAAATTAGTCATCGGATAACCGGCCAGCACACCTTCCTCCATAGCTTCAACCAGGCCTTTTTCTACCGCCGGGAAATAGTTGCGAGGTACAGATCCACCAAATACATTTTCTTCAAATACGAATTCGCCATCTTCAGTGGGTTCGAATTTAATCCAAACATGCCCATACTGACCATGGCCACCAGTCTGCTTTTTGTGTTTACCTTCAGCTTCAACCATACCCCGAATAGTCTCCCGGTATGGTATACGCATTTCCTTGCTAATCACATCTACCCCGAATTTGCGGGATAATTTTTCTAGTACTATGTCTACATGGGTATCTCCCATAGATTTCATTATGGTCTGCCTAGTTTCGGTATTCTTTTCTATCCGAATGGTTGGGTCTTCCTCCAATAAACGTTGCAGAGCCCCGCTCAGTTTATCTTCATCACCTTTACTCTTTGGTTCAATAGCCATATTAAGAGTAGGTTCAGGGAAGTGTATAGGTTCAATAATTACCGGATTGGCTTTTACGGTGAGGCTATCTCCTGTACCAGTTACTGATAACTTGGCTACTGCACCAATATCTCCAGCAAATAACTCTGGTACTGCAGCCTGCTCCTTGCCCGTCATTATTAATATCTGAGCAATTTTTTCTTCTTTTTCCTTATTAGCATTATATACTACATTGTCCGATTTCATCTTACCAGTAAAGACCCGGAACATATTAAGCCGGCCAATATAGGGGTCGGCTATGGTTTTGAAAACCTGGGCTGCCAGGGGTTCGTTATCCAAATCTTTACCCTCAACCATAGGATTAGTATCTGGCGTAGCACTGCAGTCAACGATAAAATCCATTAATGGCTTTATACCTATATTATTAATAGCAGAACCACAGAAAACAAAAACTGCTGTACCGCTGGCGGCAGCTTGTTTTATGCCTTCTAGTATTTCAGTATCGCTGAGCTCTTCACCCTCCAGATATTTTGTGAGCAATTCATCATTTGCCTCTGCCGCAGCTTCTATTAAAGCCTCTTTGTATGTCTCCACATCGTCCATCATATCGGCCGGTATATCGGTTTCACTAATGTTGCCGGTACCAGGCTCAAATATGAGGGCTTTCATTTTGACCAGGTCAACTACACCTTTGAAATTATCCTCCGCCCCAATGGGTAGCTGCACCGGGACAATATTATCGGAAAAACTTTCTTTCATTTCGTTAAGGGCTTTATAAAAGTCGGCATTTTCCCTATCAATTTTATTAATAAATGCTATTTTGGGGACATTGGCAAAGTCTTCCCAGATTACTTCGGTTTGAACTTCAACTCCTGCATTGGCAGACAGAACCATTAGTATAGAGTCTGCCACCCGCATTGCCCCGGTTACTTCAAAATAGAAATCGGCATAACCAGGAGTATCCAGAACATTTATTTTATGGTCTCTGTATTCACAAGGGACCAGTGCTGTACTAATTGTAATTTTTCTCTTAACCTCTTCAGGAAGATAATCTGCTACTGAGTTACCGTCATCAACCTTCCCCATTCTTTTGATAGCCCCTGTATTGTATAGCATTGCTTCTACCAGGGAGGTTTTTCCCGTACCTCCGTGGCCAACCAGAGCTATATTACGAATTTTACTAGTTGGGTAAACCTTCATCCAATAACCTCCTCGTAAATCTACATAACTGTAAAAATGGTACTATACTTTGTATAAAGTAGCAAAATATTTTCTTAAATTTTATTTCTTATTGAGAACATAAAATACCCAGTAAAGAAATAATGCAGCTAATCCAAAAATCAGTATCTGGTATATAAAAATCCCCTTGAACATATCTACAATCAAAGTAAATACTATACCGAGTGCCAAGGGAAACAGCACCAGTTTGCTAAAAGGCTTATCCGGATAATTGGGATCCCGCCTTTTTTGCCGCAAATAAGATATATTTAACACCACGAAAAATAACAGGGTGTTTAATAGCAGGCTAAAAAATATCATTCTGTAGCTCCAGATACACTTAGATAAATAGAAAAAGATTTGCGGTATTTCTGTATTAACTGGTAATCAGTTAAATCCAGGTGAATGGGGGTTATGCTAATATATCCCTCCTGGGTGGCAAGTACATCACTTTCGGGCTCCTGTTCTTCCTTGATAACTCCTCCTCCTAACCAGTAATAAGTATTACCACGGGGATCCTGTCTCTCTTCAAAGAGATTGTCATAATTTCGTACCCCGAGTTTAGTTATTCTAATACCTTTAATATCTTTCTCGTCCAGCGGGGGTATATTAACATTTATTAAAGTCTTCTTTTCTATTCCTCGTTTCATAGCCACCCGAACTACGTTACGGGTGAATTTAGCCGCAAAATCAAATTCCATATCCTCATCATAGGAATTAAGTGAGACTGCTATAGAAGGTACCCCCATGATAACACCCTCAGCAGCAGCTGAAACCGTTCCTGAGTAAAGAACATCGGTACCCAGGTTAGGACCATGATTAATTCCTGACACTACATAATCTACCTCATCAACTAGCCGGCTAAGCCCCAGTTTAACACAATCAACTGGAGTTCCTCCTATAATCCATGCTCCTTTAGCTTCATTCATACTTGTCTTTATTACCCGGATAGGTTCAAAAACGGTGATGGAATGACCAGTTCCGCTTCTTTCCCGATCCGGAGCTACTACGTATAGCTCGGCAATGGAACTTAATTCCCGCGCCAGGCTATGCAATCCCCGGGCATGTATTCCGTCATCGTTGGTTAGCAGGATTCTCATTCGTAAGAAACCTCCCGCTGTAGTAATTTAATATGATTATAGGGCCAATAGGTTAGAAAAGCTTTGCCCTTTAATCTGTCTTGAGTCAACCAGGCATTCCAGTAATGGCTATCGAAGCTATGGTTACGATTATCACCCAGAACCAGCAAGCATCCTTCTGGTACCTCTACCGGACCATATTCGTAATCAAGGGCTTCAGCCAGATAGGGTTCCTTGAGAGGGCGGTCATTTATGTAGACTTTCCCGTTTTTCATCTCCACCTGGTCCCCCGGGAGACCAATAACTCGCTTTATATAGTCCTGATTGGTTTGCAGGGCTTCAGGGGGATCAAAAACCACTATATCTCCCCGTTGTACATCTTTGAAACGATAAATAAACTTGTTAACCATAACCCGGTCTTTTAATTGTATAGTGGGCAGCATCGACCCGGTCGGAATAATTCTACCCTCAATAACAAAAGTCCTTAAAATCATGGCCAATATAAAGGCTATAACTACTATGCTTATTATCTCTTTTATAAACTCTTTTATCTCCCTGCTCATTAAACCCTCCCATTAAACTTCATAAATATTTATTATCATTTCATCCTTTTCCTTAGCCTTACTAAGGCCAAACATTATCCTTTTTTCTTTCAGGCTTTTGTTTAGAAAATCAATAATATAAATCAGCTCCGGATTGCTGGGAAAGCTCTTAAAAGCAATAAGTTCCAACTTGCCCTTATCATCGCTCACCATCGTGTCTCCTTTCCCTGTAATATTTTAGTTTAAGCTTTGTTATATTACAAGTTAAGCGAACTAAAAATCCAACTATTTCACGGTTCTGGTAACTATACCCCTTACCCGGCAACGGGCATCATGGATCTGCTCCAGTTCTACCCGGTAACGCAACATCACGTTTTCTGCAAAAGACTGGATATCATTTACGCCTAGTTCAGCCAGGCCAGCAGTTTTTACTGGAGTACCGGCAGTCTCTATGTTTATACCGGTATGTACTAAAGTTGACACATTAGAACTGGAAGCAACTGATACTGTTAGCTTGCGGTTGTCGGCATACAGGGCTTCCACCCGTCGTACTATGGGAATACCAAGCTGTTCTAACTCATCCTTGATACCTATCAGGAACATGCGCTGCCGATAAAGAGCCAGGTTAAGGTCGTTATCAAAGTGCTCAATAATAAAGTTTAGCATCAGGGGTGAGTATATATAGGCCTTATCCAAAACATCAGTCTGGTCCAGCATAAATGATTGGGATACATTAGCTTCACCACAAAAGGCAATTACCGCATCTCCTAGAATATCGAAATTACGGTAGATCCAGTGGGGCTCTAATTCCTTTCCAGAGTAATCCATTCGCTTACTAATATATAAAGTTTTTACCATATTGTCTTCCCGCCTTTCCATAGTATTAGCGTTTTACGCAAAAATCAGCAAGTCAATATAAATTTTACCATCAAATGAACCATTTTAGAATTATTGTCCGGTGATAATCAAAATATTTGCATATTTGCAAAACTTCCGGGCTTATAACTATAAAACGTATTGTTTATCCATTGCATTACTGCACTAGCTTATTGCACTTTGGCAATATTAAGCTACCGATAATAAACTAGTAACCCGTATTTTTCATTTTTCAACTAGTTCCGTGATTTTATACCAAAATACCCAGGGGAATAACGTATACGGTAAGCCAGGTTCCCCTATCAGGGTGTAGGATAAATGTTTATTTGCTGGAAAATTAACCAGATAATTGGCATGTTATTTGCAACTAAATATTTGTAGTAAAACAAAAATTTATTACAACTACTATAAGTCTACCAGTTAGGGGGTGGTATAAAAAGTCCCGGGGATAAGGTACTCATTTTATAAATATTTTATAGAGAGCATTAGATATGTAAAAAATGAGCCACTAACACTAATACCTATATCCCCGTAGAATAGCAGCTTATTAATTGTCAAATTTAAGGGGGGGTAAATATGGCCGTTGTTTTATCTTCAAACCTGCTACTTGATCAGTACCAGGAAAAGTTGGTTACAGCAGATGAGGCCGTAAAAATAGTAAAATCAGGAGATTGGGTTCAGTATGGTGAATTCGTAATGCAACCCAAAGAGCTTGATACTGCTCTAGCCCGTAGGGTTAACGAACTGGAAGATGTTAAAATTCGTTGCGTTACCATTACTATGATTCCCGAAGTAGTAAAAGCCGACCCCGAAAGAAAGCATTTCCGCTTCAATGATTGGCATTTTTCCGGTTTTTCTCGGGCTCTACAAGCTCACAACCTGTGCAATTATATACCGGTCACCTACCATGAAGCCAAAAAACTAATTGAAGATTTTGTAGAAATAGATGTAGCTTTTGTGCTGGTTGCTCCCATGGATGCCAATGGTTATTTTAATCTGGGGACATCTAATTCTATTACTTCCTATGTGGTGGAGAAGGCAAAGAAGGTGGTAGTGGAAGTTAATACTTCAGTTCCTGTCTGTCTTGGAGGAAACGGTGAGTCTATCCATATTTCTCAGGTGGATTATATAGTTGAAAGTGTCCAAAATCAGAAATTACTTAATCTGCCCGAAAGTCCAATTAGTGATGTAGACCGCAAGATTGCCAACGTGGTAATGGGAATGATGGAAGACGGCTGTTGCTTGCAGTTGGGAATAGGGGCTATGCCCAATGTGGTAGGTTCAATGATTGCACAATCAGATTTAAAGAACCTGGGTGTGCATACAGAAATGCTGGTGGATTCTTTTGTAGATATGCATGAATCAGGCAGGGTCAACGGTAAAATGAAGACTATAGATAAAGGTAAGATGGCTTATACTTTTGCCATGGGTACCGATAAACTCTATGACTTCTTGCATAACAATCCGGTTTGCGCCAGTTATCCGGTACACTATACCAATGACCCCTTCATTATTGCCCAGAACGATAAGGTGTTTGCTATTAATAACGCTATTGAAGTAGATCTCTATAGTCAGGTTGCTTCCGAAGCTGTTGGTCCCCGTCAGATTTCGGGTACTGGCGGTCAGTTGGACTTCATATTTGCTGCATTCCGTTCCAAAGGAGGCAAAGGTCTTATTTGCCTTAGCTCAACTACTACTTTAAAAGACGGTACCCTTGTATCTCGTATTCGCCCCACCCTGTCACCGGGAACTATTGTAACCGTACCTCGCACCATAAATTATTATGTAATCACAGAATTCGGAGTTGCTTTAATGAAGGGCAGAACAACCTGGCAACGGGCAGAAGAGTTAATCAACATTGCTCATCCCGATTTTAGAGACGAATTAATAAAGGAAGCCGAAAAGATGAACATTTGGGTTAGAAGTAATAAAAAAGAGGCTTAGTGGTTTTAATACAACTTCCTAAATAAGCTTTTCAATGTTCCTTGTAGCAGGTGCTAATTTCCTTAAGCACCTGCTTTTTTTATTTTAGTCATTCTCTTTATATTTAATATTGTAACGGCTTGCCTTACGAGAAATGGTAGAAGCATCCACTTCCAATAACTGGGCCGCCTTGTAACAGGAATTGGTTACAGCAAAGGCCTTTTCCAGCAGTTGACGTTCCAGGCTTTCTACCGCCTGTTTTAAAGGAATAATACTGCTAACACTTACTGGTTGATTCCCATTTCCAGATTCACCGGGTGAAGTACTTAAAAAACAGGATGGTAAGTTGTTGATTTCGATAACTTCTGCACTGGTAGTAACCACCAGCCTTTCGATCATGTTTTCCAGTTGCCTGATGTTGCCGGGCCAGGAATAAATCATTAACAGTTCCAAAGCTCCCGAACTTATACTCTTTTTGAGATTATAGCGCTGGTTAAACCTGTCCAGGAAATGTCTTACTAGAAGCGGTATATCTTCTCTTCGTTCTCTTAGAGCGGGAACATGGATGGGTATTACGTTAAGACGGTAATAAAGATCTTCCCTGAACTCACCTCGGGCCACCATTTCCTCCAGATTACGATTGGTTATGGCTATAATCCTTACATCAATGGGGATTGGTCTGGTTCCCCCTACCCGAATTATTTCTCTTTGTTGCAGCACCCGCAGCAATTTAACCTGCAGATGAAGTGGAATATCGCCAATTTCGTCCAGTAATAGGGTTCCTTCATGGGCTACTTCGAAAAGACCAGGCTTCCCCTCTTTCCTGGCTCCGGTAAAAGCTCCCGGTTCATAACCGAATAGTTCAGACTCCAGCAAATTCTCGGGTATAGCTGCACAATTAAGTTTAACAAACGGGCCTTTACTGCGGCTACTATTACGTTGAATAATGTCCCCGATAACTTCTTTACCTACACCAGATTCCCCCGAAATTAATACTGTAGAATCAACCTCGGCAATCTTCATAGCCTGATATATAATTTTCTCCATTTCTCTATTCTTGAATATCAGGTCTTCCGATAACCTGGTCTTCATTTCTTTCATCTGGAATTCAAAATGCTTTTTCAGGCCTTCCAGTTGTTCTACTTTCTGTTTAAGCATGTTAAGTTCGCTGATATCGCGTACACTGGTAACTACACGGAATATTTCTTCATTTTCGTCAAAAACCGGGGTAGCACTGACCAGCAATGTAGTACCTGTTACTGTTACCAGGGTAGTGGTATATGGTTTTTTTGTCTCCAGAACCACCAAACTGGCTGAACGGGAAAGCACCCCGGTTTCCACCAGTTCGCTCATGCTTTTATTAAGAAGCTCTTCCTCACCCAGACCAGTCATTCTCTTGATGGCTTTATTAATCCTCAATGTTACAGCTCGACCATCCGTTATGTAGAGCCCATCAAAAGAGGAATCAATTATAGCGTCCATTTCCTGGTTGAGTTTCTTAACATACTCCAGTTCCCGGGAAACATTTTCTAATTCCGAAACATCATACAATACTGCAACTGCACCCGCAATTTCATCGTTTTTAACAATTGGTGCCCGATTGGTAATGAATGATTTATCACCAACAGTTAACCTGATACCATATTCCGAGCGGCCGCTCTGAACAATATTAAATAACTGGCTTTCAGGAATGATATCATTTATAAACTTGCCGGTTACATCAGTTTTCTTAAACCCGGTCACATTCTCTGCAGCCTGGTTCCAAATAGTGATAATGCCTTTACGGTCAATAGCAATGATAGGATTATAGGTTGAATTAATTACTATTTCCAATTGCCCTGACATTTCTGCAATAATATCAGTTAAAGCAACCATTATATCGGATTTGGTAATAAACCCCACTAACTTACCCTTGTCAACCACCGGGTACCGGCCGGTAAGCATGATATCCACATCCTCAATAGGCTGATGTGGAGAAAGAGTTTTTACCAGGCGACTCATATAATCTTTTATCGGCCAATCCAGGGGTATATTCTGGCTCATGGCTCGAATAAGATGGGTTTTGGTCAATAACCCTACCAGTTGACCATCTTCAACTACTGGTGCACCATCAATTTTTCTCTCTAAAAATAGACTAGCCGCTTCTCCGAATGTATTTTCCGGTTTCAGGATACTAACATCAGTACTCATAAAATTCCCTATTATCAAGTTGTCCCCCCCTTATGTCCACCCTCATCTCCCTAATCTAATCTCTATTTCTAATTTCTGTTTTCTACCCTACTTACTTTTGAATAGTTTCTTTCATATGTGTTTCTTCTATAGAAATTACACTTACATATTATTTTAATGCATATTTGCAAAAAAATCAGTCCTATCTAATATTTCCCATCCCGATTTCATGGATAAATTAATAAACAAACTTATAAGAAGTACCCCTGGTAACCTGTAGGAGCGAACCTGCTTATTCTACCTTATTAAGCTTATTTTATATTTACGCATGACCTATGTAGGGTTTTTTAAAAAATTAAAGGGATTTGGCATATTATGTGAGAAATAGGTTATGGGGTGATTTTATGACTACTAATAATCCTTTTTTTGAGAGAAAATTTGATTGTCCGGTATGTAAAACCAATTTTACTTCTCTGGCTGTTCGTAGTTCGAAAGTGTACGTTGAACGGAAGGAGGCTGACCTCCACGTCATTTACCGGGGGGTAAGCCCTTTACATTATTCTATGATAGTTTGCCCTGCCTGCTTTTACGCTTCTTCCACTAGTAGCTTTTCCCAGGAAATAAACCCTCAACTTTTAGAAAAGCTGATTGTGGCACTATATCAATTAAAGCCGGAACCAGCCATTGAATATAACGGGGAAAGGGATTTGGACAAAGCTCTGGGTTCCTTTAAACTGGCTATTCGCACAGCCCAGCTAAAAAAGGTACGATCCGGCGAACTGGCAGGCTTGTTTTTGGGAGCTGCATGGGTAGCACGAGAAGCCAATAATCAGGAACTGGAATGTGTATATTTAAAGGAAGCCCTTACTCATTACCTGGAGGCTTATAATAAAGATTTTCAATCGATTGGTAACATGAGTGATGTACAGGCAACCTATCTAATCGGCGAGTTATACCGTCGTAATGGCGACAGTAAGGAAGCTGTTAACTGGTTTAATCGGGTAATCGTACATAAGTATATTAAGCAATACCCGCATATAGAAAAACTGGCCCGGGAGCAGTGGGCACTGGCCCGGGAGCAAGCCCAAATGCAGCCCGATTCTAAAGATATCACTATACAAGAGGAAGAAAAACCAAAAAAAGATGTCGAAACAGCTCCGGCTAGCGACGTTAACAAAATAAAGACTCCTCAGCGGCGGCCTAGTATGCAGATGCCAGCTCATCTTTATGCTGATCAGATAGACTGGCTTACTCGCATTGTTAATAATGGCTATAACAGTACCAAAACCCTGGTTCGTAAAGAACAAGTTCTACGCTCCCTGCTGGATGCAGTTATTGAAAACCTGGACGATAATTTGCCCCAGGAATTCAGCAGCGAAGAAGAACTGAAAGACCTTTTTGGTGAGTTGCTAACCGGAAATTGACACTGAAGAACACTGATTTTTATGATTAACACTTGATTCTACTGCAAAAAGGTATAATGTGCTAGTTTGGATGCATAAATATTCCGTCGCCAAGACTCCGCATGGGAAACACCAACTGCTCGTTTTGCGTCTCCAGGGG